>OLGE01001115.1_pt1 | contig 28957 bp, 28 predicted proteins | sample 1605151 | NCBI WGS metagenome assembly OLGE01 (sample SAMEA3888912, study PRJEB22519) | human gut metagenome | biome: human gut; feature: human-associated habitat; material: faeces | place: Denmark | collected 2010
TAATGAACATGTACGAATAGTGTCATCAGAGCAATGTCATTACAAAAGTGGTGATATTGTTAAGGTGATAGACGGAGAATTTAAAGGTGTTACAGGAAAAGTTGCGCGCATTGCAGGTCAACAACGTGTCGTTGTGGAAATATCAGGTCTATGTTTGGTGGCAACAGCTTATATTCCAAATGGATTTTTAGAAATAGTGCAAAATCAATTATAAACAAAAAACAATTCCAACAATGAGAAAATTGTTCGTATGTACATTTGTCATCCTTTGCCTTAGTGCAAACATGACAGCGCAGACTACAAAAGATGTTCGTAAAGAACGTCAAGAGATGCGTAAAGCATCCAAGAGTGAGTTAAACGAAAAGGCATCTAAAGCTGCAAGAAAAGATGCAAAGAAACTAACAAAAGAAGGCTGGATAACGGCTCCTGGAGCTTTACCTTTGGAGAAGCAATTGGACAAGTCTTACATGATGCAGATGGAGTATGATGATGACATGTACCCAAAGTATCTTATGGGAGAAGCGATGAGCATTGGCGAAAACTATGATGCCGCCAAAATGCAGGCTTTGGAATTAGCCAAGCAGAATCTTGCAGGTCAGATACAAACAGAAGTAACTGCATTGATTGAGAACTCAGTAGCCAATCAACAACTTGCAAATGAAGAGGCATCTTCTTTGACACAAAGTATCATGGGAGCCAAGAATCTTATTTCGCAAAGCATAGGTCGTACAATAACAGTGATGGAGTGCTACCGTGCAAAAACAAACAAGAACAAGGAAGTTCTTGTTCGTATAGCGTATAATGGGGCGATGGCAAAAGCAGCAGCAAAGCGAGCCATACAAGATGAGTTAAAAAGCAAGAGTGAAGACATTCAGAAGAAACTTGACAAAATCTTAGGATGGTAAAAAAGATTCTCTGCATATTAGCTGGTTGTATTTTCTCCATTTGTTGTTTTTCACAAAAAATAAAAACAGTAAGTGGAGAATACACCTATTACGTTCCCGAAAACATTGACTTAGAAAAAGCCAAACAAATCGCCTTGGAACGAGTCAAAGTTCAATTAATTGCAGATGAGTTTGGCACAGTCGTTTCCCAAAATAATGCTACTACCGTTAAGAATAGCAACGGAAAGTCAGACATAGCCTTCGTCTCTGTTGGCGGTAGTGAAGTAAGAGGAGAATGGATAGAAACTATTGGAGAACCAGAATTTAAGCCTTCCTTTGATAACGGGCAAATGATTATAAAAGTACACATCAAAGGAAAAATACGTGAAATTGTCTCGGCAGATATCAACTTCAAAACATTAGTCCTTCGCAATGGTACAGAAGATAAATATGAAGATGACACTTTCAAAAGCGGAGACGACTTGTTCTTGTCATTTACATCTCCCATCAGTGGTTATGTCGCCGTGTATTTAGTTGACAACGATGGAACAGCATTTTGCCTTCTACCCTACCAGAACCAAGAGCAAGGCAATGTAAAGATCAATGCAAACGAAAGATACGTCTTCTTTTCCGAAAAACTATCTCCACAAAATCTGAAAGCGTATGTGAATGAATATACCATGACGTGTTCACATAGCCAAGAACTCAATCAGATATACGTTGTTTTCTCACCGAATACATTTGTAAAAGCTACAGATGGAAAAAGAGAAGATACATTGCCAAGAGAACTTTCTAACGAAGACTTTCAGAAGTGGTTAGCAAGGAATCGGACAAAAGACAAAGATATGACCTATAAAAAAATAGCTATCAGCATAAGGAAGTGATAATGAAAATCTTATTTTATCCAGCTAACACTTTTATTTTTTACAATTAAGAACAAGCAAAATGAACAACACTAAAGATTCTAACAATAAAGATAAATGGAGTATTTCTATTGCTGGCTTATCAGAAGAGGGATACAGAGTTTTCTTCAAAGATTATCCAACCCCAAATTCCATTGTCTATAAGAAAGGTGCCTTAATGGAATCTTGTGTTGAGTTAGTTTCAAATCTTCCTGAAGAAATTTTGGCAGGCATAATCGCCAATATACTATACAATCACTATGAAGAAATATGGGATAGAATAAAAATCTCAATTCAAGTCTTGGGTGAGTCATACTTTAATATATCAAAAAAGAACTTAGAAATATTGTATCAAACGATATTACGAAATAAAGCAAATAATAATTCTTTTATAGATGTATACGAGCATGCAAAAGACAAATATAACAAAGAATTTGGAACATCAATATCATTAGATGATTCACAAAGATTGTTTACGCTTCCTTACATATCACCTGATGAAGAAATTTTGACTGTTGATAAAAAACTAACGATATACGCAGTCTTGTATGTTTTTGGAACACCTAGTTTATTTCAGCAGTATAGATTATTTTATGCGTTGTTGGAAAGCCATCTTTACAAAGAAGCAAATTCTGTACTGAATTCCTTCAACAACGAATACAAACAGCACAAAGCTCAAGTAGAAGACCTGATTAAAAGAAATCCAGAATGGATTGTTCATTTGATAAATTTCGTTCTCAATCATGAATTATCTCATCTATATTTACATGACAATCAAGAATCCAAAGAAGAAATGATTTCTTATTACAAGCAAAGGGTGTTGGACTATCATGTAGAAAACATAGAGGAGTCTATACAAAACATGTATGATATAGAAAAACGTCGCATAGCACAAGACGATACTATTTTAGAGGAATATACAGCAGATGCATTAGCATATTCGCAACTTGCTTCTTTTATTAATCAAAAGACAAATGATTATGGAGTTGCTGTTATATGTGCTATATGCATGACAAGTATTTATTTTTTGGAATATGCAAGTAGAATAGAACGATTATATTCTGTTTTACATATAGAATACAAAAATATACGAATGATAAAGAATATGAGGCGTGAATGGTCTGGTTCCGTAGAACAGCGAATGCGAGTTTTACTCATGGATCAAAAAGTTCTTGAATTATTGCATGAGCATCCCATATCTGACAAGGCTTATGAGTTGTACAATGTACTGGTGGAAACCATCGTTGCTACCTTCAACGAAAACACAAACACGCAACTTTGTCTTTCTTTAGAACCATACTACCAAGCGTTAATTAATGGCGAAATTTCATTGAATGCCAAGAACAAGGATAAGCTTGTGAAATACATATCCAAATTTAATCAAAATATAATAGAATTATTAAACACGGCACTTCAAGAAAAAGGTTCCATGTTTAGGTTCGCATTATAAAATGTAATACCAATATTTTAATTTTAAGTTATCATGAAAATATATAGAGTTACCTTATTAATATTACTATTCATTCGAGCAATTGGTATAGGCTACGCTATAAACTATGATAAGAAAATTTATCATTTAGAAGAAAATGAAAAGTTTTATTATGTGAATGTTTGGGGTGAACGTCTAACAGAAAGTATTTACGATTGCTATTACGGTCTTGGAGGCGAAGACTGGATTATTGTCTGCAGAAATGATATGTATGGTGTTCTAAATGCTAAAGGAATTGAAATCATTCCTTGTCAATACAAACGCATTGAACCAGTACACAGGCTGGATAAAAACAACAGCTATATTTTTCCCACTAATGATAAAATATTATTTGTTGTAGAAAACGAAGAGGCATATGGAGTCCTCAATGTAAAAGGCAAGATTGTCATACCATTCTCATACAAGGAAATTTCTGCTCAACTCTTTGGTAACGAATCTTTAATATTCAGAAGGAACGATGGAAAATATGGCGCTATAAATGTTTACACTTCCCAAGTTACAATACCTTTTACATATGATAGTTGTTGGTTAGAAGATTGTTATCCATCTGATTTGAATAATAGAAATAAGTTCTTTTTGCTTGGAGTACGAATAGATAATAAAAGAGGTTTTATCGGTTGTAATGGAAAAATAGTCATACCATTGTCGCATGGTTCTATAGCTCATGGTTTTAACGATGGACATGTCGCTTTAAAAAATACGACAAGCAATCAATGGTATATATACGATAAATATGGGAAAAAAGTTCTTATTGGAGATTATGAAGATGTTGGAAAATGTTCTGATGGAATGCTTAAAGTAAAGAGAAACGGCTTATATGGTTTCGTTGATGTAAAATCTGGAAAACTAGTTATCCCTTGCATATATGATGAAATACGAGCTGACTTCGAGCATGGAATAGCCAAAGTCTATAGTAAGGAAAAAAAATTTATGTTAATATCGAAAGAGGGGAAATTTATTTATGAGACAGATATCATGCCAACTTATATTGGAGATAACTACATCATTACAGGGTATCCAAAGGGAATGCTAGATAAAAAAGGGAATATTTTGATACCTTTTATATATGAGGGATTATGGAATGTTGAATTAAATGGATATTTAAGATGCGAAAATACAGAGGGGAAATATGGAATTATAGATTCACGAAATAATATCATTATTCCATTTGAATATGACAAAATTAGCTCGTATTATAATGGAAAGACTGAACTTATACCAGTTAAGAGAAATGGTAGATGGGGATACATCAATCATTCTAATAAGGTAATCATACCTTTTAATTTTGATATGGCAGAACCCTTCGACAAAGGAGATGATGTCGCTTTTGTAATACAGAATGGGAAATACGGATATATTGACAGAACAGGAAAAGAAATTATGCCTTTCGGATTACAAGGTGACTGTGAATGGTTATTTGGCAATTATAAGGTTTCAAAAGAACCCTCAGACATAGATAAGAACATTCCTTTTAATGATATAACAAATGATAAAACATTTGTTGTAATAATCTCAAATGAGAAATATATTGATGAAAATATCCCTAATGTAAGTTATTCAACCAATGATGGCAAATCTGTTAAAGAATACTGCATACGAACACTAGGCGTTCCGCTAAAGAATATAAAGTTTTTAGAAAATGCCACATTTAACCAAATACATACTGGAATCAACTGGGTTTGTGACAATGCAAAAGCTTTTGATGGAGAAGCCAATATTATAATCTATTACTCAGGACATGGCAGTCCAAATGAAAAAACAGGAAATGCTTATCTACTGCCAATAGATGGTAGTTTTAAAGATTATAGAACAGCCATAAGCATTGATGATATCTATAAACAACTTGGTGAAATAAACACCAAACAAACAACAGTATTTTTAGATGCATGTTTTAGTGGAACATCCAGAGATGGAAAAAACATGTTAGCTGATACAAGAGGAGTTGTTATTAAAACAAAGCCGACACAACCAATGGGAAATACCATTGTCTTTTCTGCAGCACAAGGGGATGAAACTGCTCATCCGTATAAAAAGAAGAAACATGGTATGTTTACGTATTTTTTACTAAAAAAATTACAAGAGACAAAAGGATATGTATCATTGGGAGAACTTGGTACTTATGTAAACCAACAAGTACGTCAATATTCTGTGCAGGAAGTTGGCAAATCCCAAACTCCAACAATAAATATCTCAAATAATTTAAGTACTAATTGGAAGTCAATAACTTTAAAATGAAAAATATTATACTTTTGATTTGTGTAATCACGGCTCTGTCTATTCAAGCACAGAAAATTAATTGGAATAATGTAGGACCATTTCCTATAGAAGAAAAAGGTGGTATCATATTTTACAATATAGATGGAGAAAAATGCTCTGATATTTTATATGATAAAGATCAAGATGATCGTTATATAATACGCGACTACAACTTATACCCTGTTAAAAAAAACGGATTGTGGGGATGTATCAATCATGAAGGTAAACAAATAATACCTTGTGAATACAATCATCAATTATGGCCCATAATAATTGAGGGGGAAGTCTATATTCCTATAACAAACAGGAGTACAGGCTTACGGGGAGTTCTTAATGCCTATGGGAAGACTATAATACCATGTGAATATAAGGATATAGAAATTTTAGAATATTCTTACCCTAAAAAGTTTCATTTGTTATTTGTTCAAAATGTAAATGGCAAATGGGGAGCAATAAATGTAAAAGGGGAAATAGTGATTCCTATTATATACGATGAACCCCAATCAGGGAAACCTTCAAACTTAGGATTAGTGTTTTTTCGTAAAGGTGACAAATGGGGAGGATTTAATGAGGATGGTAAGAATGTATTGCCATTTATTTTTAATTATTCAGCACAACAGCCAATGTTTACCAAACAGAACGTGATAGTTCAAACTATGGACAATACTTGGTTTGCATGCGATAAAAATGGTAACAAGAAGAAACTTAATATAGATAGCTGTGAACGCTTAAATACTTACCCCGATGATAATTTGTTGGTGGTTTCCATGTATCACAGCGATGCATTATTTGATGTAACTTCAAATAAATATGTCTCGGGCAGGTTTTATCAAATAGCATTAGAATATCAACGAAAATTTGTCGCAGATGTTGAAACTACAAACGGCTTTAAGTCGTTTATTATAAATGATAAAGGTCAGAGAATATCTTCAAATGAGTATGATGAAGTTCATTATTTGGAGTATGGCTATTTAGAAGTAAAAAAAGATAATAGATATGGAGTGATTGACTATAACGATAGAATTATCGTACCTTTCGAATACGAAAATTCTAGTGATATAAATACATTAACTCCCAACATGTTTGTGGTTATTAAGAATGGCAAAGCTGGAATTGTGAATTTAAACAATCAGAAAGTACTGGATTTCTTATACGACTATATTTCAATAGATAAAAAAACAAAATTATTGGAAGTAACAAATGACAATAAGTATAATTTTTTAGATGACAAGTGTAATTTGGCTATATCTTGGGTTAATGACGAACTCAATTTAGAAATAGAGAAATATCATTATTTGTATTCTATAGAAAAATCGGATGTTGATGAAAATATACCATATAATAATACAAAAAATAATGACACATATGTGGTCATCATTGCTAATGAAAACTATGATGAAAGCAACATCTCAAAAGTACAATTTGCAAAGAATGACGGTAAATCATTCCATGATTATTGCACAAATACACTCGGCATCCCTTTGGAAAACATCAAATACATAGAAGATGCAACTTTAAATAAAATACGATATGGCATTAATTGGATTAGTAATATCGTAAAAGTACAAGAAAAACAACCTAATGTTATTTTCTATTATTCTGGTCATGGGGTACCTGATGAGACAAGTAGAAATGCTTACTTGCTTCCATCAGATGGTCTCGCAAATGATTTTCAAAGTGGATATAGCCTTGATTTGCTATATAAACAACTTGGAGAATTGCACACAAATAAGACCATAGTTCTTCTTGATGCTTGTTTTAGTGGAACAACACGAGAAGGGAAAATGATGACGACAGACTCCAAAGGAGTAGCTATAAAGTCAAAACCTGTACAGCCTAAAGGAAATATGGTGGTTCTTTCTGCATCACAAGGAGATGAAACTGCATACCCATATAAAAAGAAGAAACATGGTATGTTTACTTATTTCTTATTGAAGAAGTTACAGGAAACAAAAGGAAATGTATCATTAGGAGAATTGGAAACATATTTAAATAAGAAAGTGAACCAACAATCATTTATTGAAATAGGAAAGTTTCAAACACCCACAGTAAATGTTTCAAATTCTTTAACTGAGAAATGGAAAGCGTTAAAAATTTACTAATGTCACAATTTTCAAAACTATAGTAGAAACTCATGCTGAAATTCTAAACACATCATATAATTAGATATATGGATGTATTATGGACTTATAACACACTCTTTGTTAAACCTAACAATTCTATCACTATTTTAGAACTAAGAATATATAAAATATGAAAAGATTTCTCTTCCTTATGCTTGTAGCATTGGCTGTGCACAATGTACAGGCACAAAACTATGAAAAGATGCTGTTTGTATTGAAAGATACCACAACAAAGAAATTTGGTTGCGTTGACATCAATGGAGAAACGGTAATGCCATTCAAATATCAGTATGCTTCATTGCGAACATACTTTACCCAACAGGAATATGATAGTGGATATATGAATCGCAGTCGTTACGATGACGAGGAAGAAGCATTTCTACCTTATTCATTAGGATGGGGCTGGTTAAAAACTGAAAAGAACAAACATTCCGCGTTCAATAATAACAACAAGCAGAACTACGAGTTGTTGGATGTTAGTAGCGACAAGTATTTTATCGTCAAGAAGAATGGATTAACAGGAGCTGTTGATAGCATGGGACAACAGGTTATCTCCTGTATTTATGATGACATTATCCTTGACCATGAGGATATGAGACTTTTCAATCAACAAGACGGACTGGCTTCCGTTTTTAAGAATAAGAAAATGGGATGCGTCAACAAAAACGGCAAACTGGTCATTCCATGTATATATGATGACGATTTATTTAATTTCAGAAGAGAAGAAAACTGCATAGTTGCCATAAAAAATGAGAAAGAAGTGTATCTTGACAAAAACGGAAAGATAACATCTGGTCCAAACAATACGCAAACAAACAAATCTTGGATTAGATGTCTCACAGAAGAGGACAAAAGCCTTGAGTTAATATGCGTAGAAAAGAATGGTAAACATGGTTGTATAGACAAGACAGGAAAACTTGTCATTCCATTTATTTCTGACACTCATATTTTCTTTAACAACAATGGTAATTATGCTGTCATTTCGCAAGGTTGGAATTTGGATGAAAATAATTACGAGAAAGGGAAGTTTGGCTATATAAACAGAAAGGGGGAAATTGTAATCCCCTGCAAATATGCTGCTGCATCAAACTTTATAGGAAAGTTTGCCATTGTAGAAACTCCACAAGAGACCTCAAACGGCATACTCGAATACCGAGTTGAATGCATAGATGAGAATGGAAATGTTAAACTTAATCTTGGAACTAATATTAACGGATCTGACTATTACGAACCAGATTTTTCAAACGAACAAAACTTACGCTTTAGAAATTTCTCCATATCTTCTAATGGTATCATTTGTCAGAAAAATAGAGATGGTGGCTTTTCATTCAAAGCATTAGAAGGTTATGGTCACGATGCTTTAGAAGAACAAGTCTTTGATAAACTTGCAACATTTGGCGATTTCAGAAAAGATATTGCATTGGTTGAAAAGAATGGTCAGAAATGGTTTATCAATGAGAAAGGAGAAAACATATTGCATGACAAATTTGATAATATTGGAACAATTTCATTAAATGCAATATACAAAATAGAAAAACGCTTACAGTTAAATGACAGATACTTGCTTTCTGAAAAAAATGATTTGTTGGGACTTGTTGATATTGAGCAAGAGAAAATGTTGACTCCATGTATATATGAAGAAATCAGTGAAATATCAAAAGGAGTAAATGCTTGGCAAGAACAAATTCATCAAAATATGGTGAAGGTCAAGAGAAACGGCAAATTTGGATATGTGGATGTTAGGACAGGAGAAGAAATTATACCTTGTGAATATACTTATCTAACAGCCCGTTTCAAGAAATTCCAATATCTCTACAACAACCAAAAATCAAACATTGACGAAAATATTCCGGTTTGCAAAACATCTAACAATAAATGCTATGCTGTTATTATCGCTAACGAGAAATACACAAGAGAACAGAATGTACCATATGCGTTGAATGACGGAAAAACATTCTCGGAATATTGCAAGAAGACTCTTGGAATTCCAAATGACAACATTCACTATGCAGAAAATGCAACTCTCAATGACATCAAATATCACTTGGCATGGCTTAAAAACCAAACCAAATTAAATGGTGATGACACCAAAGTTATATTCTACTATGCTGGACATGGAATTCCTAACGAGTCTGACCGTACTTCTTATATACTCCCAATCGACGGTTTTTCTTTTGATACCAATACAGGATATAGTCTGAAGGACTTGTATAAAGAACTGGGCAATCTGCCGGCAAAAAACATCATAGCCTTTATAGATGCCTGCTTCAGTGGCGCACAAAGAAATGAGCAAGCTAACGCTGAAGCAAGAAGAGTTGCTATCAAAGCCAAACCAGACACGCCTACTGGTAAACTTGTTGTATTCTCAGCAAGCCAAGGCGACGAATCCGCACTTCCATACGATAAGGAAAGACATGGTATGTTCACTTATTATCTTTTGAAAAAGCTGCAAGAAACATCTGGAAATACATCTTTAGGAGAATTAACCGACTATGTGAAGGCAGAGGTTTCCAAACAAGCTTTCAAGGAAAAGAACAAAACACAAACTCCATCTGTATACAATTCGTCAGAACTTGAAGACTGGAGAAACATCACACTTAAATAAATAAAGCGATGAACAAAAACAAACTTTTGCCTATATTGTTTTGGGGGTTGTTGGCTTCAACAAACGGCTTTGCCCAAAACAATAATCCTCGCAAAGCATACGATGACTTCAAAAAGCAGGCACAACAAAAATATAATGATTTCAGAACGCAAGCCAACGAAGAATATGCCGCTTTCTTAAAACGAGCATGGGAGCAATATAATTCTCTACCTGCCATTCCCAAACCCAAGGACGAAACTGTGCCACCTATCACAATCCCCGAAGAGGATAAAAACAAGCCTATTGAGAGCAATCCAATACCTATCAAGGAAGTTGTTGTGCCACCTACCCCCAATCCACAACCTACGCCTATCGCACCTATCAAAGAGGACTCTCAACCACAAGAAAGGACGGTTGAATTTATTTATTGTGGGACAAAATACCAAGTTCGCCTTAATAAGGACCTAAATCTGTCTCTCCAAGATTGTAGCAACGAACAGTTATCTAATGTCTGGACTCAACTGTCAGCAGAGGGCATACTCAACAATACCATAAGAGACTGTCTTGCAATAAGAGTTGGCAGGAACTTGTGCGATTGGGCATACCTAAACTTATTGTCTTCATTTTCAAAAGCCATGTATGGAAATTCCAATGAAGCGACAATGCTGACTTCTTATATATATGCCCAAAGTGGATATAAAATGAGATTAGGAAGAAACGAGCAACACATATATTTATTATATGCAAGTGAACATGGAATTTATGATATTTCATATTTCAATATAGACGGACTTAAGTTTTATCCATTCGAATGTGACAAAGACAAGCTGGAGATATGTGACGCTTCATTTCCTAAAGAAAAACCTTTGTCTTTGTATATTCCTCAAAATCAAAAGTTTGAATACAATGCAAGTGATGTAAGGACTTTAACTTCGAGGAGATATCCAGATGTACAAGTTCAGGTTCAAGTGAACAAAAACTTGATAGAGTTCTATAATACATACCCCTCTTCAGAAGTTAATGCTAACTTTATGACGAGATGGGCAATGTATGCCAATACGCCATTGGATGCGAAAGTCAAAGAAGAACTTTATCCTGCACTAAAGGAAAAAATCAATGGCCTGAGCCAATTAGAGGCAACAAACAAATTGCTTAATTGGGTTCAAACTGCCTTTGTTTATGAATATGACGATAAAGTGTGGGGACACGACAGAGCTTTCTTTGCAGAGGAAACCTTATATTATCCTTATTGTGACTGTGAAGACAGATCTATACTATTCAGTCGTTTAGTAAGAGATTTATTGGGATTGAAAACTATCTTAGTGTATTATCCAGGACATTTGGCAAGTGCTGTATGTTTTACGGACAAAATCGCAGGAGATTATATTATGTTAGATGATAAGCGATTCATCATTACCGACCCTACATACATAGGAGCTCCTGTTGGGAATACAATGCCTGATATGGATAATACACAAGCAAGTGTGATACTTTTAGAATGACACAAACATAAATAGCATTTAAAATTAAAGATAGCGGATGGAGTTGATTATACAACAACCATCCGCTTTTTCATTTGTCTATGCACGATGCTACAAAATAGACAATCGAAATGACCGTATAAAGAAAACACGGCAAGAATATCCAAAGCAAAGTCTTTACCCAACCATTCGACAACCACACACCTTCATTTCTTGACATCATATTAGACATGTCATAGAAATGACGAATGAGAATGTCCTTGTTTTCCTTTCGATGGTCTTCAAGAAGTTGGGACTCATCGCCAATGAGTTTCTTTCTGTCATCTGTCAGTTTCTCTATGTCGGCATCATCAACCTTAGCCTTGAATTTTATATCTCTCACTTTGGCAATAAAGCTATCAATGGCTTTTGTAACCGCCTCTGCTTTGTCGGTGGCTTTATACAAATTGTCCTTTGCTTCCTGCAAAGAAGTAGTTGCCGTTTCAAGACTTGATTTTGCAGAAGTCAAAGTATTGCCAGCATCCTTGTAGGCTTGAAGCTGTTGGTCAAACTTATCCGAAGCCTTATCCGTTTCGATATTCTTGTCAATCGAGTTCTCGAAAGATCCGAAATCCATATCTGAGATTTTACTTTTACCTATTGGCATAATATCAGTGCTGTTGGTTGAACATTTTCGGTTATCTGCCATATCCTTGCTTCTTGCGAGGTCTGCACAGTCGATTAGCCATCATAGCGCAACGATGCGCCCATGACAGTTCATCCTCGTCCTTGTCACGTCCCCAACTTGAGGTAGCACCACCTCCGCCACCGCCAGACTGGGCGGCAATGGTTGTGGCAGCATCAATGTATTCAGCAAAGAGAAGAATGGCTGTCTTCTGCACATCGCCAATCTTGGCAAACACATTGTCGGCATCCAAAGCTATATTCTCGTCGATGACATCCAGACAATTCTGAGCAATATCAACAGGATAATGATGAAACTCATCCGTATAAAAGTCGAAGTGACGTATCTTTGGAGTGTTGTCCGCAGTAGGCATGGGTTTGGGTACAGTCATAATCTTTGGCTGTTGGGTATTCTTTGTTGGAGTTGAAACTGGTTTCTCCAATTCTTGATGATGCAGTTTTGCCCAAGTGCCTTCAATCTTTGAGGGCATCAGACAACGACCTTTGCCAAGTTCCGAGGACTTATAAATGGAATTGCCTCGTTTAATGGCATATCCACGCACTTGTCCTTTGCTGTCGGATTGTAGTTTGACATCATACCCCATTTGCGTGAGGCATTTTGTGTATAGTCCCCAATCAAAGTACGGCATCTTAGCCAAAACGGAAAGACAATCATTGGTTATCGCTTCCTTATTTTGGCGGCTCACCTCTTGTGCATCTTTCCAACCACGCTGTTGCCCAACCTTGGCGGCAGCAGCCATCGCTCTCTCGTAGATATAATGGGCATCATTCACGTTGCCCCTCATGTCTATGCGGTTCGCATCAATGTGAAGGTGCATAATGCCACTCTTGCTGTCATGATGGAGTGCAACTACATACTGGCTGTCTTTGAGGTTGGTTGCCTTTGCACTCTTGCGCTTCGACTTGGCTGAAAGGTCAACCGCATCAAACTCACGGATAAAGTCATCCGCCAACCTCTGCCATTCCTCCATCGTCCAACCTTGCGTTTCCTCCGAGGTTGGGGAAACCTCGATACGTATCATGTTACGTTTGAGCGGATGATAACGGTTCAACTTGTCTTCAAACTTCTTCTGCAAGGCAAGCATTCTTGCCCACATTGCCGTTGGGGAAATATCATCGGGCAAGAGATTGGTCTTTACAATCTCTGCCTTGTCCTTATCTACTGAGTAACGTATGGCATTTGCGCCATGACTTATTACCTTTGCTTTTGCTATCATATATGTCGTATGTTCTATTGTGTTAAGTATTTCTCTATCTCAATCATGCGGTTCAAGATTACCTCTGCGCTTGTTCTCCATCGTTTCATGAAGATCTCGCTGCGGAGAATGTTCTCACGTTCCGTAAGCGGACGTCCTTTGAGAAAGCCGAACAATTTCTGTATATCGCCCCTGGCATCCGATAGGCTGTTCAAAGCCTCCATTTCTTTGTCAGTCAAGCGTTGTTTGGGATATTTGCCCTCCAACCGCTTGCGTGCGTATGCGCTTGTGGTCAGTCCGCAAAGAGCAGCATATTCCGCTATCTCCTTATGGAGTTGCGGTGTCAGCCTTACTATCAGGCGACTCGTGTATTTCGGTGCCTCCTTTTCTATATTTTTCTTATTCATACCAAGTATTGCTTCTATAAAAGTGTGCAACCCAATGCGAGCTTGCGAGCGTTCAAGAAGTCCATTGGCATACGGACAAACGAAGTGCGTTTGTATGACATTGGTATTTCTTGCATAGCACTGCTATCAGAGTTTACGCACATGCACGCTACGCACTGGGGTTGCACCAATTCGCAGACTTGTTGTATAACGGTTCTCAAATTACCCAAGCAACAGCAATTGTGGGGCATCCTCCGCTTCCATCTGTTCCTTGAAGAATTGCCTTCTGGCTTCTGCCTCCAGTTCCATGTCAGAGACGCTTGGCGGTGGAACATCTTCCTCCTCGCCATTATCGCCATTTCCTGAAGTTAGGGAAGAAAAGGAACTGTTGGCAAGTTGTGTAGGAGAAGTACCGCCATTCTTGATGGGTGGATCCTCATTGTTAGGGAATGCGGTTGTGGAAGTCATAGTATTAGACTTGCCGGAACAGTCTCTTTGGTTGATGGGAACATAGTGAGGATTGACATATTTCTTGCCGTCAACAATCCATGCAGAAATGCATAGCAATGTGTGAACACTTCCTCGTCTTGTCTGTACAGAAGAAAGGATGCCCAATTTGTTCATGTGGTCAAGCATCTTGGAGACTGTCTTTCGGTCACACTTCCATAGTTTGGATAGAGCCACCTCTGACATGTTCACCTCCCATAATGCGGTTGTGGACTCCTCAACCTCATTTGAGGTTTCAATCTGTCGTGTCACCATCTGAATGAGTTGATAAAGGCATGAAAGGCGATTGATGCCAGCCGTGCCACCCATCAGATAGTTCACTTGTTCATTACTCAAGATAATGCTGTTGAAAATATTACTGTTCATCGTTGTTTTATTTTTGTTGTGTAAATCTTTTCTTGCTGTCATGCGGAAAACTCTCTGCCGTGAAAAGAGAAACTATCGCCTCATGCCGAAGCCTCTCTCTGGCATATAATACTCCTTGTCGTATGCGATATGGTCAAGCACACGTTGCAGTCGGTCAAGTTGATGACTGTCAAGCACTTGTATGGCATTGATGGTAATTTTCTGTGATGCTATTCTTCGATGCTCACAGTTTCTTTCCGACATGGTTCCGTCACCGTCAGCATAGACCGAATGAAGATAGGTATTGACTGCTTCCGTCTGTTCCTTGCTTGGGTAAGCAGCAGGAAAGCGGTCGGAAATGTATTCTACCATATTGCTGACCGCATTAGCCAACAGAGGGTCACGTTTTTGCAGACTGTTTACAAGTTCATCTTTCGTCATGATACTATGGTCTATTGTTCATTTCATTCAGACGGTTTGCAGCCTCCAGTCTTATCTCCTCCTCCGACATGGCTCTTGCTCCTCGTACCCAGTCAAGCAAGGCTTTCTTCTCAAAGAAGATGAGCTTGCCAGCAGGCTTGAAGTACGGCAACTGGTTAAGATGCGTCATCTTGTAGAGCGTGCTCTTGGCAATGCCGAGAAAGGCGGAAGCCTCTTCAAGGTTCAACACCTCCTTTGTCATATAGCAAAGGTTCTCCAACTTGTTCACTCTCGACTGAAGCTCCACTATCTTGCGCTCATGGTCGAGGTTCATCTTTAATGCGTTCTTTTCTGTCATAAATCTGATATTTTGTTTATTTCGTTATCGATTTCGGCTGTAAAGTATATTGTTGCCAATGATATTCAAGCAGCCGTTATGGCTTATTAAAAGTGTTGATTTTCAATTCTTTGGCTCTATTTACCATGCTGCAATGTGGTAGATTGGTCGAACACTCACCCTTCGGGAATAAAGTGGAGAAGTTATAGTGGGCTATATCAGGGCAAGCCCTGTCGTGCACGCCACACCTCTTTGCGTCCAGCCGCCAAGTCAGAATTTGTTTCTTCCCTTTTGTAGGAATGCAATGCTTTTGTTTATCAGATACTCGTTGAGATCTTTGTATTCTTCATACTCATTTGAGGCATCAGTACACTTGTCTCCCAATGCTTTCATTATCTGCCAGGTGGCCATTCTGCCAGCTTTGTCATTATCCAAGTGGCAGCATATTTGAGAATACTTATTGAGCATGGAGAGAGCACTCGGGATGTTTACAATGGAGTTGAGTACCACCGCATCACATTCGCCATGTAGTATGAGATAGGAGAGATAGTCCACGAATCCCTCGAATATGTGACAAGCTGTTTCGTGGTTCCTTATCGTAGTGATTGCTTTCGGAGCAATACATCCCTTGAAGTATGGATTCCGAAGTTCATAGCCACCAGCATCATTCTTGAAGCCAATAGCAAAATATCGCTTACCAGCACTTTTGTAGTGTATTTCCACGCACTGCCTTTTGGCTGTAATAGAATCAACACCCCTTCCCGAGAGGTATTGTAGCAAAGCAGGATGAGCCAGTTCTTTTACCTCAATATCTTCAAACGAAGTGTCCTTTTGTGAGCAAGTAGAATGGATTGGTATTGTGGGTAGAATGATTGAATGCCCCATCATGTGCAATACTTCTGAAATGTTTTGCGTGTGGTATAGTTGCATCGCCAAATCAATGATGTTGCCTCCTTTGCCCAGTGCAAAGTCATACCACACGTTTTTGGTTAAATCCACCTTAAATGATGCGGTTTTCTCCGTATGTAGTGGCGATAAGTACCACCACTTATTTCCTTTTCTGTTTATTGGTTCATATCCCTTGCTTGCAAGGAAGTTGGATATTTGGATTGCCTTTATTTCTTGTATAGTCATAATGTGAGTGATTTGTTGAAATGTTGAGTTGTTGAGAGAATGGGCTGGTGAAAAGAAAAATAGCTTTCTCTTTTGCCCAGTTACACCTCTTGTTGAGTGCTTGTTGAATTGTATTTGTTTGAGTACCAAAGATTAGTCTGTTGTTCTCAACAATTCAACAACTCAACAAAGGATTATAAACCTAAAGAGTCTATAAATTCCTTGGTCACCGTGTAGAAACGTCCCACTCTGCTAATTGAGGAAACACGCCCCGGCTTAGTGTAGTCACATTGATAGGCAAGATAGGTCAGTGCATTGTGAGCAGGGGTAAGTCGCCAGACATCTTTCACGACCTTTCGTATCTGCCATTGCTCCACCTTTACACCGTTCATGGTCAGTAACGGTATTAAGTCTTGAGGGATGAACGACAGCTTGTCAACGTGTTGCGTTTCCATAATGTCACGTATCAGCTCTACCATATCCAACTCCGTATGGTTGCGGTTGCACTGGATAATGCGGTCAAGAGCCTCTGTCCTGATAAGGGTAGGATGAAACCACATACGCCCCTCTTTGTTGGTGGAGAGTGTGCGGTGCTGGAGATAATAGAGGAATGCAGGTATCTGTTCCTTTAGCTTTTGTAGGAAATTGGTATCATCGCTTTCAAGTGGTCGGATTTTACGCACCCAATAGCGGTTTTCTCCCGGGTCAATGATAACAGGGTAAAGTTCGTTATTGGAACATAGTACGAACTTGGCAAAGAAGTTTACCTCCTGTCTGTCTTTACCCTTGGCCTCCACCTTGTAGGTTTGGGCTGTGCTTAGGTTCTTCAATCGCTCTGAATCTTCTCTACGACTCAACAGCACCTCGTCCACAACGATGAGTAGCTTGCCAGCCCAGTCAGCATTGAACTGGCTCCTAAAATCCTCGTTTGTATTAAAGGTGGCATTGTCCTGAAAGATATTTTTCAGAAAGTTCAGGAAAGTGGTCTTTCCTGTGTTTCGTTCCTCTGACACCAATAACAGGATGGGGAGTTTCTGAGTCGGCTGCATATAAAGCAACTGCATATAGTCCAACCCCAGTTCGTATTGCTCCTCAAAGATGTGGTGTAGCAGTTTTTCAATATCAGAGAAATTCCCTTCTGCCGGAACATGGTCAATTGGTTCATACAGATTATAGAAACCTGCAACATCCTTTTGATAGTCTGTGTGACTTGGCACTGTGCAAAAACCATTATATTTATCAATAGGAGGGATATTGTGCTTACCATAATCTTGTCGGATAGTGCCAAAGCTCCATTGCAATCTGCGGGTAGTCATCGTTCCATCTGCCAAAGGCTGCTGCACTACCTTATATATAGTAGTGCCTACTCGAATGTATTGTTCTTCCATAATGCTTGCTTTTAGATTAAACATTTGGATTAGCGCTATTAGCAGTCTGTACTTTAGCTTTCAGAAGTGAGGAGATTTCCTTCTTCGAGTAAAGATTACGTCCTCCCAATTTGTGAACTACAATTCTTCCCTCCTTCTGCATACGCCACAAAGTGGTATAGGTTATGTGGAGTCGTTCACATACCTGATCGCGAGTAAAATACTCGTCACTCTCTTCTGGTGTCAAATCGGCCTGTGGCTTTTTCCCAACTAATTCTTCCACCAATTCAGAAACAACCTGTTTCAGGTCATCCTTCTGTAACATTATAAAATTGCCTTGCATATCATGTTGTTTTAATAATTACGCTGCGAAATTACGATGGAATAAAATGAAAGCACCTCGGTAAAAATCATGACGATTTCTGCCGAGGTGCTTTTAACGGAACAGCGTTTCTTTTTAACAAATCAAGCCTTTATGATGCAATCAATATACATCAGGGGAAAGTAAGGTGCGCAGTCTTATGTTTATCAACTTTGCCTGTTCTTTTCCTGTTTGAACAGTCTTTTCTGATAAACTCAAATTATAGTCGTTGCCACGTTCACTGACAATGGCATTATAAAGGGCTTCTCCCCAATCAAAGCCAAACTTAAATCCAAGGGATGGGAATTTTTCCAAGATGGCAGTATGGAAAGTACGATAGTTATAGGTATCATTAAGCAAGCTTCCATTGGTCAGCGCAGCAAAAATATAAGCAAGAATAGAATCCGTATCATTCGTTTCCATCCATTCGGTGAGTATTTTTTCTATCTCGTTGGTAAGAAGTTCTGCATGAGGTTGTATAAGCATTTCTTCAAGCAGGACACAGACTTGCTTACGTCCACGTCTGCCTTTACTCTCTTGTAATGCAGAATTAGCTACATCTTTGACTACACGATTGTTTGTTGCTTTCCATGTTCCTTTAGTGTAAGTTGCTTTATCCATACTGGTAAGCATCAAAGAGCGCATAATTTGTTCGCCAAAGTTTTTCTGCCAAAAAGAAGGCTTCTCTCCCATCATTGTTTTGGATAATAAATCAGCGGACTTCACGAAACCATTATCAAATATCATCCAATAGAACACACTGAACAAGAAAGGATTATTGTGCTGCAATTTATCTTTTGTTTCCTCTTTGTTAAATGTGGAGGCAAACAATTCAGTCAGTTTTTCGTGTGCCTGCTGACTAACATTAGAAAATTGAGCTTTGTTGTAGCTCTCAGTTCCTGGGCATAGGCTTAACAATAATTCGGAGATACCTTTTATACCATCAAGCGACAGCAGCTCTATCAAGTAGGAAAAACCTTTGAAGGCGAAGCTCATGTCACCATCGTATGCTTTTGTGAAGAGATTTGTGAACTCTTGATATTCTTTCGGGTGTTCGTAATGCCAACGGCGCAAACGCAATAGATTCAGTTCTCGGTCTGATGCCTCTTGAGTTTCCTGCTCTTTATCCTGCAAGTGGAATTTAACCCCATCTTTGATATATTGCGCATCCGTAGATTGCTCAAATTTAGTCATGGCACTCTCTATTTCCTTAAACCCATTATCCAATTCCAAATAGCAATGCATACAACAAGCAGCCATATCACCTTCTTCTGCGGCTTTAGAGAAGGTGTTTATTATGTTCTCAACAGGCATATTCTTTGCTGCCATTGCCTCTAAAAGCATATTTTGAAGCGAGTAAGTTTCATCGCATTCTGCCACATTGGTTCCATCTTGTGATAGAATGTCCAATGTGGAATGAATCTTGCTTTTGAACTCTGCATAGATTTCTTGGTTCGCCTCAAACCATTCCTTCATCTTATTGCCCATAAGTGTTATTTTAGCTAATAGGGTTAATCTTTAAGACAAGCCAGCGGAATGACTTTCACGCCATCCTGACGAGTGTATGCCATGCTTCCACCAGTCATCACTATCAGCAAATCCGGTTCCCGAATGGGCATCTGTTTCTCTGTTGTGTTATGTTCCTGTATAAGCCTTTTGAGTTCAAGCAGATGCTTGGCTCCATTGTCAATCTCACGACTGCCAAGTTTGCACTCTATCAAGGCATACCGTCCATCTTCCAGATGCAGCACTATATCCGCTTCCAAATCATATCGGTCATGATAATAAGACACGTGACTGTTTAAGTCTATAGTATATGCCTTTAAGTCACGAATACACATCTGTTCAAAGATAAACCCAAACGTCTTGAGCTGCATGCTCAACGCTTCAGGAGACAACCCCAAAAGAGCAATCGGAATGGAAGGGTCGCAGAAACATCGTTTCACGCCACTTCTGATAGCGGTTTTACTTCTAATTGCAGGACACCATGCACTTATGTTCTGGATAACAAATAGCTTTTCCAAAGCTGCAACATAGTCATCAAATGTGTCCACGTGGCAACTTACTTCGCCAGATGAAGTCACATCATCCAAAAGCGACTTCTTCTTGACCAGAGTCGAAACATTTCTGGCATACGCCCGAAGTATCATACTGGTCAGTCTGGCATCTCTTTTCTTGCCATCAATGCTAGAAATGTCGTTGGAGCAAATTGTTTGAACATAGTTCTTTGCAACGAGTAGTTGAGCCTTTGGGGTACGAGCCAACAAAGAAGCTGGCCATCCGCCTCGGGAGGCTGCAAAGATTAATTCCTCAACGGTCATCTTAGACATCTTACCGTCAATATCATAATCTGGATTGTTGAAAAGTTCTTTCAACGAAACTTCACCTGTAGATTCTTGTGATTCCCACAAACTCATAGGCAGCATACGCAGTCTGGCAATACGACCAACTCCAGAATGGTGTATTTGGGATTTGTCAACGGCATTGGAACCTGTAAGTATAAATTGTCCGGGGATTTGACGATTATCAACAACAGTTCGTACTGCATCCCACAACATTGGAGCATCTTGCCACTCATCAATAAGGCGAGGCGTAGCTCCATTTAACAGAATGGACGGCTTAGTTTTAGCGGTGACCAAATACTCCTCACGCAAACTAGGATCTTGCATTCTCAAAATGCTGTTTGCAAGTTGAGACGCAGTTGTGGTTTTGCCACACCATTTTGGTCCTTCTATCAATACAGCCCCAAATGCATCTAGCAAGTCTTGCAACAGGGCATCGGCAGTTCTTTTATAGTAACTCATATAATATGCTTTTTCAATTGCAAAGATACACATTTTCTGCGAAATGCATGGCCAATTCGTGTTTTTTGTGGCATTTCAATCCACTTTTTTGCGGTGTTTTATTCGGTATTTTTGTGGCATTTCAATCCACTTTTTTGCGGTATTTCACTTGGTATTCTTGCGGTGAGCAACTATAATTAGTCTGATAAGTTAGCCATCAACTCCATCCGTTCCTCCTCGCTCAAGCCTTTCAGCATCTCAAGCAGGGCTTTCTTATCTACCACAGGAGTACTTTCTTTCGACTTCTCATTGAGTAGATAATGGTTATACTCCAGCATCTTTGCAAGCGGATAGGCACCGATATAATTGGAAGTAATGTCACCGCCGCCACTATGTCCCATGCTGTCGCTTATATATTTATAAGGTACGACACCAGAATTATTGAGGTTGGTTGCGAAACTGTGCCTTGCCCAAGTGGGTGATGGTGCCTGTTCCATATCCAATAGTTTGGCAACTTTTGCCATGTGCTCACGTATATATCTGTTGTAGCGTTGGATAACCCATATCTCTTGTTCTGGTGTGATTAGCTCACTCATGATGGGGAATACCCTCCGCCCAAGCTTTGGGATATTGCCATACCGATTTAGTATCTCTTGAATCTCGGGAGTGACAGGAAATATCACTTCGCTGGCACTCTCGTTCCGCTCACGAGTTTTGTGGCGAAGGAAACGAAGCTGCTTGCCATGAGTGGCATAGTATAGTTCATCATAAGTCAGTCGGAGTGTATCAGCAAGGTTCTGTCCATCGCCCAGATACATAAAAAGGAATAGTCCAAGGTCGCGGAATATGGCATACTTCTCTCTGCCGAGGAACAGTTCGTTTCCATCTTTGTCTTTTGCCTCGTCAGCTTTCCAAAAGTCATAGAGCTTCCGCATGGTAGCCACGTCAAGAAACTCATGCTTACGGCTCTGCGCTTTGTTGTAGCCCGTATCCTTAAACATTTCTTTGGTATCACCTTTCATCAGTCCGTTAGCGATGCACATATTGATTATAGTCCTTAGACTGCGAAGTGCGATAGCAATAGTGGTGGTGCTCAATTCATTCTTCTTCATGTTTTTTACCCACTTCAAGATAAAGTCACGGTTAATATCTGCAAACGATACATCCGTTCCCAAATCTTTCACAAAGCGATTGCGTACATCCTTACTACAACGAGCGGAACCCACCTTACCTTCATTGGTCTTAGATTGAATGTACGAATCCCAAACAGTGATGATGGTGCTATCATCGTCTTTCTTGCCTTGGAACCTATCTTGCAACTTGCGAAGAGAGAAATTGTTTTCTGAAATCAGTTGATTAGCCATCTGCTCCACTCTGTCCATCAGATTCTTCATATCGTTACGCTCCGCTAATTGGATGCGCCGACCGCTTTTCTCATAATCGCAAAGAACCAACCATTCTTCCATAGTGTATGATTTTCCTAAGCGCAGGAAAATCTTTTGTCCACCATGACACACACGCACAGCTACTGGAAGCGGTTGCGAATAGTCGCCCGCTTTTCGTATGTCAAGAGTCAGCGAACCATACACATTGCCATTCGCAGCCGTAAATTTCGCAAGGCATTTTTCTCCTCTTGCATTGGATTTTCCGTTCTTCTTTGCCATTTCGGTGACCTTATTCGTTTTTTCAATCTCCATAATGCACTTATTTATAGTTAATATTCTGCTCGTTTTGGTGACCTTCAGGTGACCTTTTCGCACGAAAACCACTGCAAATATACGCATTTCCCTGCAAACAACAAAACGTGTTATATACTGATTATCAGTACAATTACACTTTATGCAATCCTATGAAATAATCCACAAAAAGACTCATAATCTGGAGGTCCCTGGTTCAAGCCCAGGCTGGTCCACGAAGCATAAAACAAAGGAAATCAAGCCGTTACAAATCTCTTTGTAACGGCTTTTTCTTTGCACACGAAAGCTCATTGCACACAATTTGCACACAGCTTCCGGGAAGTACTGATAATCAATGATAAACGAAACACACCGGTAAATTACATCGCATTTCATCTCATTTCTTTCTTTAATAACTATTGCCTTATCGGTTGAGGCTTTTCACCTATAGTATAATACAAATAAAAGGGATAAACTACACACCGGTAGTTATCCCTTTTGTTTGCAATAAAATCAAGCGAGAAGTATGTACATCATAATTTTCCTGTTTTCATGTACCTTAATATATCGCAAACTTGATTCATGCCAGCACATGGCTTGCCAACAAATAAAGTACAGACATCTCTGATTTTTCTTTGATTTGACTTTCTTCTCCATAATCTGTTGTTTCAAATTTATAGAGATAACTATAAATAAGCAAACTTATCGTGGCAATATTTGTTCATATAATAAATTAAAAGTAATTTTGCCACAGAACTAAAAGAGGCACTCATGAGAACGATAAATCAAATTATTGGAGAAAATCTAAGAAAGATTAGAGAGTTGTCTGGCTTCACACAAGAACAGATAGCCAAATCTATTGGGATTGAGCGTTCTGCATATAGTAATTATGAAGGAGGCACGAGGGAAGTTCCGTATGATATTTTAGAACGAATCTCAAACATGTTCGGTTGTGAACCTTTCATTTTGTTTGAAGATAATATCCAAGCTGATAATGAAATTATGGCTACTGCTTTCAGAATTTCTGATTTGGAAGATAATGACTTAAAAGAAATCGCAAATTTCAAGGACATTGTGAAATCATATCTTAAAATGGAACGAATTGCACAGAATGAAGCCGAATAAGTTTATCATAGAAAAACAAGTATCAGCATTTCGCACAGATAATGGGCTTAGCGCATCCGAGCCTGTCACATTGAAAAGTCTGCTTTTGAAATTGAATATACTTACAGTGTTCAGACCTCTGTCTGACAATTTTTCAGGCATGTGTTTAAAGGACAATTCCGGACATCGTTTTATGCTTATCAATTCCAATCAGCCACGTGGAAGACAGCATTTCACAATTGCCCACGAATTATATCACTTGTTTTTAAATAAAAATAGCGTAGTTCTCTTTAATTTTTTGAGTTTCAAAAGATAAGCGGAGCATAGAAAACAGGCAGGTAACGATTTGGTGACGGAAATCCATCGCCCGCTTGCGTTTTTCTGCATAACCTCAAATAACTCTTCAGCTACAAAAGTAGTTAATTTACTTGACCTTAGCAAGTTTTCATGAAAGATTTTCAAGGGAGATCAGGTCCTGTGCCAGGCTTGACCTTCCTTTTTATTTCCATCCGTAAGATATCCCCTTTTTACCATATTCCCTCTTCCCACGAATGAATCATTTCCGGTAATCAAGTTTTATCCCTTCAAAAAAGTATCGGAAATACATCATTGATACAGAATGGTTTACTAAAAAAAATATGGGGCTGGCGGTATCCGTCAGCCCTATGTTCGCCTTCTGATTTTCCAAAACTTTGCAGGCGAAGAAAGACAAAAACAGTATCGAACTAAAACAACCGGAAAATGGAAGAAGGCAAGAATGAAATCATGGAGCTCAGGCGGATGATCGAAGGATGCTTCGAGCGTCAGAACAAGCTCATCGCCCGTCTGGAAATGGAGCTGGAGGCACTCAGTAGCTTCAACGGCAAGCAGATGCTGGACAGCCGCGACATGCGTCTCCAGCTGAAAGTCTGCGACCGGACACTGATACGCTGGCGCATGTCGGGAAAGCTGCCGTCCTTCAAGATCAGCGGCAAGGTGTACTTCTGGGCATTCGACGTGTACAAGTTCCTCCGGGAGGAATACGGCACGGCCGCCCTGCCGGAAGCCTTCGAAGAACAGGAACCGATAACAATTAAAAATAGCAAGACAAATGGAAAATCAAAGTAAGTACATCATGATCGAGCGGAACAAGTTCGCCGCCCTTGTCAAGGCACACCGCAAATGCCTGCAGATGCTGAGTATCCTGACCTACGCGCATACCGTCAAGGAAGTGCAGCTGACCTTCACGCTGGAGGAGATCTGCGAGCTTCTGCAGATGACCCGCGAGGAAGTGGAAACGCAACGGCAAAGGGGATACATCCGTTTCAGCGTGCAGAACGGCATGACCGTCTACGAGATCACGGACATCCTGCGGTTGAAGAACATGCTGGAGATGGGCAGGATATACCGCAAGATCGACGAGATGGTAATAACCATTCCGGTAAAAAAAGAGACCGGGAATGTAACGGATTCATTAACCGATTAATAGGATTCAATATGAGACAGTTGGTACATGCCTCGCTTTTCAGCGGGTTTGGCGCGGCGGATCTCGCCGCCGAATGAATGGGATGGCGCAACGCCTTCCATTGCGAGATAGACGAGTTTTGTAACCGGATTTTAAATTATTGGTTCAGCCATGCAGAAAGTTATACGGATATTACAACTACGGATTTTCGGGGATGAAGGGGAAAGGTCGACATCCTCACGGGAGGTTTCCCCTGCCAGCCCTTCTCAGTCGCCGGCCAGCGAAGGGGCGCGGAGGACAGCCGTTACCTCTGGCCTCACATGCTCCGTGCCATTCATGAGATCCGGCCCGGTTGGATCGTTGGTGAGAACGTTGGTGGCATCCTCACGATGGTACAGCCCGGCAAGGCGGCTCACGTGGGATGTCAGCCCTCTCTGTTCGGAGAGGATCAGCCTGTATACCGCAAGCGGGAGGAATACGTCGTCGAGACCATCTGCCGGGATCTTGAGCGTGAAGGATATACCGTCCAGCCGCTGCTTATTCCGGCTTGTGCCGTCGGTGCCCCGCACCGGAGGGACCGGGTATGGTTTGTTGCCCACGCCGATGGCGAGGGATTGCAGTCCGAGAGGAGCGAACAGCCTCCAGAAGGGGCTTCCGGAAATCATCCGCGAGATGCTCCTGCCCACCCCGACAGCGACGGAGATACACCACCGGCAGCGGGTGGAACGCTGGAAAAGTCAGGGACGCACGTCCATGCACGGGGCGGAGGACGGGGAGAAGAATCCCAACGGCCTGACGGACTTCCTGGACTTCCACGGGCTGCTCCCGACCCCGACGGCAAGGGACTGGAAGGGTGCGCCGACCTTGGAACACTTCGCGAGGAAGGGGAAAAACCCGCAACAGGGCAGCCTTCCCGATTTCTTTGCCCAGGCTGGGAGGAGTTTCCAACTCAATCCCCTGTTTGTGGCCGAGATGATGGGGTTCCCCGTCAATTGGACGGTATTACCTTTTCTTCCTGGCGGCAGCAGTCCGTCAAGGGATACGGGAACGCCATCGTCCCCCAGGTAATCCATGAGATATTCAAAGCGATAGAATCAACCTATAAACAGTAAACGACATGCACACGTTAGTCATAACAGAACATCCCGAGTTCGGCAAGGTCCGGACCGTGGAAGCCGGAGGCAGGGTCTGGTTTTGCGCCAGGGACGTGGCCTCGGCGTTGGGATACGCCAATCCCAAGGATGCCGTCAACCGGCATTGCAGGCCGAAGGGGGTATGCGTCCACGACCTCCTGACGGCAGGCGGCCGGCAGAAAGTGAAGTTCATCGACGAGGGGAACCTTTACCGCCTGATGGTCGGCAGCCGCCTGCCCTCGGCCGAGAGGTTCGAAAGCTGGATCTTCGACGAGCTGGTCCCCCGCACGCTCAAGGAGGGCGGCTACCTGCTGGAAAAAGAGGGGGAAACGGACGCGGAACTGCTCTCGCGGACCCTGCAACTGGCGGAAGCCAAGCTGAAAGAGCGTGACCGGTACATATCCGGACTGGAAAAGGAAAACGCGCTGAACGCCCTTAAATTGAGCCTGCAGGCCCCGAAAGTACGTTATTTCGACGAGGTGCTCCACTCTCCAAGCACTTACACGGTCACGCAGATCGCCAAGGAGTTGGGCATGAGCGGCAGGGAGCTGAACCGGAGGCTGAAGGCTCTCGGTATCCAGTTCCGCCTTGGCGGAACCTGGCTGCTTACCGCACGTTATCAGAAGGAAGGATACACACGGACCCATACGCACAGCTGGCAGAGCCGCTGCGGGGAAACCGGTACAGCCATGCATACGGTGTGGACCGAGAAGGGTCGTCTGTTCATCCACTGCCTCTTCAGCGGCCTGTCTCTCTTTTAACCTTTCGCCGCTGGCGGCAACAAAAAAAGGGCTGTTCCCCGTTATTTGGGAGAACAGCCCTTGAAATCTCCGTCCCGGACCTGGTTTATTTATCAAGGCATGTCTACCGAATGGCCCGCTCCCCTGATGGAGCTGTAGTCCCCCCGGATCACTTTCCGCATTGACTTCAGGATATACTTGCACGTGCCACGTATATCGGAAAAGCCGAAGCCCAGCCAGCCGTCACTGAAATACGCTTTTATACATTGGGTATTCCTGATATACCCCATATAATACATCTTGTCATCGCCGACCTCCCTTGCTTCCACCTGTACCTCGTAATATTCGCCTTCGTGCTCCACGCAGGCTTCCCACAGGCAGGTTTCCGTGTCTGCTTCCGGGTAAGCCTCCCAACGTCTTACGCTATGCTCCACAATCCTCATATCCAGTTGTTTTTATTTCACAAAGTAAAGCGGCCATCCTGACCTTTCATAATGATATAACTCTCATTATCCATGACTTAACTTTATTTTTCTTTATTCCCGTACTCATCCGGGAACGGGAAGGCTATAGTTTTGGCCCCCTCCGGTTTTCCTTTTCCCTGAGTGTCCGGGTATCCCGCCGCGTCTCCTGCTGCCGTAGCGTGTCGGCAAGTATCCGGATGAAATGCCCGTAATCCTCCACGAGCTGCTGGACGCATTCGAGCCGCAGCGTGTGCGCCATGTTCGCCATCGGGCTTGTACTGCGGGCGGCGATGTCCTGCCTGAGCAACGTGTCCAGGCAGACATTCTGCCTCTTTTTCAGATACTCCAACACTTTTTCCGGACTGCCCGATTCCCTTGCCTTCTTTCTCAAGTCCCTGAAACATTTGTACAGGTAATACTCCTTGTACGCCTCTTCCGCGTGTAACTCGAAAAAGGAGAGGTAATCCTCACCGGCTTTTGCCGCCTTGTTCTGGATCTTTTCGTCCAGGAGTTCCATTTTCTCATTCAGCCGGTCCATAAACCGGACCATGCCTGGGTTCTGTCTTTCCATACCTTATCGTTTTAATCCGTTCGTCCTATGTTTTACGGGTTGTCTGTTTTCCTTTTTCATGTCCTCTTCCGGCTGTCCGAGGGAAAGGATACGCGAGAACTCCATGCAATCTTTCAGCACCTGCCGCGAGCATTCCAGCGACAACGCGCGGCAGGTGTCCGCCATCGGGTGGGTGCCGCTTCCCGCCGGCGTTCTGCCCGCCAGCTTTTCCCTGTGGTACATGGCGATATCCCCGAAATACCTCTTCAGATCCTCCACGTCATCCGTCCTGCTGACTTTATTACGTAACAGGCGGTAATGCCCGCGCAGTAGCTCCCCCTTGTACAGGTACGCGGCTTTCCACTCAAAGAAACGGCAGTAGTCCGTAGAGGCGGACTCCAACCCCTCGCGCATGACATTCTCGACGGCTGCGATCTTGTTGTCCAGCAATTTCCGTAGTTTGCGGACGCTCCAGTTTTCCTGCCTCATATACGTTACATCTTTAATCCGTCCGGCCTCTTTCTTTCAGGGGCCTTCTTCGTTCTTATCTCCTTCTGGGGAGCCTTCATGGACAGAAGCCGTTCGAAGCCCGTATAATCCTTGACCAGTCTCTGCATGCATTCCAGCC
>OLGE01001117.1_pt1 | contig 28931 bp, 11 predicted proteins | sample 1605151 | NCBI WGS metagenome assembly OLGE01 (sample SAMEA3888912, study PRJEB22519) | human gut metagenome | biome: human gut; feature: human-associated habitat; material: faeces | place: Denmark | collected 2010
CCGTGTGCGTCCCCGTGGCCGTTCCCGTGTGCGCGGCGCGCCGGGGACGTCGGCCCCTACCACGGGCGCGGACAGGGCGTGGGGCATGGTAGGGGCCGACGTCCCCGGCGGCCCGCGTGCCCGTGTGCGTCCCCGTGGCCGTTCCCGTGTGCGCGGGCGCGCGGAAACGTGTCTTCCCCCGATTCTTCCCCCGATGCGGTGCTTTATGTCCATGCGGTGCCCATTGAGGCGCGGTGCCCATTGAAGCTAAAAGGCTATAGACCGAAGTCTAAAAATCGTGTATAATGCCGAACGATTTTCATGGGGAAGTGTACACTTCTCCGGGAACCGTCTCGTTGGTAACGGTGGAGAAAGCATGAAAAAGATCGTTTTGATGCTCTTCGCGATGGCGTTGGCGCTTGGCGCCAGCGCGGAGTCGGTGTCGCCCGAACGGGCGATGGCGGCGGCGGATGCATGGGCTGCGCGGAACGGGGCGTTCGGCGCGGGGCAGGGGGCGACCAACGTCGTCACCGAATGCGATGCCGCAACCGGCGTTGTCCTGTGGCACCAGGTCTCGATGGCGGGCGGCGGCATGCTCGTCGTCGCGCCGGTCACCGAGATCGAGCCCGTGGTGGTGGCGCTCGACAACGATCCCGGCGTCCTCCCGAAGGCGCATCCGCTGAGGGGCATCCTCACGGGCGACATGCGGCGGCGCCTTCGGTTCCTCGGCCTCCTGCCTCAGGGCCGCATGGCCGTGAAGGCGCGCCGGGTCGCAGCGGCGGCGGTTGTCTCCTCCACGGACGACGAAGCGGACGAAGAAGACGTGGCGAAGGCGTGGGCTGCGGCGTGCGAGGCGAAGTGGGCGCGCCTGACGGGAGGTGGGCCCCGCCGGGCGAAGGGCACCGGGGCGAAGGGCGTCGGGGTGGAGACGGTCGCCGTGGAGGTGCGCGTCGTCAAGGGCTTCGAGAAGGGCGGCCCGCTCACGCACTGGGCCCAGTCCTCCTACAACGGAGCCTTCCTCTACGACTACTACACGCCGAACCATGCGGTGTGCGGCTGCGTGGCGACGGCCTGCGCGGCGCTCGCGCAGTTCTACGGCACGAAGAGCGCGGTGAAGGGGTATGCGAATCCGTCCTGCACCTACCAGAACCAGGCGTACCGGGACGTGTTCGGGGCGGACGCGAAGACCATCGGCGGCGACCTCGACTGGTCGATCCTGCCGGAGAACTGGGGGGGCGAGGAGACGGCCTCCCCGACGCTGACGGACGAACAGCGGGAGCTGATCGGGCGCGTCGCCTTCGACGCGGGCGTGGGCGTGGGCATGATGTGGAGCGACGACGAGTCGGGCGCGACGATGGGCGGCATCGTCACGGCCCTGAAGGACGTCTTTGGATTTCGGAACGCGCGGTGCGTGCGCCTGAGCAATACGGAGAGGCCGTCGCAGAGCGAACTGGAAAAGCTCATCTACAACCAGTGCCGCGCGGGCGTGCCCGTGGGGATGGGCATCGAGGGGCATGCGGTCGTCGCGGCCGGCTACGGCCTGGACGCGGACGGCGTCGAGCGCGTGCGCGTCTTCATGGGCTGGGCCGGTTCGGGCGACGGATGGTATGCCCTGCCGAAGATCGACACGACGGCGACGGAGGGCGGCAGCAGCTATCTTTCCGAGACCGTCGACGACATCATCACGATGATCTCGTATGACGACGACGACATCGTGCCGGTGGTCGGCCGCGTGTCGATGCCGGGCGCCCAGCTGGAGATCGCCGCACTGGAGCGCGTCGTCGAATCGGACGAGAACGGCTATTTCGGCACGCGCGTGCCGGCGGACATGGGCACGTGCGAAGTGACGTGCCTTGGTACCACCGCCCAGCTCGACATCGGCGCGGCGGCACAGGACGCGACCGAGGCGGCCAAGCTGTGCGCCGACGGCGTGCTGCCCGGCGCGTTCGAGTTCGTGCTGCTGAACTGCACGACGGCGTATTCCCTGGAGCGCGCGAAGCTGTACGCCCTCAGGGAGGGCAAGGCGATCCTGCACGTGAGCGGCACGACGGGCGCCGCGAGCACGACGGCCGCGCTGGACTACATCTACGCGCTCGACGAGGGGAACGTGAACGACTTTACCAATCGGTTCGTCTTCTACCAGTCGAAGGCGGGCTCGGCCGCGGGCGACGGCGCCGACCTCTCCTACGGCGTCTACCTGCCGTCCGCCGTTGATCCTGCCGACCGCTGGCAGGCGAAGAACGGCGCGCTCGCCTACGGCTACTCGACCACGCTGACGAACGTCACGCACGACGCGAGTCACGCGGCCGAGACGAACGGCCTCGACGCGGTGGAGACGACGCGCGTGCTGACCTACACGTTTGCGCCGATCGACGGGACGCCGGAGCTGGTGACGCAGGACGCGGAGGAGACCGACGCGATCCGGGCGGACGTCATCGCGAGCCTGGCGCGCGTGCTGGACGTGGGGGCGGCGCGCTTCGCGGAATGTACGTCCGGCATCACCGTGACGATCGGGGCGACGTCGAAGGCGGCCGAGGCGGCGATCAACGCGACGGCGGACCCCGCGCAGGCGTGCGGCGTCCACGCGAACTGCTACACGAACGGCCCCTACACCTTCACCTGCGACGCGGTGGTCACGAACCAGGACGCGGACGTGGTGCTGGCGTGCGGGGGGTGGACGGCGACGAACGCGACGACGGGCGCCGTCCTCTCCGGCGCGGGCCGCGCGGCGACGCTGGACCTCGCCGCGAACGACGCGGTTGCGCTCACCTGGGACTTCTCGCAGACGAACGCCGTCTACGTGAAGGTCGTGCCCACGTGTCCGAACGCGCCGCTCGGCGGCTGCACCGTGACGCCGGGGGAGGGCTGGTACGCCTGGGGCGAGGCGGCCCTGTTCATGGCGGCGTGCGACGAGGGGTACGAGGTGGGCAACTGGCAGTTCAGCCGCGCCGGCGCCGGCCTTGTCCGCCTGAGCCCCTGGGCCTACGCCCTCGTCGTGGACGCGCCGGGGACGCTGCAGGTGACTTTCCGCAAGGGCGGGACGATGGCCGCTGAGCCGGTGAGCAATGTTCTGGTCACGGCGACCTCGTGGCTCGTGGGCGACGACTTTTCGTCCCTCGCGCGCGCCGCCGCCGAACTGGCGCCCACGACGACGGTCCTCAGCGCGACGGGTCCCCTGGCGCTTGCGTCGGGCGACACGGCGGAGGTCGTCGTGGTGACGAACGGGGGGGATGCGGTCGTCCAGGCTGGCGCGCGCACGTTCGTCGACGGGGCGGGGACCACGTGGCGGCTCCTCGGCTTCGTCGACGGGACGCTCGACGGGACGGAGAGCCCGGCGGCGCTGCTCGGGCAGATCCATCCGGGCCCGGCGTTTACGCTGCGGGGCCTCTATCCGGCGCTCACCAACGCATGCGTCAACTGGCTGTGGATGCCCGTCGGCGGCGATCCCGGCGGCGATCCCGAGACGATGTTCGCGATCGAGTGGGACGACGCGCTCTCGACGCTCAACGCGCAGGGCTACACGACGAACCTCACCACGGTGGCGGCGCTGGAGGCGCACGGCCTCGCGCTCTCGGACCTCACGGTGACGGCGCCGAAGGGCTTCAGGGCGAAGGTCGCGGCGGATGCGGCGGGCAACGTCGTCGCGACGCTCGAACTGGACGAGGACGTGTTGCGCCCGCTTGCGGCGGACGGCGTGAGTTCGCCGCTCACGATCCTCTCGAACGGCGACGGCACATTGACGGTGAAGGCCGACGTCGCGAACGGCGTGCGCGGATTCTGGTACACGCTGTACGCGGCGGACGAGCTGGGCGGCGCGTGGTCGCCGGTCGCCGCAGGCGCGGGAATCGCGGGCGAGCCGTCCCTCCAGGCGAAGGTGGACGACGCCCCGGCAAGCCCGTCGATCACCCTTTCGCCGACGGACGCGAAGAAGTTCTACAAGCTCGTCGTCACGGATGTCAAGCCCTAGCTCCCTGCGGCCCCGCAATTTTCCCCCTTGCCCTACAACGCAAAAGAATGGTAAAATGAAAACGGCTTTCGGAGGCGTGCACCCTCCCGTGGCCACCTGAAAACATGAAACATTGGTTGGTACAGAGCCTCGCACCGTTCGCGACGGTGGCGGTGGTAGTTGGTATCGCGGCCTTTTGCGGCTGCGAGAAGAAGCCGGAGGTCTACACGGTGCGGGGGGAGGATCCCGTGTACCGGAAGACGCTCCACGAAACGCGCACGCGGCAGAACGAACAGGCCGCCGTGCGTGCGCGCATTGAACCCCAGCTGAAGGAGCTTATCGCGCGTGCGCGCGCCGCGTTGCCGAAAGACGCGACGGACGAGCAGGTGCGGGCCGAGCTGGAGGCGCACCCCGAGAGGTATCCGGGCTGGAAGGCGCTTTCCGACGCCCTCGCGAAGGCGAACGCGAATCTGGAACAGGAAATGGCGCGTGCGCGGGCGACCGTGCGGGCGCGGATTCTGAAGGAGGCGGCGGACCGCAGGGCCGTTGCCGAGGGACGCGCGACGGACAAGTCGTCCGCCGCAGCGAAGAAATGACGATTTGAGACGACGTGATTCAACGGAAGGAAGCGGTATGAAGAACAGAAGAACGCTTGGACTTTTCGCGGCGACGCTGACGGCGCTCGCGTGTGCCCTCCCGCGCATGGCGACGGCGGCCGGTGACGTACGGTCGATCGAATTCTACGGGAACCCGCTGGGCGAAGTCGGCGTGGTGAACGACCTTTCGAAGCCGCTCGTGGCGGGCGACAAGGTGCAGTTCAAGATCCGTCTCGCGAACCGCGAGTGGATGAAGACGTATGCCGATCCCACCTACGTGAACCCGTGGGTGCTGCGTCCGCTCTTCGGTTCGGGCACGATCGAGCAGCGCCTCCCGAAGGTCGGCCTGCGCGTGAGCGGCGGTCTGCGCTATGCGGACATCGTGTCGTGGGAGCGTCCCGAAGGCGAGGCGGGCCTCTACCACACCGACCTCATCTGCCGCTATACGGTGCAGGCCGGCGACTTCGCGCTGCCCCTCAAGCTCGCGAATGCGCGCGGTACGGGTGCCGCGATGGAGGCCGACCCCGCCGATCCGTACACGACGCCCGAGGCGAGCAACTACTTCCTCACGGAGAAGCACCTCTGGGGTTTCTTCCCGCAGAATCCGATCGACAATGTGACCTCCAACCAGCTTGAGTTCTACTTCGGACCGGAAACCCTCCCCTACCCGAACGCGAACGAATTCAAGGCGTCGGAAGTGCGCGACTACAACCTCGCGGGCGCGAACATCCAGATCAAGGCCGTCGACTTCGACTCCACCTATGCGGACGAGGCCAGCGGCGTGTGGCGCAACATCGCCGCCGGCACCATCACGGCGACCCCGGCCGTGCCGCGCCTCTCGATTCCCGGCGGCGCCTCGGGCGCCTATACGTACTACGTGTGGACGCAGGATCCGGCGGTGGCCGAGGTCGAGAACGGTGACGAGTATACGTTCCGGGACGGTGTGAAGCGCAAGGTCGCGAAGGTCTCGGTGGTCCAGGGCGATGACGTCGCGCATTTCGCGATCCGCGCGAAGGCCGGCCAGGTGGGCAAGTCCACGGAAGTCTACATGTCCGACACGCCCACGAACATCTACAACCGTGCGGGAACGCTCGTCACGAACTTCACGGTGCGCGCCCTGACGGTGATCGAGCCGCCGCCGCCGTCCATTTCCGTCGTCCTCGACCCCGTGAGCGGCGTCATCACCTCTTCCACGAACAACATGTCCCTTGCCACGATCGACGTGGAGCTTTCCCAGCCCTGGAACGCCGACGACGTGACGGTCCTCCTGAGGCCCGAGATGCGTTCGGGAAGCGGAACGGATCCCTTCACCTACATCGGGCTCTCCTCGGCGAACAGCCCCGAGAACTATGACGGGAAGGAGGTTCGCCTGACGGTCAGGAAGGGCGAGACCAAGGCATCCGCAACCGGATCGGTCCTGCATCTCTTCGCGAACCGCGCGAACGACGACACGGCGAAGGGCATCCGCTTCTGGCCCTCCGTCGATCCCGCCTCCCCCAACGCGGCTGCCGCGCAGGCGTTCTTCACGGGCACGATGACGCCGGCCACGCTCCAGATCAACCATAACGTACCCGTCATCACGTCGCCGGAGGAGGGGCACGAGTACTCCAACATCCCGGCCAACACGCCGACCGACTTCACGATCACGGTGGCCGATGCAATGTGGCAGCTGAACGGCACGTACACGGTCTACATCAACTATGAGGGCACCGGAATCCAGGCCGACTACAAGAAGATTGAGAACCTGACCGCGAATGCGAGCGGCGAGATCAAGTTCTCCTGCCGTTATGACGGGGCGGGCGGGAACTTCGATACATCCATCTACGTCGAGAACCAGGACGGCTGGAAATCGGAGCCGCGCACGTTCAAGGCGCATGTGAATGCCCCCAAGAAGGTCACGATTACGCCCGACCATGCCACGCGGAAGTACTGCGAAGGCGAAACGGCCGAACTTTCCTTTACGTTCTCCGAGCCCTTCAACCAGGCCGACTACGGTTATGTGTTCCTCGTGCCGTCGGACGCGAATGCGCGCAATCTGGTCGAAGACGAGGTGTTCGAGCAGGGGGTCTTGATTTCCCGCGGCTCTTCGGTGGCGGCGGATCCCATCTACCTCACGTTCAAGGACGGCTACCAGGGCTGCGCCCTCAACTACAAGATCCTGGTGCGGAGCGAGAACAGCACCAACGATGAAGCCACCGTCATCAACGTCTGGGGGTCGGACGGCATCACCCTCCAGCCCACCAACGCGATTCCGGAGGTCGCCTATGTGAAGATGAACGGAACGCCCGAATATACGAGCGGCGCGACGATGTCCGTGCAGACCGCCGTGGGCGTGCAGAACACCTTCCGGTTCGCGGCTTCGGACGCAAGCGAGATCGACCTTGCGGATCCCCGTTTCCGGACGGTCGTCCAGATCTGGGACGGCGGCGGAAAGTCGGTTGCGTACGAGAAGGAACTGGAGGGCGACCCCTTTGAGGATGAGGACATCTTCTACACGTTCTCCCAGCCCGGCAAGAACAAGGTGACCGTCTATGTGTACGACAAGGACATGTCGGTCAACGAGCGGCGCGCGGCGGAGAAGAACCCCTTCACGGTCTTCATCGAGACGCTGGATGCGCCGGCCATCTCCCTCTCGCCCTACAACGGCAGCACGGTCTTCAAGGAATCCGAGACGGGCAGCACGCTGGGGCTCATCCACGTGGACCTCACCGTGCCGCCGTCGGGACTGGGGACGGGCCACATCGTCGTCCACCTCGACGTGGAGCGCAACGGTGCGGACGACGGCAACTACGCGCTGCCCGTCCTGAACACCTACGATCTGCAGTTCCGGAACGGCGTTACGCGGCAGAGCGTCTTCTTCACCGAACTCGACGGTACGCCGCAGAGCGAAAGGCAGGGCTTCAAGATCACGGCGCGCGTCGTGACGGACACGCCGTCGCCCGATGCGTCCAAGACCTGGGACGAGTACTACCAGGAGGGTGAGCTGGGGGTCTACGTCATCAACGAGGCGCCGAAGATCGGTCCCGGCATCGCCATGACGAACGAGATTCCCGTCGCGATCAACGTGCCCTACACGATTACCTGGAACGTGACCGACATCAACATCGACCAGAAGACGATGAAGGTGACGTGGACCTACAACGGGGGGTCCGAAAAGCAGACGATGGACGTGAGCGTGGGAACGATGACGAAGGACGTCTCCTTCACGAGCGCGGGTTCGAAGACCGTGAGCCTCCTGGTCGAGGACAAGGACGGTGCGACCGCCACGCGCGAATGGTACTTCTACGTGGCGCCGTCTAAGCTCGTCCAGATCTATCCCCGCCAGCCGGGCCGCCTGGACGGCATGGGCGGCGGCATCTCGAAGCTCTCCCAGCACTACACCACCGCCGTGGGCCTCGGCGACGGCCGCGTGTGGGCGGACGGCGCGACGGCGCCGACCGAGATCTCGGGCTTCGTCCACAAGTGGACCTATTCCCCCGAAGACCTCAATACCACGGTCTACGCACGCGGCTACAAGATCGGCGACGTGGACGACGGCTCGCTGACGCCGGGCAAGGACTTCGCGATCGACGCGACGGGCGCGGCCACGACGACCGGACCGTACTACAACTATGTGGACCTTGACGGGAAGGACAGCTTCTTCTTCTGCTGGATCCTCAACACCTCGGGCGGCGAGTCGGGCTACACGGGCCAGCACCTGAACGGCACGGTGCTGCCGGAACTCGGTCCGCTGTCGATGGGCGGGCAGGTGGTCACGCTGCCCGAGTTCGACGACTCCGCCACGACCTACGAGACGACGCTGCTGGAGGCGATCTTCTCCCTCGAATACCTCACGACGGACAACGTGGGCGACCTGAACCAGGACGGCATCCCCGACGTCTACGCGGTGCAGACGACGTGGGGAAGCGGCCAGAAGCTCTACGAGGCTGCCGGCTTCGAGCTGGACGACGAGTCGAAGCCGGGCGCCGTCCAGAGCCTCAGGGACTGGAACAACGATGCGGTCACGACCAAGAGCGGCAAGGACGCGGGCGACTTCCTGCCCTCGACCTCTGCGGCCGGCACCTCCCTCATCCCGAACGTCGTCAACTGGGCGACGGCGGGCGGGGCGTTCACGGCGTTCACGGAACTGCGCGGCTTCGACGAACACCTCAACTACCGCGTGTCGCACAACGGCCTCAACCGCAACGTGCGCGGCACGTGGGTGTCCGACCCCGCGTTCTCGGACGCCGAGTGGCTGGCGATCGCCGAACACAACCCGGGGGCCGGCGTCACGGCGGCGGATCTGCTGGCGAAGCGGGCGGAGGACCGCGCGGCGTGGGACGCCGACATCGCGACGCTGACCGACTACCTCAAGGCCAACGCCAACAGCTGGATTCCCGAGAACCGCACCGACCCGACCGTCGACGACACGGACAAGGACGGCTTCCCGGACGGCTACGAGTATTTCTACTGGTATAGCGCCACGGTCGGCCGGATCAACGAGAAGGGCGAGTGGGAGCGCCTGGAAGGTTCGCGCTTCACGCTCAAGGACATCGCGACCGGCGAGCGCATCTCGCCCGAAGCGGTTGCGGCCGCGTTCAACCCCACCGTCGCGTCCGCCGATGCGTTCGAGACGCGCGACACGGACAACGACGGCCTCACGGACCTTGAAGAGCTCGCCATGGGCACGAACCCCATCAACTGGGATACGGACGGCGACGGCCTCAGCGACTACTGGGAAATCATGAACGGCATGAACCCGGTCAGCGCCAAGAAGGGCGAGAACGGCGAGATGAACGCGGACGGCGACTTCATGGCCCGCTGGGATTCCGAGAAGACCTACGCGATCGTCACGATTCCGGGGGCGGGCGTCTTCGCCCTCCCGGCCAACGGCGAGCGGACCCTCGTGGAGGGCACCGACGGCGCGTACACGCTGGCGGAATCCGTCCTGACGAACTTCGTCGCCATCAAGGTCTTCCGCTACAACCGCGCGACGGACGAGACGGGCGTCTGGGTCTCGTCCTTCCGGGGCGGCAAGGTGAAGAATGCGGTCGACCACGTGGGCGAGGAGGTCGACGCGCTGCCGCTCGACGCGCGCGTGTGGGATCTCGGGGAGGCGACGAACGCGACGATTGCCGTGGTGCGCGACCAGGCCGTCACGCTCCTCCACGACGAGGTGTACGCGCAGTTCGGCTTCGATCCGCGCACGGCGTGGAACAAGAACGACGCGGGCTACGTCGCCGCGCGCTGGGAGCCGGCGAAGACGGGCGTCCACTTCGAGGGCGAGTCCGGCCTGGCGGTCAACACGGTCGCGTACACGGCGCTCGACGAGTACCTGCTCCTCAAGTACCGCTACGAGACGACGCCGAAGCTGGTGAACGGCGACAAGGGCGAGTTCTCGATCGAGACCGACGAAGGGCGGTGGAATGGAATTGACCGCCAGTGCGCCGATGTCTTCCTGGAGGGCACGACGGCGCCCAACCTCCCGTTCTCCAATCCGGAGTGGGTGGCGTCCGCCCAGTTGGACGGCATGACGTTCGCGAGCGAGATCCACGGCGCCGACACGGACGGCGACGGCGTGCCGGACGGCTGGGAACTCTACGTCAAGCACAACCCGAACGCCAAGGACGACGCGGAACTCGACGAGGACGCCGACAAGCTCGCGTACCCCCTTGAGTATGCGGGTACGGATTCCTGCAACGCCTATGCATCCTGCCCGACCATCGTCACGAACCACCCCGGCGTCGTCTCGGGCTGGTACAACAAGTTCTTCCCGACCGATCCGTGGGATGCGGACACCGACGGCGACGGCCTCCTCGACGGCGAGGAAGGCGGCACCTGGGAGGCGGCGTTCGTCTGGGGCAAGACCGTCAGCAGCGACGAGTCGGAAGTCGGCAGCGTCCTCCACACCTACACCTTCATCTACGGCACGCCCGAGGACGACGGTTCCACCTGCATCCGCGGCGGTGGCCTCAACCCCTGCACGGTCGATACGGACGGCGACTGTCTGCCCGACCCGTGGGAACGCGAGTTCGCCGGCGTGGTCTTCACGCCCGCCGGGAAGCCGGACGGCGCGCTGAATCTGGGCGACGGGGTCCTCAAGCTCATCCGCCGCGGCGACGGCCTCGCCGACGGCGCGGTGGCGAGCAACTACTACATCACGGCCGGCATGGACGGTACGTTCGGCTACCGCCCGGGCGACGCGACGTTCACGGGCGACGCCTGGACGAACCCGCGCTTCACCGACCCCGCCACGGGCACGAGCCGCGACTTCGACTTCGACCATGACGGCCTCCAGAACTACCAGGAGTACCTCGTGCAGGCACTCCGCCACCTCCGCTACGACGATAGCTCCACGCCGCTCATGGGCCAGTGGATGCCGTCCGGCGCGCCGTCGTCGCTCCAGTTCTTCGGCTTCCTGCCGATGAACGTCATGGACGGCGAGACGTACTACGCGAGCGTGAAGGAGGCGGGCTATCCCGCCACGGGCGCCTGGGACTTCCGCAAGCTCGGCTACTTCGCCGCGCCGCCGAAGGCGTGGGACAAGGCCGCGCTCAACACGGCGACGACGGGCCGCGTCAACTACGACGAGAAGGGCTACCGCGTGATGCTGCGTCCGCAGGCCGTTTCCGGCGGCGCGCAGGCCGGCGGCTACTGCACGACCGATCCGCGCAAGTGGGATACGGACGGCGACGGCATGGACGACTACTACGAGCTCTTCCACGGCCTCAACCCGCTCCTCGGCGACGTTTCGGACGGTTCGCTCGCGAACGACGTGATTGCGCAGGCCTACGGCGGCCGGGTGTGCAGCTGGTACAACGCCTGGACGGGCTGGCCCATGGCGGCCCCGGCGGATCCCGTCTATGACGCGATGCGCTTCCCGTGGATGATCGGCACGCCGGGCTGCGATGCGGACGGCGACGGCCTCAACAACTACGAGGAGACGCTCTACGCGAACATCACGAGCCCGCAGCCGACGCATACGGACCCGACGCCGCTCTGGATGACGGACTCCTCGTCCGAGAAGAGCTTCACCGCGCAGTACTACAAGACGGACGGCGGTGCGCTGATTCCCGACATCGCGTTCTACCCGTGGACGGCTGCCGACGCCGACGGCTTCATGTTCGCCTTCGAGGAGAACGAGGGCTACGACACGGACCACGACGGCCTCAACGACGCGGAGGAGAAGAAGATGACCGCGACGGCGATCACCGATCCGCTCGACTTCACGGATCCGGACCGCCGCCAGGCGCTGTGGCTGCCGGGCGCGGACGCCGCCGCCGTCTCGTACGCCTGCGCGCCGGGCAACCTCTCGAAGATCAACTTCGACGCCTTCCGCCAGTTCACGGTTGAGGCGTGGATCAATCCCGAGGACGTCGCGCGCGACCAGGTCGTGCTGGAGCGTGCGGTCAACTACTACGCGAACACGCTCTCGAACAACGTGAGCAAGCTGCGCGTGAACTTCCGCATCGGCATCATGGCCGACGGTCGCCTCTACGGCCTCTTCGACAGTTCGGACGCCGTTGAGACGGGCACGCCGGGCAGCAGCGTGACGGTGGTGGGCGCGGAGATCGCCCAGGGCGCCTGGACGCACGTGGCCCTCACCTTCGACGGGCGGAGCCTCACGCTCTACGCGAACGGCAAGCAGGTCAACACCCAGCCGACGGCCCTCGTGCCGGCGAACGGCGCAATCGGCGTGACGCAGCAGCCTGTCCCCGACGCCAACCTCTTCCCGATGGAGGGGACCGGCTACGCCGTGCTGTCGAAGAGCGCGATGGTGCTCGGCGCCCGTGCGCGCGACGCGGCCGGCGTGGCGCTCTCGGCGGCGACGACGTGGGCGAGCTACGACTCCTTCTACGCGGGCTACATCGACGAGGTCCGCGTGTGGGACGGCGCGAAGTCCGCCGAGGAGATCCTCGACGGCTACAAGCTGCGCCTCTCGGCGGAGGACGTGAAGACCCTGCGCGCGGCCGTCTACACGGCCTGGGCCGACGGGGCGACGCGGAACGACAACGACGGGAAGCTGACGCTGCCAGTCGAGCTCGTGTTCCACTACAACTTCCAGACCCTGCCGGGCGCGGTTGACGCGGCGGACGTGATGTGGGAGCCCTCGGGCTTCACGAAGAACGTGCTCGACAACGTGCGCGTGGGCGGCAAGGACGTGCCCGGAGACCTCTACTGCGGCTGGTGGAAGGCCCTGCCGGTCCACAGCACGGTCTACGCCAACTACCGCTGGGTGCCGTGGGTGCAGAACATGGTGGCGCACCTCCCGGCGCTGGATGGCTCGACGGTCGATTCCAAGTACTGGGCCGAGCGCGTGGCGGGCGTCTGCGCGCCGCAGGAGTCGGTGAACACCGAGACGTTCGTCTTCCCGAACGCGATGAACCCCTACTCGTTCTACCACGACAACGGCGGCAACGACGTGATCTACTACGGAAACCGCCTCGTGGCGCTCGCCGATCTCGACAGCCAGTTCACGGCGGTGGCGAGCATGAACAGGTTCCAGCGGATCCGCGCGTCGCTCGGCACGACGGACATCGTGCCGCTCGGCGGTGCGTTCGCGAAGCGCTGCACCGAGATGTGGGACGGCCTCGGCGCCGCCGACGCCTGGACCTACGCGGGTGACGACCTCAACAGCAACGGCATCCCCGACTGGTGGGAGAAGGTCGCGAAGGCCTCCTACGGCGCGGCGGACGGCTTCACGTGGGAGACGCTCGTCAACTACAACGGCCAGTGGATGACGGCCCGCGAAGCCTACATCCGCGACCTCGCGGCGGGCATGCTGCCCAACGGCACGGTGGACGACGCCTTCAAGGCGCTCGTCGACCGCGACGGCGACGGTCTGCCCGACTGGTGGGAAACCCTCTACGGCATCCTCGGCGCGGACGGCCGCGCGGACAGCGACCACGACGGCCTCTCCAACATGGCCGAGTACCTCATTTCCGAGGTCTTCGCCGCGAAGAGCGACGTCTTCAAGGGCATGAAGATCTCGCCGCTCACGGCGTACTCGTTCGCCGCCGACGGCACGATCGTGCCGGACTACTTCCTCCGGGTGGGCAGCCTCTACCTGGGCGAGATGTTCTCCGACCACGACTTCTGCGAGGACGACTGGGAAGACCTCTACGCAACGCGCGTCAACAGCGCGACCGAGCGCCTCTTCGCCTCGCGCTTCGTGAGCGACCTCTGGGCCGACTACGACGGCGACGGCTGGAGCAACTACGCGGAATGCCGCGCCGGGACGGACCCGACGCGCGAGAAGTCGGTCTCCTTCGTGTCGGGTGACTTCGTGGAGTATCCGATCCCGACCGTGGAGGTGAACGCCCGCTACAACGGCAGCCAGACGGTGGGCGGCAACCTCGTCGTGAAGGCCTACCAGTCCACCGCCGAGGCGGGTGCGCCCGACGCCACGTGGACGGTGGCCCTTGGCGGGCAGACCGCGTCGGGGGGCGGATCCTCTTCGTCGTCCACGACGACGGCGGACGACGCCGTGGGCATCGCCTACTCGCGCCAGCTCGGCATGAACCCGGGTGCGAAGATGACCTACAACCTCGGCAGCGGCGCCGTCGTGCCGGGCACGGTGCAGGTCTCCTTCCGCGATCTCAACGCCTTCCAGATGGCGGAGGACGGAAAGAGCGGCGTCTGGCTGGCGGCCGACGGCACGAGCTGGTGCGGGGGTCTGCGCGAGGCCTTCACGGGCGTCGAGACCAAGACGGCGAACCTCGTGCTGGGGTCGAGCGACAGCACCGTCGTCGGTTCCGTCAACCACGAGACGGGCGACGTCACGATTGACTTCACGAAGCTGGGCGACTACCTCTACAGGATCATCCAGTCGTCCGCCGCCGGGCAGCAGAGCGCCTACCTCTACAGCTGGTCGACGCCGACCGGCAAGGCCTACGAGCGCCTGGCGATCGTGCGTTCGTTCGTGAAGATCGAATGGCGCGGCCAGGTGGTCTCCTCCGACAAGTGCTGGAGCTTCAACCTCGCGAAGGCCGACACGGGCCACCTCCGCTCCGGCGCGAACACGTTCGAGGCGTTCCTCGACCTCAACGGCGACGGTGCCTGGACGGCCGGCGAGCCCTACGGCGTCGCGACGGGCGTGGACGTCAACTGGAGCCGCGCGGTCCTCTCGGTCGAGCTGACCGACACGGCGCCCCAGATGTTCCGCATCGATCTGCGCGCCGCCGCCGCCGCGAACGACTTCCAGGCGCAGAAGGAACTCAACGACCGCGGTGTTTGGAGTTCGATTGCATTCAACTCGAACAAGGAACTCTCCGGTGACCGGGTTGGCACGCAAATGCCAGGTGAAAAGGAGAAGTCCACGCGCGTCCGCCTTGTGCTGAGCGAGGTGAACGGCACGGCGGCATCCGTTCCGGTCGGGTCGTTCTCCTATGTCGTCGGCGGCGTGGCGCTGGATGTCACGAAGGATCTGGTGGCGAATCCGCTCCTGTCCGAGCGTGATCTGCTCCAGACGGGTGTGACGGATCTTGGGGCGACGCTCCTCCCGTCCCGGGCGACCGGGCTTGGCTACAACATCGCGAATGTGACGAGCGCCACCTACCGCGTGGTGCTGGGTGACGGCACGGTGGATACCTCCGTCCCGTCGAACATCAACAGCCTGGCGACGATGTTCGTGAACCGCTACGAATTCGGTGGGCTGGGCGGCCAGTCGCGGTGCGTGCCCGCGAACGTGGAGTCGGTCGTCTACGCGGCGCAGCCGACGTTCTCCTGGACGCATCCGAACACGATCGGCAAGGACTACCCGGCGTTCCGCCTCCGCGTGTGGAAGGCGAACGGCACGACGCTCGTCTACGACTCCGGCGTGCAGAAGGCCCCGGCGCGCGACGAGAACGGCGTGTACAGCTGGACGCCGCCGCTCTACGCCGACATGGCGACCGCCGAGGGCGTCGTGTTCGCGACGACGAACAACTACAAGTGGGCCGTCTCGATGCTCGACGCGAAGTTCACGACGCCCAATACGTCCGAGACGCAGAGCGACTTCCGCCTCGAATGCGCGGGTGCGGGCGGCGCGGTGGGCGACTACGGTTCCGTCAAGGCGTGCGTCAAGTACTTCGGCCCGGCCGCATGCTCGTTCAAGGCGTCCGCGCTCGCGGGCCTCGTCCGCGTGCAGGCGTTCGCGACGCCCGACTTCAGCGGCATGCCCGCCGCCGAGGCGTTCCTTGCGGACGGCACGGTGCTGACGTCCACGACGGACGAGGGCGCGAACTGCGTCCTCAAGGGCCTGCCGACCGGCACGTACTACGTGCGCGCCTACATCGACTCGAACGCGAACGGCGCGTTCGACCCGTGGGAGAGCTGGGGCTACGCGAACGGCGTCGGCACGGGGTCGAAGACGCCCTACACGCCGAAGGGCGTCGCCGTGGTGCGCGGCAGCACGGAGCGTCCGTTCGTCACGGTCTACATCGAGGACATGGACACCGACAACGACGGCTTCCCGGACGCCTACGAGTACGACACGAAGAAGAACCTCACGACGCTCGGCCCGGCCTCTGGCGCGACGTACTTCACGCGCGTCAACCCGAAGCTCCAGACGAGCCTCAACGAGTACGCGAACCTGCTGCGCGCCAATCTGGCGTCCGCCCCGATGGTGACGATGCTCTCGTTCGCCTCGGGCGAGGCGACGGAGGCGACGCTCGCGGCGGCGAACCTGCTGAGCGGCTCGAACGGCGACGCCCCGGCGGCGAAGGAGGAGATCTACGTCTCGATCGACGGCTTCTCCCTGACGGACGGCATCACGCTCGGCATCTCCTCCAAGGTGACGACCGGCGGCTCCTCGTTCATCACCGTGGGCGACGCGGCGACGGTGGCCGTGCATCTCGTCGCGGCGGATGCGGCCGACTTCGCGAACGCGGCGGACGTGCAGGTGAAGACCCTCACCATCCACGCGAACGCGGCGACCACGGCGACGATTACCGCAGACGAGCTGGCCCGGGCGATCAAGGCGAACGGCCTGGAGGGCAAGGCCTTCTTCAAGGTGCGCCTGGTCAAGGGGGCTCGGTAAGGAAAGCCGCAAGGAACGCAAAGAGCGCAAAGGAATAAAGACGCAAAGAACGCAAAGGGACACAAAGGCGTAAACGGCGTTGACAACGCTCTTTGCGTACTTTGCGTTCTTTGCGACCAAGAAACATCGGAAAGCGGGAGGGCCGCGCGTGTCGCGGCCGGGGAGCAAGCGCTTCGATTGTCTTTGCGTCCTTTACTGCTGAAGAATGAAGGTTCATTTATGAAACAGATTCAGAAAGTTCTCGTCGTCAACTGCGGCTCGTCGTCGCTTAAGTTCCAGCTCTTCGACATGAAGGGCGAGAAGATGCTCTGCAAGGGGCTCGTGGAGCGCATCGGCCTGGACGGCTCGCGTCTCGTCTACACGAAGACCGGGTGCGACAAGGTCGTGCGCGAGGTGCCGATGAAGGATCACGTGGCGGCCATCGGCCAGGTCATGGCCGTCCTGACCGACGCGGAGGTCGGCGTCATCGCCTCCCTCTCCGAGCTCGACGCAATCGGCCACCGCGTCGTCCACGGCGGCGACAAGTTCTCGGCGCCGGCGAAGCTCACAGCCGCCGCGAAGAAGCTCATCGCGAAGTGCATCCCCCTCGCGCCGCTCCACAACCCCGCGAACCTCCAGGGCATCGAGGCGTGCGAGAAGGCGGCGAAGGGCGTCCCGAACGTCGGCGTCTTCGACACGGCCTTCCACCAGACGATGCCGGGCTGCGCCTACGAGTACGCGCTGCCGCGTCCGCTCACGAAGAAGTACGGTCTGCGGAAGTACGGCTTCCACGGCACGTCGCACAAGTTCCTCACCCAGGCCGCCGCCGCGTGGCTGAAGAAGCCTCTGAAGAAGGTCAACCTCGTCACCTGCCACCTCGGCAACGGCTCCTCGCTCGCGGCCGTGAAGAACGGCGAATGCCTCGACACGACGATGGGGCTCACGCCGCTTGACGGTCTCATCATGGGCACGCGCTGCGGGCGCGTCGACCCGGGCGTCATCTTCTTCCTCGCGAAGCACGGCTACACGATCGACGAGATCGACACGCTCCTCAACAAGGAGTCGGGCTTCCAGGGCCTTGCCGGCGTGAAGGGCGGCGACTCGCGCGATGTCGTCGCGAAGGCCGAGGCGGGCGACCTCGACGCGCTGGAGGCCCTTGAGGCGTTCGGCCACCGCACGGCGCTCTATGTGGGCGGCTACAACACGCTCGTGGGCGGCGCGGACGCGATCGTCATGGCCGGCGGCATCGGCGAGAACGCCTCCGAACTGCGCGAGCAGATCGTCAAGCGCCTCGGCGCCCTCGGCGTCAAGCTCGACAAAAAGGCCAACCGGAAGGTGCGCTTCGGCGCGTCGGGCGTCATCTCCACGAAGGACTCCAAGATCCCCGTCGTCGTCATCCCCACGAACGAGGAACTGATGATCGCCCGCGAAACCGTCGCCGTGCTGAAGAAGTGATTAAGTGGTTAAGATTAAGTAGTTAAGTAGTTAAGTTGTGCTTCGCGCTTCCAAGAGGTCTGTTCTCTTAAGATGGATTCCCTGATAAACTTAACCGCTTACCCACTTGAACTTAACTACTTAACCACTTAGACTTAACTGCTTGAACTTAACTACTTAACTACTTAACCACTTAATCCCCCATAATCTTCCATGAACGCCATCAAGAAAATCATCGAAAAAGCCTCCACCCTCAACGGGACGATTGTGTTGCCGGAGGGCATGGACGCGCGCGTGATCACGGCGGCGTGCAGCTGCGTGGACCGCAAGATCTGCACCCCCATCGTGCTCGGCACGCCGCAGGAGATCGCCGACGCCGAGGCGAAGGCCGGGCTGTCGCTCGCCGAGCGCGGCATCAGGACGATTGACTACACGCAGGGCGACGCCGAGCTGGAGGCCGCCTACCTGGGGGCGTGGAACGCGAAGGAAAGCCGCAAGCCGGCCGAGAAGCAGAAGATCATCGATCTCGCCGGGGCGCAGAAGACGCTCCGCACGAAGCGCATCTACTTCGGCGGCATGATGGTGAAGCTCGGGCGGGTGGACGGCCTTGTCGCCGGCTCGATCGCCTCGACGGGCGACATGCTGCGCGCGGCGTTCCACACGCTCGGCACCGAGAAGGGCGTCAAGACGGCGTCCAGCTGCTTCATCCTCGATCTGCGCGAGCCGACGCCGAGCGGCGACGCGGTGCTTGCGTTCGGCGACTGCGCCGTCATCCCCAACCCCACGGCGGAACAGCTCGTCGACATCGGGCTTGCGACGGCCCAGACCTACCGCGACCTCACGGGCAACGAGCCGCGCGTCGCGTATCTCAGCTTCTCCACCAAGGGGTCCGCCGCCGGCGACCTCGTCGAGAAGGTGCAGAAGGCCGTTGCGCTCGCGAAGCCGGTCTTCGCCGAGAAGGGCATCGCGATGGACGGCGAGCTGCAGTTCGACGCGGCCATCGCCCCGGCGGTCGGCCGGCTCAAGAACCCCGGCGGCGCGATCCAGGGCAACGCGAACGTCTTCATCTTCCCGGATCTCCAGGCCGGCAACATCGGCTACAAGATCGCGCAGCGCCTCGGCGGCGCGGCGGCGATCGGACCCAACCTCCAGGGCCTCGCGAAGGCCATGAACGACCTGAGCCGCGGCTGCAGCGCCGAGGACATCGTCGGCACGATCTGCGTCACGCTCCTCCAGAGCGCCGCGAAGAAGTAGGCTCCCGTGACGCCGACTGAACAGATCCGCCGGGCGCAGGAGGTCTTCGACGTCGAGATCGAGGGCCTGCGGCGCACGCGCGCCGCGCTGGGCGACGCCTTCACGCGCACGGTCGCGCTCATGCTCGCGTGCGTGGAGGCGGGCGGCAAGGTCGTCGTGACGGGCGTGGGGAAGAGCCTCCACGTCGCGGAGAAGACGAGCGCGATCCTCGCCTCCACCGGCACCTGCTCGGTCGTCCTCAACCCCGTGCAGGCGATGCACGGCGACCTCGGCATGACGGGCCCGAAGGACCTGCTGCTCGCGCTGAGCTTTTCGGGCGAAAGCGAGGAGCTTGTGCGCCTCGTGCCCGCCATCCGCCGCCACGGGCTGAAGGTCGTCGCGCTCACGGGGCGGACGGACTCCACGCTCGCGCGGCTTTCGGACGTGGTGCTGGAGATCCCCTGTGGCGCCGAGGCGTGCCCCTTCGGCATGGCGCCCACCACCTCCACCACGGCGACGATGGCGATGGGCGACGCGCTCGCGATGGTGATGCTCGACGCGCGGCGCTTCGACAAGGCGAGCTACGCGCTCAACCACCCGGCCGGCGCGATCGGCCGCGCGCTCGTCCTCAAGGTGACGGACGTCATGCGCACGGGCGCGCGCGTCGCGGCCGTCGCGCCCGCGACGACGGTGCTCGACACGCTGCTCGCGATGACGAAGGCCCAGGCCGGCAGCGCGGTCGTCGTCGACGCGGAGGGGAAGCTGGAGGGGATCTTCACGGACGGCGACTTCCGCCGCCACGTGAGCGAAGGCCGCGAGGTGCTGGGCGACGCGGTCTCGCGGCACATGACGCGCCACCCGCTGACGATCGGCGGCGACGCCTACGCCGTCGACCTGCTGCGCGTCTTCGAGTCGCGGCAGATCGACGATCTGCCCGTCTGCGCGGCGGACGGACGGCTGCTGGGCGTCGTGGACATTCAGGATTTGCCCAAGATGAAGGTTTTGTGATACACTATTGACGAACGATAAAAGCAAGGAGGCCAGACATGCAGTTCAAGACAATGATTTGCTTCACCCTCGCGGTTGCGTGCGCGTGTTCCCTTTCCGCCCAGTCGCGTCGGCGCGGACCGGTCGGTGCCGACGGCGGCGCGGCCGTCGCGAAGGGCCGTGACGCCTACGTCACCATCGACGCGCCCGCCCGCCCGGGCGGCACGTGCCTCGCGAGCGCGCCGAACCTCAACGCGAACGGCAAGCTCATGCCGCCGCTCGGCGGGCGCCCGCGCCAGTGGATCGTCCTTGAGACGAAGTACACGACGATGGCGAAGTGGCAGGACGAACTCACGTTCAACTGGCACGTCCTCCTCGACGCCTCCAAGGCGAAGGAGAAGGATCCCAAGAACCTCCCCGCGCAGTACTCCTACTACAACACGCAGGTGCGCTACGTGGACATCAAGAAGGGCAGCCACATGGCGAGCGTGTGCCTGCCGCCGTCCGTCCTGGAGCGCTTCGGCGAACCCTGCACGATCAGCCTCATCATCACGAACAAGGAGGGCGACGAGCTCGCGTTCCACACCGAGAACATGAGCGGCGACGTCAACCAGGCCGGCGAGAAGTGGTGGGAGAACGACAAGTTCATGAACTGGCAGAAGAAGATCAAGGGCGAGATGAAGCCCATGCTCGAACGCCGCCAGGGCCTCGTCGACCGCTCCAAGACGCCGTTCTGGCTCGTGAACAACGCGGACTACGAACTCGTCCAGTAAGTCGCCTCCTCGCAGCCTAGTGGAAGGTCCAACATGGCAAAGATCCTCACTCTCAACATCGGGGCGTCCAAGGCGCTGCTCGCCGAGTACACGCTGGGCGGAAAGCGGAGCCTGACGCTCACCGCCTACGGCAGCGGCGAACTCCAGGCCGTCGACGTCAACGACCCCGGCTCGATCGCGGCGGCCCTGCCGTCCGTCCTCCACCAGATCATGCGCGAGACGGGCATCCGCCCCGCTCCGCTCATCGTGTCGCTGGGCGGGCAGACGGTGTTCCCGCGCTTCGCGAAGTTCCCGGCCATCGGCGACGCGGCGAAGCTCGAACAGCTCGTGCGCTACGAGATCGAGCAGAACGTGCCGTTCCCGATCGACGAGATCGTGAGCGACCACCAGTTCCTCGGCACGACGGCGGACGGCGAGAAGGCGGCGATCATCGTCGCGGCGAAGCTGGAGGCCGTGCGCGCCGTCACGGACGCCGTGCGCGGCGCGGGCCTCAAGCCCCTGGTCGTCGACGTTTCGCCGATGGCGATCTGCAACGCGCTCAAGTTCGCCCACCCCGGCCTGACGGGCTGCTCGGTCATCCTCGACATCGGCTCGAAGACGACGAACCTGATCATCCTCGAGGACGAGAAGATCTACAACCGCTCGATCCCCGTCGCCGGCAACCTCATCACGAAGGACATCGCGCAGACGTTCGGCTGTTCCTTCGAGGAGGCCGAACAGCTCAAGCTCGAGCGCGGCTACGTCTCGCTCGGCGGCGTGACGGAGGACGAGGACGAGGTCTCCGACCGCGTCTCGAAGGTGATCCGCACGGTCCTCACGCGCCTCCACGCCGAGATCTCGCGTTCGATCAACTTCTACCGCTCGCAGCAGGGCGGCAGCGCCCCTAGCCGCCTCTTCCTCACGGGCGGCTGCGCGCGCCTGCCGCAGCTGGACCAGTTCTTCATGGAGTCCCTGCAGGTCGAGGTCGCGTTCCTGAATCCGTTCGGGAAGGTCGGCTTCGGGCCGAAGGTCAACCGCGCCGCGCTGGAGGGCGATGCGTTCTCGCTCACCGAGAGCGTGGGCCTTGCGCTGCGCGGCACGGACGCCGCGTGGATCTCGATCAACCTGATGCCGCCGGAACTCGTGGAGGAGGCGCGCGCGCTGAAGCGCGTGCCGTTCCTCGCCGCGGGCGGCGTCGCGTTCCTGGCCGCGCTCGGCTGCCTGTGGCTGGCGGAACGCCACGGCGAGGCCGTCGTGCAGGAGAAGGTGGAGCGCGTCAACCAGCTCATGTCCGGCAAGAGGCTGAACGAGTTCAAGCAGCGGATCGCGAAGGAGCAGCAGGCCGTCGCCGACGAACGCGGGACGTGCGAGGCGTTCCAGCGCCTCCTGTGGGAGCGCTCGGCCGCGCTCCAGCGCGTGCGCGCCGTGCGCGGGAGCCTGGTGCCCGGCATGTGGATCACGGAATGGACGGCCATCCCCGCCCCGAAGGACAACCCGGAGGGACGCGAGGGCGTGCGCGTGACCGTGCGCGGCTGGCGCGACGCGATGGGCAAGGTCGAGAAGGACTGGTCCGCCAAACACGGCGGCGAGGCGACGACCGCGTCGAAGATCGTGGAGGACGCATTGAAGAAGAGCGCGGCGTTCGTGCCGGATTCCGTGAAGATCGTCGCGCAGAAGGAAGTCAAGGAATGCCTTTCGGAGTTCTCGATCCAGATGGACCTGGCGTCGGCTCCGTCGGCTGCGCCTGCGGGGAAGGCCGCCGGACGCAAGGGAAAGGCGGGTAAGGGGAAATGAGTCTTTCGAAGCAGCAGAAGCTGGGCGTGATCGGCGCGGGCGTGTTCGTGCTGTGCGCGGGCGGCCTGGGCTTTGGCGCGTACCTGGCCTGGAGCGGCCGGTGCGAGGCCGAGGAGGAGCTGGAGGCCGCCGTAGGCGGTTTCCGGAGCCACTACGAGGCGGCGGTGTTCCCGTCGAAGCGCTCGCTCGACTCCGTCGTGTCGAACAAGGTGAGCTACACGGACTGGCATGAGTCGGCGCTTGCGCTCGCCGCGCGGGGCGACAGGAAATTCCCCGTCGAGCTGCCGCCGATCTTCAAGCAGCGCCTCCAGCGGGAGGTGCGCCGCATGGCCGCGCTCGCGGGCGGCGTGGAGGGGAAGATCGCGGCCCCGGCCTTCCTCTTCGGCTTCGAGCAGTATCTGGGCGAGGGGGGCGTGCTGCCCCAGGAGCAGGACGTGCCGCGCCTCACGGTGCAGCTCGACACGATCACCCAGGTCGTCGACATGTTCGCGGAGGTGGGCGTGCTGGAGGTCAAGGCCATCCGGCGCATCGAGAAGAAGGCCGCCTCCGAGGAGGAGGACGACGGGGCGCGCCGTCCGGCCAAGGCGAAGAAGGGCGCCGGCAAGGAGGCCGACGCCCCGCAGGAGACCTGCCTCGCCTATGCGTTCGAGTTCACGGCCCGTCCGGCGGCGCTCGTGGCCGTGCTGAACCGGCTCACGTCGTGCCCGCGCTTCATGACGGTGAAGAACCTCTCCTTCCGCGAGACGGCCGACGTGATCGTGGAACACCTGAACGCCGTGGAGAACGCGAAGAACCAGAAGGCGTCCAGACGGGGTGCCGCCGGCCGGCGCGGCCGCCGGAGCGCGGCTGCGGCGGAGAGTGCCGCGCAGGGCGACGCGGAGGCGGCGGTCAACCCGCTGGTGGTCGATCCGGAACTGGACGCGCCAATCCAGGTGAATTTCACGCTTGAGGTCCGCGACTTCGGCCGGGGGGCGGCGGCGCCGTCCGCCGAGGACGCGGCGACCGAGGCAAAGCCCGAGCCCGAGGCCGCGAAGCCGACGGCGGAGAAGAAGGGGGATGGAAAATGAGCGTCTCCAGGCAGAGTTTCCTTGCGGCGCATTGGGACTGGCTCGTCACGCTTCTCGGCGTGCTGGCGCTTGTCGCGGCGGGTGCGCTGTTCGCGCTGAAGATGGGCGACACGGAGAGCGCCGACGCCTACGCCCAGTCGCTGAACGCCATGCGGCCCGCGCACGAGGGCGTGGCGCCGGTCGACCTCGACGTGCTGCGGAAGGCCCTCCGCGGCGCGGAGAAGCCGCCCCAGCTCGCGGCGGTCGATCCCAGGAAGGCGAACTTCCTCGCGAGCGAGCGGCGCGTGCTGTGCCGCCAGGGCGATTCGTCCTCGAAGAAGAAGGCGTGCGGGAAGCCGATTCCCGCCGATTGCGAGGTCTGCCCCTTCTGCGGCGCCCACCAGGCCATCGTGAAGGTCGAGGTCGATACCGACCACGACGGCATGCCGAACGACTGGGAGAAGAAGTACGGCTTCAACCCGAACGATCCCTCGGACGCGGCGAAGGACGCCGACGGGGACGGCTTCACGAACCTGGAGGAGTACCAGGCGGGGACGGATCCGCGCGACCCGAAGTCCCACCCCGACTACCTCGATTCGGTCACGGTCTCCGGAGGCATCCGCCAGACGACGCTGCCGTTCTACTTCAACGCCGTCACGCCGATTCCGGGCGGCCACCGCTTCACCTTCCAGCGCCACGGCGTGACGGGCTACGACGCCAAGGTCTTCGTGAAGCTGCACGAGGAGATTCGCGGCGAGGGCAAGAACGCCTGGGCGTCCGGCTGGACCGTCGAGGCCTACGAGCCGAAGCAGGAGCTTCGTCTGCGCCCCGGCACCAAGATGAAGGTCCCCACCGACGTCTCCACGGTCGATGTGCGGCGCAAGAGCGACGGCAAGACGCTCAAAATCCGCATCAACGAACGCACGATTGCGGTGGAATCCCAGGTGCAGCTGCGCTACAATCGCGGCGAAGGGCGCGACATCGTCGTCTCGGAAGGTACCGAGTTCAAGGTGAACGAGCGCGCCTACCGCGTGACGAAGCTCAAGGGCGTGAACGGCGGCTGCGAAGTGACGATTCGCGACCTCCAGACAAAAAAAGAAAAAACCGTGCGTTGAGACTTGATTCTCCCCCCCAGAATGGGGTATCATTTAGAGACCTTTAAGGAGCATCCTCGATGAGAGCCAAAAATACGTTTGCCGCTTTGGGCGCCGCCTGTGTTTCGCTTGTCCTTGCAACGAGCGCTGTCGCGCAGAACGATCTGGACGATCTTCTCAGTGACCTCGACACCGCGCCAACGAAGAAGGAGGCCGCGAAGCCCGCTGCCGAGGCCCCGAAGCCTGCGGTGGAGGAGAAGAAGGAGACCGCGAAGCCCGCCGAAGAGGCGAAGCCTGCGGAAGAGGCTCCGAAGCCGGAAGCGGAGAAGAAGGAAGAGGCGAAGCCTGCCGAGGCCGAGAAACCTGCGGAAGAGGCCAAGCCCGCCGAAGAGGCGAAGCCGGCGGAGGAGAAGCCCGCCGAGGCCGAGAAGCCTGCGGAAGAGGCCAAGCCTGCGGAAGAGGCCAAGCCCGCCGAAGAGGCGAAGCCGGCGGAGGAGGCTCCGAAGCCGGAAGCGGAGAAGAAGGAAGAGGCGAAGCCTGCCGAGGCCGAGAAACCTGCGGAAGAGGCCAAGCCCGCCGAAGAGGCGAAGCCGGTGGAGGAAAAGCCCGCCGTCGCCGAGGCCAAGCCGGTCGCCGAGGCGAAGCCCGTCCAGAACAAGATCGAGCCGGTGGCCGGCCCCGTCAATCCGGATGCCGCGCTCATCAGCGATCTCGTCGCGACGGAGACGCTGCGCCGTCAGGCGCTCGACGCCCAGGCCAACAAGGAACTCGGCGTGGCGCGGGCCGCGATGGAGGCGCGCGACTGGGAGACGGCGTTCAAGCAGTACCGCTTCGCCCTTGCGCACCTGAGCGACCGCGAGGATGCGGCGCAGTGGCGCAAGGAGTGCCGCGAGGGCATGGCCGAGGCGAAGTACCGTGCGGCGAAGCAGGCGCTCAAGGACGGTGACCGCGAGCATGCCGAGATCTACGCGAAGGAGGCACTGGCCGAGCGCCACCCGCACGCCGCCGCGTTCCTGGATTCGCTCAAGGCCGAATCCGTACAGGAGGCCGAGACGGATGTTTCCGAAATCAAGCACCGTCGGAACGACGCGGACTACAAGCAGGACCGCGACCTGATCCGCAAGCGCATCCGCCTCTCCGCCCAGTACCTCGCCGTGGCGGACCTCGCGAACGCCCTCGACCAGGTCGACCTCGTGCTGCGTGGCGATCCCTACAACGAGGAGGCGATTGCGCTCCGCGACCGCATCCAGCGCAAGCGCGACCTGATCATCGACAAGGAGCGCGAGGCGACGCGCAAGGGCATGATTGCCGACGTGGGCGCCGCGTGGCGTCCGGTGTACGCGGTGAACTCCGCCGACCTGAAGACGGTTTCGGGCGGCACGGCGAAGTCCCCGCTCGGCGGCGACGGCGAGCGTTCGGTCGAGCAGTCGATCGAGAAGCGCATGAAGGAGATGATGCTCCCGGCGATTTCCTTCCGTCCGCCGGCGACGATCATCGACGCGGTGGACTACTTCCGCCAGGCGTCGAAGGACTACGACCGTCCCGAGATCCCCGTTGACCAGCGCGGCTTCAACTTCGTCCTCCAGCTCGGCACGGCGCTGAAGAACAGCGGCGCGGCGGATGCCGGTGCGGCGAAGGGCGGCAACGACAATGCGTTCTCGTCCGATGCGGGCGACGAGGGCAATGCCGCGGCGGGCGACGTCCCCGTCATCCCGAATGTGACGGCGTCGAACATCTCCCTCTACGAGGCCCTGAAGCTCGTCTGCCAGGTGTGCAACCCCGCCTTCAAGTTCAAGGTGCAGGGTTCGGTCGTGATGGTGATGCCGAAGACGATGACGACGGACGAACTCGTCACGCGCACCTACTCCGTCGTCGAGTCCTTCGTCGACCGCATGAACGACGCCTCCAACTCGCTTAAGGACAGCAAGGCGGGCGACTTCAGCGGCGGCGGCGACGACGACGGCGGCGAAAGCCCCGAGAACCAGTGGAAGGCCTACTTCGAGGATCTCGGCGTCACCTGGCCGCAGAACTCCCGCATCAAGTACATCAAGGCCGTCGGCAAGCTGCGCGTCACGAACACGGAAGACCAGCTCGCCATCCTGGAGGACGCCCTCAACGAACTGAACGTCACCCCGTCGATGATCGAGATCGAGACGCGCTTCGTCGAGGTCGCCCAGGAAGACCTCAACTCCCTCGGCTTCGAGTGGCTGCTCAACAGCGACTACTCCTTCAACGTCGGCGGCAAGCTCGCGAAGGTGCTCAACCTCAAGGACATCAAAAACTACGATATGACGTCGACCACCACGACGACCGGCGGCAACACGCTTGACTACGATGCCAACGGGAACCTGATCGGCGTTCGGCCGGGTTCGACGACCACGACCACCACGGGCAAGGGCGGCGGCTGGTCGCGCTGGAACGACATCACGCACGGTAACTGGGTCAAGACGGGCGTCTTCACGCCGACGGCCGAAAATCCCACGTACACGGGCCCCGGGAAGGTCGATGCGAACAACAACATCTTCCAGCTCGCGAAGACGGGCAAGAACGTCGGTATCAACGCGATTGACGGCTCCACCTACCAGACGGGCATGCGCTACCTCAGCACGGAGGGCAACCACATCTCCGGGCAGGGCGCGAGCGTGAACGACAAGTTCATGAAGATCAACGCCTTCCTCGGGAACGCCGACCTCTCGATGATCCTGCACATGCTCTCGCAGCGCAGCGACACGGACCTCCTCTCCGCGCCGAAGGTCGTCACGAAGAGCGGCAACGAGGCCGTCATCAAGGTCGTCACGATCTACCGCTACCCGCAGGACTACGACGTGACGATCCAGTCTACCTCCTCGGGTTCGGGGACGTCGGTGAGCGGAAGCACGACGGGCGGCAGCGACGGCAAGATCCTCCCGATGGTCGAGCCGCAGAACTTCGAGACGCAGGAAGTCGGTGTGATCCTCACGGTGACGCCCGAACTCTCGCCGGAAGGCCTCATCAACCTCGCGCTGGAGCCCAAGGTCGTCTCCGAGCCGACGTGGAAGGACTACGGCATGAAGGTGCCGATGTCCGCCGTGATGTCTTCGGCGGCGCAGACCCTCGCGCTCGCGAGCGGCGACGAGAGCATGAACTGGTTCTCCGTGCCGATGGAGCAGCCCTTCTTCAAGGAGCGCTCGATCAACACCCACGTCACGCTTTACAACGGCTCGACGATCGTGATGGGCGGCCTCATCACCGAGGAGCGCAAGTCGATGGAGGACAAGATTCCCTTCCTCGGGGACATTCCCTTCATCGGTCGCCTCTTCCGCAGCCGCAGCGAGTGGTCCAACAAGCGCAACCTCCTGATCTTCGTCTCGGCGCGCCTCGTCGACCCGAACGGACGCCAGATCATCCAGAACCAGGATTCCGACACGACGGCCGCCGCCTCCGACAAGGACGTGAAGGCCACGCCCGCGCCGGAAGCGAAGTAGCGGTCATGAGAATCGCCCTCACAGGCGGCATCGCCTGCGGGAAGTCCACGCTTGCCAAGTTCCTCCGGGAACTTGGCATTCGTCTTCTCGACGCCGACGACGTCGTGCATGAGCTGGAGGCCCCCGGCGGTGCGGCCGTTCCCGCCATCGTCGCCCGCTTCGGCGCGGGCGTCCTCGCCGCCGACGGATCGGTGGACCGCCCGAAGCTCGCCGGGATCGTCTTCGCGGACGCCGCCGCCCGCCGCGACCTCGAGGCGATCCTCTTCCCCCTCGTCCGCTCCCGCCTCCGGGCCTTCACCTCCGCAGCGGCGCGCCGAGGACGTCGCGCCCTACCAACGCCCGATGCATGCCATGATGGTGTTCCAACGGTCGATACGGCGTCTCGGGGAAATCACGTTCCAACGGTTGACGTGGAATCCTTCAGAAATCACGTTCCAACGGTTGATGTGGAGTCCTTTGGAAATCACGTTCCAACGGTTGACGTGGAATCCTTTAGAAATCACGTTCCAACGGTTGATGTGGAATCCTTTGGAAATCACGTTCCATTGGTAGGGGCGGACGTCCTCGGCCGCCCGCCCTCCACCGCCCCTGCCCCGCCCTCCACCGCCCCTGCCGCGCCCTCCACCGCC
>OLGE01001121.1_pt1 | contig 28822 bp, 34 predicted proteins | sample 1605151 | NCBI WGS metagenome assembly OLGE01 (sample SAMEA3888912, study PRJEB22519) | human gut metagenome | biome: human gut; feature: human-associated habitat; material: faeces | place: Denmark | collected 2010
GCAGTGGGTTTCGCATAGAGGTCCCGCTTCGCGGAACCCGTAGCTAAAAGTTTTTACCGAGCAGCAATAATTATGAATTATGAATTCTTAATTATGAATTAGCAACGTAGGAGGTCGAGCGTCTCGCTCGACAACACAGTGCAAGTCTGCCATTATGAATTATGAATTCTTAATTATGAATTGGCAACCCGGCTCTCAAAACTCCGGCTTTCTTCCTCTTACCTCCTCCTCCAACGGATTCTCTATCCCCGCCACGCACTTCTGCCATGCGTATCGTTCCACCATTGTCGTCTGCCTGATGCCTTTGCGGCTGAGTGCTCTCTGCACCACCGTTGAGGGATTGCATGGTGCAGGCGTGTGCAGCACGGCGCATGCGCGTCGCACGAGGTAGCCTAAGGTGCAGGGGTGCCCTTCGGCGTCGCGCATGATGCGGAGCGTGTAGATGAGATAGACGATCTCGATGAGGTCGGTCTGGGTGCCGAGCCAGTAGAGCGAGTCTTCGTCGCCGCACGACATCAGTTTGATGAACGATTCCACCAGATGCCGGCGTCCTGCCATGAGTTGTTCGTTTGTAAGGTTGCGCGGGTTGCCGCCTTGGGTACTTCCGCTGTTTCTGTGTGTGAATTTCATGAGTATTTGTTTTTTAGTTAAAATATGGCGAGCGGACAGATGCCAAGCCGATGGGTCCCTATTAATAATAAGAAAGGTGGAATGTTCCTTGTCCGCTCGTCTCCTTGTCCATTTAATCGGCTGCAAAGTTAAAAACCATCATGGAAACAACACTTCCTTTTCGGAAAATCTTTGTTAAGTAACGGTAAAATGAAATGCTACTATCTTTCTATACATATCGCCTCTTGACAACGCTTGCGCCAAGTGTTACCTTTGCAAACGTAATCAGGAAAACAACTGATACGGCAGTCGATAAGGCGCCACGGCTGCACAGAGATAAACAATCAAAAAAACCAAATCAAAAACCATTTAAAACACATTTATCATGTCAGTAAATTACAAGATCTACAAGAGCAACCGCAAGGGTATCGGTAACGGAATGTATTATGCACGCGCCTCACACCGAGGCACCGCCACTGTGAACGACCTTGCAAAGACCATGGAGGCAAACAGTACCGTGAAGCGCAGCGACATCCTCGCCGTTCTCTCCGAACTCTCCGAGACCATGCGCAACGAACTCAACCAGGGCAACCGCGTGAGGATTGACGGTCTGGGCACTTTCAAGGTGGGCATAAACACCGCACCGGCAAAGTCGGCAAAGGAATTTTCCGCACAGAAGAACATCAAGCGCATACACCTCGTGTTCCTGCCCGAAGTGAGCAGTGACGCCCAGGGCAAGCGCGTGAAGACTCTCCTCAAGGGAGTGCGTGTGCAGGAAGCAAGCGAGTATGTGCTTGCGGAAGAGGAAGAGGGAAAGGAGTAAAGAAGTAAAAAAGTAAAGAAGTTAAGCCAAATGCTTTAAGAATATAGGAGTTAAGAATACAGGAGTTAAGAAGTTAAGCCGTATGCTTTGCCAATCATAGGAGGTCGAGCGTCTCGCTCGACAACACCATCCAAGCAATTCCTAACTTCTAATTAGCAGACTTGCTCTGTGTTGTCGAGCGGGACGCTCGACCTCCTATTGTTAATTCATAACAAGCAAAGGTAATGGCTTAACTCCTTAACTTCTTAACTCCTTAACTCCTTTTATTAACCACACACAAAAATCTAATATCATGAGCAAACTCAATCGTAACGACTGGCAGGTCATCCTCAAGGTGATAATCGCCATTGCCACTACCATCTTCGGTGCCATTGGTGCCAAGGAAATGGTGGAATAATCACGGCATAACAGCACAAAAACCAGCCACACTCTGCAACAAACGGCATTGTGTGGCTTTTTTCGTCGCACATTGTCTTGCAGGGCACGGAAAAAACAAATATCTTTGCAAATTGATAGAATGAAGATTTGGAAAATTAGGAATTAGGAATTACGAGTTAGGAATTAGGAGTTAGGAGTTAGGAATTACGAATTAGAAGTTGTTCCATCCTGTCGCATTTAGCAAAGGTAATGGCTTTAACTTCTTTAACTTCTCTAACTTCTCTAACTTCTAACTATCTTCTTTACCTTCTAAAAAAAGATGTATGACCTACCCAACGACCCTCAGACGCCTCTTCTGCCTCATGGCGGCACTCCTCGTATGCATGCATTCGGGGGCGGTGCTCAAGGAGAAGAATCTCGTCTCCACGCTCTCGGTGCTGCGTGCCGAACTGGAGACTTCGTTCAACGAACAGCAGCAGAACATGGCACGCTACGCACAGTACAACCGCCAGCAGCACAAGCAGATGATACAGCTCATGCAGCGAAGCGACCAGGTGGCACTCATGCTCTACTCGCAGAAGCAGGACTTCACCTTCGACATGACTTACGCATGCCATGAAGCAACGGAGATGTACCGCGAGTTCAACAAGCGGCGAATGCCCTACACACTCATCATGCAGCGCATGGACACCGAGGTGCTGCGTTACCAGTATCTCATAGAGACGCTCTCGCACATACCGCCCTCGCTCCATGCCGCACACGACAGGGGCGGAGCAAAAGGTACACCGCCGAAGTATGTGCTCGACAAGAACGGCAAGAAGCGCGAGCTGCCATTCATGCTCACCGGGCAGGGACTGCACGACCGCAAGGCGTGTCTCGACTACGCCACGGCTCTCTGCCGCAACATCGTGAACATGAGGGCGAGCGTGGAGAAGGACGCACAGCACTACCACCGCATGGCGGAGAAGCTGAAGAAGGTGAACGACTACGCCATAGCGCGCTACAACGTGATACAGCACAACATCTTCGTCAATGGCGACCAGAACTATTTCGAGGTGCTTGCCATGATGCCGATGGTCTATCACAACGCCAAGGCGGATGTGAACGAGAAGTATGTCACCGAAAAGGTGAAGGGACAGAACGGCACCATGCGCACCGTGCACTCGCAGTGGCGCGGTCCGATAGTGATGGGTCTCACGGTGTTCATGCTCTTCTACATTCTCATCGCCGCCCTGCTGAGCAACGTGCTCGTGCGCTGGCTCGTGCCGAAGCGGTTCCGCACGCAGGAGTTCATGAAGAAGAAGGTGTGCCTCATACTCTTCGTGGCGATGTTCATCTTCGCCGTGTCGGTGATGGTGGCACGCACGTTCATGTACCACAACTTCTTCCTCATGGCGTCGAGGCTGCTCATCGAGTACGCCTGGCTGCTCTGCGCCATCTTCTTCTCGCTGCTCGTGAGACTCTCGGGCGACCAGATAAAGAGCGGTTTCCGCATCTACACGTCGGTGATGCTCATGTCGTTCATCGTCATCACCTTCCGCATCATCTTCATTCCCAACAACCTCGTCACGCTCATCTTCCCGCCCATACTGCTGGTGTTCACCCTGTGGCAGTGGAACGTGATAACGCGCCACAACGAGAACATACCGCGCTCCGACATCTTCTATACATGGATTTCGCTCGTCATCATGGTGTTCTCCACGCTGTCGGCATGGTACGGCTATGTGCTGCTGTCGGTGCAGGTGCTCATCTGGTGGATGTTCCAGCTCAGCTGCATACAGACCTTCACCTGCATCTACGACCTGCTCAGGGAGTATGAACGTCGCCGCCTCTCACACAAGATACACAACGAGAAGGAGGTGGAGAACGCGAAGAAGGGCAGTCTGCTCAGCGTCATCACCGTGAGCCACGGCAAACACATCAACGTGACATGGTTCTACGACTTAGTCTATATGGCGTTCGTGCCGGTGCTGTGCGTGGGTTCCGTGCTGCTGTCTATATGGTGGGCTGCCGATGTGTTCGACCTCACGGCGACGGTGCTCAACATCTTCATGTTCAACTTCCTCAATGTCCCCGGCGTGGTGCAGCTGTCGATAGTGAAACTCGTCATGGTGACATCGCAGTTCTTCGTCTTCCGCTACATCAACTATCTGGCGAGGTCGCTCTATCACAAGTACCACAAGTCGAAGATAGTGGTGAACGGACGACCCAACTTCACCCTCGCCAACAACGTTATAGCCATCATCACATGGGGAATGTACGCCATCATCTCGGTGAAGATGCTCAAGATACCATCTACCGCAGTGTCGGTCATCTCGGCAGGTCTCGCCACCGGTGTCGGTTTCGCCATGAAGGACCTGCTTGAGAACTTCTTCTACGGCATCTCGCTCATGACGGGACGCGTGAGAGTGGGCGACTACATTGAGTGCGACGGCATACGAGGCAAGGTGGACAGCATAACCTATCAGAGCACACAGGTGCTCACCGGCGACGGCTGTGTCATAGCATTCCTCAACAGTTCGCTCTTCAGTAAGAACTTCAAGAACATCACCAAGAACCACTCCTACGAGCTCGTGAAGGTGCCCGTGGGCGTGGCATACGGCGTGAACGTGGAGGAGGTGAGGCAGATGCTGCTGGCCACGGTGCGGCGATACTGCACCAAGAACGCCGAAGGCCACGACATAATCTCGGAGACAAGAGGCATAAGCGTGGTGTTCGACGACTTCGGCGACAACTCCGTGAACCTCTTCGTGAGCTTCTGGGCACTCGCCGAGGAGAAGTTCGTGGTGACAGGACGCATAAAGGAAGCCATCTACAACACGCTCAACGAGCACAACATCGAAATACCGTTCCCGCAGCGGGATGTGCATATCATAAGCAAGGCGTAGGCGTATGCGGCGGCGACTCACGGCAGAGGAACGCTTCGCCAAGGCTACATAATGAATTGTGAACTCTTAATTATGATTTTATCATGACCATAAATATCATCGTTCCCTGCTACAATGAGCAGGAAGTGCTGCCCTGGGCCGTGGAACATCTGCAGCAGGTAGTGGCGCAGATAGACAGCGAACTCCATATCGCCACACGCCTCCTGTTCGTCGATGACGGCAGCCGCGACGCCACATGGCAGCTCATAGAGCAGACAGCCGAGAAATATGACAATGTCGAAGGACTGAAGTTGGCGCACAACGTAGGGCACCAGAACGCGTTATGGGCAGGCATGAACGAGAGCATTGGCCACTGCGACGCCATGGTGTCCATCGACGCCGACCTGCAGGACGACCCCTTCGCCATCGTCGATATGGCGCGGCAGTTCGTTGAGGGCAAGGACATTGTCTATGGCGTGCGCCGCGAACGCAAGACCGACACATGGTTCAAGCGCGTCTCGGCACTCGGTTTCTACCGAGTCATGCGTGCCGTTGATAAGGAAATAGTGTATAACCATGCCGACTTCCGGCTTATGAGTGCGCGTGCCGCCGAAGCCCTCATGCAATATCCCGAACGCAATATGTTCCTGCGAGGGATGGTGCGGCAGCTCGGATTCTGCGAAGGATTCGTCTATTACGACCGCACGGCACGCACGGCAGGCGAGTCGAAGTATCCGCTGCGCAAGATGATATCGTTCTCCATCGACGGCATAACATCGTTCTCGACAGCACCGTTGAAGTTCATCACCGTAGCCGGACTCCTCATGACTCTCGTCTCACTCCTCACCATCATCTACGGACTCTGGGAACACTTCTGCGGCAAGACCATCGAAGGATGGACCTCCCTCATGGTGTCCCTATGGTTCATCGGCGGTGTCATCACCACCGGCGTAGGCATCACCGGCATCTATATCGGCAAGATATACACCGAAGTGAAACGCCGCCCACGATACTTTGTGGATAAGAGAGTGGGGGAGAAATAGGAAATTAGGAGTTAGGAATTAGAAGTTAAGATTTAATATTTCCAGAGTTTTTGCGTGGGAAAGTAACCTTTCTGCATCGGAAAGTAAGTTTATATTTTAACAAATCAAGTCAAGTATAAAACGGGTGTAACTATTGAGAAACAAGGCTTTATAAATCAATGTTTTGCGGTTTATGAAAAAAGTTTCGGTATTTCGCAATAATTACACCCGTTTTGTCGTTATTTTGTTGTTCCTTTGTTGCTCTCAATCTCAGAGCAACAAAAACAACAACAGAGAGCAACAAACCAAAACGACAGCAGTATGGAGAAATCAAAAGAACCAATCAGGCTCAGACAGAGGAAAACGCCAAACGGCTTGACCTCTCTCTACCTTGACATTTATTTGAACGGCAAAAGGTCTTATGAGTATCTGCGCCTCTACCTCGTTCCTGAAAAGACCCGTGAAGACAAGAAGAAGAACAAAGAGACGCTGCAGCTTGCCGAGGCTATCAGGGCGAAGCGTGTTGTCGAACTCAGAAACGGGGAGTTTGGCTTCAAGAGTGATTACGCCGAGGAGACGCTGTTCTTCGACTATTATGAAAAGTTATGTGAGAAGCGTTTTCACTCCCCTGACAACAAATCGAATTGGGGGAACTGGCGGTCATGCCTGAAACATCTTGAAAAGTATGAGCCGAACCGAAAAATCACGTTTGCCGAAATAACGACAGAATGGGTTCAGGGCTTCAAAGAGTATTTAGAGAATGAAGCGTGTGCGTGGGGCAATGACTACCGAGAGCGCATCAAAGACCATAAACTTTCAAGAAACTCAAAACTGAGTTATTTCAACAAGCTGCGGGCGTGTCTCAATCAGGCATTTGATGAAAGAATTATCAGGAACAATCCAATGCGTGGCGTTGAGAATTTCAAAGCAGAGGAAGGCACGCGCATGTACCTTACAATAGATGAAGTGAAGAAGCTCGCCGAGACAGAATGTGAAAACCCGAAAATCAAACGGGCTTTTCTGTTTTCATGCCTGACGGGTCTCAGACGGTCAGACATTTTGAAAATGACGTGGGCAGAGGTTCAAGAACAGTCAGGCTTTACCCGCATCATCTTCCGTCAGAAGAAAACGGGCGGTCAGGAATACCTCGACATAACACCTCAGGCGGCTGAACTTATGGGAGAGAGGGGAAAGCCAAACGAACCTGTCTTCACAGACATTCACAGCCCGTCTTGCACGAATGAGGCAATAAAGCGGTGGGTGCTCAGGGCGGGCATAAAGAAAGAGATAACTTTTCATTCGGGCCGTCATACGTTTGCGGTCATGATGCTTGACCTCGGTACGGACATTTACACAGTCTCAAAATTGTTGGGACATCGTGAACTGAACACAACTCAGATATACGCCAAGGTTCTTGACAAGAACAAACAGGCGGCTGTTTCAAACATACCGACTATACTCCCTCCCCTGACTGAAAAGCCTGACGGGGACAAATGACATAGAGCGGCGCAAAGGGTTATTTCTTCCCCTCTGTGCCGCTTTTGTCTTTCTTGTATAAAAGTATATCTCCTCGCCCTGTCAAGAGCCATGTGGCTGAAACGCCGTAGTCATTGACAAGGTATGTGAGCCACGCCGCCTGAAAGATGTCCCGTGAGGGGTCTTTCTCTAACGTGTTCATGTTCCAACGGTTTATTTCATGCGCCCGTGTGAACGTCTGTTTTCCCCTGATTATCTTTTCATCTTTGAGATAGCGCAGAGCCTCAAAGAAACGCTTTATTACCTTTTGGCTGTCTTCTGTCTGCATTGTTCTTCTGATATTAAGTTAGCGGCTCTGAACCTTTCATTTATTTCTTTCTCACGCTCTGTCAGGCGTTCTTGCCAACGGCTCTCAGCGTCAGGCGTGAACACGGGCTTTCTTCCCTCTTTGACGGCGGTCTCAAACTCTCTGACCTCTTCTCCTGACATATATGGTATATACTTGTCAAGGTCTAAAAGAGCCTGAATGTGGTTCATCGTCTCACGTTGAAGAGAGAAGAGTTTGCCGATTTCAAGCATTTCTCCCGTACCGAAGAGAAACCAACGGGCGTTTATCTCAGGCAGTTTTTCAAGAACAGTCAGAATTGGCTGCACACCGAAATTCTCGCCTCTCAACATCTTTGACAGATATTGTGGCGACCACCCCATAAGCTCGGCAAACGGTATTTTCTTTCCACCTGTCTTATATCTGATTATTTCTTCTAATCTTTCGTTCATATCTCTTGACCTCTTTAATATTTTGGTATTTTCTGTTCAACCCCACAGAACTTGACTACACGGCAGCGGCAGAGGAGGCATTGTCTTCCTGACGGGCAACCGCTTTTTTATTCTCGGCGATCTGCTCTTTCAAAAGGTTCATCAGTTCATCAATTTGCCTGTCCTTTGATGCAAGGCTCTGTGCCTGTTGTTGAAGAACAGCCCACACGTCTTTCTGAATTGTCACGCCGTTTTCACTGTTCAGGTTAGTTCCAGGCTCATTCTTGAACATTTCTCCCTCGCCTGTCAAAATCCAAACTTCGTTTATATTTTCATCAAGTCGGCAGAGTTTCTTTGCAAACTTGTCTGATAAAGGCACACGCCCGTTCACAATCTGAGAGAATGAAGACTTTGTGTAACCCATTATCTCAGAGAGTTCTCGGTCGTTTTCTGCTACGCCTTTGTAGAGTAGCCAATTAATGGCTTTTCTTATTCTCTGTATCTCCGTCATACGCTTAATTAAAGTTAAAAATCGCAATTTTCTTTCGGAAAATTCTTCTAAAAGCGAAACTTGGTTTATATTTGCACACAGTTACGGTTAAATAACCGCACAAAGATACGAAATAAGAATTAAAATCGGAAATAAACTGATAAGTAAAATCGAAATTTTAACAAGAATTATGGCAGAAATGATTTTCAAAACGGATTGCCAAAAAGAGCGTGAAGCACGTGACAGGGCAATTTACGATGACTACAACAGCCTGATGGCGGTCAAGGGTCAGAGCAAAATGATGGTCATTCAGCACCTCATGGGCAAGTACAACGTTCACAGCATGGGGACGATTTACGTTATCCTGAAACGTGTTGAAGAAAGCCTGAAAACGGAGGAGGTGTAAGCGTATGGCAAGCAAAGAAGCAAACAAGGCGAAGTATCAGTACAACAAGAAGTACATGGAGGCATATTGGGAACGCCGAGCGCAGCGTGAGAACGGTCAAGTAGAGACCGTGAAACGGCATGAGAAGTCTGTGACGCTCTCAACAGACGACAAAGACTTTTTCCCTGAACTCGCCAAAATGGACGTTGAGACCTCTGTCAAGCGTGAGGGACGTTCGGACGCAAAGTACATCAAGGCTCTTGAAGACGCTAACAGAATGTACAGGAGTGAGAACAAACGCCTGATTAGGCTTCTGACAAAGTATCAGGAGGTAATCAAGCTCGGGTTAACAGCATTAAAGCATAAAGAAGATGAAGAAATCTAAAGTTTTCAAATGGGCGTTGTTAATCGCCCTCGCCACATGGTTCACGTTCTCTTTCATCGTTCTCATCGGCGAGGAAGACCCGAAGAACCCTTTGACCCTCATTCAGTTTTTCTTTATGAAAGCGGGGGCGTTGGCAAGCACACTTGTGACAGGTTTCTGTTTCGCAAGGTTGAATGAAAAGGGGTTCTTGCCTGACCTCTCAAAACTGATTGACGAGGAGGAATAGCGTATGTGTGAACTTTATGAACCCGAATGGGACGATTGACTTATGAGCGTAACACTTGAAGAAATGAACGAGAAGCTCGACCGTATCGGCGAGTTGGCTCTGATAAGCGCAAAGACGGTTCTTGACCTGAACGAAGCAGCCCTGTTCACGGGTTTCAGCATTGGGCATCTCTATCGCCTGACATCAGGGCGGCAGATACCGCACTTCAAGAAGAACCGCAAACTTTATTTCAAAAAGTCTGACCTTGAAGCATGGATGTGCGACAACAGAGTTCAGACCGAGAAAGAGATAAACTGCAAGGCAGCAACATATTGTTCAACCCACAAAAGATGAAGTCTATGGGAGAGAGAATAAACAGCCACCTGAGGCTTATCCGTGAACGTCTTCTTTCAGACGGTTCTATAACACCCCTTGAAGCCCTGAGGGACTTTGGCTGTTATCGCCTCGCCTCTCGTATAAGTGACCTCAAAAAAGAGGGTCTGAACATCAAGAAGACAATGGCGAAAAGCGTCAGCCGTGTGACGGGTCTCACGGTCAGATACGCAAGATATTTTTTAAGCCCGAAGAAATAAAGCAACGCCCGAAGCATAAAGAGGGCATAAAATAACAAACAAAATGGAAGAAATCATCGAAGTAAAACAGGCTGATATGCTCCAAGCTCTCAACCGAGCTGACATTGACGCACAGGTTGCCACGGCACACGCCTACCCCCGTGACATCAACAGAGTTTTGAACACCATTGAGACGCTCGCGACTATGGATCAAGAGACCGCCGAAGACTGTTTCTACGTTCTGAGACGCAAAGACAAGGACGGCAACGACAGCGTCATTGAGGGTCTTTCAGTTCGCATGGCTGAGATTATCGCCAACGCATGGACGAACCTCAGGGTCGCGACCCGCATCATCGGCAATGACGGGCGTATGATAACGGCTCAGGCTGTTTGTCACGACCTTGAAACCAACGTTGCGGTCTGCAAAGAGGTCAAGAGAAGTATCGTCACAAAGAAAGGCTACACGTTCAGTCAGGATATGCAAGTTGTGACGGGCAACGCCGCCGCTTCTATCGCCCTGAGAAACGCCGTACTGACGGTTATTCCAAAGGCTGTCACAAAGCGCATCATCAATAACGTGAAAAAGGTTGCGCTCGGTCAGTCTATTGACCTTGAAACAAGCCGTCAGAACGTCATTCAGTATTTCGCCAAATTGGGCGTCAAGGAGGAGCAGCTTTTCTTCTACCTCGGCGTGAAGAGCGTTCAGGAGATTGACAAACAGAAAATCTTCGAACTCAGAGCGACAGCCAACGCAATCAAGGAGGGAACGACAACCGTTGAAGAGTGTTTCGTGAAGCCCGCCATTGAAGCCAAGAAACAGGCTGACGCAGTGAAGAAGACAAACAGCGCACAAGACAGAGCCGCTGCAGCTATCGCTCAGGCAACGGGCGCACAAGCCCCTGAGGGTGTTGACCCTGAGACGGGCGAAATAAAACAGCCCGCTGCCGAGAACTCAAAGAAGACATCAAAGACAACAACTAAAAAATAACAGCATTTATGGAAATCAAGATTGAAAACGCAAAGGCTGCTTTGAATACAGCCGATGAGAGCGTCAAAAAAGTTCTTCTCGCTCTCTTACCCGAATTGAAAGAAACAGAGGCACAGATAGCCGCAAATCGCCCGATTATAGAACGTGTGAAGACCTTTGAGGACGCTTGCCGTGAGTTAGGAGAAGACAACCATCTCGTAGAGCAGTATCGTGTGATTGAGGAAAACGCAGATTTTACAAGTGACGGTCACGACATTTTTACATACTTGAAGCTCCGCATCATCGCCGCCGCTCTGAATGAGGGTTGGGAACCTCAGTTCACAGAAGACGAGTGGCGTTGGTATCCTTGGTTCACGCTATGGACGGAAGAAGAACTGTCAGAGAAGAGTGAAGAGTGGAAAGCCGACCGACACCTCATATCAACAGGCGACTATTCAGGAGACTATGCGGGCTTCGCTTCTGCGTGCTCGCTTTGCGCCCCCTCGCTTTCGGGTGCGAACTTCGGTTCTCGCCTTTGCTTTAAGAGCGAAGCTCTCGCCACGTATTGCGGCAAACAATTCATCAGCCTTTGGGCTGACTTCAACCTGATTAAGAAATAACAAGTTAAACCCTCAAAATAACAGCAAAATGAAAGATATTGAAAAAATCATCGCAGACCTCCAAGCATGGGTCGAAGAAGACAAAGAGAACAGAGCAATCGCACTTGTTGCGGTTCAGAAGACAGAAGACAAAGAAAAGAGCTACAGCTGCGAGCAGCACACCATAACTCATGGTGTCATGGGGTATCTCGTTGACGCTTTTCAGAACGTTCTAAATGACAATGACCCTGAGAACGGCTTGCATAAGGTCTTGAAGCACGCTATACGCCGTGAAGCAATGACGGGTCTCATAAAGATTGCCGACCGTCTGTTGAAGAAGATCGACAAGAAGTCTGAGAACGGTTCAGAAGAGGGAAAGGAGGCTGACCATGAGTAATCAGGTTATCAGACCGAAAGACCGCACAGAGTGGTTGAAATATCGCGAGAGCGGTATCGGTTCATCAGAGGTTGCAACAATCGTAGGGCTGAACCCATGGGAAACGCCTTATCAGTTATGGAGACGCAAGAAAGGTCTTGACCCCGCAAAACAGGAGAACTTCGCTATGAAAGCGGGTCATTATCTTGAAGACGCAGTTGCTCAGTTCTTCAAAGATGAAACGGGCTGCGAGATAATCAAGCGTTCTGCCATTGATTGGATGATAATCAACACAGAGAAGCCGTACATGCGTGTCAGCCCTGACCGCACTTATTGGCTCAACGGTCTCCCCCACAACGCTCATAACAAGGGTATCTTGGAGTGTAAGACAACGCAAATGAGCATTGACCCCGAAGACCTCCCCAAACACTGGTTCTGTCAGGTTCAGTATCAGCTCGGAGTTGCGGAGCTTCAAGAGGCTTCACTTGCATGGCTTTGTTCAGGGCGTGAGTTCGGCTACAAGAACCTGACCTTTGTTCCTGACTTCTTCAAATGGCTCTGTGAAGAGGTTGACCGCTTTTGGATTGACTACATTCAGGGGGACAAAGAACCTGACCCGCAGAACGCCAAGGACATTCTCTTGAAGTTCAACAAGCACACGGGCGGCAAGGTCATTGAGACAACTGACGAGATTTTTCAGGCTTATTCAGACCTGAAAGACGTGCAGCAGCAGCTCGCAGAACTCTCTGACCGCAAGACCGAGCTTGAAGAGAAGATAAAGCTCGGCTTCGGAGACGCAGAAGCCCTGAGCTACGGCGGCGATACAATCGCAACATGGAAAAGCCCCAAGCCCTCAGAGAAGTTTGACAACAAGGCTTTCAAGGCTGACCACCCCGACCTCTTCAAAGAGTATGCTAAGACGGTTCAGGGCGCAAGGCGTTTTCTCTTGAAGTGATTACAATGTAATCGTATAACCAAAACAGACAGATGAACAGAAAGAACAAATAACATATAAAACTCCGCTCATGGGTGAGAGCAGCCGAAAGGTCTCTCAACGCAAGCTGTTATGCGTGGTTAGCCCTGTCAGCGGGGTTTTCTCAGATAGACAAGAAACAACATGATACAGTTACGTTCAAATCAGGTTGAACCGATAGAAAAGGCTATCAGTTTCTTTCAAGAGAAGAAGCCGAAGCCCTCTTTGATTGTTCTCCAGACAGCATGGGGAAAATCAATTCTGACAGCCTTTGTCGCGAAGAACACGAACGATAAAATGATTGTTCTTCAACCCTCAAAAGAGTTGTTGGAACAGAACTATTTGAAGTATGTGAACCTCTGTGACGGGTTCGCAAATGCGGGTATATACAGCGCAAGTTTCGGGAGCAAGGAAATCGCTCAGATAACCTACGCAACGATAGGTTCAATCAAGACGCTCGGGGCAAAGTTCAAGGCTCTCGGCTTCACAAAAATGCTGATAGACGAGGCACACCTCTTCCCCCGTGAGGCTGACAGCATGCTCGGCACGTTTCTCAAAGAGAGCGGCATCACTCACGTTCTCGGCATAACGGCGACACCTGTCAAGTTGCAGACGGGCAGAGACCAATTCGGACAGAATTATTCAAAGCTCGTCATGCTGACATCAAGAAGCAAAAAGGGAAATTTCTTCAAAGACATTATTCATGTCGGTCAGGTCTCAGAAATGGTGCGCCTCGGCTTTTGGTCTCCCCTGACTTATGAGGCTTCACAGTTTGACGACAGCCAACTTGTCTTCAACAGTTCAAAAAGCGAGTACACGGAGGACAGCGTTCAAAGGGCTTTTGAAGAGAACGGCGGCACACAGACGATTGTCAACGCTCTTGACGCTCACCCTGAACGGCAGCACATTCTCGCCTTTGCACCCTCTGTTCAGGACGCTATCAGCCTCTCAGAGCGTTATCCGAACTCGGCTGTTATATACGGCGATATGGATAAGCGTGAGAGGGCTTCAATCATTGAGCGTTTCAGAAAGGGTGAAATACGGGTCATATTTAACGTGAGAGTGCTTTCAACGGGCTTTGACTATACAGGTATCGATTGCATTGTTTTAGGCGTTTCTACGGCTTCTATCGCCCTCTATTATCAAATCATCGGACGAGCCACCCGTATTGACCCTCAGAAGAAAGACGCTCTGATAGTTGACCTCGGCGGCAACGTTCAGCGTTTCGGGCGTGTTGAAGACCTGACCTTTGAGAAAGGCAGAATGTGGCGTTTGTTCGGTTCAGGCGGGCGGTTGCTCTCAGGCATACCAATCGCAGACATCGGTCAGTACACCCGTGAGGACACTCAGGTTATTGACGCTCAGGCGGCGCAGCCTATTCAGGTTATGCCTTTCGGCAAATATAAGGGGGAAAAAATAAGCAATATCCCTCTTGACTACCGCAAATGGATGATACCGGCTTTTGAGTGGAACAGCCGAAACGTGAAACTGAAAAAATCAATCATGGCAACCCTTTAATCAAGACAACATTATGGCAAGACCAAAACGAACAACAGTTGATTATTACCCGCATTATGTGAAATGCGGGCGCACGATCTACATTCTTGAAGCCCGCTTCGGGAATGACGGTTATGCTTTTTGGTTCAAGGTTCTTGAAGTTCTCGGGGAGAGCGAGAGGCATTTCTATGACTGTTCTGTTTCTTCAAATTGGGAATATCTTCTTGCAAAGACACGGGTCAACGCTCAGACGGCGACAGAAATAATCGGGGTTCTTATCAACCTCGGCAAAATTGACAAAGAGCTATGGGAAAAGAACCGTGTTATTTGGATAGAGAATTTTGTCAACAACCTCACAGAGGTTTACAGAACCCGCCGAACGGAATTGCCTCAAAAGCCTGTTTTCAAGGCAGAAAAACAACAGCCTGAAAAGGTTATCTCCGAGAAAACCCCTGATAAAGAGCCGTTAAAAGAGATAAAACCCGCCAAAGGAGAGAAGAGTAAAGGAGAGGAGAGCAAAGAGAAATATCCTTATCAGGATATAGTCGCCATGTGGAACTCTGTCTGTCTCTCATGCCCAAAGGTTCTCAAAGTCACAGAGGCGAGAAAACAGAAAATGAAGACCCGCTTTCAAGAGTTCGGCGTGAAGCGTGAAGAACTGACAGACTATGTGATGCGCCTCTTTCAGCGTGTTCAGGCTTCTGACTTTCTCACGGGGCGCAGCACTGACAAAATGGGTTGGGTTGCCAATTTTGATTGGGTCTTTGAGAATGAGAAAAACTGGGTCAAGGTCTCTGAGGGCAACTACGACAACAAGAGGGGCGGCGGCTCAAACACGGCACAGAAGCCCGTACAAGCCGCTGACGGCTCTCAGGTTCAGTTGGGCGTTGGAGAATACATAGACGGCTCAGGGCGGCGCACATACGGCACGGGGCGGGCTAATATCCCAATGACGGCAGCACCCCGCCCGTCTGAGCGTTATTCATGGGACGCTGCTTCACATACATGGATTTTGCAATGAAACAGAAGAAAACGGACATCAGCCTTGAAGAAAAGGCAAGGCGGGCAAACGGTCTCAGCCGTTCTTGCTCAAAGTGTAATCATTTCCCCTGTTCAGAAGTCTTTTCAAGGCTCTGCAGCGAGGCTTTTATTGAGGGCTTCAAAAAGGGTTATCAAAAACACAGAAAGGAATTATCAAAATGAAAAGTTATTCAGACTTCGGCATAAATATCCCCTACGGGCGCACATCGGGAAAGGTCAAGACCTATTGCCCGAAATGTCACGACCAAAGGCATGACAGACGCGACAAAAGTCTTTCTGTTGACCTTGACAAAGGTCTTTGGAATTGTCATTATTGCGGTTGGGGCGGGTCTCTTGAAACAAAAGAGCCTTGGGAGCGTGAAGAACGCCCGTGGCATAACTACGCTCCGATAAAGCGTCAGAAGCCTGTCTACAAGAAGCCCCCTCAGCACGCTTTGACGGCTGTCGGCGAGAGAGCCTTGAAGTGGTTTGAGGGAAGAGGAATAAGCGCAGCGACCCTGAACGCTCTGAAAGTCTCAGAGGGCATGGAATGGATGCCGCAGAACAACGCTCAGTCGAACACGGTTCAGTTTAACTACTTCCTGAACGGTCAGCTCGTCAACACAAAATACCGCACGGGCGACAAGAAGTTCAAGCTCGTTTCAGGGGCGCAGCTTATCCCGTACAACATTGACGCTATCAAGGGTCAGAAAGAGTGCATCGTGACAGAGGGCGAAATGGACGCTCTCTCATTCTACGAGATTGGCTTTCATAACGTTGTCAGCGTCCCGAACGGGGCTAACGCAAACCTTGAATACCTTGACGATTTCATCGAAGAGTATTTTGACGACAAAGAGACAATCTACATAGCCTCTGACACAGACACAAAGGGCGTTCTCCTAAAAGACGAGCTTTTGAGACGCTTCGGGGCTGAACGCTGCCGCATACTTGACTACGGTCAGGACTGCAAAGACGCTAACGAGGTCTTGATGAAGTACGGGGCGGCGGCTCTGAAAAAATGTCTCTCAGAAGCTCCCGAGGTCAAGTTGGAGGGGGTCTTCACGGTCTCTGACTTCGAGGCGAACCTTGACGCTCTCTTTGAACACGGTATGCAGAAAGGCGCAACGATAGGGCTTGAAAACCTTGACCGCCTTATTTCATTTGAGACGAAACGCATCTGTGTCGTGACGGGTATTCCTGGCTCGGGTAAGTCTGAGTTCATTGACCAAATCGCCGAGAGGCTCAACATGCGCTACGGGTGGAAATTCGCATATTTCAGCCCTGAGAACGCCCCGCTCGAATATCACGCTTCAAAACTGATTGAGAAGTTCACGGGACAGCACTTTGACCGTCAACACCTGACGCTCCCCGCTTATCGTCAGATAAAAGAATATCTGAACACGAACTTTTTCTTTATCAGCCCAAAGGAAGATTACAGGCTCGACACAATTCTTGAAAAAGCCCGCTTTCTTGTCAGACGGCGTGGCATAAAATGTCTTGTCATTGACCCGTACAACCGCTTGGAGGACGAGAGTGACGGACACAACGAAACAAAGTACATTTCAAAGCAGCTTGACCGTCTGACGAACTTTGCACAGCGCAATGACGTTATGGTCATTCTCATGGCGCACCCGACAAAACAGTCAAAGAACAAAGACGGGGTTATCGAAGCCCCCACCCTTTATGACATCAGCGGCTCGGCGCACTTCTATAACAAAACAGACTTCGGTATTGTCGTTCACAGAAACAGAATTGACAACACGGTGGAGGTTCACGTTCAAAAGGTGAAATTCAGGCACCTCGGAGAGTGCGGAACGGCTCTCTTCAAATATAACCTGAACAACGGGCGTTACAGCCCATATACGGCGGGGGTTGAACCCGTATGGGACAACTCAAACCATCTTCAAGAGGAAATGAACAGACGGGCAAAAGAGGCGGAGGAAGCAGCGGTCTTTGACTTCACGGCTCAACCGCTTGACGAATGCCCGTTCTGACGAGATATAAGTTTAACCAAAACAGACAGACAAAATGGAAAGTAAGACAGAATTTGAGAGCCTGAAAGACAAACTGAAAAAGTTAAAGGCTCTCGCAGAAAGAGGCTGCGGAGGAGAAGCAGAAAACGCTCAGAGGCTCTTAGAACGTCTCTGTGCCGCTAACGGCATTGACTTGGAACATCTGAACGATGAAGAGAAGAAAAGCCGTTATACGTTCAATATCGGGTGTAATAGCGTATTCAAGACCCTTTTCGCTCAATGTTATTGCAAGGTTACCAACAGTTCGAGAATGAGTTACAGACAAGAAACACGCTCTAAAATCTCTCTTGAACTCACTCAGGTTGACTATGCAGAACTGAAAGGGCTGTTTGAATGGCATAAGGCGAATTTTGAAAAAGAACTTGAAGCCATCAAAGAGACGGTTATTCATGCCTATTGTCAAAAGCACAGACTTTTCCCTGAAAGCTCCTATGAGACCTCAAACGACAAGCCCCTGACAGAAGAGGACTTGGAAATGCTCAGGAAAATAATGAAAATGGAGGGGCTTCTTAACGACAAGACTTATCAACACTTAATCGAAGAATGATATGGAAAGAAATAAGTTAAACCAAATAAACAGACAAAATGAAAACATTTGTGATTACACTATCAAAGACGTTCCCGAGAACGCACATTCATTCAGGGCGTGAGACTAATTTCGCTCATCTACTCGGCAACGGTTTGAACCTGACAGAAGACGGCTTGAAAATTTGCCGTCACAAAATTCACACGGTCAGGACAAACCTCCCATTATGGGAGAAACGAATTTCTGAAATACAGAGCGGGCAAGCGGTTCTCTCAATCAGAGAATGGACGGGCAGACCATACGGAAGCCCTCAGAAAGAACTCGCACGACTCACAGGTTCTGACGGCGTTGGGGTTCAGGCTCTTAAACTTAAAGACCTTTTTAGTTCGACAGTTATTGACGGAGAAAAGGTTGAATTGCCCGATTTAGCGGCGCATGACGGGCTTTCGTTCTCAGATTGGTATGATTGGTTCAGAAAGGTTGATTTAAGACAGCCAATGGCAATTATTCACTTTACAAAATTCAGATATGGAAAGAAAAGTGACAGCAGAAGAAGTGAGAAGTTTTCTCTCGGCTTCTGACAGACAATTTGTGAAAGGCGGCATCAAAGTTTCCCGTGTCCGCTTCAAACGTGATGAAGAGGGCAACTGCACGGACATTCTCCTTGACTACGAACAGACAGTTTCAGAGACAGGGGAAAACAACGCTCAGGAGGGTTCAAAATGACAAAACACAGACTGACCCCGCAGACTGACCCCGCAGACACGGACAAAAGCCCCGCAAAGGGTCTCTAACCCTCAGACAAGGGCAAGGGACAACCCTCAGGGGAAAAGACAGAGAGAAGAGAGAAAGCCGTGAACGCAAATGTTCTGAACTTTCTTATAAAATCGGATATTAACCCATAATAAAAACAAGAAAAATGGCAAATTACAGCATTAAGGCAAACCTCCTGAAAATAAAGGGGGCTTTTGTGACAAACCTCAAAGGCAAGACAGCCACAAGGCGTTGCCTCGTTATTGACATTGACGAGAGCGGAATGTTCCTCGGCGAGAAAGGTTGTTACCTGAACATGGCGGCGATAGAAATGAATGAGAGCCGCTACGGGGACACTCACGTTGTCAAGGTCTCACTCGCCAAGGACGTTGTTGAGAAAATGACAGAAGAAGAGCGCAAGGCAATCCCTATCCTCGGCGGCATGCACCCGCTTCAATCTCAGGCGCAACAAATTCAGGGTCAGTTGGACGGGGCTTCTGTATGTGAGAACATGGACGATCTGCCGTTCTGATAATCATCAGGCGGGCGCAGCCTCTTCTGAGACTGACAGAATTTCAAGGGCGGGGAGTTAAATCCCCGTTCTTTTGTCCCAAAAGCCGATTGCGCCCCCACAAAAGACTTTCCAATGACGAGTGATAAATTACAGCAATCAACAAAGAAAAGCCGACAGCGGTCAAATTCGCCAAAATTAACTGACGTGTTCACGACCATTTGTAAGACCGACCTCCATGTTGTGTGTGTCAAAGAGTTCAAGTTCCACCCCGTCAGGAAATGGCGTTTTGATTATGCCATACCTGACCACAAAATCGCCCTTGAAGTTGAGGGCGGCGTATGGACGGGCGGGCGGCACACCTCTTCTGTCGGCTTTATGAAAGACATGGAGAAATACAATACGGCTACCCTCATGGGGTGGCGGGTGTTCAGAACAACGCCTGACGAGCTGTACCGCTTGAAGACCCTGAACTTGCTCAAAACGGCAATTTCAGGCGTTTTTGACCCCGAAAAGGCTTGATTTTGGACTTTATGTGATTATATTATAATCATTTTGAGTATTTTTGCAAACGGATAAGGTATAATAATTCAAACAGATAAAGACATGAAAACAGAAACTGTAAAACTTTCTCAGGTTCAAGTGAATGAGGCGAACCCGAGAACAATCACAAATGAGAAGTTTCAGAAACTTGTCAACAGCGTTCTTGCACTCCCGAAAATGCTTGAACTCAGACCGATTGTCGTTGACAACATGATGGTTGCCCTCGGCGGCAATATGCGTTTCAGGGCTTTGACCGCCATTTCTGACCTCTCAGAAGACGAACTGAAAAGCCGCCTTTTCTCTATCAATGACGTGAAGAAGAAGACAGAGGGCGAACAGCAAGCCCTCCTGACACATTGGCTGCGTTGGCGTGACAGCCCGACCGCAATCATCATCAAGGCTTCGGAGCTGTCAGACGCAGAGCAGCGTGAGTTCATCATCAAGGACAACATCGGCTACGGAGAATGGGACACGGACAGCCTGACCGCACAGTGGGACAATGAAGAGTTGGTGGATTGGGGCATTGAGTTCCCTGACGCAGAAAACGCCCTGAACGCTCAGAACGGAAGCGGCTCAGGCTCAGAGAAGCAGAACAGCGCACCCGAAAGCAGCCTCTTTGACCGCTTCATCGTGCCGCCTTTCTCAATTCTTGATACCCGCAAGGGATATTGGCAAGACAGAAAGAAGAAGTGGTATGACATCATCGGCGATATGGGTGAGAGCCGTAACGACACCCTTGTCACGTCTCTTGAAATCAAGTACAAAGACCTCTATCAAAGAACCCGTGAACACAGAAAAGAACTCGGCATTTCTTTCAAAGAGTACATCGACAAGTACGTCAGCCAAGAAGACCTTGAAAAAGAACAGGCGAAAATCGTTGCTCAGGGCGTTTCAATTCTTGACCCCGTTATGGCTGAAATCGTCTGCCGTTGGTTCGGTCAGGAGAACGGCAAAGCCTTTGACTGTTTTGCGGGCGATAGCGTCTTCGGCTTTGTGGCTGCTTATCTCGGCAATGACTTCACGGGCGTTGAACTGAGAGAGAAACAGGCGGCTTTGAACAACGAGCGTGTGGAGGGAATGAACGCCCGCTATATCTGCGATGACGGTCAGAACGTGGCGCAGCACATTGAGCCTGAGAGCCAAGACCTCCTCTTTTCTTGCCCGCCTTACTTTGACCTTGAAAAGTATTCAGACCTCCCGAATGATGCATCAAATCAGGGGTCATACGAGGACTTCATCAAGATTTTGGAGAACGCTTTCACGGGGGCTGTCTCTTGTCTGAAAGAAAACCGCTTCGCCGCTATCTGTGTCGGAGACGTGAGAGACAAGAACACGGGCTTTTATTATGACTTCTGCAGCGATATAAAGCGCATATTCAAGCAGAACGGAATGCGCCTCTATAATGAGATTATCTTGGTCGAACAGACCGCTTCAACGGCTCTGAGGGCTTCACGTTACATGGATAGCCGCAAGGTTGCAAAGACGCATCAGCACCTCTTGGTCTTCTTCAAGGGCGACCCGAAGAAAATCAAGAAAGAGTTCCCGAAGATTGAGTACACGGAAGAAGACCTGTCAAAGACCGATTCAGGCGAGACGGGTTCAGAGAGTGAAACAGAGTAAACAGAAACGCCATGCAAGCAAAGATTTGGAATTTCTCTCAGTGGATAAAAGAGACCGACCCGAAGCGTCTCAGGGACATTTTCGATGAAGCCCTGAGAAAGTCAGGGTTCAACGTTCTCTGCTTCACTGACCACCATTTTCAGCCTCAGGGTTACACCGCCCTGTGGCTTCTGACAGAAAGCCATTTCGCCGTTCACACTTTCCCTGAGTTTGAAAAGTCGTATATCGAGCTTTCAAGTTGTAACTTGGAATTCTATCAAGAGTTCCTAAAACAGACAAAAGAACTATGAGTGCAGCACAAGATAAGAAACAAAGACAGATGAAGCTCGCCCGCCTTGAAATCGTGGCGCAGCTCTTCAAGCGTGGTTACAGCCGCCGCAAGATACGGGAAGAGGTCAAGAACCGTCTTGACCTGAAAAGTTATTCCCTCGGCACGGTTCAGAGTGACGTTCAGACCTTGTTGGCTGAATGGCGTGAAGACCGTATCGAAAACACCGATGATTTGGTGCAGCTTGAACTTGAACGCATTGACGATGCGGTGCGTGAGTTGTGGGAACAGTGGGAGAAGTCAAAGACAGACTACAACAAGACACAACGCAAGCAGAAAGGCTCTCCCTCCCGTGACAGCGAGACGGGTCAGACCTCAATCAAGACGTATCAGACAGAGCGAACGGAAACAGAGGTTATCTGCCTTGGCGATGCTTCTTATATCGCCGAGATACGAAAGCAGCTTGAAGAACGCCGCAAGCTACTCGGCTTGTACGCCCCTGAAAAGAAAGACATCAACGCCAACGGCTCATTTGCCGCCTATCTCATTGAGAGCGGCATGATAGATGAAGCCGAGCAAGAGGCGGGAGAGGTCAAGGAAGACGAATAAGCCCGATTGCGGCTCTCTGTCGGCGTAAGTATTCTGAGTGGTTCACTTATCCCATTCAAAAGCGTACCGCCGACATACTCAAAATTCGGAGAAAATAACTATGGCAAAGAAACAACGGAAAGAAATTATCAAGAAACTCAGTTTTGAGGTCATAAACTCATGGCGGGCAGATTGGAATAAATTTGTCCGTGAAGCCTTTGGCGTGAACCTTGACCCCGAGCAGCAAGAAATTCTGTCAAGCGTTCAACACAACAGGCGCACGTCCGTTGCCTCAGGCACAGCCCGTGGCAAAGACTTTGTCGCCGCTTGTGCCGCCATATCGTTTCTTTATCTCACGCCACGTTGGAGGCGCACAAAGAACGGGGGCGCAGAGTTGGTTGAGAACACGAAAGTGGCTCTGACAGCCCCGACCGACCGTCAGGTAAAGAACATCATGATGCCTGAGATTAGCCGCCTTTATAACAGAGCCAAGGCAAGAGGCATACAACTGCCAGGACGTTTGAACGCTTATGACATCAGAACAGAAAGCGATGAATGGTTTCTGACGGGCTTCAAGGCTGACGAGAACAACCATGAAGCGTGGTCAGGCTTTCACGCCGTTCATACAATGTTTGTCGTTACCGAGGCAACGGGTATCGGCGATGATACGTTTGGGGCTATTGAGGGTAACTTGCAAGGCGACTCACGCATCTTGATTGTCTTCAACCCCAACACAACAGTTGGCTACGCTGCCCGCTCTCAGAAAGGAGGCCGTTGGCACAAATACCGTTTGAACAGCCTGACAGCCCCGAACATCGTTCAGAAAAAGACCGTCATTGCGGGTCAGGTTGACTATGAGTGGGTTCAAGACAAGTTGGCGAACTGGTGTACTGAAATCAGAGAAGAAGAAGCCACGGCAGAGTTTGACGATTTTCAGTTTGAGGGCAAGTGGTATCGCCCCGAAGACCTTTTCAGAAAGAAAGTCTTGGGCAAGTTCCCCAAAGTGGGCGAAGACGTTCTTATCCCTGAACAGTGGTTGGAAATCGCACATCAGCGTTGGAAAGAGGCTCACGGGCGGCAACCCGTCACAACAGAGCCACGGATCATGGGCGTTGACGTTGCGGGCATGGGACGAGACTGCACTTGCTTTGTTGAGCGTCAGGGTTGTTGGGCTTCTGAGTTCAAGACACACAACAGCGGCGGTTCGGCTGACCACATGAAGATTGCGGGGGCTATCACAGACCGCCGCCGACATGAGATTGAAATGTACGTCAGCATTGACACAATCGGCGAGGGTGCGGGCGTGTTCTCCCGTTGTGTTGAGAATGAACGGCGTGAGAACTCTCATTACATCATCAGTTGCAAATACTCAGAGGGAGCGAAAGGCTTCAACGGCAAGAACCTGACCGACACAACGGGTCAGTATGAGTTCCTGAACATGAGGGCGTACCTCTTTTGGGCTGTGCGTGATTGGCTGAACCCGAAGAACGAGACGGGTGCCATGCTGCCGCCTGACCCTCAGTTTGATGAAGAGGCGACAGAAATAAAATGGTCTTTCAGGTCAGACGGGCGCATATACATTGAGCCGAAAGAAGACATCAAGAAGAGGCTCGGACGAAGCCCCGATAAGTTTGACGCTTTCGCGAACACGTTCTATCCGCTCAGAGGAAGCCGCCGCATTGACCTGAACCGTATCGCCCGCATGGTACACAGATAATTCAAGTTTAACAAATAAATCATCAAAGAAAATGACTATCGAAGAAATCCTTGCCTCACTCAGGACAGAGGCTCAGAAAATAGCCTTTCTGAAAGAGAAGACTATCAACGTCCCATTGTGGCGTGGTCGCTTTGGTCTCATTCAAGAATTTGACCCGACAAAGCACCCTGTTATGAACAAAGCCAAATACCCTGATATTGTCACGGACAGCGGCATTCAGGAGGTAACCCGTGTGACGTGTGACTTGCAGCGGCTCGCCGTGAAGCGCATGACAGAACTTGTTACGGGCATACCCGTGAAACGTGTTTACAGCCCTGAGAATGACCGTCAGAAAGAAGTGGCGAACTATCTTGAAAAGATATTTGACAAGAACCGCATTGACAGCGTGAATATCGAACGCTGCAACATGCTCTTTGCGGGCTGTGAAGTTATGACGCTATGGTACGCCGTTGAACAGAAGCACACGACCTACGGTTTCTCTTCAAACCTGAAATTCCGCTGCCGCAACTTCTCCCCTATGCTCGGCGATGACCTTTACCCGCTCTTTGATGAATACGGCGACATGATAGCCATGTCAGTGGCTTACACCCGTAAGAACGGCAAGAAGACCGTTCAGTACTTTGACTGTTATATGGCGAGCCGCCACATCAAATGGTCAACAGAGAGCGGAGAATGGGCTGTCATTGAAGATGAAGAGATAACTTTGTTAAAGATTCCGTGCATCTATATGTGGAGACCGACCCCGATATGGGAGGACACGTCAAAGACCGTCTATGAGATTGAATGGTCGCTGTCAAGAAACGGCAATTATCTCCGTGAAAACTCAAAGCCTATCTTCGTTGTTCTCGCCGATGATATTATTCAGTTCGGCGATGAGAAAAGTTCAAATGAAGAGGCGAAGAGCGTCATGCAATATCCAAAAGGCTCAACGGCTCAATACGTCACATGGCAACAGGCGACTGAAAGCCTGAAATACCATGTCGATACCCTGAGAAACCTTTTCTTCACTCAGCTGCAGTTGCCTGATTGGTCATACGAGAAGATGTCGCAGCAAGCCCTCTCAGGTGAGAGCCGCAAGCAAATGTTCATTGATGCGCAGCTCAAAGTCAAAGACGAAAGCGGTCGTTTGATTGAGTTCTTTGACCGTGAAATAAATGTCGTTAAAGCGTTCTTGAAGATTGCTCTTGGAGAGACTTACGCCGCCGACATTGACGCTCTCCCCGTTGAGACCGTTGTCACGCCTTTCGCCATCACAGACAAACAAGACTTGGCGAACTACCTCATGTCTGTGAACGGTGGCGAGCCTATCATGTCACAACGTGAGAGCATTGAACGTCTCGGCGAGAGTGACGATGTGGACACCACCCTGAAAGAAATTCAGGAACAGAAGACGGTGGACGTGTTTGAACAGACAGAATAACGTGAGAGCATGACACCAACAAGAAGACCCCCAAACAGAAAGAAGCCTGAGCAGCCGAAATACCGCTGCCGTGACTGCCGTCACAGTTATGATTGGCACAGCAAGGCTCTTGACGGTCATTTGATTTTGTGCCGCTGCCCTCATGATGAAAAGACAGAACACGGGCGGTGGTGCAAATTCCTGAATGACTTTCAATGTGATAAATTTATTCTGAGAGACAATGGCACTCAATAAATACGACAAACAGCATCTGCGCAACCTGACAGCCTACGAGCGTCAGGTTGACGCTATATACAGGGCGGCGGTCAAGGAAGCCGCTGCCCTTGGGCTTTCTATCCGTGATTTAGACCCGACACGGCTCTTTTCTTTCTCTGACTATCCAATTACACGCAAAAGGCTCGAAAGTCTCTTAGAGAGCCTAAAAAGCGGGTTGTCGGCTGTCATAGTGAACGGCGTGAAACATGAATGGACGCTCGCCAACAACAAGAACAACGAGCTGTGCCGTCAGGTCTTCGGCGATAACGTAGGCAAGCTCTCAAACGCCCAATATCGCCGATACTTCAAGAACAACGAAGAAGCCCGTGAAGCATTTCTCGCCCGCAAGGTTCAGGGCTTGAATCTCTCTGACAGAGTTTGGAAATATACAAATCAGTTCAAAGAGGAAATCGAACTCGGGCTTGACATCGGTCTGAGAAGCGGCAAGGCGGCTGAACGTCTTCAAAAAGACTTGCAACTGTTTCTTCAACACCCTGACATGCTCTTTCGCCGTGTCAGAGACGAACACGGGCAGTTGGTCTTGTCAAAGCGTGCGGCTGCTTACCACCCTGGGCGTGGCGTGTACCGAAGCTCATATAAGAACGCCCGCCGCCTCGCAGCCACAGAGACGAACATCGCATATCGGTCGGCTGACTTTGCCCGTTGGCAAGACCTTGACTTTGTTGTCGGCATTCGTGTTGTTGTGAGCAATAACCACACACTTTTAGGGGCTGACGGGAAGCCGCACAAGTTTACAGACATCTGCGATGAACTGAGCGCACCCGTGGGCAGTAAGGCTGTCAAGGGTCAGGGCTGTTACCCAAAGGACTTCAAGTTCACGGGGTGGCACCCTCATTGCCGCTGTCACGCTGAAACAATTTTGAAGACAGAGGAAGAAATGATGCGTGACAACGAAAGGCTGCTCAAAGGCGAAGAACCTCTGAAAGAAAGCGTGAACACGGTCACGGGCGTACCTCAGGAGTTCAAAGATTGGCTAAAAGACAATAAAGAGAGGGCGAAAAGAAGTACGTCTGTGCCTTATTTCATCAGCGACAACGAGAAATACTTGCCAAAGGGTTACAAGAACTTGTACGCCCTGAAAACGCCGTATGAAACTTATGCTGAATATGAAGCCGCCATGAGATATAACAAGAAGCACGCTGACTTCACGCCTGAGGTCTTGAAGAACATCAGAGAGTTAGACCAAACTCTCCCCGTGATGCAAGGCAAGATAATGAATTTCACAGAGGCTGACGAGTTGAAAGGCAACCCGCATTTTTCTGATCCTGACGCAAAGGCGGAGGGGTATTTTATTAACTGTCAGACTTGCACAATGACTTATGAGTTAAGGCGCAGAGGTTTCCCAGTTGAAGCCTTACCGAATAAGAACGATGAATTTTATAAAGTTTGGTGTCCGAAGAATAATCTGACATGGAACGACCGCTTTCTCAACCCTGACGGCTCACGCCCAATAAAGACCCGCCCGTCCGTGTTGCGTGACACGATAACCGCCAAGGTTGGCTTTATTGAAGACGCAACAAAAGAGACGGGGCGTTACGAGCTTTATCTGAAATGGAAATCTGTGCGAGGGCGTGACGGAGGAGCGCACGTTATGATTGTTGAAAGGCAGAAAGACGGCAATCTTTTATGGTTTGACCCTCAGTCAGGGAAACACGGCTCTTCAAAAACGTTCAACGGGTTTATGAAGAGTGCCGTCCCCGTAAAGTTAAGCGTTCTGAGAATTGACGATAAAATCATTAACCCCAAATTCTCAGAACGTTTCAAAAAGGCTTCAAAGTAATTCTAATGCCTCTTCTCCATAAACTGTTTCAACGGTCTTCCCGTCAAAAAGATAAATCACGGGAAGACCCGTTGGAACGGCTTCCCCGTTTTCATCAACATATCCCACAGCGAAAGCGTCTTTCCCTCTTCGCTTTCCAATAAATCCGACACTATTCCATCCTTCTTTGTCGGCTTTCTCTTGAATGATTTTTGGTATTTTCATACGTTTTCTCTGATTAAACACGGGTTTTCTCGTAGAATATCCCGTTATAAGTTATTTTTCTCGAATTTGACGCACACGGGCTTTGGTTTTCTCTTTGGTGTAATTATTCACTTAGAAAATTATCGCCCGACAGAGAGCCGCAATCGTCTTTTAACCCTAAAATCGAAACTAAGTTCTGATTTTGTCAGGTTACGGAGCAAAGATAAGCCCTTTTACTGAGATAACGGCAAAAAGCCCGATTTATTGTCTCGGAGGTCAAAAACGGGCGTTCAGGCTGCAAGTACAGTTACGCTTAAGCCTGAAACAATCCCGATTTGCCCGTTTTTAGCCCCTCTGACGGCTTTTCTCTTGTCATTAGTGTAATTTATCATCTGACGGAGTAAAACACGCTGTACGGGCTTTATTTTGTCTTTTCGTGTGAAGCGGCTCACGGGTCACGGTTGTTTTCGCCCCCGTGTATGGGTTGCCGTCTGAAACGCCGATGTTCCAAAGGCGGCTGACCTTGCACCCGATTTGTTCAGGGCTGAAACGCTCATAGATAGCCGAGAGAGACGTGAAGAAGAAGTCCCGTTCCCCCGTCTGTTCGGGCGGCTCTTTGAATGTCACTCGGTAGATGAACCCGCAGCGGGCTTTGTCTTTCTCTTCCCCGCCTGTTGTCTGTCTGTTGTCTGTCATTTGTTTTTCGTTTTGCTCGCCTGACTGTCTGAGGCGAAAATTTAACTTCAATTCAAGAGGGCGAAATCGCAGAGTACGTTAGTACTTTTTCTCTCCTTTTCTCTGCTCTCCTTTATACGCGCGCAGGTAGCGCATTTTCTCGCAGAAAACTTGTGTTTTCTCAGAGATAACCACCCGTTATCTACGAGAAAATTAAAATTTTTAACAAAAAAATTACGCTAAAATCTGCCGAATAACTTAAAATGAGCTATTTATGAGTTTTTTACCTTAATGGAGGTAATGATTTGGCAACAGTTCTAATTTCTGCAATCTTCATAGGTTTGCTGTCAAACAACTCTTTTCGTACTGTAAAAATACAATAATAATACGAAACAGCAAGGACTTTTAGCAACTTTTTACGGTTAATTTTCTATAATTATATAATGTGGTTTAATCGTAATCGCAGGGAAAAAAGTATTTTTGTAGGCAAGAATCGTATAAAAACAAGACCCGATAGCTTGACGAATCA
>OLGE01001135.1_pt1 | contig 28662 bp, 16 predicted proteins | sample 1605151 | NCBI WGS metagenome assembly OLGE01 (sample SAMEA3888912, study PRJEB22519) | human gut metagenome | biome: human gut; feature: human-associated habitat; material: faeces | place: Denmark | collected 2010
AAAAGTAAAAAAGCTAACTATAATTTTAACGGTGATTTCTCCAATCAGCGCGGACAGGTTCCCAATACTTCGGTTTATACGGGGGGATTGAACTTTAACAGTATGTATAACCTTAGTAACTCGGTTACTTTATCAGCCAATCTTTCTTATAACAAGGTATATTCTCCCAATTATCCACGTTATGGATATGGACCGAAAAATCATATGTATACCATTTTGTTATGGATGGGAAATGATGTAAATGGAAAGGAGTTGGCCGAGCATTATTATCGTCCGGACTCTGAAGGTACACGTCAGGCCAACTACAACTATGCGTGGTATAATAATCCTTACTTTGCTGCCAATGAACTGACGCAAAAGCATGACCGTAATACAATGAATGGACAACTGAAACTGAACTGGGATGTAATACCGGGGCTGAGTTTGCAAGGACGGGCTGCGGGACGTTTGGAAAGCACATTTGAAGATATGTCTGTTCCTAAGTCTTATATGAACTATGGTGATTCGCGGAATGGCGACTACAAAACGTGGAATACTGATCAGCTGGACATCAATGCGGATTTTCTTGCTACTTACACACGTGCTTTCAGCAGGAATTTTACGTTGACTGTCAATGCCGGTACTTCACTGTATTACCGTCAGATTCGGAAGCAAAGCCAGTCTACAGACGGACTGATCGTGGCGAAAGTATACAATTTGGGTAATAGCCTGAATCCTGTAAGCGCTACCAACTCGATGAACGAAAAAGCTATCGAGAGTGTTTATGGTTCTGTGAATGTAGATTTGTTTGAGTCTTTGTTTCTTACATTTACCGGGCGTAATGACTGGTCTTCTACTTTGGCAAAAGGGAATAACTCCTATTTCTATCCTTCTGTGTCATTAAGTACATTGGTTAATGAATATGTGAAACTGCCTTCATGGATGGATTATCTGAAAGTAAATGGTGCATGGGCGCAAGTTTCCAGTGACCTTGATCCTTATTCTTTGTATGCTACTTATTCCAATGGCACACTGTATGGCAGTATTCCGTCCGTGACTTATCCGGGTACGTTACTCAATGCGAATATATTGCCGCAAAAAACAACCTCGTATGAGGTGGGGGTTTCTACTTCGTTTTTGCATAATCGCATTGGAATTGATCTGACCTACTATCATATGCTGGATGAGAACAGTATTATAGAACTGCCCATATCATCTGCCTCGGCATTTACCAAACGTTATGTGAATGGTAACGAATACACAACAAACGGTTTCGAGCTGATTGTTTCCGCCACTCCGGTAAAAAACAAAAACTTTACCTGGAATGTAGCTACCAATTGGAGTAGTAATATTCGTAAGCTGACCGGGATTTATGGAGACCAGGAGAAGTTCGGCGATTTGAAAAAAGGTGACCGGGCTGATGCTATGTATGCTACCGAGTGGGAAAAGACACCGGATGGCCGGTTGATATTGGATGCGAATACGGGTTTGCCCACTCAGAGCGCTTTTAAGACCAAAGTAGGAAACCAGTCTCCTGATGTTCGTTTCGGATTGCAGAATACTTTCAAGATAAAGGATTTTACTGTCAATATAGATATGGACGGAGCTATCGGAGGAACGTTGATATCTACTACCACGCAGAAAATGTGGTGGGGAGGAAAGCATCCCAAATCTACCATGTATCGTCAGGAAGAATATGATAATGGTGGCAAGCCTGTTTATGTGCCCGAAGGTGTCAATATAGTAAGCGGTGAGGTGACTTATGACGTGAATGGGAATATTGTTTCCGATACCCGTGTCTATAAAAAGAATGAAACAGCGGTAAACATACAGACTTGGGCCCAGAATTATCCTTATCGTGCCGTGGTGCGTACAGAAGAAAGCGAGTTGTTTGCTAATACGTTCAGCCGTTCTTTCCTAAAACTGAGACGTGTTGCAGTGACGTATGATTTGACTAAGTTCATTCAGTCACAGTTTATAAAAGGGCTGGATGTCACAGTGTTTGGAAACAATCTGGCCGTGCTGAAAAAGACTCCTTATTTGGATCCGGACTTTGGTGCCAGTGATGGAGATTTGCAGGATCCGTCGGCCCGTTATGTAGGAGTGAGTGCTAACATTAAATTTTAACGTTTATTCAAAATATGATGAAGAAGTATATCAAATACATGGCATCTCTTCTTGCCGTATCCTTTGCAATGAGTGCTTGCATTGATTTGGAAGAGATGAATGTGGATCCTAATAATGCCACTACTACCAATCCTTCCCTGTTGTTGACCGGAGTTGCTTATAGTGCTTTCAATCAAACCAGTTCGGATGCTTGCCATGCAGCCAAGATGCTGATTCTGACTTCGGGAGAAAGCAAGTATCAGGTTTATAAATGGACGCGTGGGGATTTTGATTATTATAGCAATTTGCGTGATGTGACCAAAATGTCAGAAGAGGCCGGAGAAGGAAGTGCTTATCAGGCTTTGGCTCATTTCTTCCGTGCCAATTATTTCTATCAGTTGACTCTGGACTTTGGAAGTATTCCCTATACGGATGCGCTTAAGGCAGAAACAGATGCGAATTACCAGCCGGCATACGATTCGCAGGAAGTTGTGCTGGCCGGCATTTTGAAGGAACTGGAAGAGGCCGATAAAATGCTTGAAGGCAGTGATGAGATTATTTCGGGAGATATTATCTACAATGGCAACTTGGTTAATTGGAGAAAATTGATTAATGCTTACCGCTTACGTATTTTGATGTCTTTGTCGGGAAAAGAGAAGGTAGGTGATATAGATGTTAAATCGGAGTTTTCAAAGATTGTAGCCGACGGACCTTTAATGGAAAGCTTGTCGGATAACGGGCAGTTGATCTATCTTGACCAGCAGGATAACCGTTATCCGTATTTTAATGACAGCGATTTCGGTTCGGGGCGTTTTATGGATTCCACTTATATTGCTGCATTGGCTACACGGCAGGATCCGCGTTTATTTGCTGTTGCCACGCAAACTCCGAATGCTGAAAAAGCCGGAAAAGCGATTAATGATTTCAGCTCTTATGACGGGGGTGATCCGGCTGTTCCTTATAGTTTGGTTAATGATAAGGCGGTGGCTGGAAACTGTTCCAAGCCTGCTCCCCGTTATTACCAGACTCCGACCAATGAGCCTATGGTCTTGTTAGGTTACGTTGAACAGCAGCTTATATTGGCTGAGGCTGTAGTAAGAGGATGGATTCAGGGAGATGACAAGATTTATTATGAATCGGCCGTCAAGGCGTCTTTTGAGTTTTATCAGAAATATGCTGTGTCGGTAGCTGATTATCTCACTCAGGATGCAGCGGCAGAATACCTTCGAAATGACAAGGTGGCTTATTCCTCTTCCCTTTCTACTGATGAGAAGATAGAGCGTATTATTATGCAAAAGTATTTGCCGACATTTTTGCAGGGAAGTGTATGGCTACCCTACTATGAGGCGCTTCGTACGGGGTATCCCGATTTCCGCCGTGCCGCAGGAGTTAGTCTGCCTTATCGCTGGATGTATCCGCAGGATGAATATAATAACAATGCCACTCATGTGGAGGCTGCTTTGAATGAGCAGTTTGGTGGAAGTGATAAAACCTCGGATAAGCCTTGGTGGTTGCAGTAATCAGTTTAAATAAATTTTTAGGATGATGAAAAAGATAAAAACATTATGTGGTGTGTTGGCTCTGCTTTGTGTAGGGATGATGCCGGTAAGCGCGCAAAATGTGCTGAAATTCAATGCAGACAAGAAGTTTAAGATTGTTCAGTTCACTGATGTTCATTGGGTACCGGGAGACTCTGCCTCGGAAGAAGCGGCGGAGCGAATGAATGAGGTCTTGGATGTTGAGAAACCGGATTTGGTGATTTATACAGGTGATTTGGTGTTTGGCAAGCCGGCGAGCGAGGCATTGTCTAAAGCTTTGGAACCTGTTGTTTCCCGCCGTTTGCCTTTTGCCGTGACTTGGGGAAACCATGATGATGAGCAAGATATGACCCGTATTGAGTTACTGGAATATATCAAAGATATGCCGGGTAATCTGACCTCTACCACGGCAGGGATTTCGGGAGTTACTAATTATGTACTTCCTTTGAAGTCGGAAGACGGAAAGAAGGATGCAGCTGTGCTTTATGTCTTCGATAGCAATGCGTATTCGTCTTTGAAACAGGTAAAAGGGTATGATTGGATAAAGCCGGATCAGATAAATTGGTATGTTGAGAGCAGTGTGGGATATACGGAACGTAATGGTGGCAAGCCACTGCCCTCGTTGGCTTTCTTTCATATTCCTTTTCCGGAATATAATGAAGCGGCGCAAGATGAAAATGCGTTATTGATAGGAACACGTAAGGAAAAGGCTTGTGCTCCGTTGATTAATACAGGTTTGTATGCTGCTATGCTGAATGCAGGAGACATAATGGCTACATTTGTGGGGCACGACCATGTGAATGATTATGTAGTTGATTGGAAAGGGATTTTGTTGTGCTATGGACGGTTTACCGGAGGGAATACCGTTTATCACGATATTCCGGGAGGAAATGGGGCACGGGTCATTGAACTGACACAAGGAGTGCGCTCTTTCAAGACATGGGAGCGTTTGGAGGGAGGAAAGATTATTAATGAAGTAAATTATCCGTCTGATTTCCAAAGAGAATAATAGTCAGTTGGGCAGGATAGAGGTATTCTCAGTACCTGTCCTTCCGGTGACAAGACTGTTTCGTCATTTGTTATACATAAATTATTGTCACAGCTTCATACATCCCTGTCGGCATTCTATGGATATAGTTAATAATGGCCGGCAGGGTGATAGAATATTATGACCGTTTCAGATATTCGTACCCTATCCGGCAATACAGGCATTTTTTCTTATCGCAATATTCTTTCTTTAATTGTATCAAAGCTTGGCTGTCGGCGGCATTGGAGGCTTTCATTCCGCATTGTTCCCACATGCGGGTGATATAATTGTTCTCCGCTTTCAATTCTTCCAGAAAACTGCCGGCACGTGCACAAAGTACACGATTCCCTTTATGCAGTCCGTAAGCATAGAGAAATGTCACTACCGTGTTGATAATGAGTAAATCCAGTGAGGTGTTACTTAGAGTCTTCGGACGGGAAGGGGAAGAACCGCCAAATGTATAATGAGTGAGCCAGTATTCTGACGTTCCTCCTTTCAGAATATCTCTGACACCTTGTAGTGTCTCCGTTTCCATGATGCGAGAGAGCAGTCCGTAGGCACGATGATAAAGACATGCCAACTGTGCAATCCGTATATGCGGAAAATTAGCAGGACGTAGCCGGAGAAAACGCCATAGGGAAGCATCCATCGGGATAAGTCCGAATTTATGCTGTAGATAGGTGTACTCTTTTTTTAGCCGGAGATAGTATCCGTCTCCATCAGAATCTTCCAGAATGCCGGCTTGTCCAAAGAAGATGGCTTCTATCTGGAAAAGGTCGTTCCGATGCTTGTCTACCGCCCGGAAGGGAAGCCGATGAGCCCAGGTTTCGAAAGCGTCTCCGTTCAGCCCGAAACCGAAATTACGTGCCAGTGTGATAAAAAAAGCATCTTCCCAATTGCCTTGACAACGTTTTAACCGTTCATTCAATAAGGTCGCTTTTTGCTCGAATCTTTCCATCTGTAAGGCAGTCATCCATGAGTGGGCGGTGAAAGGGGGGAGTGAAGGAATGATGCGGTAACAAGGGGGGTAGCTGTCTGTTTCCAACAGTTCCTTGTAGTTGGTGCGGACCGCTTCCGGGCAGATGAGTTGTATTTGGGGGATTCTTTCTCCATTGCTCCTGCTGATTTCCGTATCTATTTCGGAGGCTATATGCAGAATGACAGAGTTGTAACCGGCATCTGCATGATGTCCGTGTTTGAACCAGTCTGAAGATCTTTCATGTATCTCGATATTGCCTATCCAAAGCACACCGTCCAGCTTGAGCTTGGCATTAAAAAAATCGGGACCGGCGTCGGTATTCGCCAGTCCCGTATCTATAACTTCCACTTGTTGGCCGGTTGTCGTTTTCAGTTCTTTGAGAGGAAATATTTTATGTTTCCATACATAGTGTAATAGTTGTTCCATGTTAATGAGGTGTAAATGTTTGGCAAATGTAATGGTTTACAACGAAAAACGCTATCTTTGTGGCTGAAATAACATTCGTAATTATGAAAATAGCATTAATAGGATACGGAAAGATGGGCAAGGAGATTGAAAAGGTTGCAGTTGCCCGCGGACATGAGATTGTGAGTATTATAGATGTTGATAATCAAGATGATTTTAATTCGGAAGCATTTAAATCAGCAGATGTGGCTATTGAGTTTACTAACCCGATGGTGGCATATGACAACTATATGAAAACTTTTGCTGCCGGTGTCAAATTGGTATCGGGCAGTACCGGATGGATGGACAAACATGGTGATGAGGTGAAAGAATTATGCACGAAAGGTGGAAAAACCTTGTTCTGGTCGTCTAACTTCAGTCTGGGTGTCGCTATATTCTCTGCTGTAAATAAATATTTGGCTAAAATAATGAATAACTTTCCCGCTTACGAGGTTTCCATGACCGAAACTCATCATATTCATAAACTGGATGCGCCCAGCGGAACAGCCATCACGCTGGCCGAAGGAATTCTGGAAAATATGAACCGCAAGAGTAAATGGGTGAAAGGGACCATGGTGGCACCGGATGGAACCGTGTCGGGAACATCGGAATGTGCCGAGAATGAGTTTCCTGTAAATTCGATCCGTGAAGGGGAGGTGTTTGGTATTCATACTATCCGCTATGACTCTGAGGCGGACAGCATCTCAATTACCCATGATGCAAAGAATCGGAAGGGGTTTGCCTTGGGAGCTGTTTTGGCGGCGGAATATACATCCAGGCATGAAGGGTTATTAGGAATGAGTGATTTATTTCAGTTTTAAGATATGATAAGAGCAACACGTACACAGTGGATTAAGTTTGCCGTTGTTCTGGCGCTTTACCTGATATTTCTTGTCTGGTTGAGAAGCTGGCTGGGATTGGTGGTTGTACCGTTTATCTTCGATGCGTATATCACAAAGAAGATTCCATGGACTTGGTGGAGAGAGTCCAAGAACCGTCATGTAGTGACTGTCATGGGATGGGTGGATGCTATTGTATTCGCACTGGTGGCGGTATACTTTGTCAACCTCTATTTCTTCCAGAACTATGTGATTCCTTCTTCTTCGCTGGAAAAATCATTGCTGACGGGTGATTATCTGTTTGTGAGTAAAATGAGTTATGGGCCCCGTGTGCCTCAGACTCCGCTGCACATGCCGTTGGCACAACACACACTGCCGTTTTTTAATTGTAAATCATACCTTGAGCATCCACAATGGGATTATAAACGGGTGAAAGGTTTGGGGGATGTACAGTTGAATGATATCGTTGTCTTTAACTTTCCGGCCGGAGATACAGTTGCCACCGGTGTGCCCAATGATGATATTTACCGTCTGAGTTATGGCGCAGGCAAGGAGCTGGCAAAACCGGTGGATTTGGCTTCCATGACTCCGGAGCAGCAACGGGTGGTCTATGATTATTATTATCAGTTGGGACGGGAGTACCTGAAAGAGAATCCACAGAACTTCGGTGAGATAATCAGCCGTCCGGTAGACCGCCGTGAGAACTACGTGAAGCGGTGTGTGGGTTTGCCCGGACAAACGCTGGAGATAAAGGATCGTATTATTTATTTGGATGGTAAAGCTAATAAAGAGCCTGATAATGTGCAGTATCGTTATCTGGTGAAAACCAAGCGCCCTATTCCCGATGACCTGGCTCATGAACTGGGTATCAGCAAGGAGGATATGATGATGTATTATACGGATGCTTCTGTTTATAATATGCCTCTGACGGAAAAAGCGAAAGCTGGTTTGTTGGCGCGTAAGGATATTGTAGTCAGTATTGAGAATACACCGGCTGATGATGCGGGGGGCTTGTACCCGCTGAATATGTATAAGAACTGGACTACGGATAACTACGGACCTGTATGGATTCCCAAAAAGGGAGAGACGGTGAAACTCACGATAGAGAATCTTCCTGTTTATGAGCGTCCTATTCATGTTTACGAGGGTAATGAACTGGCGGTGAAAGATGGAAAGATTTATATTAACGGCAAGGAAACCGATGAGTATACTTTCAAGATGGATTATTACTGGATGATGGGAGATAACCGTCATAATTCGGCTGACTCCCGTTTTTGGGGATTTGTTCCTGAAGATCATGTGGTGGGAAAACCTATCTTTATCTGGTTGTCATTGGATAATGACCGTGGCTGGCTGGATGGAAAAATACGTTGGAACCGATTGTTTACCTTTGTAGATAACATTAAATAAATTGCGCATACCCTGTATTCCTGTATGGATAAAAGCAATGCTTACTGCTGTCATTCTGGTACTGTTGGTAAAGACATTTGCTTTCACCTCCTGCACCATTCCCTCTACCGGTATGGAGAATAGCCTTTATCAAGGGGAAAGGGTTTTGGTGAATAAGTGGAGTTATGGGTTTCGTGTGCCTTTTTCTATCTGGCGGTGGCTGGGAAAAACTGCCGGGAAAGGGGATATTGTGTTGTTCAACAATCCTAATCCACGGTCTCCTCAGACGTCGGTGGGCAATCGGGAAGTGTTTATAAGCCGTGTGGTAGGAGTACCCGGAGATACGTTGATGTTGAATGATGAACTGTGGGTGACCGACGAACAAGTGTTGAGCCCGGATAGTAAATCTTTGTATGTCTATTCTCATACGGAAGAAGAAACGATGCAGGCTGCCATGCAGCAAGTGAACATTCAGGGAAACAGGTTGGTGGGGTATGCCGAGGGGAAGTATATACGTACCTTCAGTCATTATGAATATTACCTGTTAAAACAAAAACTGGCGGGAAAAGTGGATTTGATTCCTCTTTATCATAAGGATATAAGCAAGAGCCATCCCTTTGTGATCCCGGAAAAAGGGAAACCTGTCAAGGTATATCCTTGGAATGTGACCTTGTTGTGCAATACTATTGTCCGCCATGAAGGGAGAGTGGCTTCTGTCAGGGGAGATACCCTGTATGTAGGGGAAAAACCTGTAGAAGCCTATACATTTAATAAAAATTATTACTGGATGGCATCCAATAATCCGGTGAATCTGTGTGATTCGCGTTTATTCGGCCTGGTGCCCGATGACCATTTGATCGGTAAAGCTTGGCGCATTTGGTTTTCATCCAGAAAAGGGCGCATTTTTCAACGAGTGCAATAATGGAGAATACGATATATTTAAGTTCGGCCTATCTGGCCCCGGTGGAATATTATACAAAACTGTTTGCCTGTGAGAAGGCCTATGTGGAACAGTATGACAATTATGTGAAACAGACTTATCGCAACCGTTGTGTCATTGCGGCAGCCGACGGTCCGCTGGCACTGACTATCCCTACGGAAAAAAGCGGTACACCTAAATGCCTGATGAAGGATGTCCGCATTTCGGATCATGGCAATTGGCGTCATATACATTGGAATGCTTTGGTGGCTGCATATAGAAACAGTCCTTTCTTTGAGTACTATGCTGATGATTTCCACGTCTTTTATGAAAAGAAATATGCCTTCTTGTGGGATTATAATCAGGAAATTTGTTCTTTAGTATGCGATTTGATCGATATTCATCCCCATATGGAAGGAACAACGGAATATTGCATGGAATTTGTTCCGGGTGAGGTTGATTTTCGTGAGACTATTCATCCGAAGCGTGACTGGCGTGAGGCGGATGCTGACTTTTGCCCTAAACCTTACTATCAAGTTTTTGATGCCAAATACGGTTTTCTGCCGAATTTGAGTATCGCCGATCTTTTGTTTAATATGGGGCCGGAGAGCCTGATTGTTTTGCGAGATAGTGTTAAAGGTATAAACCATAAAGAATAATATCATGAATAATTTGTTTAGTGTAAAAGACCAGGTGGTGGTAATCACCGGTGGAACAGGGGTTTTGGGAAAGGCTATTGCCGCCCATTTGGCAGAAGAAGGTGCCAAGGTTGTTATATTAGGCCGTAAGGCAGAAGTAGGAAATGCCATTGTAAACGAAATCAAGGCCAAAGGCGGGGAAGCCATGTTTCTTGTAACGAATGTGTTGGATGAGGCTATATTGGAGCAGAATCTGAAGGATATTCTCGCAGCATATGGTCGTGTAGATGCATTGCTGAATGCAGCAGGAGGTAATATGCCGGGTGCTACGATTGCTCCTACAGGAAATTTCTTTGATTTGAAAGTCGATGAGTTTCAGAAAGTGCTTAATCTGAATCTTACCGGAACCGTTCTGCCTACACAGGTATTTTTGAAGCCGATGGTGGAACAGAAGAAAGGGGCTATTGTGAACTTCTCTTCTATGGCGGCATTCCGTCCGATGACTCGTGTATGTGGTTATGCGGCTGCAAAGGCGGGAATCTCTAATTTCACTGCGTTCATGGCCAATGAAGTGGCTACGAAATTTGGTGAAGGCATCCGCGTGAATGCCATTGCTCCGGGATTCTTCCTGACCGAACAGAACCGTACTTTGTTGACAAACGAAGATGGTACATATACTCAGCGTGGTAATGATGTGATTCGCCAGACTCCGTTCAAACGTTTCGGTAAAGCAGAGGAACTGTGTGGAACCATCCAGTATCTCATCAGCGATGCCAGCAGCTTTGTAACCGGTACAGTAGCCGTAGTAGATGGTGGCTTCAATGCATTTGCCATGTAACAAGTCTTTAGTCTTTAATTCTCAATTTTTTTATTTGATATGATTTTATGTGAGCAAACATGGCGCTGGTACGGACCGAATGATCCCGTATCATTGTGGGACATCAAACAAGCCGGAGCAACCGGTATTGTCAATGCCTTACATCATATTCCCAACGGTGAAGTATGGACGGTAGAGGAAATAATGAAGCGCAAGAAATTGATTGAAGAAGCAGGATTAACTTGGAGTGTCGTAGAGTCCGTGCCCGTACACGAACATATTAAGACACAGACAGGAGATTATCTGAGATATATCGAGAACTATAAACAGAGTTTGCGTAATCTGGCAGCATGTGGTATCTATATTGTGACTTATAATTTCATGCCTGTATTGGATTGGACCCGTACGGACCTGGCATATACGTTGCCCGATGGTTCCAAGGCATTGCGTTTTGAGCGGGCTGCTTTTGTAGCGTTCGATCTGTTCATCTTGAAACGTCCGGGAGCCGAAAAGGAATACTCGGCCGAAGAGATAGAAAAGGCAAAAGCGCGTCTGGCACAAATGGATGAGGAAGAAATTCATCGTCTGACACGAAATATGATTGCAGGATTGCCCGGTTCGGAGGAAAGTTTTACATTGGAGCAATTCCAAAATGAACTGGACCGTTACAAGGATATTGATGCGGACAAACTCCGCAATAACTTGATTTTCTTCTTGAAAGAAATTTGTCCGGTAGCCGATGAAGTGGGAGTAAAGCTCGTTATTCATCCGGACGATCCGCCTATGTCTATTCTGGGCTTGCCGCGCATTATGAGTACGGAGGCGGATTTCAAGCTGTTGGTGGAAGCTGTACCTAATCCGTCAAACGGACTTTGTCTGTGCTGTGGCTCATTTGGCGTATCTGCACAGAATGATTTGCCGGGTATCATGGAACGTTGGGGAGACCGTATCAATTTTGTTCATTTGCGCAGTACCCAACGTGATGCTGAAGGGAACTTTTATGAGGCGAATCATCTGGAGGGTGATGTGGACATGTATCATGTAGTTAAGAACCTGTTGAAAGTGCAGCAACGTCGTGGAATATCTATTCCTATGCGTCCGGATCATGGTCATCAGATGATAGATGATTTGAACAAGAAAACAAATCCGGGCTATTCTTGTTTGGGACGTATGCGTGGCCTTGCCGAGCTTCGTGGTTTGGAAAAAGGAATAGCGATGAGTATGGTGGCAGAGTAACTTCTTTTTAACATATAAAAATAAGACCTGAATGTCTTCCGGTATCCGGAGATCTTCAGGTCTTATTTTGTTTAAAGGCTGGATAATAGGGGATTTCTAGACAAATACAGATATTAATTAGACAAATAAAGAGGTGCTGGCGGAATGGGAACGCCTATATTTGCAACAGTTTTTAATCTAATTAATCCTTAAATTCTTTTATTATGAATAAAAAAATGAAACTGCTTTCAGTCCTTGGATTGGTGACAGCTATTCTGTTTTTGTTCTCGCCGATGGTGACAGCTCAATCCTTATCCATCAGTGGTAAGGTAATTGACAAAAACAGTCAGGAGCCTGTAATTGGGGCCAGTGTTTTAATTGAAGGAACCTCAAACGGTACGATAACCGATTTGGATGGTAATTTTATGCTTTCCAATGTTCCATCCAAAGGAAATCTAGTCGTGTCTTATATTGGTTATGCTACGCAAACTCTTCCAATCAATGGAAAAACTAGTTTCAGTATTGTCTTGGCTGAGGATACCGAAACGTTGGATGAAGTTGTTGTGGTAGGTTATGGTGTGCAGAAAAAAGTGAATCTTACCGGATCTGTCGCTTCTGTGAAAGGAGATGCGTTGGAACATCGTCCGGTAGTGGATGCAACACAGAGTTTGCAAGGTTTAGTTCCGGGTTTGTCAGTAAGCAATGGAGGATCGGGACGTCCTGGCGCTACCGGTTCGTTGAGTTTGCGTGGTCAAGGCAACTTGTCTGGAAATTCTGCTCCTTATGTATTGGTAGATGGTGTGGAAATGTCTCTTTCAGATGTAAACCCGAATGACATCGAGAATATTTCTGTATTAAAAGACGCGGCGGCTTGTGCTATTTATGGAGCACGTGCAGCTTACGGTGTGATTCTGGTGACAACTAAACAAGGTGAAGAAGGAAAGATGCGTGCCAGTTATCAAGGTACATTAGGATGGAGTGCTCCAACTGTGCTGCCGGATATGGTGAATTCACTTGACTTTGTGAAGTTTTGGAATGACGGTGTCAGCAATACAGGAGCTGCTAACCGTATGTATAGTGAGCAAAAAATAGCTGATTTGGAACAATATATGAGAGATCCGTCCAGTATTGACCCGTGGGGAGATTTGGCACCGGGTGAATCATTGAATGCCGCATTCGAAAACTCGGAACGCGGATTGGGAAATACGGATTATTTTGATCTGCACTATAAAAATTATAGCTTTAAGCATAACCACAATCTCAGTTTTAGCGGGGGTAGCAAGAAAGCACAATATTATGTTTCCGGAGGCTATTATAATGAGGACGGTATTTTGCGCTATGCTGATATGGACTATACACGCTATACGGTTAATGCCAATATCACTTCAGAATTGACTAAATGGTTGAAACTGAAATTCAACACTAAGTTTATGCATTCGGATAATAGGACTCCTTTTAATAATGAAGATCCGAAAACTGGACTTGACGGTGGTTTGAGTGAAGGATTTTATCATAGTTTGGCACGTTTCCGTCCTACGGTATCGGTTATTGACCCTAATGGACATTTTACGGAATTGTCTATGATTCCTTATTTGCAGAGTGGAACGTATACAGATACGCAACGTGACCGTTTTAATATCACTGCAGGTTTTGAATTGCAACCGCTGAAAGACTGGTTTATTTTCTTTGATTATACTTATAAGCAAATGAACTTGGAGTATGAAGCATTGAATGTGGCTCCCAGTATTTATGAGCAAGATGGGGTGACAATGACCAAAGTGGCGCGTTCTGAATTGGGAGTAGTGGAAGACGGTAAGTTTACACGTACTTATGGACGTACCCGTTATCAGACTATCAATCTTTATACAAACTACCAGTTCACTCTGAATGATCATCATAACTTTACATTAATGGGGGGGTATCAAGAAGAGGATAATGATTATAGCTATATGAAGAACTCTATTACAGGCTTGTATTCTACAAACAACCCTAATTTGGGTATGGGTACAGGTGATAAAGTGGTAGTGGATACTCGTAACGGATGGGCTACACGAGGCTTTTTTGGGCGTATCAATTATGACTACGACGGTCGCTATCTGTTGGAATTGAACGGCCGTTATGATGGGTCTTCTCGCTTTGCTAAAGGAAACCGCTGGGGATTCTTCCCTTCCGCATCTTTGGGATGGAATATTTATCGGGAGAAATTTATGGAACCGGCAGCCGATTTCCTTTCTAATTTGAAATTGCGTGTATCATATGGTTTGTTAGGTAATCAGGCAGATGCCGGTTTATATACTTTTGCTTCCAATATGTCACTGAATGGTGGTTTGGGAGGATATATATTTAGCGACGGTCGTCATATTTATACCAATCCCGCTCCTGTTATTGACCCGAATACTACTTGGGAGAAGGTGGAAAGCAAAAATATCGGATTGGATTTTGGTTTCTTTGGAAACGCTTTGACCGGAACCGTAGATATATTCCAGCGTGATACAAAAGATATGTTGGGACCGGGGCTGGAGTTTCCCGATATGTTTGGTGCGGTAGCTCCACAGGCTAATAACGCCCGTATGCGTAACCGTGGTTGGGAGTTGTCTTTGAATTATCGTGGAAAAATAGGTAACGATATTGATTATAGTGTCGGAGGGTCGGTTTCAGATGCTGTTTCCGAAGTGACGGAATATGCTAATGCTAAAAAGAATGATCCTTACGGAAGCTGGTATACAGGCCGTAAAGTAGGTGAAATATGGGGATATCGGGCCGAAGGTCTGATTCAGACACAAGAAGAAGCTGACGCTTACAATGCGGAGTATGATTTAAGCTATATCAGTGGAAAACTGTGGGAACCGGGAGATGTGAAGTATATAGATCTGGATGGCAATAAAGTCATTGACAGGGGAGACAATAGACTGGTGGATGGTGATATGGGAGACCAGACTATAATTGGTAATACAACCCCACGTTATCAGTACACTTTCAATGGATATATCAGTTGGAAAGGATTAAGTCTGAGTGTTATGTTCCAAGGTGTGGGCAAACGTGACTGGGTTGCCGGTGGCGCATATTTCTGGGGATTTGGACCTTATGCTCAAGTTACTGTTTTCAAGGAACATATGGATTATTGGAGACCGGACAATCCGGGAGCTTATTATCCGAAACCTTATATTAATTCTGCGGGTGGAGTAGCTCCTTATCAGGATAAAAATATACAGCGTACTGATTTGTATTTGCAGAATGCAGCTTATTGCCGGTTGAAGAATCTGACTTTAAGCTATGACCTGCCTAATTCATGGGTACACAAAGCTGGCTTGCAGAAAGTGCAGGTGTTCTTTTCCGGAGAGAATCTGTTGACATTTACCAAACTGAAAGGTATGTTTGATCCGGAAGCCATTTTTAGTTCCAACTCATATACAAGTGAGGGAGGAAAGAACTATCCGATGAACCGCGTATTGTCCTTAGGCTTTATTGTTAATTTATAATTTTGATATCTTATGAAAAAAAGAAATATATTATTGGGGTTGGCTTTGGCATTCTGTTTTACGGCTTGCTATGATTTGGATAAAATGCCCGAGGGAGTATTGTCTACGGCCGAACCGTTTCGCAGTACAGGCGAAATAAGAAACTATATAGACCGCTATTATGAATTTGGTGTCCGTACGCAAGGGTTCATGGCTGGTGGTGGAGGTGGTATTGCCGGTAATGATGTTAACAGTGATAATTTGGCATCTGCTGCTGTCAATTCGCGCCTGATGGGATTAACTTCGTTGAGCAATGCGGTGGCTTTAGATAATTATACACATATTCGTAACATTAATTTTTTGATAAATAATGCCGGTGACTGTCCGGAAAAAGGCAGTGTAGAGTATAATCATCTGATGGGTGAGGCCTATTATTTCCGTGCTTGGTTTTATTATTCCATGTTTTCAGACTATGGTCGGTTGGCATGGGTAGACACCCCGCTAGAACCAAATCTGGAAGTAATGATGTTGCCTCGCGAGAGCCGTACATTTATTGCCGATAAGATTTTGGCAGATTTGGATATGGCCATTTCACTGATGAAGGAGCAGAATAATTCGTCATCCATGCGTCTGCACAAGGATGTAGCCCGTGCGTTGAAGAGTGAAGTCGCTCTCTTTGAGGCTACATGGGAAAAATGGCATTATGCTAAGGAAAAAAACAAACCCGAAAAGTTTTATGATACGGAACTTGGAGAGGCAGAGTTAATGGCAAAGATAGACAACTATTTGGATCAGTCTATCGCTGCTGCTGAAGAAGTGCGTCAACGGGGAGTATGGAAAATATATAATACCGGAAATGTGGAGAATGATTATAGGAGCATTTTTGAAACTCCTGATCTGACTGCTAATCCTGAAATTCTTTGGTTTAAGATGTATGATGGAGATCAGGTGGGCAATAGTGTCACTCGTTATTTGAATACAGGTGGAGGTAATGTGGGGGTTACGGCATCTTTAGTAGATGATTATTTGACGATAGACGGCCGGCCTTTGGTTGGGAAAGAGCTTCTTGATGCCAAGCGTGTCTATCCTACGGAGTTGCTTCCTACTGTCCGAGACCCCCGTTTGTCGCAGACTGTGGCCTTGCCTGGACAGCGCATGCAACCTGCTGGGGCTGGTAATCCGTACGTTGTCGGTTTCCCCTCGTTGGCTGGCGATGGTTCAGCGTTTGGAACGAACATGACCGGTTATGTGATGTTGAAACATGTACAGATAGATTATACTGGAGATTATATCTCGGAATATAAAGGCTCTACTCCTGCCATTCAGTTCCGTTACGCTGATGTTTTGTTGAATTATGCGGAAGCGCTGGCCGAGAAGAACGGGGCGGCTAATGCGGGCAAGATTATAGAGATATTGCATCCTTTGCGCGAGCGTGCCGGTATGCCGGATATTGATTTCGACCGTGAATATAATACTTCTGCGGAGTATCCGTTTAGAAATCTGGATAAATATATCCAAGCTGTACGCCGCGAACGCCGGGTGGAAAAAGCATTGGAAGGTCGTCGGGTATTTGATATCATGCGCTGGGCCGCTGCCGAGGAGTTGATTATAGGTAACCGCGCACATGGTGCTTTGTTTATAGGCAGTAACTTGCCGGAACAATACGGGCCAGAGTTGAAATATGACCAGGCATCTGGAAATAATATGTTTTTGACAGGCAGCCCTGATGATGCTGAACGTTACATATTACCGGTGCCTCCTTCTACAATGCCGAATGGATGGCAGTTTAAACCGAACCGGGATTATTTGTTGCCTATCCAGGAGCGTATGATTAATGTAATGGATGGCATGTGGGAACAGAATCCCGGTTGGTAAGGAAGTGATGAATGAATCCAAAGTTATATAAAAATGAATAGAATAACCAGTAGTGTATTGTATTCTTTGACGGGAGCAGCGATGTTGTCATCGCTGCCTTCCTGCAAGGTAAAGAAAGAGAGCGGCGGGAATGAGAAAAAAAGCATGAATATTGTGTATATCATGTGTGATGACCATTCTTTTCAGACTATCAGTGCATATGACCAACGTTATATGCAGACACCCAATATTGACCGGATAGCCAGTGAGGGTGTCCGTTTCACAAACAGCTTTGTAGCAAACTCTCTGAGTGGTCCCAGCCGTGCCTGCATGCTGACCGGTAAACATAGTCATGCCAATGGATTTACGGATAATACCACCACATTTGACGGTAACCAGCAGACTTTCCCGAAACTGCTTCAGGCTAATGGCTATCAGACTGCTATGATCGGTAAATGGCATCTGGTATCTGAACCTACCGGATTTAATTATTGGGACATCCTGATAGGACAAGGGGATTATTATAATCCGAAATTTATTAAAAATGGCGAACGGGTACAACGGGAAGGCTATGCTACCAATATTGTGACAGATTTGGCAATAAATTGGATGGACAGCATCCGGGACAAGAGTAAACCATTCTGTCTTTTTATTCATCATAAGGCGCCTCATCGTACCTGGATGCCTGATCTTTGTGACCTTGACTTGTATGATGATGTAACTTATCCGATGCCAGAGAACTTCTATGATAAATATGAAGGCAGAATTCCTGCATCCAAGCAGGAAATGAGCATTATAAAGGATATGGATTTGGTGTATGACCTGAAGATGGCGGACAAGGAGAATGAGATCCATACCACAACGGGACTGGAAGAAGCGGGCAGAAATATGTATAATGCTCTGAATCCGGAACAGAAGGCTGTTTGGGACAAGCATTATGATCCTATCATTGCCAAATTCAAACAGGATAAGTTAACGGGTAAGGCTTTGGCTGAGTGGAAATATCAGCAATATATGCATGATTATATGCGGGTTATCCATTCCATAGACCGTAATGTGGGGCGTGTTTTGAAGTATTTGGAAGAGAACGGATTGATGGAAAATACGATGATTGTCTATACTTCCGACCAGGGATTCTATATGGGAGAACATGGTTGGTTTGACAAGCGTTTCATGTACGAAGAGTCTTTCCGTACCCCCTTGCTGGTCCGTTTGCCGGGAGGAAAGAAAGGTGATGTTGATGAGATGGTGCAAAATATTGATTATGGTCCTACTATATTGGATCTTGCAGGGGTGGAGGTACCGGCAGATATGCATGGAGTTTCTTTCTTGCCTTTGCTGAAGGGGGAGAAAGTGCCTGACTGGCGTAAATCATTGTATTATCATTTTTATGAATACCCGGCTGAACATGCTGTCCGCCGCCATTATGGTGTACGTACAGAACGTTATAAATTGATGCATTTTTATAATGATATAGACTGTTGGGAACTATATGATTTACAGGAAGATCCTATGGAGATGCATAATATCTACGGACAACCTGGAACGGAAGAGTTGGTTAAAGAATTGAAGACGGAATTATTACGTCTCCAAGTTCAGTATGATGACCCTATTCGTAACATTTACAAGGATTGACAACCTAATCTGACCTAAATTTAACATAGCATGAAGTATTCCCGGTCTTTCTGTTTTCAAGAAGGTCGGGAATCTTTTTTTCTATAATCGGACGGACTCATTCCCATTGCATTTTTGAATACAGTGCTGAAATTGCGTGAATGCTTGAATCCTGACTGTTCTGCTACTTCGCTTATGGATAGTGTGGTGGCATCTAGTAATTTACGGGCATATTCCAAACGGCATTTTATGATGTATTCACTGATGCCTATATCCATCATTCCTTTAGTCTTGTTGTAGAGTGACGCACGGCTCATTCCCATTTGCTTTGCTATGAAATTGACATCCATATCCACATTGCTGATATTTTCATTGACAATGCGGCTGAATTGAAGCATCAGCTGCTCATTGATGTGATTCAGATTTTCTTGTTTGGGTATAGGGATATCTATGGTGGCATAGTGCTTTTTCACGATGTTGTGATTATGCATGATATTCTGTATCTGGATAGAAAGTAAATCCATGTCAAACGGTTTGGTTATATAGGCTTCTGCTCCTGTTTTGTATCCTTCTTCTATACTGGCGTCATCGACACAGGAAGTAAGCAGTATCACAGGCATATAGTTTAAGTCTGGTTTTTGTTTGATATAGCGGCATAGTTCAAATCCGTTCATGCGGGGCATTTTGACATCACTTAATACAATTTGGGGGCGTTGTGACGTAAGGATAGGAAGAGCTTCCATGCCATCATGAGCTTCATAGACTTCTTCAAACAGAACTTGTAGGTTGCAAATCAGGTAATTACATAAGTCACAATCATCTTCCACTATTAGAATAGAATGAAATTTCTCTATGCTGTCTTGTTGAGGTTGTTTGTAATCGATGTCGGCTGATAGATGCAATGCATCATTCAAATAGGTTTGAGGTGTAGATTGAATGTCGGCGGCTTCCTGTCTATACGGTAATGTGAAAAAGAAAGTCGCTCCTTTGGTTTCATTATTTTGGGCTCCGATGATGCCTCCGTGCATTTCTACCAGTTGTTTGGCGTATGACAAGCCGATTCCGTTACCTTGAAAGCTATGTTTACCCTGATAGAAGCGAGTGAATAAATTGGCTATATCTTCTTCTTGAAGACCTATTCCCTCATCTTTTATAGTTACCCGTACACGGCTTCCATTACCTTCGAGGTAAGTGGAAACAGTGACAGTAGAATTTTCTTCGCTGAATTTATAGGCATTTGTCAATAGGTTGTTAACGACGATTTCACATTGACTGCGGTCAAAATACATAGTTTCTATGGTAGTGTCAGGAGTAAATGCCAATGAGATATTACGTAACGAAAGTTCATCCTTGAAATCATTTAGGATACTTTGCAACCATTCGTTGAAGGGCGTGGAAGACATGCGCAGGATATTTTTCTCTACTTCCATCTTGCGCATATTCAGAATCATGTCAATGATGTTTTTCATTTGTCGTGCTTGCTTGAACGCACCATATAGTTTGCCACGGAGTTCATAGGGGATTTGTTTGCTGTTTGTAAGTTGTTTCAACGGTGTATAAATTAAGGTTAAAGGGGTACGCAGTTCATGGTTGATATTGATCAAAGCTTTCACTTTTTCCTTGTAGATGGTACGTTCCTGTTCCTTGTATTTCCGTTTCAGTTGACGGTCGTGAGCTTTTATGATATAGATAATGAAAAGAATGATGATGACCGCACATAATAGGATGAACCAGGATTGTTGCCACCACGGAGGAAGGACAGTGAATTTCAGCAAAGTGAATTCAGGACTCCAGCTACCATCGTTCTGTGTACATTGAACCGTTATTTTATAGTCGCCCGGAGAAATGGTATGTAAAACAAGATGGGGACGGGATGTTTCTGTGTATTCTGTGTTCAGCCCTTTTATGCGGAACCGGTAGATGCGCTTGTGAAATACATTTCCCCCTTCCAGTTGTGTATGTATTTTTAGGGAGGAGAAATTATAAGGAATTTCCATAGTTGATCGGGGGATGAAGTGAACTGTTGTGCCGTTCAATGCTATTTCTTGCAACTTAAGTGTGATGGGAGGTGGAGCCGAAGCTGGTTTTAAAGCTTTGTTGATTCGTACCAATCCCTCGGAGCCACCCATATATATGTTGCCGTCACTTGCCACCAATGCAGGTTTGGCTAAAAAGTCGTTAGGTAATATGCCGTCCATCTCATTGTAGATGACAAAATGATTTTTATGTGGATTATAAGCGTATATGATTCCCAATGACCCCATCCATACGATGCCTTCATGGTCAATGACTAAAGAAGTGATTACGTCATTTCCATCGGGTAGCTTTAATGGCTCTTTACGGTTTGAGGGCAGGTGAATTCTGGTGACTCCATTAGGTTCGGCTATCCATAGAGTCCCTAAAGAATCAATGCTTGCAGCTAATATCTGGTTATTTTTCTCATAAGCTATGGTTTCGTATTCGTTTTTCTCTTTGTTGTATTGGAATACATTGTTTCGGTCATGAAAAAATGGATAAGTACGGTATTTTCCAATATAGATCCAGGAATATTGTAATTGTTTGTTCTTGAAGTGGATGGGAATAAGTTGTTGGCTTCCGGGAATATATCGGTAAAAAGCATTACCGTATAGTTCTATTTCGTTCCGATCATTAACTCGTATATTGGTGGGTGCACTGGAGCTTGCCAGCTTTGCTTCTGCATCTTTGTCCGGAAGAGAGAAGCGCTGGTAGTTTCCTGTCTTTTTATTGAAGCGGAAGATTCCTTTTGAAAAACTGGATGCTAGCAGTTCGGTTTCGGATAAAGGGCAAATGGATACTATTTTTTCTCCCAATGTTTGCGGATAGTGGGTAAAACGTTCCGTTTGCGGGTCAAAGCAGTTGATACCGCCTCCGTCCGTACCAATCCAGATCCGTCCGTCTTTATCTTCCCATAGGCATAAGGGGCATTTGTCGGACAAGCCTGAGGCTGGGTTTTGTGCAGCTTTGGTATAGGTAGTGATAAAACCTTTTTCTGCTCCTAGTACGCCTTCCCGCACCATACCTATCCACATGTGGTTGTTGCTGTGGCATAGGCATGTGACTGAATTGGCAGGGAATTGCCGGTTTTCTTTGTTTGATAAGATTTGAATATCATGAGTGTCCGGATAGATTATATTCACTCCGCCGCCATCTGTTGCCAGCCAAATGGCTTTATCCCATTCTGTTATATCAAGAACAATATCGTTGTTCAAGTTTGAATTACGGGTATTATAGGAGGTCAGCAGTTGTCCATCCTGATTATAACATTTTACTCCTTGCCCGTAGAAGGAAACCCAGTAACGTCCGGAGGAATCCTTATATAGATCGTATGCATTGGATAATTCACCGAATGGAGAATCAGTTATTTCTCCTGTATGTTTATTTAATAGCTTTATTTCCCATGCATTGTTTATTATCAGGTAATGAGTGGAGTCGAAAGGCTCCATCTTGATAATATGGATTCCTGTTGTTTTTAAAGGGATTGCTTTGGAATGTTTTAATTCTTTTTCATATACAAGCAATGTGTCGGTTACAGGTATCAGCAGCTTGCTTCCTTCAGTTGTTATAATGGAAGCTTTTACCGGCTGATTATGTCGCAGAAAAATTTGCAGGGAATCTTTCTCATATTCATAATAACTGATTCCTTGTGAGGTGATCGCCCATATCCGTTCTTCATTATCTCCGAAAATATCGTTGATGTAATGGCTGTTTTTACGTAATAAATACGGTAGATTATATTTCTTGATTTTTTCTCCATTGAAACGATATATTCCTTGAGTGGTTCCGACCCATAATGAACCGTTTTTGTCATCGTATAGGGATATAATAGAGGTTGGAAGTCCTTCTTTAATAGAAAGTTGTTTAAAATGATAATAAGGACGGTTGATGGAATAAGTCTTTATGATAAAACAACATAGAACCAGGATTACATAGACGGTTTTTCTCATTCAGATAAGGTCTTAAAACAAATATTTGTACAAATATAAGAAATAGGTTTTGAAATTCAAAGCGAAAAGAGGATATTGATAACCGAATGACTGTGATATTATATATAATTTGTCATTCTGAACAGATGTAAAAGATAACATAGTGTTCAGAATGACAAAATAGATTAAAAAATGAGGGGGATTTGTCTGACTGTTTTTTTGTCCTTATAAGGGGATTTTTTTCAGTTTCTCATTCTCAACCATTACTTTATATGTCTTTCCTTTAGTTGTCTTAAAGGTAAAAGTCAGGTTACCATATCTCAGATTGCAGGGCTCACCGGCTTTGGACAGAATGACGGCTTCTTTTAATTTACCATCCTGCCAGGTAATGTTAATTTCAAAGTTACCTTTGGCACAAAGCCCCTTGACAGAACCTTCTTTCCATGCGTCTGGCAAGGCTGGGAGTAATTGGATGAATCCCATGTGACTTTGCAACAACATTTCTGTGATACCGGCAGTTCCGCCAAAGTTACCGTCAATCTGGAAAGGCGGATGGGTATCCCATAAGTTGTCCAAAGTTCCATTTTTTAGTAAGTTGCCAAATAGTTTGTAGGCGTGGTTGCCGTCTTGCAGACGTGCCCATTGATTCAGTTTCCATCCCATGCTCCAGCCGGTAGCTCCGTCACCGCGGTGTTCTAAAACAACTTTGGCGGCATTGGTTAATTCGGGAGTAGTAATTGGTGAAAGGGTGTGGCCCGGATGCAGTCCGAATAAATGGTTGACGTGACGATGCTCGTCTTTGGGATCGTCTATGTCTGTTGACCATTCCATTAACTGACCATAACGTCCTATTTGATAGGGTACAAGATGTTTCAGTACATATTGCCATTGTTTACGGTCTTTGGAATCGACACCCAGTGCTTTGCTGGCATCAATGGCGTTGAGCAATATTTCGCGGACTACAGCATGTACAAAAGTAGCTCCTTGGTCTACAGGTCCATGCTCGGGAGAAGTGGAAGGAGCAGCAGTGTAGGTCCCGTCCGGTTTATGCCATAAATAGTCTACAGCAAAGTTGGCACTGCTCTTGATAAGATCATAGCCTACTTCTTTCAGGAATTTTTTGTCTCGGGTGTAATCATAGTATTCCCAAATGTGAGTTGCCAGCCAGGGACCTGCCATCGGGTTAAAGTTCCAGGACATATTTTCATCGGTCAAAGGGGAGGTAAATCCGAAAATGTTTCCGGATATGGAGGCTGTCCATCCGCGTGCGCCGAAATAGGCTTGGGCTGTTTTTTCTCCCGGCTTTACCAAGGTACGGATGAAGTCTATCAAAGGCCATACACATTCGTTCAGATTGGTGGAGCAAGCAGGCCAGTAGTTCATCTGGATATTGATATTATTATGGTAATCTACATGCCATGGGCCATCTACCCCGTTGGCCCACATTCCTTGCAGGTTGGCCGGGAGATTGCCGGGGCGTGAACTGGCAATTAATAAGTATCGTCCGAACTGATAATAGATTTCTTCCAGCCGGTAGTCCGGATTTCCTTTGCGATAGCGTGCCAGACGTTGATGGGTGGGAAGATCTGTAACGGCAGGATATTGCAAGGTCATAGGAGCATGAGGGTTCAGTTGTAGTTTGACTCTGCCAAACAGTTGGGTATAGTCCGTTTTGTGTCGCTCGCATAATTCGTTGTAATTTTTGGCAGCGGCAGCGTCTAGCATGGCCAGGGTTGTTTGGTCCGGATCAGGACCGACATACGTCTTGGGGTCTTTGAAGTCTGGATTGAAGTTGAGTTTATAATCGGTATCTGCGGTTAGCAGAAAAATGACTTCATCCGCATTGCGGACAATGAATTTGCCATCAGTCGTGTTCAGGCTTCCTCCTTTGTTTATGGCTTGTATGCGGAGAGCAAATTTCATTTGGTTGTTTTTGAGGCGACCGGTATAGAGCAAACGATTGGGACCGTCTGTTTTGATATCACTTATGGCTTCAGGGTTACTGCCATAGCTGAATATCAGGTTTTGCATGCCGGGACGGTCGGCTGTGAACTTCAGTACCATCACGCTGTCGGGGTAGGAAACGAAGTATTTACGCTCGTAGTTCACTTCATCTTTGCGAAAACTGACTATTGCCATGGCCGAGTCAAGAGACAGGATGCGTTTATAATCGGTCATACCGATTTCACTTAAACCGGTTTCGATGTAAGCTTCTCCCAATGTAGTAAAGGAGCCGAAGCGAAAAGGTGTTTCACGGCTTGGCTCATAATCGGCCAGTCCGTTGAAATTTTTGCAGGTAAGTTCTTCTGCTTTTTTCTGGTTACCGTCTGTAAATGCTTGGCGGATTTCGGGTAACAGGTGTGCCGACTCTTTATTTACGTTCCAATAATAAGCTGCTCCCTTTTCTGTGTTCGGTCCTCCGCGCCATAGTGTCTTTTCGTTTAAAGTGATTCGTTCTGCCGCTATAGATCCCATAACATTGCCTCCCAAACTGCCGTTTCCTATGGGGAGCGAGTTGTTTTCCCACGCTTTGTCTGTTACAGGAGAATACCAGGAAGCGCGTCCGTCCAAATTATTAGGGGTATCAAACCAGATGCTCAATCCTTTGGTGTAATCTGTACTCTGTGCTTGTAAGGAAGCTGCGAATAAGCTTCCTAAAATGCATAGTTGAAGTTTCTTCATAAATTAATGATATTAGTTAAAGGTATTTCTACAAAAATACAATTAGATTTTTATTTGTGAGAAATGTAATGTTTGAAATTTAGGGTGATTTCCTGTTTTTATAGGTATATCAAGGTTGAAAGATAATTTTCATCGAACATTTCATTGGCGATATCCCACAGATGTTCTGCTGTCAGCATTTCTATCCGTTTGAATACTTCTTCCGGACCTTCAAATTTACCATAGTGCAAGAACGTTTTTCCCATATCCAATGCATTGTTCTCAAAATTGTCTCCGGCAACTCCTATTTGTCCGATGATCTGTTTTTTTGCTGCACTCAGTTGTGAGGAACTTAGTTTGCTGTCACGCAGTTTTTTCAATTCTTTATGAACTAGTCCGATGCAACGGTCTGCATCTTCCGGATCTGTTCCGAAATAGATGCAGAACACTCCTGTGTCTGTGTATGAGGTCAGATTGGCTTCTACGTTATAGACCAGCCCCCGGCGTTCGCGCAAGGAAACGTTCAGCCGGCTGTTCATACCGGGTCCTCCCAGCAGATTGTTCAGCAGGTAAAGTCCGGTTCGTTTTTCATTATATGCATTATATCCCCGGCTACCTATCATTACATGGGCTTGATGTGTTTCTTTATTCAGTGTCAATGCCTTAGGAATATAGAGAAAAGGTTCTGTCCGTTGGCGTTCGGTAATGGAAAAAGGGATGTCGGCTGTCACTTTCTCTATGGTGCGTATCACTTTCTTAAAGTCTATATTGCCTTGAATGAAAAAGATCATATTGGTAGCTTTGTAAAAACGGGAAGTGAAATTCAAGGCATGTTTGCTTTTGAAACTACGCAATAAGTCCGGTTTTCCCAAAATATTTCTTCCCAAAGGATGATCGGGAAATATCAATTCCTCAAAATCATCAAAAATCAACTCACCCGGGTTATCCTTGTACGAATTGATCTCGTCCAACACCACGTCCTTCTCCTTCTCGATCTCCTTCTCCGGAAACACCGAATGGAACACGATATCGGCAAACAATTCCAGCGCACGCTCGTAATCCTTCGCCATAAACGTGGCATACACGCACGTGTCTTCCTTCGTGGTATAAGCATTCAACTCTCCCCCGACATCCTCCAGACGGCTTAATATATGATAGGCTTTACGTTTTTCCGTACCTTTGAAAATCACGTGTTCAATGAAATGAGCCATCCCCAGTTCATCTTCTCGTTCATCCCGGCTCCCCACGTTTATAATCAATCCGCAATAAGCGACCTTATTCGGTACATAGTTATGGATTAACCTTAATCCATTAGCAAATATATGTGTTTGATACATTTTATTGAATAAAAAGACTTCCTCCCGACAGGTTCAGATTCACTTTCCCCGCATATTTCTTATTCCCGATGAACCCGGTTTCAAACAAAATATTCTTGTCCGCCGTCGGTTTATTCTCCAGCGTCACACCCTGAGGTAAATCCACCTTTAAGTTTTTATTACGTGTCAACTCCAACGTATAACCGCACCCTTCCATGAAAGTCAATCCCACCTTTGTGGCAGAACCTTTCACGTTAACAGAAGCGAACGAAAAATTAACATTACGCACGTTCAACTCTCCCCAACGCATATCCATATTGAGCGACCCGCCAATATCCTGCACCTCGTATTTCGTGTAGAAAGAAGTTCCGTCCATATCCTCGACCATTCCCAAATAACAAGTCCCACCCGATGTTTTTAGCGAAAGTTTATTCGCCTCCATCAACTGCAAGGTTGTCGACGTACAATCCAACTTCATATCCTTCCCTTCCCCGATTTTTACCTTACAAGATTTAAACTCGGCGATTACATTTTCCAATTTTTCCACGTCAAATTCTCCCTTATTCTGTTTCACCGACAATTCTCCTCCCGTCACCGAGTTGGCTTTAAAATTTCCGGACACGATCTCCACGCTCATATCCCCCACGAAATCGGCAACAGAGGCTCCTCCCTCCGTGCATACCAAACGCACTTTCTTACCTTTCGGCACCTTGATATGATAATCAACACTCACGGTCACCCCCGCGAACATCTGCCGCAAGCTCATGTCTTTTTGGAATAAGGTTTCCACGTTCAACACACCTCCCTGCTCTTTGGCCGTTATGGATATATACTCTAATATCTCGTCTACCTTGGCTTTGTTTTTCGCCTCCACCCACACGGAAGTCGTGATGGAAAATTCATTGCCTTCCTGCTTAATATCTATGTTTCCATACCGATTTGTAACCGTCAACTCGTCAATGGCATCCGCGGGAAAACTCTTCTTAAACTCCTTCGATCCCTCTTCTGCCCAAGCGTTCATCACCCCTAACAAAACAATCACTAAAAATAATAATCTCTTCATATCAATCGGTTTAATCATGAATTACTCGACAACAAATCATATCATCTCCTCGTTCTCTTCTACTTCCTTGTACCGAAGTGCCAAGTAAGCTAGCATCCGGCTAAACGTTTCCATTGCCATTGTTGTTTGCGAATTTATCTCTTTTTTCTGTAATCGCAACATCAAATGTCCATAAAGAGCATGAAGCGCCAGTTCCACATCGGAAACCTCTTCCGGTAGGTTCGTCTTCCGACGGTAATCCAACAAATTATTTGCGGCCATCATAAACAACTGCTTATACTTCATATCCTGCACGTTATGGAGCAAATGGTAATGCAATTCCGTCAACTCGTTCACCATATTCTTCACCACCTCCTCTTTCCTCATCATCTCGATCAGGTTGTCATACCAATCACTGATCTCTTTTCGTGCCGCATCATCTCCCCCAAACTGGCTCACCACGTTTCGGTTTACCAGCTCGATATCCATTTGCATTGCCCTCAACATATCCTCCACCTGCCACATATACAGGATATATTCAGCCACATTGCTCTTTCTCTTCTCGCGTGCTATCAACATACTAACTAATTTACGATTTATGATTTATGATTTATGATTTATGATTTATGATTAGAAACGTGAGCCTTATGCGGCTGGAATTTAAAATCATTAAATCTACAATTTTACAATTCTTTGAGTTTATCTATCAACCGCCGATCCCGTTTCGTGGGACGTCCGGAACCACGATCTCGACTTTCAAATTGCATGAAAACTCCCCGGAGAATATCGAGCTTTTCCTGCGGGGTGATCTCTTCCACGAAATCAACAGCCAACTGGGCTGACATCCGCTTATCGGTAACTTGTTTCACCATGTACTCCCGTT
>OLGE01001138.1_pt1 | contig 28618 bp, 22 predicted proteins | sample 1605151 | NCBI WGS metagenome assembly OLGE01 (sample SAMEA3888912, study PRJEB22519) | human gut metagenome | biome: human gut; feature: human-associated habitat; material: faeces | place: Denmark | collected 2010
GCGCACGGTCTCCGCCGCCGAGCTGGCCGCGCTCGGCCTCCCTGCCGAGTTTGCCGCGCGGGTCGCTGCGCTGCTCGACCGGCCGGACGCCCTGCGGCGCTATGCCGCGCGCTATGCGCCGTTATCGATCCTGACGCAGAGCGAGCCGGAGTTCCCGGCACGGCTGCGCCGGCTGGGCGCGGAATGTCCGCCGGTGCTGTTCTGCCGGGGCGACGCGGCGCTGCTGCAAACGCGCTGCGTTGCGCTTGTCGGCTCGAGGAGCATTGCGGGCGAGGCGCTGGAATTTGCACGGCGCATCGGCGCGCTCTGCGCCGAAGAGGGCTTCACGCTCGTCTCCGGGGACGCCGCCGGTGCGGATCGCGCCGCGCAGGATGCCTGTCTGCGGCGCGGCGGGTGCGTTGTGAGCTTCGTGCCGGACGCGCTCTGCCGCCGTCCCGAGACGGCGCGCCGCCTGTTCGTGAGCGATCAGGGAGCGGACGTCGGCTTTTCGGCCGCGCGCGCCCTGCGCCGCAACCACTTCATCCATGCGCTCGGCGAGACTGCCTTCGTCGCCGCCTGCACGCCGGGCGCGGGTGGGAGCTGGTCGGGTGCGCAGGACAATCTGCATCGCGGTCTGAGCCGCCTCTGTGTTCCGGACGACGACAGCCCCGGAAGTCTGACCCTGCTTGCACACGGCGCGACGCCTGTTCCGACGAATATATCGTCACTTGCAGATTATTGCGTGACGGAATTATCCATTTTCGACTGACTTTTTCAATTCAAACGAAAAAAACAAATTTTCAGTTGATTTTGACAAATTCATGCAGTATAATTGACCCACAGCGCAGGAGTTCCCGCGCTGTGGGTTTTTGTTGTCTTATCGAAAAGGGACACCGCGCCATGAGCGGCTGCCCGACCGCAGCAGTCCCCCGCACGCGGGTTTTTGTTGTCTTATCGAAAAGGGCTGCCGCGCCATGAGCGGCTGCCTGATCGCAGCAGTCCCCCGCGTTTGGGTTTTTGTTGTCTCATCGAAAAGGGACGCCGCTTCATATGACTTTTGCAGGCCGCCCGCGCGGCAGCCTGATCGATTTATTGGAGGTTTTTTATATGTGTGGAATTGTTGGATACGTCGGAGCGAGGCAGGCCGCGCCGATCCTCTTGGACGGACTGAGCAAGCTGGAATACCGCGGCTATGACTCGGCGGGTATCTGCGTCTCGACGAACGGCGCGTTCGCCATTTCCAAGACCAAAGGACGTCTGGCGGTGCTGGCCGAGCAGACCGCAAACGGCGCGCGGCTCGTCGGCACGACCGGCATCGGCCACACCCGCTGGGCGACGCACGGCGCGCCCTCGGACGTCAACTCGCACCCGCACTGCTCCACGGACGGCAAGATCTGCGTCGTCCACAACGGCATCATCGAGAATTACCTGCCGCTGAAGGAATTCCTGCTGAAGAACGGCAAGACCTTCGTCTCCGAGACGGACACCGAGGTCATCGCCAATCTGCTGGAATACTTCTATGAATGGGAGGGCGACCTGCTCTTCGCGGCGCGGCGCGCGGCCGAAATGATGGAGGGCAGCTACGCCCTCGCCATCGTTTGCGTCGACCGTCCCGGCAGGATGCTGGCGATGAAGAAGGACAGCCCGCTGATCTTCGGCTATGGCAAGGGCGAAAATTTTGTCGCCTCGGACGTCCCGGCTATTCTGAAATACACCCGCGAGGTCGTTTATCTCAACGACGGCGACCTTGTCGAGTTCACGGCCGACAGCGCCGCGTTCTATAACGCCATCGGCGAACGCGTCATCAAGGAGCCGGAGCACATCGCGTGGGAGATGTCCGCGGCCGAGAAGGGCGGCTATCCGCACTTCATGCTCAAGGAGATCCACGAGCAGCCCAAGGCGCTGCGCGCGACCATCAGCCCGCGCATCCGCAACGGCCGCGTCGTGCTCGATGACCTGAGCCTCACGGAGGACTATCTGCGCGGCCTGCGCCGCATCTATATCGTCGCCTGCGGCTCGGCCTATTATGTCGGCTGCGTCGGCAAATATGTGATCGAAAAGACCTGCCGCATCCCCGTCGAGCCGATCCTGGCCTCGGAGTTCCGCTATTCCGAGCCGGTGCTCGGCGACGACACCCTTGTTATCATCATCAGCCAGTCCGGCGAGACGGCCGACACGCTGGCCGCGACGCGCTCGGCCACGAGCCTCGGCGCGCGCACGCTTGCGATCGTCAACGTGGTCGGCAGCGCGATTTCAAAGGCCGCCAGCGACGTCATCTACACCTGGGCCGGGCCGGAGATCGCCGTCGCGACCACGAAGGCCTATTCCACCCAGCTCTCCGTGATATATCTGATTTCGCTTTATATGGCGCAAACTCTCGGCACGCTCCTGCCCGAGCAGTATGACGCAATGGTCAAGGCGCTCGTCGAGCTGCCCGACCAGATGGAAAAAATGCTCACGCCGGAGTATCTGGAGGAGATCAGAGTGCTGGCCGAGCAATATAAGGAGCATCACGACGTGTTCTTCATCGGCCGCAACGTCGACAGCGCGACCTGCCTCGAGGGCAGTCTGAAGCTCAAGGAGATCGCCTATGTCCACTCCGAAGCCTATGCCGCCGGAGAGCTGAAGCACGGCCCGATCTCGCTGATCGAGGATAACACGCTCGTCATTGCGCTGGCGACCGTGCAGGAGCTGTTCGAGAAGACCATGTCCAACGTCAAGGAGGTCAAGGCGCGCGGCGCGAACGTCCTCGGCGTCACCACCGCCCGCAACGAGGCCGAGATCGCCAAGAGCGTCGACCGTTATCTGCTCGTGCCGCAGACGCACCCGGTGCTCCAGCCCAGCCTGAACGTCGTGCCGCTGCAAATTTTTGCCTATTATGTCGCGCTGGCGCGCGATTGCGACGTCGATAAGCCGCGCAATCTTGCAAAATCCGTTACCGTTGAATGATCCTAACGCCCGCCCGGAGGCTGAAGCAGGGCTGCGCAGCGAAATACGCGCTTTGATCGTGTGAAAGATGCTGGGGAAATGCAGACTTGCGTCCGCGTGAAACGGCGCTTCGGGAGAAGCGCCGTTGCGGTGTCGCCCCGCGTCAGATCAAAACATTCCGATTAAGAAACCGGTAGGTTTTTCACAAAAACCTACCGGTTTTCTGTCCTTGCGAGGAGGGCGCGTGCGCCCGACGCGGCAATCTTTGACGAAACGATTTGCCATCCCGAAGCGAAATATGGTTGAATGGAACGAAACAAAACCTTGGAAGGAAGAGCGAGAAAGCGGAACGAAGCTAGGGAATCCATATTTTTGTGATAGGAATTTCTTCTTGTTTCGTGCTCCCGTGCTTCGCTACGGGATGCCATGCCTCCAACTTTAAGATTGCCACGGCCGCACTGCGGCCTCGCAATGACACGAAAATCGGGACGATTTTGTTTGAAAACGGACGTTTTTCGTTTTATGCGGTTATTTTTTGCGCAGTGTCGCTCCGCACCGTTTTTCAAACATTTCGTTACGGAGATTGCTCCGTTTTCCCGCAAAACCTGTCAGTCTTGTCATTGCGAGGAGGGCGCGTGCGCCCGACGCGGCAATCTTTAACGATGCGATTTGTCATTCCGGAACGAAATATGGTAGGGCGGAACGAAACAAAGCCTTGAAATAAAGAAAGAGGAAGCAAAACGACGCGGCGAATCCCCTTTTTTGTGATAGGGATTTCTTCTTGCTTCGTACTCCCGTGCTTCGCTACGGGATGCCATACCTCAGACTTTAAGATTGCCACGGCCGCGCTGCGGCCTCGCAATGACAAAGAATTGGAACGTTTTAATTTGGATAACGGACGTTTTTTGTTTTATGCGGTCGTTTTTTGCGCGGTGTCGCTCCGCATCGTCTTTCAAACGTTTCGTTCCGGAAATTGCTCCGTTTTCCTGCAAAACCTACCAGTCTTGTCATTGCGAGGAGGGCGCATTCTTTGCGCCCGACGCGGCAATCTTTGACGGAACGATTTGTCATTCCGAAACGAACTATGGTTGAGCGGAACGAAACAGAACCATAAATAAAGAGCGAGGAAGCAGAATGAAGCAGTGAATCCATGTTTTTGTGATAGTGCTTCCCTCTTGCTTCGTGCTCCCGTGCTTCGCCACGGGATACCATGCCTCAAACTTTAAGATTGCCGCGTCGCTGCGCTCCTCGCAATGACACAGAATCGGAACGTTTTTATTTGAAAAACGGACGGTTTTGGCCGGATGCAGGCGTTTTCGAGCAGAATCAACGTTCCGTTTTTGCACGATCCTCACAATGACACGAAATTGAGACGCTTTTGGGTAAAAATAGCTTGCTTTGCAAGGATTTTGACTTTGCCCCTGCACGCCGACGGGTGCAGGCTGCTTGTCTTCCGAACACTTTTGCAGTCTGCCGGTGTGTCAAAAAAGTCCGGAGTTACCCGAGACGGTCGGTAATTGGGACTTGCATTTTGGGAAAAATGCATTTATAATAAACTGAGTTTTTTAATATTTTTGAGAATAAAAAGAAAGAAGAGTCCAAAAAATGAGCCTAAAAGAAAATAAAATGGGCGTGATGCCGGTCGGCAGGCTGCTGCTGACCATGGCGCTGCCGATGGCACTTTCCATGCTGGTGCAGGCGCTTTATAACGTGGTCGACAGCGCCTTCGTCTCGCGCATTTCCGACACGAACAACGACGCGCTGACGGCCGTCGGCCTTGCCTTCCCGGTGCAGAACATCATGATCGGCATTGCCACCGGCATTGCCGTCGGCGTGAACGCGCTGCTCTCCCGCGCGCTGGGCGAACGGGATCAGAAGCGGGTCAACCGCGCGGCGCTCAACGGCGTGCTGCTGGCCGCGTGCGGGACGGTGCTTGCCGCGCTGTTCGGCGTCTTCTGTGCAAGGCCGTTCATGCAGTCCATGAGCCAGAATCCGGAGGTCATCCGCTACGGCGTGGACTATATCCGCGTGATCACGCTCGCCTCGTTCGGCATCTTCGGCGAGGTTCTGTTCGAGCGGCTGCTGCAATCGACCGGCCGCACGGCCTATACGCTCGTCACGCAGGGCACGGGCGCGATCATCAACATCATCCTTGACCCAATTTTGATCTTCGGCCTCTTCGGCCTGCCGCGTATGGAGGTCATGGGCGCGGCCGTCGCGACCGTCATCGGCCAGATCGTCGCCTTCGCGCTGGCGATCGTGCTGAATCTAAAGAAAAACCCCGACGTTCAGCTTCGCTTCCGCGGCTTCCGGCCGAGCGGCTCGGTCATCGGGAAGATCCTCGGCATCGGCGTGCCGTCCACGGTTATGATCGCCATCAGCTCGCTGATGTATTACCTGTTCAATCTGGTGCTCGGCCGCTTCAACGCCGTAGAATTCGGCCTCGGCGAGACGGGCACGACGGTATTCGGCGTGTATTACAAGCTGCAAAGCTTCATTTTCATGCCCATTTTCGGCATCAACAACGCCCTGCTCGCCATTTGCGCCTATAACTACGGCGCGCGCCAGCCCAAGCGCATCACGGGCACGATCCGCTGCGGCGTGCTCGCCGCAAGCACGCTGATGCTCCTCGGCCTGGCGGTTTTCGAGCTGATTCCGGGCAAGCTGCTCGGCTTCTTCAACGCCGACGAGGCGATGCTGCGCGTCGGCGTGCCTGCCCTGCGCATCATGGCCACGCATTTCCTGCTGGCGGGCGTCAGCGTCATCTTCAGCGGCGCGTTTCAGGGGCTGGGCAAGAGCGTTTACAGCATGTATGTCTCGCTTGCGCGCCAGCTCATCGTGCTGATCCCTGTGGCCTTCCTGCTGTCGATGCAGGGGAACATTGACCTCGTCTGGCTCTCCTTCCCGATCGCCGAGGCCGCCTCGCTGACGCTTTCCGCGCTGCTGCTGGGCAGACTGAACCGGAAAATGATCCGTCCGTTGGAAAAAACGGCGGAAAACCCCCTTGCAAATCCTGCCGAAACATGATATAATTCAAAAAAACTGAAAGGATCTTCAAAAGCATGTCCGCTTACCTGTTTGCCGTTACGTTTCACTATTACTTCTTTATGGGTAATAGTTTTTCGTGCTGCAAACAGTGAGATTTTTTCGGGTGATTTCATGATTTTCCTGCTGCACGAGTGACCCCCGTGCAGCAGGTTTTATTTTTATCGGAAAAGAGGCCCGATTATGATTACCGTTTTGAAAAAAGGAACGACTCCGCAGCAGATGGAGCATCTGATCGACTGGCTGCGCAATCAGTCGCTGGAGGTGCATGTTTCGCAGGGGCACGATTATACCATCCTCGGCCTGATCGGCGACACCTCGCGCATCGACATGGAGCTGCTGGCCAGCCTCGACATTGTCGAATCCGTCAAGCGTGTGACCGAGCCGTTCAAGCAGTGCAACCGGCAGTTCCACCCGGACGACACGGTCGTTGACGTCGGCGGCGTGAAGATCGGCGGCGGGAGCTTCTGCCTGATCGCCGGCCCGTGCTCCGTCGAGACGGAGGAGCAGATCATCGGCGTGGCGCAGCAGGTCAAGGCGGCCGGCGCAAATCTGCTGCGCGGCGGCGCGTTCAAGCCCCGCACCTCTCCCTATGATTTTCAGGGGCTGAAGGAGGAGGGCCTGCGGCTGCTGCTCGAGGCCAAGAAGGCGACCGGCCTGCCCATCGTCACCGAGATCATGAACGCGAATTACCTCGACCTGTTCGAGGATGTCGACCTGATCCAGGTCGGCGCGCGGAATATGCAGAATTTTGACCTGCTCAAGGAGCTGGGACGCACGAAAAAGCCGATCCTGCTCAAGCGCGGTCTGGCCAACACGCTCAAGGAGTTCCTGATGAGCGCGGAATATATCATGTCAGAAGGCAATCAGAACGTCATCCTCTGCGAGCGCGGCATCCGCACCTTCGATACCTACGCCCGCAACACGCTCGACCTCACGGCCGTCCCGGCGCTGCACGAGCTGACACATCTGCCCGTGATCGTCGACCCGAGCCACGCGACCGGCCGCGCCAAGCTGGTGCCGCCGATGGCGCTGGCGGCCACGGCCTGCGGCGCCGACGGCATCATGGTCGAGGTGCACAACGACCCGATGCACGCGCTCTGCGACGGCGCGCAGTCGCTCCGGCCGGAGCAGTTTGCCGAGCTGGCGAAGCGTATCCGCGTCGTGCGCGAGGCGGTGCAGGCATGAGCACCGTCGGGATCATCGGCCTCGGGCTGATCGGCGGCTCGCTGGCGCGCGCCTACAGCGCAGCGGGCTGGCAGGTTCTGGCCGCCGAGCGCGACCGCTCCATTCTGGAATTTGCGCGGCTCGATCAGACCTGCGCCGGAGAGCTGACGGCAGAGAACGCCGCCTCCTGCGCGCTGATCCTGATCGCCGTCAGCCCTGAGGCGGCGGTCGAATGGCTGAGTCGGCTCGCGCCCGGGCTGCCGCAGACGGCGGTCGTCGTTGACTGCTGCGGCACGAAGCGCCTCGTCTGCAAGGCGGGCTTCGCGCTGGCCGAGCGGTATGGCTTTCTGTTCGTCGGCGGCCACCCGATGGCCGGTACGCACCTGTCCGGCTATAAAAACAGCCGCGCGACGCTCTTCAAGGGCGCGCCGATGGTGCTCGTGCCGCCGCGGCTGGACGACATGCAGCTCATCGACCGCGTGCGCGGTCTGCTCGAGCCGCTGCAATTCGGCTCGTTCTCCGTCACCACGGCCGAGCAGCACGACCGCACGATCGCCTTCACCTCGCAGCTTGCGCACGTCGTCTCCAACGCCTATGTGAAAAGCCCGACGGCCGCGCAGCGGCGCGGCTTCTCCGCCGGGAGCTACCGCGACCTGACGCGCGTGGCGTGGCTGAACGCGCCGATGTGGACGGAGCTGTTTTTGGAAAACCGCGACAACCTGATCGCCGAGCTGGACGCGATCACGGCGTCGCTGAATGAATATCGCGCGGCGCTCGAGGAAAACGACGCCGGGACGCTCTGCCGCCTGCTCGAGGACGGCAAAAAACGAAAGGAGCTGGTCGGATGATCCGCATTTCCGTCCCGGTTCCGACGCCCTACGACGTCGTGATCGGCGCCGGTCTGCTGCCGCAGACGGCGGCGCTTCTGCCGGAGGGCTTCCGCGCGCGCTCGGCGCTGCTCGTCTCGGACAGCAACGTCGCGCCGCTCTATGCCGACCGCGCGGCCGGGGCGCTGAGCGGTCTGCGCGTGGCGCGGCAGGTCGTGCCGGCCGGGGAGCGCTCCAAGTCGATCGAAAGTTATGTAAACCTATTGAATGCACTGGCGCGCGAAAGGCTGACGCGCACGGACGCCGTGTTCGCCCTCGGCGGCGGCGTCGTGGGGGATCTGAGCGGCTTTGCCGCCGCGACCTATCTGCGCGGGCTGCCCTTCGTGCAGCTGCCGACGTCGCTTTTGGCCATGGTCGATTCCTCCGTCGGCGGCAAGACGGCCGTCGACCTGCCGACGGGGAAAAATCTCGTCGGCGCGTTCCATCAGCCGCGTCTGGTCGTCTGCGACCTGTTGCTGCTGGACACGCTGCCCGAGCGCGAGCTGCGCTGCGGCGCGGCCGAGGCGCTCAAAACCGCAATTCTGTTTGATCCGGAGCTGTTCGAGCATTTTCGGCAAAGGGGGCTGGGCTTCGACCGCGAGCGCGTGGTTGCCGCCTGCGTCGGGCACAAGCGCGACGTGGTCTGCGCCGACGAGCGCGACAACGGCCGCCGTCAGCTTCTGAATCTCGGGCACACGATCGGCCATGCCGTCGAGGCGTGCAGCGGCTTTTCCGTGCTGCACGGCGAGGCCGTGGCCGTCGGCACGTGTATCATGGCGCGGCTGTTTGCCCGCGACGCCGACGCGATCTGCGAGGCCTTCGCGGCGCTCGGCCTGCCGACCGACACCGACCTGCCCACCGAGGCGCTGGCGCTTCCGATGCGCTCAGACAAAAAGCGGCGCGGCGACGCGCTGACGCTGGTCGTGCCGCACGGCGTCGGGGACTGCACGCTCGAGACGGTGCCGTTCGAGGATTTTTTGAACAAGCTGCGCAAATTCCGGGGGAAATGAGGATGGAACGGACGATTTTTCCCCATAAGCTCGGCGGCAGGATCGCCGCCATCCCGTCCAAATCGCAGGCGCACCGCCTGCTCATCTGCGCCGCGCTGGCCGACGAGCCGACGGCGCTGACCTGCCCGGAGGGCTCGCAGGACATCGAGGCCACGGCGCGCTGCCTGACGGCCTTCGGCGCGGCGATCCGCCGCACGGAGACGGGCTACGCCGTGCAGCCTTCGCAAGCCCCGGAAAGGGCTGAGGCCGACTGCGGCGAGAGCGGCTCGACGCTGCGCTTTCTGCTGCCGGTCGCGGCCGCGCTGGGCATCGACACGACCTTCCGCCTGCACGGACGCCTTGCCGCCCGCCCGCTCTCGCCCCTCTGGGAGGAGCTGGAGGCGCACGGCTGCGCACTCTCGCGTCCGACGCCCGACACCGTGCGCTGCACGGGACGGCTGACGGGTGGCGTGTTCCGGCTGGCCGGCAATATTTCCTCGCAATTCATCAGCGGGCTGCTCCTTGCCCTGCCGCTGACGGGAACGGATTCCGAGCTTGTGCTGACGACGCCGCTGGAATCTGCGGGCTATGTGGACATGACGCTCGACGCGCTGCGGCGCTTCGGCGTCCGCGTCGAATGCACGCAAAACGGCTGGCGCATCCCGGCGGGCGCGCGCTACGCCTCGTGCGGCGCGGCGGAGGTCGAGGGCGACTGGTCGAACGCGGCCTTCTGGCTGACGGCCGGGGCGATCTCCTCGCCCGTGACCGTGACGGGGCTTGCGCCCGATTCCCGGCAGGGCGACCGCGCGGCGGCCGCAATCTTAGCTCGCTTCGGCGCGGAGGTCTCGACCGAGGGCGACGCCGTGACCGTCCGCCCCGGGCGGCTGCGCGGCATCGAGCTGAACGCACGCGACATCCCCGATCTGGTGCCGCCGCTGGCGCTTGCCGCAGCCTGCGCCGAGGGAACGACGCGCATCCTCGGCGCGGAGCGGCTGCGCATCAAGGAGAGCGACCGGCTGCGCTCCGTGGCCGCCGCACTGAACGCTCTGGGCGGCGACGTCCGGGTGCTCCCGGACGGGCTGGAAATTCACGGCGGCACGCTTACCGGCGGCACGGCGGACGCGCAGAACGACCACCGCATCGCCATGCTGGCCGCCGTGGCGGCGTCCGTGTGTGCAGAGCCGGTGCGCGTCTGCGGCGCAGAGGCCGTGAACAAGTCCTATCCGGGCTTTTGGAAGGACTTCACACAACTGACGAAGGGGGACTGACCATGAGCAACACGATCGGAACCAGACTGAAGCTGACGGTTTTCGGCGAATCCCACGGACCGGCCGTCGGCATGACGCTCGAGGGCTTTCCGGCGGGCTTCGAGCCGGATCTTGCCGAATTGCAGGCGTTTCTGAACCGCCGCGCGCCGTCGGCGTCCGTGTTTTCCACGAGCCGCCGCGAGGCCGATGCGCCGGAATTTTTGAGCGGCCTGCACGACGGCAGAACCTGCGGCGACGCCCTCACGGCGATCATCCGCAACACGAACGCGCGCCGCGCGGACTACGCGAACTTTCTGCCGCGTCCGTCGCACGCGGACTACCCGGCCTTTGTGAAATACGGCGGGGCGATGGATCTCTCCGGCGGCGGCTGCTATTCCGGCCGTCTGACCGCGCCGATCTGCATCGCGGGCGGCCTGTGCAAGCAGTATCTGCGGCAGCAGGGCGTGGAGGTCCTTGCCCATATTTTCAACATCGGGGCGCAGTGCGACGAGCCTTATGATCCGCTTGCGCCGCAGACCCCCGTGCTCGAGCGCGGCCTGACGCTTGTCGACCCGGCGCGCGCCGAGGCAATGCTTGACGAGATCGAGGCCGTGCGCGCGGCCTGCGACTCCGTCGGCGGCAGTGTGGAATGCGCCGTGACGGGACTTCCAACCGGACTGGGCGAGCCGATGTTCGACGGCGTCGAAAACCGGCTTGCGCAGCTGCTCTTCGGCATCCCGGCCGTCAAGGGCGTGGAATTCGGCAGCGGCTTCGGCTGCGCGCAGATGCGCGGCAGCGCCCACAACGACCCCTATTATTATGACGAAAACGGCACCGTGCGCACCCGCACGAATCACGCGGGCGGAATCTGCGGCGGCATGACGACCGGAATGCCGGTCTGCTTCCGCGTCGCGATCAAGCCGACGCCGTCCATCGCCCTGCCGCAGGAGACGGTCGATCCGGTCGCCCATTGCGGCGCGGAGCTGGAGATCCGCGGGCGGCATGACCCGTGCATCGTGCCGCGCGCCGTCGCGGTCGTGGAGGCGGCCGCCGCGCTGGCGGTTACCGGATTACTTTTGGAGAGGTGAGCCGTATGGAATTGAAGGATTATCGCGAGCAGATCGATCAGGTGGACAACGAGCTGGTGCGTCTGTTCCAAAAGCGCATGGACTTGGCCGAAAAAATCGGCGCGTATAAGCGCGAGAACGGGCTGCCCGTGCTGCAAAGCGCGCGCGAGCGCGAGAAGCTGACCGCGCTCTCAGCGCAGACGCAGCCGGAGCTGCAGGCCTATGTGCGCGTGCTGTATTCGCTGCTCTTTGAGCTGAGCCGCACCTGGCAGAGCCGGGGCGAGACCTGCGCCGTGAGCGACCGCGTCATGGCGGCGCTCGAAAGCACGCCGCGCTGCTTCCCGCGTGCGGCAAGCGTCGCCTGTCAGGGCGTGGAGGGGTCGTACTCCCAGCTGGCCTGCGAGCGTCTGTTTGCAGACCCCTCCATCCAATATTTCCGCAATTTTGAGGGCGTTTTTTCGGCCATCGAGGCCGGATTCTGCCAATACGGCGTGCTTCCGGTCGAAAACAGCACCGCCGGCACGGTCAAGCGCGTCTATGACCTGATGATCTCGCACGATTTCTGCATCGTCCGCTCCACGCGGCTGAAGATCGACCATTGCCTGCTGACGCGTGAGTCCTCCGGCGACATTCACGAGATCTTTTCGCACGAGCAGGCGCTCAGTCAGTGCGAGAGCTTCCTGCACACGCTCAAGGATGTCAAGATCACGCCCGTCGAGAACACCGCCGTCGCGGCGCGTCTGGTCGCGGAATCCCCGCGCAGGGATATCGCGGCCATCGCCTCGCGCAAGTGCGCCGAGCTTTACGGCCTGAAGGTGCGGCAGAGCGGCATCCAGCAGGAGGGCAACAACCACACGCGCTTCATCTGCATCGGCAAGAAGCCGGAGATCTTCCCCGGCGCGGACCGCACGACCGTGCGCCTTGTCCTGCCGCACCGCACCGGCGCGCTGTATAAGGTCCTTGCGCGGCTCTATGCGCTGGGCATCAACCTGCTCAAGCTCGAAAGCCGCCCGATCCCCGACCGGGATTTCGAATTCCAGTTCTATCTCGATCTGCAAACCTCGGTCTATTCGCCGGAGTTCATCCAGCTTCTGTGCGATCTGGACACGATGTGTGAGGAATTCCATTATCTCGGCAGCTATTCGGAGGTCGTCTGATGCGCTGCGGACTGCTCGGGCGCAGGCTGGGGCACAGCTTCTCGCCCAGGCTGCACGGCCTGCTGGCCGACTATGCCTATGAGCTGTTCGAGGTCGAGCCGGAGGCGCTGGAGCGTTTTCTGCGCGACGGGTCGTTCGACGGGCTGAACGTCACGATCCCCTATAAAATGGCCGTCATGCCCTTCTGCGAGCTGACCGACCGCGCGAAAAAGATCGGCGCGGTCAACACGATCACGCGCAGAGACGGCAGACTGATCGGCGACAACACCGATTATGACGGCTTTTCGTGGCTGCTCGACCGCAACGGCGGCATCCGAGCGGGGGAGAAGGCACTCGTGCTCGGCTCGGGCGGCGCGTCCAAGACCGCGCAGACCGTGCTGCATGAGCGCGGTGCGGAGGTCGTGGTGATCTCGCGCAGCGGCGCGGACAACTATGAGAATCTCGAGCGCCATGCCGACGCCGCGCTGCTGGTCAACACGACGCCGGTCGGGATGTTCCCGAACAACGGCGCTTCGCCGGTCGACCTGCGCCGCCTGCCCGGCCTGCGCACCGTGCTCGACGTCGTCTATAACCCGTTGGGGACGGCGCTGCTGCTTCAGGCGCGGGCGCTCGGCCTGCGGGCGGAGAACGGGCTTTCTATGCTCGTCGGGCAGGGCTGCGCCGCCGCAGAACGCTTCACCGGGCGGCCGGTCGATGAGCAGACGCGCGACTGCGCGCTGCAAGCGCTTCGCCGGGACAGCACGGATCTGATCCTGATCGGAATGCCGGGCAGCGGCAAAACGACGCTCGGACGCGCGCTCGCCGCGCGGCTGGGAAGGCCGTTTCTGGACTGCGACGAGGAATTTGCGCGCCGCTTCGGCCGCACGCCCGCTGAGGCGCTGCGCGCAGACGGCGAGGATGCGTTCCGCGAGCAGGAGACGTCTGTGCTGGCCGAGCTGGGCAAGCGCTCCGGCGTCGTGCTGGCGACGGGCGGCGGCTGCGTCACGCGGCCGGAGAACGCGCCGCTCCTACTGCAAAACGGCTTCGTCGTCTGGGTGCAGCGTCCGCTGGACGCGTTGGCGCTTGAGGACCGGCCGCTGAGCGCGCTGGGCACGGACAAGCTCTACGCGCGGCGCGAGCCGCTCTATCGCGCGCTTGCGCAGACGACCATTGTGAACGATTCTGCGCCGGAAACGGCGGTCAAACGCACGGAGGAGGCGTTTTATGAACATTTTAATTCTTAACGGGCCGAACCTGAACCTGCTCGGTCAGCGTGAGCCGCAGCTTTACGGCGTGCAGGACTATGCCGCGCTGCAAAATTACGTCCGTGAGGCGTCCGAGGAGCTGGGCTGCACGGTCGAGATGCGACAGAGCAACCACGAGGGCGTGCTTGTCGACTGGATCCAGCAGGCGCGGCCGCGCTTCGACGGTCTGGTCATCAATGCCGCCGCCTATACCCACACCTCCGTCGCGCTGCTCGACGCGCTCAAGGCCGTGCAGCTTCCGGCGGTTGAGGTGCACCTGACCAACGTCGACGCGCGTGAGCCGTTCCGCCGCGTGTCCTATGTCGGCATGGCGTGCGCGGCGCGCTTCGTCGGCTTGGGCTTCGAGGGCTACAAAAGAGCCATGGCCTATCTGATCGAGACTTTTTCCGGCGAAAACGGTTGATTTTCCGCGCGGAATTGGGTATAATAAGGCGAAACGCGGGCTTTCTGACGTTTCATGACTGAATTTCCATAGGAGGACTGACAAATATGGCAGTTAAAATTGAGAAAAGCACCATCATCGGCGACGTTCTGGACATCGCGCCGCAGACCGCGCCGCTGTTTATGGCCATCGGTATGCATTGCCTCGGCTGCCCGGCGTCCCGCGGCGAGACCGTCGAGGAGGCCTGCATGGTTCACGGCGTGAACGCCGACGAGTTCCTTGCACAGGTCAACCGCTTCCTCGAGGCCAGCGAAGCCGAGAAGCAGAAATAAGATCGAACCGAACGCGCCGATGCATCGCTGCCGGCGCGTTCGTCCTATCTGTTAAGTAAGGAGAACACGACGCATGTCAGAACAGAAACTGCCGATCTCCGCGCGGCTGCGCTGCTGCGCCGAGCAGGTGCCGCAGGGCGCGCGCGTCGCCGACGTCGGCGCGGATCACGGCTATCTCGGCATCGAGCTGCTGCGCAGCGGGCGCTGCGCCTTTGTCCACGCAAGCGATCTGCGCGCGCAGCCCCTGCAGCGGGCGCGCGAGAACGCCCGCCGCTTCGGCACCCTTGAGCGGATGCGCTTTTCGCAGGCCGACGGGCTTGCCGCCGTCGCGCCGTCGAGCGTGGACACGGTGCTCTGCGCCGGGATGGGCGGCGATCTGATTGCCCGGATCGTTGAGAACGCGCCGTGGCTGCGCGACCCGCGCTATCTGCTGATCCTTCAGCCGCAGTCGTCGGGCAACGATCTGCGCCGCCGTCTGGCGGAGCTGGGCTTCGCCATCGAGCGCGAGACACTCGTCGAGGACGGCGGCTTCCTGTATTTCGTGCTCTGCGCGCGTTACCGTGCGCCCTATGCGCTCACGCCGGGGCAGCAGTACGCCTCGCCGACGCTGCTGGCCTCGGGCAGCCCGCTTCTGCCGCGCTATCTCGCGCGCATCGAGCACGCGCTGCGCCTGACGGTCGCGGGCATCGGGCAGTCGAAGCGCCCGGACGCGCCGCAGAGACTGGCTTACTATCAGGCCGCGCTCGACGAGATCCGGCAGGAAATGCAAAAAGGAGACAAAGTATGACGACCGTACAGGACATTCACGATTTTTTGAAAACGCTTGCCCCGGAGCGCTATGCCTATGACTGGGATCATGTCGGCCTGCTCTGCGGGCACGCAGGGCATCCGGTCACGCGGGTGCTCGTCGCGCTCGACCCCTTTGCCGGTGCCTGCCGGGAGGCCAAGGAGGTCGGCGCGGAGCTGCTGCTGACGCATCACCCGGCGATCTGGTCGCTTTCGGCCGTGAACGACGCGACCGAGGTGGGGCGAAACCTGCTGTTTCTGATCGAAAACGGCATTGCCGCGCTCAACGCCCACACGAATCTCGACCGCGCGCCCGGCGGCGTCAACGACTGCCTTGCAGGGCGGCTCGGTCTGACGGATGTTGCGGTGCTGCATCCGGACGGCACGGACGCGCAGGGACGGGACTACGGCCTTGTGCGCGTGGGGCGCTGCGCGGAGATGACGCCGGAGGCCTTCGCGGCGCATGTGCGCGACGCGCTGCATTGCCCCGGCCTGCGCTATGCTGCCGGGATGCGGCCGATCCGCCGTGTCGCGGTCGGAGGCGGCGCGTGCGGCGGGGAGCTGGAGGCCGTCGCGGCGTCCGGCTGCGATGCCTTCGTCACGGCCGACCTGAAATACAACCAGTTCGCCGACGCGGCCGCGCTCGGCCTGACGCTGATCGACGCAGGCCATTTCGAGACGGAAAACCCCGTCTGCGAGTATCTTGCCGCGCAGGTGCGCGCGGCCTTCCCGGAGGTCGAGGTGCGCGTTTCGCAGAGACACGGCGACTGCATCCGCTTTTTGCGCTGAAAAATCCGCAATTCGGAAAAGAATACTGGAAAACGGCGGCAAAATCTGATATAATAAACTATCCGTAATTTCGACGGGATTCGATGGGAAGCTCTGATTCAATCGCAAGAGCGGTCGGCGAGGGATTTTGTTCCAGATTGAGGTTTGAAAATCGCAGGAATCCTTTCAGTTGGAACAAAAGACCCGCTGAGCGCCGCAGCCGATTGCTTCAGAGGTTCCCGATGAAAAGGGGCGTGCTGACGGTTGAACAAAAAGCTGACAAGTCTGCTCAGACCGAATATGATCCTCTATTTTGCGGTGCTGCTGCTGATGTTTGTGCCGCTGGCCGTGACGGGGCAGTATCTCTTCGCCGCGATCGAGCTGGCCGTGGCGCTGCTGGTCATGGGCATTTATCAGTGGGACGCGCATCGCCGCCGCCGCGCGCTGGCGAAATTCATCTCCGAGAACGACGAGCTGCTGCGCCGCGCCAAGGACGGCGACCTGCCGTTCCCGATTTTGATCGTGCGCCTGAGCGACGGCGCGCTGGCGTGGTACAATAAGCGCTTTTCCAAGCTGACCGGCGTGCGCGACACGCTCCGGCCGCAGAGCGTGGCCGAGGTGCTGCCCGGCCTCAAAACCGACTGGCTGCTCGACGGCCGCGACACCGCGCCCGGGGAGCTGGAGTATCGCGGGCGGCGCTATCTCGTCAGCGGGACGATGCTCTCCGGCGCGGAGGAGCAGTCCGGCGCGGTCTACGGGATGCTGTTTTTGCGCGACCTGACCGATCTTTTGCAGGTGCGCGACGAATATATTCGTTCCCGTCCGATACTCGCAATCGTGCTCATTGATAATTATGACGAGCTGACGAACAACCTGAGCGACGCGGCCGTCTCGAGCCTGAGCGCCGCGCTCGACACCTGCGTCAGCGAGTGGGCGGACCGCTACGGCGGCCTGCTGCGGCGGCAGAATTACAACCGTTTCCTGCTGATGCTCGAGGCAAAGGATCTCGTCGCCATCTCCGCCGACCGCTTTTCGCTGCTGGAATCCGTCCGCTCGGTCACGAACCCGACGGGCGTCGCCGCGACCGTCTCCATCGCCATCGGCAAGGACGGCGCGGACTACCGCGAGGACTACGCCTTCGCCGCGCTGGCGGTCGACATGGCGCTCTCGCGCGGCGGCGATCAGGTCGTCATCAAAGACCGCTATGATTTCACATTCTACGGCGGCCGCAACAAGCAGGGCGAGCGCCGCACAAAGGTCAAATCCCGCGTGATGGCCTCGTCGCTCTCCGAGCTGATCCAGCAGTCAAGCCGCGTGTTCGTCATGGGGCACCGCATGGCCGACCTCGACGCAGTCGGCGCTGCGGCGGGCGTCTGCTGCCTCTGCCGCGCCAAGGAGAAAAAGGTCAACATCGTCATCGATCCCGAGGTCAACGCCGCCGGGCCGCTGCTCAAGCTGCTGCGCACGATGCCGGAATACCGGGAGTGCTTCCTCAGCGGGCAGGACGCCCTGCTGCTGGCCGACACCAAGAGCCTGCTCGTCGTGGTCGACACGAACCGCCCCGATCAGGTCGAATGCAAGCCGCTGCTTGAGTCGCTGCGCCGCGTGGTCGTGATCGACCACCACCGCCGCGCCGCCGATTACATCGAGCAGCCCGTGCTGAATCTGCACGAGCCGTTTGCCTCCTCAGCCTCCGAGCTGGTCACCGAGGTGCTGCAATATGCGCTCGACGCGTCGGACATCACGGCCAACGAGGCCGCCGCGCTGCTGTCGGGCATCGTGCTCGACACCAAGAATTTCGGCGTGCGCACCTCGAGCCGCACCTTTGAGGCGGCGGCCTTCCTGCGGCGCATCGGCGCAGACCCCGTCATGGTCAAGAAGCTCTTCCAGAACGACCTGCCGTCGACGCTGGAGCGCTACCGCGCCGTGCAGGCCGCGAAGCTCTACCGTGACAATCTTGCGATCGCCGCGCTGGACTACACCATCAACCGCACCATTGCGGCGCAGGCGGCCGACGAGCTGCTGAACATCTCCGGGATCGACACCTCCTTCGTGCTCTATCCGCAGGGCGACCAGACCATCATCTCGGCGCGGTCGATCGGCGAGGCAAACGTGCAGGTGATCCTCGAGCCGCTGGGCGGCGGCGGCAACGCATCGACCGCCGGCGCGCAGATCAAAAACAAGTCCGTCAAGGACACGCTCGACGCGCTGCTGCGCTCCATCAACAACTATTTCGACAATTAACCATAAGGAGGCCACACCATGAAGGTAATTCTGCAACAGGACATTCGCGGAAAGGGAAAGCGCGGTCAGATGATCGAGGTTTCCGACGGCTATGCCCGCAACTATATGCTTCCGCGTAAAATGGCGATCGAGGCCACGCCCGACAACGTCAACACCATGCGTATGACCGACCGCGCCAACGCCGAGAAGCGCCAGCGCGAACGCGAGGAGGCCTTCGCCCTCTCCAACCGCCTCAAGGATATGACCGTCGTCGTCAAGGCCAAGGGCGGCGGCGCCGGACGTCTGTTCGGCTCGGTCACGACGCAGGAGATCGCCGACGCGCTCAAGCAGACCTATGACATCACGCTCGACAAGCGCAAGATCGTCCTCGACGAGCAGATCAAGACCGTCGGGCTTTACACCGTGCGCTGCAAGCTGGGCTATGAGATCACGGCCGATCTGAAGATCAAGATCGAAGAGAAATAAATCCGGCCCCGCCGGCCGAAGGGAAGGATACCCATGGACGACTTACTCGCGCGTCAGGCGCCGCATTCCTTGGAGGCCGAGCAGGCCGTGCTCGGCTCGATGCTGATCGACGGCCGCTGCATCAACGAGGTCGTGGGGCTGGTGCGCCCGGACGATTTCTACTTGCAGACCAACCGCGAGATCTATGAGACGATCTATGAGATGTTCAGCTATTCTCAGCCGATCGACCCGGTCACCGTGCTCGACAAAATGCGCGAGCGCGGCGTGTTCGACGAGCAGAATTCGCCGAAATACCTGATGCAGCTCATGGAGATCACGCCGACGGCGGCCAACGTGAAGCAATATGCGCAGATCGTGCGCGACAAATCGCTGCTGCGCGGCCTGTCGACGGCGGCGTCGGATATTGTCGACACGGTCTATGAGGGCGTCGGCACGGCGCAGGACATCCTTGAGGCGGCCGAGAAGCGCATTTTCGCCATCCGCCGCGGCAACGCGGTCGATTCGCTCGAGCACGTCGGCACGATCCTGCTCAAGGTCTACGACCGGCTGGCCGAGCTGGCAAAATCCGACAGCGACATTTCCGGCCTGTCCACCGGTCTGCGCGACCTCGACAAGTTCATCAGCGGCCTGAACAACTCCGATCTGATGCTTCTGGCCGCCCGACCCGGCATGGGCAAAACGTCCATGGCGCTGAATATTGCGCTGAACGTTGCGAAAAAATATCCGAAGAAGACCGTCGCGTTCTTCTCGCTGGAAATGTCGAAGCAGCAGCTTGTCACGCGTCTGATCTCCAACGAGAGCTTCGTCGACAACAAAAAGCTCGTCACAGGGCGGCTCGACCCGGAGGACTGGTCGAAGATCGGCCTTGCCTCGACGGTGCTCAACCAGACCGACCTGCGCGTCGACGACAACCCGTCGCTGACCGTTGCGGAGATGAACGCAAAATGCCGCCGTCTGGAGAACCTCGGTCTGGTCATCATCGACTATCTGCAATTGATGACGGCGGCCGGCGGCCCGGTCAAATACGGCGGCGAGAACCGCCAGCAGGTCGTTTCGGACATCTCGCGCTCGCTGAAGATCATGGCCAAGGAGCTGAACGTGCCGGTCGTGTGCCTGTCGCAGCTCTCGCGTGCCAACGAGAGCCGGCAGGACAAGCGGCCGATGCTCTCGGATCTGCGAGAATCCGGCGCAATCGAGCAGGACGCCGACGAGGTACTCTTCCTGTATCGTGAGGACTATTATAATAAAGAGACCGAAAAGCAGAACGTTGCCGAGTGCATCGTGGCCAAAAACCGCCACGGCGAGACCGGCACGGTCGAGCTGCAATGGCTCCCGCAATTCACCACCTTTGCGGATCGGGAGTGGCGGCACGATGAGGGCTGAGGTCGCGGCATGGTGTCGTCGGGAGAGACTGCTTGCTCCCGGCGACCGCGTTATCTGCGCCCTTTCCGGCGGCGCGGATTCCGTGGCGCTGCTGTGTCTGCTGCTGGAGCTGCGGCAGGAGCTGGGGCTGACCGTCTCCGCCGCGCATTTTCACCACGGCCTGCGCGGGGAAGAGGCCGACCGCGACGAGGCCTTCGTCCGGGCGCTCTGCGCCGAGCGGGACGTGCCGCTCACGGTCGGCAGGGGAGACGTGGCCGCAGAGGCCGCGCGAACGCATGAATCCCCCGAGCTGGCGGCGCGGCGTCTGCGCTATGCGTTTCTGCTGGGACTGGACGGCGACCGCGTCGCCACGGCGCACCACGCCGGGGACAACGCCGAGACGATCCTGCTGCACTTGCTCCGGGGCAGCGGCCTGCGCGGCCTGAGCGGCATCCCGCCGGTCAACGGGCGCGTCGTCCGGCCGCTGCTGCCGTTCACGCACGAACGGCTGTGCGCCTATCTGCGCGCGAACGGCGTTGCGTGGATCGAGGATTCGACGAATTCTGCCGACGACTGCCGCCGCAACCGCCTGCGGCACGAGGTGCTGCCCCTGCTCGAGCGCGAAAATCCGAGCCTTCTGCGGCAGCTCACGCGGCAGAGCGCACTCCTGCGCGCCGAGGACGCGTTTCTCGACCGTCAGGCGCAGAGCCTGCTCGACGCGGCGCGCACGCCGTCCGGCGGCTGCGCCTGCCGGACGCTGCTGGAGGCCGATGAGGTGCTGCAAGGGCGCGCGATCCGGCTGCTGCTTCGCGAGGCGCTCCCGCAGGATGCCTCGCAGCGGCACGTCGAGGCCGTGCGGCGGCTGCTCTCCGCGCCGTCTCCCTCTGCCTCGGCGAGCCTGCCGCACGGTGTGCTCGCGGCACGCCGTTACGGAGAAATCACCGTTACGGTTCCAAAACCGACCGATTTTCAGCCAATTCCGCTAAAAATCGACGGCGAAACGGCCATTCCGGCAGCGGGATGGAAAATTTTCAGCCAAACCGTAAAAAAATATCAGGAAACCGCAAATACCCCTTTCCAATTTGCAGTAAAATATGATATGATAGTCGAAAGCAACCCGATCGTGCGGCCGCGCCGGCCGGGCGACCGGCTGCAGCGCGCCGGCGGCAGCAAATCCCTCAAGGAGCTGTTCATCGACCGCAAAATTCCCCGCGCGGACAGGGCGCTGCTGCCTGTTTTCGCGGCGCAGGGCGAGATTCTCGCAGTCGCCGGGCTGGGTGTCAGCAGCAAATTTCAACCGCAGGCGGGTGCGCCTGCACTATGGATTCGAATAGAGAAAGAGAGGATGTAACATGCTTCAAGACATCGAGCGCGTACTCATATCCGAGGAGGAACTCCAAAAGCGGATCGGCGAGCTGGGACAGCAGCTGGCTAAGGATTACGACGGCAAGGATCCGATCTTTGTCGGAGTGCTCAAGGGCGTTGTGAATTTCTTCACGGATATGGTGCGCGCGACTCCGATCCGCTGCCAATATGAATTTATGGCAGTTTCGTCCTATGGCGGCGGCACGTCCACGAGCGGCAATGTAAAGCTGCTGAAGGACGTCTCCTGCAACATCAAGGGCCGCCACGTTGTGATTCTTGAAGACATCCTTGACTCCGGCCTGACGCTGAAGTTCGTCACGGAGCATCTGCGCTCGATGGAGCCGGCCTCCCTGAAGATCTGCACCATGCTCGATAAGCCCGAGCGCCGTAAGGTCGATATTTTTGCCGATTATGTCGGCTTCACCATCCCCAACGAGTTCGTCGTGGGCTTCGGCCTCGACTATCAGGAGTTCTATCGCAATCTGCCGTTCGTCGGCGTCCTGAAGCCGGAGGTCTATTCCAAATAACAAAGGAGCACGGATTTTTTGAAAAAAACTCCGAAATTACTCAGCATCCTGACCTATATACTGCTGCTTGCGTGTCTGCTGTTTCTCGCGGCGGAGCTGTTTCAGGGCGAGCGCCCCGAGCAGGTCTCCTATTCCGAGATGCGCACGCTCTTTCTGGAGGAGAAGGTCAAATCCTTCAACTGGAAAAACGGCACGCTGACCATGGAGCTGCGCGAGGCCGACAAGGACGGCAACAAGGTCGTCGAGCACGAGCTGGCCGATCTGGATATGTTCTGGGAGGATCTTGGCAAGACGGTCCGGCAGCAGCAGAGGGATGGGATCCTCAAGGAATATAACTATGAGCCGGTCAAGGGCACACCGTGGTATCTGCAGATCCTGCCCTATGCCGTGCTCTCCGTCCTGCTGGTCGTGCTGCTCTATGTCATGCTCATGCGCGCGAACAACGCCGCAGGCGGCGGAGCGGGGGCAAAATTCGGCCGCGCCAACGCACATCTTGGCACGGGCGGGCGCAAAGTCACCTTCGACGACGTCGCCGGCGCGGACGAGGAAAAGGAAGAGCTGCGCGAGATTGTCGATTTCCTGCGTGAACCTGCCAAATACCGCGCCCTCGGCGCAAAGATTCCCAAGGGCGTCCTGCTGGTTGGCCCTCCGGGCACGGGCAAAACGCTTCTGGCGCGCGCCGTCGCAGGGGAGGCCAACGTGCAGTTCCTGTCGATCTCCGGCTCGGACTTTGTCGAGCTGTACGTCGGCGTGGGCGCCAGCCGCGTCCGCGACCTGTTCGATCAGGCAAAGAAGACCGCTCCGGCGATCATCTTCATCGACGAGATCGACGCGGTCGGCCGTCAGCGCGGCGCGGGTCTCGGCGGCGGACATGACGAGCGCGAGCAGACGCTCAACCAGCTCCTCGTCGAGATGGACGGCTTCGGCAGCAACGAGGGCGTGATCGTCATGGCGGCGACGAACCGTCAGGACATTCTTGATCCCGCACTGCTGCGTCCGGGCCGCTTCGACCGCCAGATTTATGTCAACCCGCCCGACGTCAAGGGGCGCGAGGCGGTTCTGCGTGTCCATGCGCGCAACAAGCGCCTCGGCGAGGACGTCGACCTAAAAACTGTCGCGCAGGCGACCGGCGGCTTCACCGGCGCCGATCTGGAAAACCTGCTCAACGAGGCCGCATTGGCCGCAGCGAAGCAGAACCTGCCGGTTATCACGATGCAGACCATGGAAGAGGCCATTATGAAGGTCATTGCCGGACCGCAGAAGCGCAGCCTTGTGCTGCTTGAGCACGACCGGCGGATCACCGCCTTCCACGAGGCCGGTCATGCCATCGCGGCCTATCGTCAGCCGACGCAGGAGCCGGTGCAGCAGATTACAATCGTGCCGCGCGGCAACGCGCTCGGCCTGACCGTGCAGCTTCCCGAGGAGGAGCGACAGCACCAGACGCGCAACCAGATGCGCGAGGAGATCGTCACGCTTCTGGGCGGCCGTGTCGCCGAGCAGTTGATTTTTGACGATATTTCCACCGGCGCGTCAAGCGATCTGCAGCGCGCCAGCCGCTTGGCGCATGATATGATCGCGCGCTTCGGCATGAGCGACCGCCTCGGCGCGGTGTCCTTCGATCAGGGCGGCGAGGTCTTCGTCGGGCGCAGCTATGAGCGCACGAAGGCCTATTCCGAGCAGACCGGCGCGATCATTGACGATGAAATGAAGCGCGCGGTCGACGCGGCCTATCGGCGTTGCGAGGAGATCCTGCGCGCGAACGATGAAAAGCTCCGCGAGGTCGCGGAGTTCCTGCTTGCGCATGAGACGATGACGCGCAGCCAATTCGAGGCCTGCATGAAGGGTGAGCCGATCCCCGTGCAGCGCGAGGGCTTCTTCAGCCACGCGCAGAGCGCACAGGAACAGGCACAGAAGACCGCCCGGCCGGAGCAAGACCCGACCGAGCAGCCCTCACAGAACGCCTCCGACACGGCTGACTGACGCCGCGCGGCAAACCCGGCAGAAAGCTCCAAACGGGCGGAGCGGACGCTCCGCCCGTTCCGGAAGGAATACAGGATATCCGATGAAAGTCCATGCGCTTGGTCACACACCCGTATCCGAGTGTTTATACTAGGAAACCTCTGAACCAATCGGCTGCGGCGCTCAGCAGGCCTTTTCCCCAACTTTTCGGTTTGAAAATCTTGAAATACGGAAAGGATTCCTGCAAGTTCCAAACCTCAATCTGGAACAAAATCCCTCGCTGTGACCGCTCTTGCGATTTCATCAGAGCTTCCCATAAATGCCCTGTACCTCGCAAGGCTGGAGGGCTTGCCTCCGGAGAGAACCGAGCGCGCTCCCCGACAGAGGGGCGGTCGCCCTTAAAATGAAATATGCGCCAGTAGCTCAGTTGGATAGAGCGTCCGCCTCCTAAGCGGAAGGTCGGGGATTCGAGTTCCTTCTGGCGCGCCACAAACAACGCCGAAAGCCTTTGTTTTCAAGGCCTTTCGGCGTTCCTTAATCAAGAATCAGTATTAATTCTTTCGTTGGCCTTTGGAAGCATACCGGAAGAAGGCCGGGGCTTCAGCCGGGCTTTCCGGTTGCCCCGAAAAATTTTAGTTGACAAAACCTGATTTATTGTATATTCTATTATTGGGGGAAGTTCACAAAAAGCTGCAATGTATTTAAGGGCGCAAGCGCCTTGCTGCACAGAATTGGGAAGCATCTGCAACGATGCTTGAATTCTGCGGCGGCGACGGGGGAGCAGCGGAGGGACGACCCCGGCCGGGCGGAAGGTGTGTCGGATCGCGGCATTTCCGGCAGCTTCCCCGCCCGGCTTTTTGAGAGAATGCCGGGGCTGCCAAACCGCCGGAGGAGCTGCTTAGCAGGACGTATTCGCTGCGGGAATGGACGAAATGTCATTTGACAAACCTTTCCTTTTTGCGGATTCCGGTAAGAAGCCCCTTTCGACTATTACGCTCCGAACAGGGGGTCAAAAAGCGGGGATAGAGGTGCTGAGGCAGGTGCTCCCTGCGTGGGGGCATACAAAGGGGCGGCGTTCTGCGCCGATCCGGCACGGTTCTTCAAAGGACGGCGGCTTACCGACGGACATGCCGCCAGAGAAACTATGGGAGGAAACAACATGAAAAAGAGAATGATCGCACTGCTGCTGTGCGCAGCGCTGCTGTGCGCGCTGCTGACGCAGATGGTCTCCGCCGCCGAGACGACGGAGATCGTGGAAACGGACGAGGAGATCCGCGTGAAATGCTCGGAGGTGCTCGAGGCCGTGATCAACAAAACTACCGGCGTTATGACCTTCGAGGTCACCGGGGAGATCAACCTTTCAGTCGACGCCATGGGGGAGACCACCTTCGCCCCCTTCAGCGACTACATCAAGCAGGTTATTTTTCCGCTGCAGCTCCGGTCAATCAAGCATGATTTGTTTGCGGGCTGCACGCGGCTTGAGCGAATCGAGCTGTCGGTGAATATTTCTTACATTGGGGAGAACGCGTTCAAAGGCTGCACGAGTCTTGAGCGAATCGAGCTGCCGGCGAGTATTTCTTCCATTGACTATAGCGCATTTGAGGGCTGCACGAGTCTGAAGGAGGTTTTCATTCCTGCCGGGCTGAGGAGGCTCGAGCCCTATGCGTTTACCCGTTGCTCGAGCCTCACGCGATTTGTTGTCGATCCGGAAAACGAATATTTTGAAGCCGATGCGGAGGGCGTGCTGTATAACGCCCAAATGAAGAAGCTTGTGCAGTGCCCCGGCGGAAAAACCGGGACATATACCGTTTATGAGCGCACGGAGGAGCTTGAAGCGGGAGCATTTGCCGGATGCCGGCTGTCGAATGTGAACCTCCCGGAAAAGCTTCGCATCATCGGATACCAGGCGTTTGCGGACTGCCCCAATCTGACGGAGCTGACGATCCCCAAAAACGTATTCTCCTGTGCAGGCCCGATCGCCTACGGCAGCGAGAACCTTCGCAGATTTGTGGTCGATCCGGAAAATACGGATTTTTCCGCCGATTCCTATGGCGGGCTTTATTACGGCACGGGCTTTAAAGAATGCCCGAGCGGCTTCCGCGGCAAGTACATTGTGAGAGAAGGAACGAGCTCGATCTTCATGGGAGCGTTTTCTAAGCGCACGGGGCTGACCGAGGTTTGGATGCCGGACAGCGTGACGATCATAGATAGTGCCTTTGATGGCTGTACGAGCCTTACCAAAGTCCGTTTTTCCAACAATCTTGAAATCATTGACTCCGAGGCATTTATGGGCTGCTCCGCGCTGCAGGAGCTTGTGATTCCGGAGAAGGTTTCTATGATCTGGTTCAGCGCATTCTCCTTCTGCAATTCGCTCAAATCCGTGTATTTTATGGGTGATGCGCCTATAATGGAAGCGGCCTTTGTCAACTATGTGCCCCATGGTGACGGGACATCCTGGGCGATCCCCGGCATGACCCTCTATTATATCGAGGGAAAAGCAGGCTGGGACGCACAGGAGGAATATCCGACCGCCGTTTGGACGACTGCGCCCTATTCGGATGCAAAACCGGGCAGCTGGTATGAGTCGGCCGTTCGCTATGCGACCGACCATAATCTCATGAACGGAACCGGCACGCACAGCTTTGAGCCGGAGAGCAGCATGACCCGCGCGATGCTCGTGACGGTGCTCTGGCGATATGCCGGTGAGCCGCGCAGAGGCTCGAATCGCTTCAGCGACGTTCCGTCCGGCGAGTGGTATACGCAGGCCGTTGCGTGGGCAGCGGCTGAAGGCGTGGTGAACGGCGTAGGCAACAGAAGGTTTGACCCGAACGGAAGCGTGAGCCGGGAGCAGATGGCGACGATCCTGTTCCGCTATGCCAAGAAGACCGGCGTCAACACCGAGAGCCGCGCGGATCTGAGCGCCTTCCCGGACGCGGGCGCCGTGGATCGCTATGCCTCCGACGCCATGCAGTGGGCAGTCGGCGAGGGCATCATCGGCGGCAGCCGCGAGGCCGACGGCGCCGACTGGCTCAAGCCGCTGGGTGACGCGACACGCGCGCAGGTCGCGGCGATCCTGATGCGCTTCATTCAGAATCTGGAGAAATAGGGAAGCTCTGATTCAATCGCAAGAGCGGTCAGCGAGGGATTTTGTTCCAAATTGAGGTTTGGAAATTGCAGGAATCCTTTACGTATTTCAAGATTTTCAAACCGACAAGTTGGGGCAAAAGACCCGCTGAGCGCCGCAGACGATTGATTCAGAGGTTCCCATAGACCGATTGAAACGGCCGGACTTCGACGAGGCTGCGGCCGTGACGATCGGAAAACGGAATGGAAGTCGAAAAGAATGGAAGTCGAAAAAATATGGCGGAACGGAATTGTGACAACGGCGCGCGGGGCGAGCTGAAGGAGTTGCTGCTTTTCATGCTGCAGGGCGCGGTGCATCTGCTTACCTGCGCGGTGGGACAGGCGCTTTTGTGGGCGCTCATCATCTGGCACTATGATCTGACGCCGTGGAGCTATGTGGGATCGTGTGCCGGCGCGGCGCTGCTGATCGCATTGGACTTTTGCATCAGCAGGAAGCTCACGGGCGCGTCGATGCGGCTGGGACATTTGACGGATCTGCTGCTGGTGCTCCCGTCGATCGCAGTGGCTGTGCAGTGCGGGACGCCCGGCGTGTTTGCTGCCGTTGCCGTTCTGGATGCTGCGGCCGTGACGGAGCGCGTGCTGCTCGTCGCGGGTTTACGACGGGACTTAGAGCAGAAAGGGGCGGAAAGATGAGACGACCGGTTTTGCTTGCGCTCATTTTGAGCTTGCTGGCGGTGCTGACGGCGTGCGCCGGAACGGCGCAGCCGGAGCCGACAACGGAGCGGCCAACGGCCGCGACGGCCTCTGCGACGCACGAGACCGAGCCGGAGACGCTGCCGCCGGTGCGCGAGATGACGCTGGACGACGTGCTTGCCGACCGCGGGCTGACCGCGCAGCTGTTTGCCGATCCGAATTTCAGCATCCATGACTATGACGAGGAGACGATCCTTGCGCATCCGGAGCTGACGGAATATTGCCGGGAGAACTGCGCGGTCGAGGACTTCCTGCAATGGGAGGACACGGAACGCTCAAGCTGCTTCAGCGCGGTCGCATATTCGCCGATTTTTCGGACGCTTGCGGTCGAATTCCGTCGGAACGGCTCGATCTACTATTATTACGACCTCTCGCCGGAGGTCGCCGAGGAGTTTTTCGCGGCGGATTCCCTCGGGCGGTATTACAATCAGAACATCAAGGGAAGCTATGACTGCGAACGCATAAGCTGACCGTGCGATTATACAGCCGCGCCCCGGTCGGGGCGCGGCTGTTTATCATAGCGCGGCCTTGCCGTGCCTCGCTCCGGGATGCCGTTTCGTTCCGTCAAAGATTGCCGCGTCGGGCGCAAATGCGCCCTCCTCGCAAGAACACAAAAAGTGGTAGGTTTTTGCGAAAACCTACCACTTTTGCAATCAAAAAATTGAAATCTGCCACAGAACGACACCGTGCAAAATTGCCTGCATAAAGCAAAAACGTGCGTTTCCCAAACAAAAACGTTCCAAATCTGTGCCATTGCGAGGCCGCAGAGCGGCCGTGGCAATCTTTAAGCCGAAGGTATGGCATCCCGCAGCGAGGAACGGGAGCGGAAAACGACAGAATTTCCAAAGGAACCTCTGAATCAATCGGCAGCGGCGCTCAGCGGGTCTTTTGCCCCAGCTTAT
>OLGE01001145.1_pt1 | contig 28459 bp, 24 predicted proteins | sample 1605151 | NCBI WGS metagenome assembly OLGE01 (sample SAMEA3888912, study PRJEB22519) | human gut metagenome | biome: human gut; feature: human-associated habitat; material: faeces | place: Denmark | collected 2010
TTCGGGCACCATATCATATGGTATGCCGTCTGGTACACACAATTGCGGTTGTATAGGATTTTCACCATGTCTCTAGTTTTATCACATGGTAATGTGAAATGCATGTGCCGCAATTCCTCACCTGACTGAAGTCAGATGTTTCCTTGCGGCGTTTCTATGAACTACCGCGCACTTACGCGCACGGTTTCATAGGAGCGTACTCCCATTTCTAACAGTTGACGGACATCCGCACGTGTATGCAGATTCCGTACAACTGTTGGCGTGTTCACTAAGACGCCCCCGTCGAGTTCGAGTAACTTCTTGAGCCACTCATCTCCGAGTTCTTTTCGGCCGATTAGCTCCCTGTGTCAATTGTTATAAGTGCCGTTTTAACAACTAAATTTGATTTAAGTTGTTGCAAACAGAAATAAAACAACTAAAACGCCACATTGTTGATGCAAATTTTTCCCTTGTTTACCCGTCGTTTGGTTTGGAGCTTGGGTTCAAATGGACGGAATCATTTGGACACCCAATGCGCGTGTCACTTTGATGATAGTTGCAAACTCAGGATTTCCTTTTCCGGACAACGCGCGGTAAAGACTCTCACGAGCCAGACCGGTCTCCTTGGCAAGTTGGGTCATTCCGCGAGCCTTTGCAATGTCTCCGAGAGTTGCTGCAATAAGGCTCCCGTCTCCCGGATCTTCCTCGAAAGCAGCTTTCAAAGCTAACCGGAAGTCTTCTTCTGTCTTGAGATAGTCTAACGGATTAAAGGTTTTCAACTTCATTTTTCATTTCCTCAAACAGTTGCTTTGCTAGGATTTTGGCTTTATTAATATCTTTTTGTTGATTTTCCTTCCCACCGCCACAAAGCAAAATTACAACACACCCGTCAATTTGTGTGAAGTAGAGACGCAAAGCAGGCGTTGAAAAATACGGGCCTCATAAACACGACAACCCAAACTTTTAACATCGCCGAGGTTACCCATAGACATTCGACGCATTCTCTGCGTGACACGGTGAGCTAGTTCACGGTTGCTACGCATTAAAGTGGCGAGCCACGCATCAAAAATATCTGTTGTTTGAACAATGTACTCGGCAGATTCCATAGAAGAGAACACCTCCTATTTAACGGCTCTATTGTAGCTCAAAGGTTACAAAAAAGTGGAATATTTCACCCTAAGTTAGGGTGAAACCTTGCATGTTCCTCCCGACGACTTAAGTCGCGGGCTTTCCGCGCATTTGTTGTAAAACCTAGGAGAAAGGAGGAGATCGTCGTATCATGCAAAGCAAGAGAAGTAGCGGCGCTGCGAACCATAAGAGAGGTCGAGATGCAAGAAAGAATGATGTTGTTGTATGGCGATGAAGGCAAAGGTCCGAAAGTTCAAGTTCTTGTACAAGATGAAACCATCTGGCTCACGCAGAAACAAATTGCAGAACTTTTTGAAGTTCAAATTCCTGCGGTTAGCAAACACTTAAAGAACATTTTCGATGAGAAGGAGTTGGTAAAAAATGAGGTTGTTTCCAAATTGGAAATAACCACTCAACATGGCGCAATACAAGGGAAGGTACAAACAAGAGAAGCAAACTTTTATAACCTTGATGCAATCATTGCTGTCGGTTATCGAGTTAACAGCAAACAAGCGACAGCCTTCCGCATCTGGGCAACCAAAGTCCTAAAAGAATACATCACCAAAGGTTTCGCTCTTGACGATGCAAGGCTTAAGCAAGCCAAAACTCTCACAGGAAAAGATTATTTCAGGGAGTTACTTGAAAGGGTTCGCTCAATTCGTGCGAGTGAGCGACGCATTTGGCTCCAAGTGACGGAAATATTTGCCGTGTGTAGTATCGATTACGACAAGAACTCTATTGAGGCACGCCGTTTTTTTGCAAGCATTCAAAACCTCTTCCATTTCGCAATCACAGGGCAGACGGCTGCGGAGATTATTTATTCTCGCGCTGATCGCAATAAGCCGAACATGGGGCTTACAACATGGAAAGAAAGTCCAGACGGAAGAATTTATAAATCAGACATCCGAGTTGCAAAGAATTATCTAGAAGAGTCCCAAATCAGACAGCTAGAGAGGGCCGTTAACGGATTTTTCGATTACATCGAGAGACAAATAGAACTAAAACAAAAACTCACGATGGCAGACATGTCGGAAATGGTATTCAAGTTCCTAACTTTCAACGATTACAAAATTCTTCAAAATAAGAGAACAATTTCTCGAACTCAGGCATTTAGGAAAGCTTATGCTGAGTACGACGAATTCAATAAGCAACAAAAGCTCGGGACGGATTTTGAAGAATTTGTTGAAGAACTAAAAAAATTAAAGAATTAATCTTGCTAGAGAGACAATCAACCATACGCAAGGAGTACGATTTTTCGAAAGCCGTCAAGGGGATGTAAGGTTTTTTGTGTCCAGGCGATAATAGCGCTCCCGTAGGGCGCGAAAGGAATCACCGTGGCACACCGTATAGGCTAAACGTACCAATCAGCCCGCTTAAAAATCGTTTTGTTGAAGTTCTAACACTCATTTCTGAACATCAGTACAATGATTTTTATGAACTCAACAGAACAGGACGGAGGGCCAAATGGGGTCATCTGCCAAAATCGGTTACGTACGCGTCAGCACTGTGGAGCAAAACACGGCCCGGCAACTTGTCGGCATCTCCTTGGATCGGATATTTGAGGAAAAGGTATCCGCAAAGACCATCGGCAACCGACCGGTGCTCAGGGAGATGCTGGGCTTCATCCGCGACGGGGACGATCTGTATGTCCACAGCATGGACCGCCTCGCCCGAAACCTCAAAGACCTTCTCACTCTCGTGACGACCATCACCGACAAGGGCGTGACGTTGCACTTCGTCAAGGAGAATCTCACCTTTGAAGCCAAGGCAAAGGCGACGCCCTTCAACAAACTCCTTCTTGGTTTGTTGGGGTCAGTGGCTGAGTTCGAACGCGAACTGATCTTGGAGCGACAGCGCGAAGGCATCGCACAAGCCAAGGCAAGAGGGGCTTACAAGGGGCGCAAGCCGATTGCGCCGGAGAAAATCGAAAAGGCTAAAGAGCTGCTTGCCCGAGGCATGACGAGAACGGAAGCGGCTAAGACCGTAGGGATGGGGCGAACGACGCTCTTTCTCTATTTAAGAAGCAGTGGCCACGCTCAAGCCAAGCAATCTATTTGACACTTCAAAACACCAGTTGCCGAATTTAGGAATACAAATGTCTGACGTGACCGAACAAAAAGCCCTAACCGAAAACTATGCCAACGCTATTTGGGCAGTCGCAGACCATCTGCACGGGCCTTTCAACGACGATGAGTACGGCGAGGTGATTCTGCCGTTCGTGCTGCTTCGCCGTTTCGAGTGTGTTTTGCAGCCCACTCGACAGAGGGTTTTGGATAGGAGCGCACAGCTCACGGCCCTCAAGATTTTTAACGAGATGCAGACAACGGCTCTGTGTTCCATCACAGGTGTGCCCTTCTACAACACTTCCAAATTTTCTCTGGCAACCCTAGGGCAAGATCATATCCGCGACAACTTGATCGCCTACAAGGACGGATTCTCCAAGAATGTGCGAGACATCCTCGATCACTTCGAGTTCAATCGCATCTGCGCTCGATTGGAAAAGGCCGATAAGTTGTTCCCGGTCGTTGACTTCTTCCAGGCCCTCGACATGAACGTGCATCCGCGTGTGATGAGCAACCTCTATGAAGAGCTCATCTGGCGCTTTGCCGACACCAAGCACAAGGCGAGCAAGGAATACCTGACTCCGCGTGACATTGTTCATCTTGCTACCACGCTGGTGCTTGACTCGGACAATACGATTCTGACTGCCACTTCCGGGCTGATTCGCACTTGCTACGACCCGACGTGCGGCACCTGCGGCTTCATTACAGATGCCATGGAGTTCATCCGCGAAGCAACCCACGAAAATAAACTGCGCACGGAACTTCAGCCCTACGGTCAGGAAATTAACGACGTTGCCTGGGCTATGGGCAAAGCGATGATGCTGTTGACGGGATGCAATGCTGACAGTACCGGCTCAACATCCCGCGACTTGTCGACTCACATCCTGCAAGGCGACACGCTCAAGACCGACTGTCATCTCGGCAAGAAATTCGACTTTGTGTTTTCCAATCCTCCCTTTGGTATGGATTGGAAGGACGCTTACGACAGCGTAAAAACCGATTCCCGATTTGCCGTGGGCCTGCCGCCTAAATCGGACGGCTCGATGCTCTTTCTGACGCACGTCGCCCGCAAGATGGCTCCCGCTGTCTATGACGCACAGGGCGAACTTGAACGCTGCGGGCACGGTGCTATCGTGCTTTCAGGCTCTCCCCTTTTCACGGGCGGCGCAGGGTCAGGTTCCAGCGAAATCCGTCGTTGGCTTCTTGAAGAAGACCTTGTGGAGGCCATTGTTCAGATGCCGGGAGAACTTTTCTACAACACGTCGATTGTCTCCTACCTGTGGATTCTTGCTTCAGGCAAACCCAGGAATCGGCGGGGCAAGGTGTTGTTGATCGACGCAACGAGCTTTAAGACTCCGATCCGCAACATCGGCAACAAGCGCTACCAGATTTCGCCAGAGCAAATCGCCAAGATCGCAGTGCTCTTCCGCGACTACAAGGACGGCGATTTTTCCAAGGTGCTTGACTATCAGGAACTCGGCTACCGAGCCGTCACGATTCAATGCCCGCTGAAGGCAAGGCTTCATCTCACGACGGACACCATCAACGCCGCGTTGGATCAGCCGATGGTCAAGGGAAAGCTCTCGGATGAAGACCTTGAGATGCTTCGCACGATCCTCAACGAGCATACGAAAGAGACAGGTGTTCATTGGATCGACACTTTTGGGCAGATTGCGAAGGGTAAGGGTGTCAAGCTCACGAAGGCTTTCCTGAAAACCCTGTTTGCCCCGCTTACTGTCAAGGATGCCGAAGGCGAAATCGTCAAGGACAACAAGGGCAACATCGTTTATGACCCTGATCTCAAGCAGGTTGAGAACATTCCGCTCGTTGAAAGCGTGGACGCATACTTTGAGCGCGAGGTGAAGCCCTTCTTACCTGACGCTGTGATTGACCGTACTGTCACCGATCCCAAAGAGCCCTCCCCGACGGATGACGACGGAAAGACGCATCCGAAGACTCCCGGCATTGTGGGTTATGAGATCAACTTCAACAAATGCTTCTACAAGTACGTCCCGCCCCGCAATCCTGAAGAGATTGCAGAAGAGATAAAGGCGCTGGAAGCTGAGACGGCCAAGCTGATGAAGGAGTTGTTTGAATGACGACTAAACAGTTAATTGCAGATACATTGCCTTCAGGATGGAAAAATGGCAAACTCAAATATTTCTATAAATTTGAAACAGGTTTTACGCCACCCACAACAAGACCAGAATACTACACGCCTGATGGAGAAATGTGGGTAACAATCGCGGATATGTGTAATTCTGAAGTAACTTCTTCAAAGAATCGTATTTCAAAATTGTATGCCGATTCAATTAAAGCTAAAAAGGTTCCTCGTGGAAGTTTGCTATACAGTTTCAAACTAAGTTTGGGGAAAACATCTATTGCAGGGTGTGATACATATACCAATGAAGCCATTGCCAGCTTTTCTTCTGAAAAAAATCCATGCATCAATTTTTTGAAATACTCATCGTGTATGATTGAGGATAATGCTCTAGAGAATATTTATGGGGCAAAATTACTCAATCGAGAGCGAATTGAGAATGCAATTATAGTTTTTCCTCCGATAAAAACACAAGAGAGAATCGCTGAGTATCTTGATAAACGATGCTCAAGGATTGATGAATGTATCAAAAAGCTTCAAGCACAGCTTCAGCTAGTATCTTCCTACCGCCAATCCCTCATCACCCGCGCCGTGACGAAGGGAAAAAATTCGAAAGGGTTTGATGCAGTCTCTTATGTGCCATTCTCCGCAATATTTTCTCTGAGACGCGGCTTAAATATCACAAGAGAAAATTATCAGGAGGAGGGAGTTCCGTGTCTTAGCTACGGTGATGTTCATTCTCGATACCTAGGTTTTGTGGATGCAGAGATAAACCCCTTGCCAAAAGTTTCTGATGATTTTGTATTGACAAACCCTCGATGTCTCCTGAAAACCGGCGAATTTGTTTTTGCCGACACTTCCGAAGATTATAAAGGTTCTGGGGATTGTACCTGTGTGATGAATAGTGGGGATGGTATTTTTGCGGGCTATCACACAACAGTAGCAAGTCCCACAAAGAGGAATATTTGTAGTCAGTATTATGGTTATTACTTCCTCTCTGATGATTTTCGAGATCAGGTTCGTAAGGAAGTAAAAGGGGTGAAGGTGTTTAGTATTACGAATACCATATTAAATCATGCAAAGGTCTTATTTCCACCTTTGAAAGATCAAGAAGAAATTGCGAGATTTTTAGATGTCAAGTGTTCGACTATTAATAAAATAGAACAAAAAATATATAAAGAAATCGAAAAGCTGAAAGAATATCGCTCCAGCCTAATCTCCGCCGCCGTCACGGGACAACTTGCCATTGATGAAGAGGCATCCGCATGAGTCTAGATTCTGCACACAAGGAAAAAGCCTTTGAGAACGACATCGTTCAGGGCTTTGTTGACCAGAAGTGGCTTTCCTCGCCCAACGACAAGGGATATGACCCCTACAAGGCCCTCTACGTTCCTGACGTACTCGCATGGCTGAAGTCGGCTTATGCCGAGCAGTACGCCAAGTTCTCCAAGCGAAGTGACGCGGACGAGTTTCTTCTGAACGTCATCGAAGAAGCCCTCAAGGAGAAGGGAACGCTCTACGTGCTTCGCAATTCCTTGACAGCGATTGGGTTCGGAATGTTCCGCATGAGCGAAATCAAGCCTGAAGACAATCGCAACCCGATTGTTGCCAAGCGCTACAAGGCAAACATCCTTCGCGTCGTGCAACAGGTGCATTTTCGGACGGACTCCAAGGAATCCATTGACCTCGTGTTTTTCGTCAACGGCATTCCTGTTGCGACTGCGGAAGTCAAGACCAACTTCACGCAGGACGTGAATGAGGCCGTGATCGAGTACAAGAAGAACCGCAAGCCCAAACCCACCAAGACGAGTGACGAATGCCCGTTGCTCAAGCCCGAGCGCGGGGCCGTTGTCCACTTTGCCATCAGCGAAACCGACATCCAAATGACGACCAAGCTCGATGGTGAAGGGACGCGCTTTCTGCCCTTTAACAAGGGTAACAACGGTCACGCCGGAAACCCGGAGGCGACCAAGACAAATCCCTATCCCGTCTCCTACTTCTGGAAGGAAATCGGCAAGAAGGACGCTTGGCTGGGGCTCTTTCACAACTTCGCCTATGTCGAACGCACGGTCGTCACGAATGCAAAGGGTTACAGCGTTGAGAAAAGCACGCTGATCTTCCCGCGCTACCACCAATGGCGTGCTGTGACGAAGGTCATCGCCGATGCCAAAAAGCGCGGCGTGGGACAGAAATACCTCATCGAGCATTCTGCGGGCTCGGGCAAAACCAAGACCATCACTTGGACGGCCTCGCAACTATCTAAGCTGCGCGACGAAAACGGCAACGCCTATTTCGACACGATCCTCATCATGTCCGACCGCAAGGTGCTTGACTCGCAGCTCTCCAAGGCCGTGTTGCAGTTCAACACCAAGGAAGGGCTCGTGAAGTCCATTACCGTCAAGGACGGTTCCAAGACGGAATCCCTTGTCAAGGCTCTGGTCGATGGCAAGCGCATCGTCATCGTGACGATTCAGACCTTCCCCTTTGCCATGGAAGAAATCATCCTGAATGAAAAACTTCAGGGCAAGCGTTTTGCCGTCATCTTTGACGAAGCCCATAACTCGCAGACGGGCAGAAGCTCGGCGCGTCTCAATACGGCGCTCGGCAATGTCGGTACAGGCTCGCAGGAAGCCCAGACGGTCGATGACCTTCTCGAAGCATGGCAGAAGTCGCGCTTGCGCCCGGCGAATGTTTCGTTCCTCGGATTTACCGCCACGCCCAAGCACCAGACGATGATGCTCTTTGGTCGGCTCAAGAACGGTGAAGCCTTTGACATCAGCACCTGTGGCAAGGATGTTCCAGCGGTGAGCTTTGACAAGTACCCCATGCGTCAGGCTATCGAAGAAGGCTTCATCCTCGACGTGTTGCAGGGCTTTACCCCCTACTCAACCGCTTGGAAGCTCTCCCAAAAGAATGAGACCGATAAAGCCTCCGAGTCCCGAGTTGATGTCAATGCAGCCATGAGCGGACTTGCCAAGTGGAAGGCCCTTCATCCCACAAACGTCTCGCAAAAGACAGAGTTCATCATTGAACACTTCAAGCGCAATGTCGCAAGCCTTCTGAACGGTCAGGCCAAGGCAATGATTGTCACCTCGTCTCGGGCAGCCGTTGTTCGCTACAAGAAGGCTTTTGAGCAGTACATTGCCAATCACAAGGACGAGGGCAACATTCCCATTCTCCGATTGGGCATCCCTCTGGCGGCTTTTTCCGGGGAAGTTGTTGGGAAAGATGCCAAGCATCCTGCAGATGTGGTGCAGGACGATTCCACCGCGTGGGTCAATCTCATTAAGTCTGATGAGAAATACACCGAACAGTCGCTCAATCCCTCCGTCAGCTTTGGACAGGACGGAGCGTTGGAAAAAGCCTTTGACGGTGACAACTATCGCCTCATGATTGTTGCCAACAAGTTCCAGACGGGCTTTGACCAGCCCAAGCTCTGCGCGATGTACGTGGATAAGGTCATCGGCAATCCTGTTGAGATTGTCCAGACCTACTCGCGCCTCAATCGTATCTACCCAGGAAAGGACAGAACCTTCATTGTCGACTTTGTGAACGACAAGGATTCGGTCATTAACGCGTTCAAGATCTACGACAGCGGTGCCTCGATCAACGAGGCGCAGGACGTTCAGGTACTCGACAAAATCCGTCGCGCCATTCTGGATGTGGCATCTTCTCGGAAGAAGACGTGCAGACCTTCACAGAGGATTACTTCACGCCCATGTTGCACCGCTTTGTGCAAGGGGCCAAGGATGATCCGACTGCGCATCAACAGCTCAACGTCTTTTTCTCCGAGCCAGCAAAGATCTATGAAGATCGCCTGCACTCGGCTTACGACTTGTGCAAGCAGTACGAAGAAGAGCACCGCAATGCGGTTCTGTGCAAGGACGAAGATCGGGCAGCGCAAGCCGACAATAATCTCAAGGAAGCCAGCCAAGCCTACGAAAGCGTGAAGCGCTTCAAGTCCAACCTGTCGAGGTTCGGAAGCGTCTACAACTACATTGCGCAGATCACCGACATTAACTCCGGTGAACTCGAAGGCTTTGCGCACTACTGTGCCTTCCTTGTGAAGCTCCTCTCGGGCATCAAACCTGAAGAGATCGACTTGTCATCGGTCATCCTGACACACTACGAACTCAAGGCCGATCCAACTTCTCCCCCGGGGGGCGGTGACAAGAATCCCGAGGACGAGGAAGATGTCACGCTCAAGCCCATCACGGGGGGTGGAAGCAATGAGCCCAAGGGGAAGCTCCCCGAGTATCTTGCCGATATTTTGGATGCCATCAGTAATTTTGCGGGTGATCTGGCAAGCACTCAGGATGCCCTTAACTACTGCACGTCCGTTGCCGACAAGGTTAGTGCCAACGACATTGTGCGCGAGCAAGCTCGCAACAATTCCCGAGATGTTGCCAAGAGCGGAGCGATGAATGAGGCTGTCATGAACGCCGTGTTTGAGCTGCTGGAACAGAACCAAAAGCTCACGACGATGGTCGCTTGCGACGCGGCGAAGAAAGATGAACTGATGAACATCGTTTACGCGATGCTCAAAACAGAACACCGCATCCAGCCCAAGGAGGTCGAACTTTACGACCATCGATTGAATTGATTCGTAGCAAAGAGATTGGCAAATGACCAACAAAGGCTTCATCTACATTCTGACAAATCCGTCCTTTCCGGACTATGTCAAGATCGGGTACGCGCACGACGTGGAAAAGCGCCTGCAGCAACTCAATCGAAGCGAGTGCATTCCGTTTGCCTTTCGGGTCTATGCGCTCTATGAAGTCGAGCACGTTTTGGCTGACAAGCAGATCCACAAGCTGCTCGACTCTCTGAATCCGGATCTGCGCTCGGTGGATACGTTTGCCGGAAAGGAGCGCGTGCGCGAGTTCTACGCGATCAGTGCTGAAGAGGCGTATTCGCTTCTCGAATGCATCGCCGTCATCAGCGGCACGCAGAGTCGGCTCAGGAAGACCACGCCCACGGGTGAAGCTTTGGAGGACGAAGCCGTCGCCAAGGAACTTGAGGAGATCAGCTGCACGCGCCGAGAAAACTTCAATTTTGCCAAGTGCGGCATCCCGGTGGGGGCCAAGATTCACTTCATCGACCACCCGGATCTTGTGGCCACGGTGCTCGATGAGCGTTTCATTGAGTTCGAGGGTCGGAAAACCTCGCTGTCAAGGAAAGCGCAGGAGATCCTTCAAGCGAATCACCCCGTCCAAGGGATCTTGTATTGGGTGTACGAGGGCACGGTTCTCTCCGATCTTCGTGCCCAAAAAGAGAGACAAGGGTTGTACGAAGTAACATAACACCTACATTGGAAGTGTTAGTTCTGTTTTGAAGGGGATGTAAGTTTTTTTGTGTCCAGGCGATAATAGCGCTCCCGTAGGGCGCGAAAGGAATCACCGTGGCACACCGTACACCCAAAATAAACGACACCGTAAAATTTACCGACCAGCAGCAGGCCATTCTGAACGATGCCGTAGAGCAACTGATGGAAGCCGGCGGCTTAACGGCCTTAACGCAGGCTCATTTCAACGAAGCGATGAAGATCGTAGCCCAACGCTTCATCAACGCCGCCCTGCAAGGGGAACTGAAGCACCATTTGACACAGGAAGACGAAAATCTCAACGAAGAGGAATCGTCGGCTGAGCGCGTTGAAAACAAACGCAATGGGTACAGCAAGAAAACTCTTCACGGAAATAAAGGCGATTTAGAAATCCAGGTGCCCCGCGATCGCAAGGGGACTTATGTTCCCCGCCTGGTACCCAAGCACTCACGGCATTTCAATGACTTCGATGACGCCATCATCGATTTATATGGACGCGGATTGTCTACCCGTGAAATCACTGAGTTCATCAGAAGTCAGTACCACGTTGAAGTGAGTGCCGAATTCATCAACACCGTGACGGAAAAGGTAAATGACGACGTACGGCAATGGCAAGGCCGTCCGTTGGATTCGGTCTACCCGGTGGTGTTCTTTGACGCTTTGCGCATCAATATCCGTAAGGACGGCGTCATCAAGAAGATGGCGGTTCATTTGGCTCTCGGCGCACGTTGTGACGGCCGACGCGATGTGCTCGGCATGTGGGTTCATGAAAACGAAGGCGCGGCTTTCTGGACGTCGGTATTTACGGAATTGAAAAACCGTGGCGTAGAGGACATCCTGATTGCCGTCACAGACGGCCTCAAGGGTATGACGCAAGCCATTGAATCCGTATTTCCCCAGGCGCAACATTAAACCTGCATTGTCCATCTCATCCGTGCCTCTACAGCCTTCGTCAGCCACAAGGATCGAAAGGCTGTAATGGCCGGCTTAAAGCCCATTTACCGTCCTTTGTGTAGGAAAAGAAGAAATTGATTTTGCCCTCTCTGACGCGCACGTAAAAGTTCGGTTCAATCCCGTAAACACCATCAGGCAGGCTTGGGAGGTTTTTCTGGGTAATTTTGACTGTCATTTTGAAAAGTCCATACAAAAGTCCATACAGGGCAATGACAAAGCACTGTACACGAAGTGCCAGAGCAATTTAAATTTTTGTCAGGGGAACAAACAGGGAATGTCGGCTCTATCCCTGTATTTAAAGGAAAAAACGGATTCGAACCGTCAAAAGCCTAGGTTCTGTCAGGATTGAGTCAGGGCGATTTCAGACACGAAAAGAGGGTTGATGGCGGAGAAGGAGGGATTCGAACCCTCGAGACCAGTATATGTTGATCTGCGCCCTTAGCAGGGGCGTGCCTTCAGCCACTCGGCCACTTCTCCAACCAAGCGGTTTCCCGTCAGGAAAACCGAGAACTCGCATCATACCGAATTTGATGAAATTTTGCTTTCGTTCGGATCCTCGTACAGGCGAATCCCGTCTTTAAGCCACGGAGCTACTGCAATGAGCCCGGGAAGCACCTCATCGCGTAAAACAGAACGCACGGCCTGATAACACGTCTCGGTCAAACTCTTGTCTTCGGACTTATCGGTAATCAGAACCAAATCACGGCAAAGCACGGGCTCAGGCATCGGAACGGCTGTAACTCCTTTTGCAATCGCTCGTGTCTGCAAAATCGTCGATGGGCGCGTAATCGTCCAGCCGAGGTTGTCCGCAATGAGTGTGACCATCATTGTGTTCGAGTCAACTTCAAGTTTATTAGGAAGCGAGAGAGATTGCGAGGAAAGATACGTTTCGTTCAATCGACCGCCCCCGCTTTCGTGATAGTAATAGATACAGGGTTTCCCGCAAAACTGAAGATCGGCCCACGTCCACGGACCCGTTTTGCTTCTAGCCATTGCCTCGGGTAGTAGCAGTACCGACGGCTCCCGAAATAGGAGCCTGCGATTGAGCCCCTGGATCCCAGGAAATAAGTCACTTGAAACAATCATATCGAGTTTGTGCTCAAGCAAGTGACTGACAAGAGTATTGGAGGTAGCCGTAATCTGCAAAAGGCGCGACGTGACAGGAAGGAGTTTTTCGATGAGTTTCGGGATAAGATTGAGAGAAAGACTTTCAACGCACCCTACGCGAATCACGGGGTTTAAGGCATTCCTTAATCGTATTCGACCGACGGTGTCTTCCAAGGCATTGGCGTGGCGCTTTATCTCGTGGTAAAGAACCCGCCCTTCGGGCGTCGGGGCAATCGGGCGCACGGAACGATTCAAAAGCGTCAAGCCGAGCCTTCTTTCCAAAGCATCGATTCGACGAGAAACCGAAGACTGCGTCTGACCGATGGCAGAGGCGGCTTTGGAAAAACTTTGCAATTCACAAATCAAAATAAAAAGAATCGCATCGGCATCGAAAAGCTCCGATTGCATCGCATGGCACCCCATCGTTTTATCTCCGTCTCGTGTATACAAATTCCCTTTTTGCATTATTCCGTAGTTTCCGCCCCATCGGGACGGCCTATTCCCACAAAGCATAAAGAGTATTCCGAAGATAAAAGAACCCTAAGGGTATTACCTTACTCGATTTTACAGTCGGTCTGTTTTTCAGGATTCCTTCGGAGTCTCGAAATTTTCCCCAACCCCTTAGCGGAGACTTAAATGATTTGGCTTGAAGGTTTGATCATTCTCGCTTGTATCATGATCGGTGCGAGAAAAAACGGGGTCGCCATGGGTTTTGCAGGCGGCATTGGACTGATCCTTTTGGTGTTTGTCTTCGGCTTACGTCCGAGTTCACCCCCCATTAACGTTCTTCTGATTATTCTGGCAGTCTCGTCGATGGCCGCCACGTTGCAATGTGCAGGCGGTCTGGATTTGCTCGTTTCCGTTGCCGAAAAAATACTGCGCAACAATCCGAATCGGATTACCGTCATGGCTCCAATCGTGACCTTCGTCTTTACGATGTTTACGGGAACCAGTTACGTCGCAATGGCCGTGTATCCGGTCATTTCCGAAGTGGCCTTAGAAGCGGGCATTCGCGTCGAGCGTCCGATGTCCATTGCCATGGTCGCCAGTCAACACGGTATTTCGGCCTCGCCCGTCTCGGCCTCCACAGCCGCTCTTTTAGGCGTTCTTGCCGTTCACGGTGTCACGCTCGGTCAGATTATGGCTGTTGCGATTCCTGCTATTTTCATCGGTTGCATGTTAGGCGCCGTAAGTGTCTACAAGCGCGGAGCGGAACTTGCCGATGACCCGGAATTTCAGAGACGCCTGAAATCCGGGGAACTCACAGCCCAAGAAAACCGTCCTGCCTATGTTCCGACACGACAAGCCAAACTCTCGGTCACAATCTTCGGCATTGCCGTAGCTCTGATTGTGCTTCTCGGAAGTTTTAAGGGCCTGATGCCTTCCTGGAATGTAAACGGCAAGCTCGTACGCCTTTCCATTCCCAATGCGATTGAAATGATTGCCTTCGCCGCATCGTTCCTGATGGTACTGACATGCAACATTGCTCCGGGCAAAATTGCAAAATCCGGCGTCTTTACTGCCGGGATGACAGGCGTGATTGCAATTTTCGGCATTGCTTGGATGACCGATACGTTCTTTTTAGCCCACAAGGCTGAATTCATTGCCAACCTCGGCGGTACCGTCCAAGCCTATCCGTGGCTTTTCGGTGTCGTGCTTTTCGGGATGAGTGCCCTGCTTTTAAGTCAAGGTGCGACAACCAGTTCCTTAATGCCGATCGGCGCCTCTTTAGGGCTTCCTGTTTCTTCCTTGGTTGCCATGGCGCCCGCTGTTAATGGCCTGTTTTTCTTCCCGGCAACAGGATCGGCCATCAGCGCTTTGACATTTGACCGCTCCGGAACAACTCATATCGGCAAATACGTTCTCAATCACAGCTATCAACGACCGGGCTTTGTCACGTGCATAAGCTCTATCGTAATCGGCTTTGTGATTGCCTCTTTTGTTTTTTAACCCCATTTGACTGACGGAGAAAACCTTATGCGAATGGAACACGATTTACTCGGAGACCTACCGGTACCCGATGATGCCTACTACGGTATTCAGACCGTTCGATGTGCGGCCAACTACGATGTGACCGACCGAACCTTTAACGACCTACCTGAGGTTATTCGCGCCGTGGTGGAAGTGAAAAAAGCCTGCGCCATGACGAATGCTCAGATCGGGGCGCTCGATCAATCGAAAGCCGCTGCCATCGAGCAGGCGTGCGATGAGATTATCGCCGGCAAAATGGCAGGGCAATTCCCCGTCAACGTCTGGCGTTCGCACGGCACGGGCGTGAATATGAACGTCAACGAAGTCATTGCCAATCGCGCCAATGAAATTCTGACCGGTCACAAAGGGTATGAGGCCGTCCACCCCAATACACACGTCAATATGTGTCAATCTTCCAACGACACATATCCGACGGCAGAGGCAATTGTCCTTTATCGGATGATCGGAAAGGCCCTCAAATCCGTTCGGTACTTAGAAGAAGCATTAGCCAAAAAAGCACTTGAATTTAAAGACGACGTGCGCCTTGGACGTACCTGCATGCAAGATGCCGTCCCGATGACCTTCGGTCAGGTCTTCGGCGGTTATCACGCAATGATGAAAAGAAATCGCGTCCGCCTGGAAAAACTGCAGCCGGAGTACCAAGAAGCCATCCTAGGCGCAACGGTGCTCGGAACCGGAATCGGCCAGATGCCCGGATACAACGAAGCCATCTATGAAAACCTTTCACGCGTCGTAGGTTTTCCGATGCACCAAGCAAAAATGGACGGAGAAGTTATCGAAGATAGCGCCCTTTTTGACGGCTCGGCGAATAACGACGGCCTGATGGTCCTCATGAGCGTCATAAAAGCCATTGCCTGCGCCGGCGGCAAAATCGGCAACGACCTGTATATTTTTTCTTCAGGTCCGAGGACCGGTATCGGAGAATTCATTCTCCCGTCTATTGCGCCGGGAAGCTCGATCATGCCGGGAAAACTCAACCCGTATATGCCCGAACTTCTTTTGCAGATTATGCAACAGGTTATGAGTCACGATGCCGTAGCGACACTGACGATTAACGAATCGGAACTGGATTTGTGTTCGAGCACATGTGCCTCGTTTATGGGCGCCATGGAATCGTTGGAGCTCATTGAAAAGGGCTTTAGGCTCTTTACCGACCTGTGCTTAAAAGATTTGACGATTAACCGGGAAAAAGCGCGCAAAAACGCCGAGATGTCGACTTCGAACGCGACAATCGCCAGTGCCCTGTTCGGCTATCCGACAGGAACACGCATTGCACAGATTGCCTACAAGGAAAAGATTACTTGCAAGGAAGCGGCACTGCGCGAGGGTCTTGTTAGCCCCGAAGTGGCCGAAGAAATTTTCGACGTCACAAAGCTTGCGCATCGTAAAGACACGGTTGCCATGCTCTCTAAATACGGCGCTTTACGCGCCATCGATTAATCGACGGGAGAATTCGAAATGACACAAATGCGAGTTGAACACGACGGACTCGGAGAACTCGAGATTCCCGAGAGCGCCTACTACGGAATCGTCTCGGAGAGAAATCGCCGGGCGTTTGATGTGGGACCCTTAACGCTCGATGACTACCCGAGCTACATTCGTTCGGTAGCCTTATGCAAAATTGCCTGTGCCCGAGCCAATGTCCAAATCGGCGCCTTAGATCCGGAAAAGGCTAAATATATCGAATTAGCCGCTCGAGAAGTTGCCGACGGCAAGATGAAAGGTCAGTTTGTCGTAAACATTTATCGCGGCTCGGGGACTCCGACCAACATGATTGTTAACGAAGTCGTTGCGCACCGAGCCAACGAACTCATGACGGGCAGTAAAACCGGTCCCATTCACCCCAATACGCATGTCAATATGTGCCAGTCGACGAACGACCTTGTGCCGACGGCCAAAGAGATGGTTATCTACGAGGAGCTCGGAAAAGTCATTGACGCGAGCAAAATCCTACAAGCTTCTTTACAAAAGAAGGCAACGGAATTTGCCGATGTCATCAAGATGGGCAGAACGTGCCTGCAAGATGCTGTGCCGCTCACACTCGGCCAAGAATTCGGGGCTTTTGCTCATGCAACCGGACGTCTTGTTAAGCGCCTGAAGCTTGAACGTGAACACTGGAATAAATCGTGCTTGGGAGGAACGGCGGTCGGTACGGGTATGAGTTGTCTGCCGGGCTTTAGGCAAGTCATTGCACAGCACTTAAGTGACGTGTGCGGCAGACCCATTGAAACCGAAGAAGACCTTTTTGACGGCATGATGGCAACCGACGGTCTTGTCATTGCCCATGCGCACGTACAGGCCCTCGCAACCCTTGTTTGGAAGATGGCACGCGACATTCGACTTTTGGCTTCCGGTCCGAGAGCCGGTTTCGGGGAAATCAATCTCCCGGCCGTTGCACCGGGAAGTTCGATTATGCCCGGTAAGGTCAATCCCGTCATTCCCGAAATGGTGTTTTTGACAACAGACCGTGTCAGTGCGAATCACACGGGACTTGTTGCAGGAATTCTTTCCGGATGGCTTGAGCTCGGGACGTCCTCAGGGATTCCCGTCAAGAGCTTTATCGAGTCTTGTGACCTTCTTGCTCGCTCGATGAGAATCTTTGCTGCCAAATGCATTGACGGCATTACCGCCAACCGCGAGCACTGCCGCGAGATGACCGAAATGAGCACATCGCTTGCGACGATGGTCAGTACGCTTTTCGGGTACGAAGTCGGAACCAAGATTGCACACTTGGCCATCGATGAAAACATCACCTGTAAAGAAGCGGCCAAGCGTAGCGGCCTTTTGCCCGATGAGACTGTCGAGGAGCTCTTTGATGTCACGGCCATGACAGATCCGGACAAAATGGAAGCACTCTTTAAAAAATACAAGACACTACGTCACGTGTAGCTAAGATTTTCCCCTCGCCCCGGAAAACTTGATTTGTATCGAGTTTTCCGGGGTTTTCTAAAGAGTTACTATGTCTCAGACATCGCTTAAAGGACCCTTACTTGTTCTGGCAGGGTCTTTATGTTTTTCCACAAGCGGCTTTTTACAAGCCGTTGCCCCCGATCAAGCAACGCCCTGTGTGGTCGCCGGCATGAGAATGCTCATCGGGGCAGTTGCACTTTTTTTATTTAGCCTCCTTGCGGGAAAGAAACTGAATTTGCGCAACTGGCCCGTCAAAACCCTTTTTGTTTATTCTCTTGCACTTTGGGCCTATCAAATCACTTTTTTTAACAGTCTTCTTTTTGTGGGAGTTGCCGTCGGGACGGTTGTTTCCATCGGTGTGACACCGATTGCCTCGGGCATTATGAGTACGATTTTGGAAAAGAAAGCCCCGCCCCGAGCCTGGTACCCGGCAACACTGCTTGCCGTCATCGGACTTATTCTGATGAACTCGGTGGAAGGCGCTCCCTTAGATCCGTTCGGTCTTGCGTTATCGGTGTTTGCCGGCATCTGTTATGCCGTCGACCTTACCATCGCAAAGTCTTTAACGGAGCACCACACGGCAGAAGAAAGCATGATGGTCGTCATGTTCCTTGTCGGACTCGGATTACTCCCCTTCTTTTTCTTTTATCCGGTCTCATGGGTTCTGACGGCCAAGGGATTAGCCGTCACAACAGGACTAGGCGTTATTACGGCCGCTTGTGCATTTTCTCTTTTGGTTAAAGGCCTGAAAACCACGCCGCCGGCAATTGCTTCAACATTGACGCTTGCAGAGCCGATGGGAGCTGCCCTCCTCGGAATCTTTGCATTAGGGGAGGCGTGCAGCACAAAAACAGCCATCGGGATTGCTCTGATTATGGCTTCGATTTTGGTTCTCGTTGTCCTGCAGGGAAAACAGCGCTCTGAATCGAATCATCCCTAGCGTAAAACCTCAATCAATTAAAATAACCGACTCTTCGCTTTTAAAAGCGAGCGGGTTCAAAGGCATCGCATTCGTGGAAATGAAAAATTTTTACCGAGAGCAACACAAGGGTTCGGACGCTCAAACGAAGGAAAAGAGCCTGTCGATGGCGACAACGGGGTCGGGATCTCAAAGCGATTGACAATTGTCACCGGTAAAGTCTTTAACAACACCGGCCTCTTCATTGAAGGTATGCAAGGCGCCTACCCTCCGCCCTCACACCTACCTTAACGCTAAAAAAGCACATGCCTCAAAGACCCTTGCCGATGCCGTTTCACTGTCACCCTCGAAAAAATCCCGTTCCCTCTTGACTCAAAAGTCCAACTCAAGCACACTTGACTGCAGAATCCGAAGCACTTTGACGGACGATTCAACCAAGGAGCCTGACTATGACAACACAACGCCGACCCCTTGTTATCGCCGCCCTCATCGGTCTTATCACTCCGGCCGTCGTTTCGGCCACGGGGCCCGTGGGATTTTCTCACTGCACAAGGACCATGGATCCCTCGATATTGACCGCGCCCATTGATCGCTCGCGCCTTGTGACAATCGCTCAAATTAAAGCCTCGTCGCGCCATGAGGATCTCGTTTATCTTAAGGGGTGCTTCACCAAGCACCTTTGCTGCGAAACGTACGAATTTACGGATTTAGCGGGCGATACGATCGGCGCCAGATTAAATGACGATGAAAACTGGTCACATGTCCGCCGCGATGATCTCGTCGAAATTATGGCTAAGGTCAACACAAAACGAAAAGTACCCGAACTTGACGTACAAGTCGCCCGGCCGATGAAGTGATAAGCCCCTTTGGGCCGATGAAGCCGGCAACACGTTTGTCGCAGACCTGAACGTTGATAAAAATTGGTCCCATATCAAGCAAGATGCGCTTTGCAAGATTTGGGCCGAAGACGATAAAGGTTGGAATTGCGCTTGGCTTTCCGATAAAAATTTAAAGGGCGTTTCCTTATAGCAATGCGTTGCATCATGTGAGAAAATCTCAAGATGTTTTTCCTGAAATGCGCATTTTTTCGTGAAACGTACGTCTGCCCTTTGCAAGGAGAACAACATGTCCGATTTATCTGACAATCTTTTCTCGGATAGTCTCAAGGTTTTCTTGCATTTTGCGCAGCACCGTAATCTTGCGAAAACAGCCGAGGCCTTCGGCGTCTCGCTTTCGTCGGCTTCTCGACAGATTCGAAAACTGGAAGCAACGCTGAAAACCGATTTAATTGTCGCCGGGAAACGCCCCTTTACCTTAACGCCCGAAGCGAGACATTTTTATTCAGCCTTGCAGGAGATTCGACACGAACTACACAACGCCGTTGATGACCTCAAGGCCGGATCTTCCCGGGCCAAAAATTTACGCATCGGCTTTATTGAGAGCTACACGCAAGCTTCGGCAGAAATCCTTCATGAGACGGCATCCGATTTTGATGCCGTTTTAAACGTCACGGGGACAACCGATCGCCTCAGCGGTCTCTTTGAAGACGGTGAAATCGATGCGGTTGTCACCTCCGAGCTTCCGACCGAAATCAATCACGTGATGCGCATGACCTTCTTGCGTGAACCGGCCCTTGTTGTCGTTCCCAAATTCTTGGCAAAATCCCTCCCTCCTTCCCTGAATTGGAATAATCTGTCGTTTTGCGGTCTGCCGTATATTTTTTCTTATAAGCGAAGTCGTTCGGGAAAATCCCTCGTGAGCTTTCTGACAACCAACGGGATAACCTTTCACAGTCGCATCGAGGTCGACAATATCGGCACGAAATTAGGTCTCATTGCCCGATCTCGAGGCTGGAGTCTGATCCCCGTTTCATCTCTTTTTCAAAATCGGACTTTGATTGACAATGTTCTGCTTGACAAACTGGCCTTTTTCTCAATGCCCGAACCGGCTTTTAAGCGACGTTTAATGCTCGTGGCAAAGAAAGACTTTCCACGTGCGCTTTTTAGAAATCTTTCACAAACGCTGGCCGATTATACGCAGAACACGATTCTTGCCTGGGCCCGAATACGCTTTCCTGCAGCGGCAGAGAAAACGGAAATCTATCGCCCCGATCAAAGTTTTTAAACCCAGGGATCCGTTACTGTTTTCCGGCTTTGGCAAAGCCGGCGATTGCTGCAATTCCCCAAAGAACGCACGAAGCCGAAAGGAAAATAAGGACACCCGTCCAATTCCCGTCTCCTCGATAAAGACTTGCACAAAGTAAAGGCCCGAGGGCCCCGAGGATGTAACCGAATCCCTGAGAGATCGAGGATAAGGCAAGCATTTGGGAAAGAGAAACGGACGATTTTGAAATCAAAATGAGCGCAAGGGAAAAACGCGCACCGTGCGGCACGGATAAAAGCACACAGGCAAGAAAGGGCCAAAATCCCGGAAGAAATAAAAAAAGAAGCGGAACAATCGAGAGGACTGTGAGGACAAAGGAGAGCCGCCCCTCTGTACCGAAGAGACGAATCATCGGCGCAATCAAAAGACTTGCAAGCCCCGCACCGATTAAAAGAACGGAAAGAGCACAACCGGCCGCCGCAGGATCCATTCCCCGACTCATCAGAAGCGTCGGTAGCCACGCAATGAGCGCATAGACAACCAAAGACTGAAGACTCATCGTGAAAACGACGGGAACTTTTGAAAACCAATCGGGAAATGCATGAAACGAAAAGGAACTCTTTTTTGACGCTCTCAAGTCAGGTAACCGTGTTCGATCAGCGCAAAACCAAGCCATCGCGGCCGGCACCGCAAAAACAACCCATATACCGAGAGCTGTGGCATACGTTCCCGTTGCATTTAAAAGGGGGACGGCAACCAAAGCCCCGACAAAACTCGAGCAACCGGTGGCCGCTGTGTAAATTCCGAGGGCTTTGGAAACATTTCCGGGAAAATAATGTCGTAAAACAACCGGTATAACGGTATTGAGAACAGCGATGCCGGCCCCGATAAAAAGGGTCCCGACAAGTAACGACGGCAACGATTCGATCAGACGAAGCGCCAGGCCCACCGACAAGAGGCTTAAAACACACCCCAAAGAAATGCGTGTCGAAAGTTTGGAGAAAAGAAGCGGTGCCGCAAAGCCGGCTAAGCCGAACATCAACACGGGAAGCGCTGAAACAACCCCGTACGTTGCATACGATACGGAAAGCGTCTCTCGAAGAGATTCGGCCACAGGCCCGACGCATGTCACGGGAGCACGCATCAGGAGAATGCTCAAAACAAGCGCCGACGCAATCAGCACCGACATTCTTTTCATGAAAGTGACCTTCGCCTACGATTGCATGTACTCAAAAACACTTCGCGCATGTGTTTCGAAAACACGGTCCAATTCATCAAAGTCCACGAATTCATCCGGGGCCCCCATAAAACCCCCTTCGCAACCGCAGCTGAAAGAAGGAACGCCGTAACGCCTGACATGTTTGGCGTCGGTTCCGCCGAGCCGAACCGTGGCAACGCAGGGCGCGTTAAATGCTCTTCGGGCGTTTAAAACAAGCGTCTTTAACAGCGGATGATTCGGATCGGAACATAAAGCTTCGCAGATCATCATCGTCTCGTACGAGATACCGGGACGCGCCTTGCACAAGTCATCGAGAACGGCTTTAACATCATCGCTTTTCACACCGACGGGAAACCGAGAGTCAATCACAACTTCCGCATACCCCGGCACGAGGTTCGGCGCTGTTCCGGCGCGGAAAATTCCGATATTGCTCGTCACGGTCAAAAGTGTCTCCGTCTCCCCGGCTCCGACCACGGATTCGGAGACAGGGCCGGCATTGCGAATGGCCGTTAAAACGTCTTCCGGACAGTTGACGGGAATCGCCTTCACGCGAGCTTTGTAATCCACGATGGCGTCAATGAGCATATCAATGGCGTTTTTCGTCTTGTGCATGTGTGCGCCGTGTCCGGGAATGCCGTGCGCCATAAGTTTGAAGCGATAACGACCCTTTTCGCCGAATCGCACAACGCGCGTTGTTCCGACGTCGCCGATTAAACACGCATCGGCTCGAGACAATTCCGGAATCGTTCTGAGGAGAAATTCGGTTCCGTGTTTGCCGCCGCACTCTTCGCCCCCCACGAGCGTAAGAATGAGTTTTCCGGCCCATTCGTCGCGATGCTCGGCCATCAGAATAAATGTTTCAAGTAATGAGGCACACCCGGCTTTCATATCCGAGACGCCGACCCCGAAGATACGACGATTTTCAACCTCACCTGCGAAGGGAGCATGTTTCCAGTTCTCGGGCGTGACAACTTCAAAGGTATCCAAGTGTCCGTTTAATAAAAGCGTATGCCCCGCACCTTTTGCGCCTTCAACCGAAGCGAGGACATTGACAATGGGATTTACCTCGGAGAGGACACTGACGGCAACACCGGGAATATCCGAAAGGGTAGCCGCAACGTACTCGGCAATGGTTTTTGTATCCGACGGAGGGGTTACGGATGGAATCCGCGCTAAGTCAATAAGACGCTTTTGAACTTGCGGGAAACGGTCTTTAACAGAGTCAAGGTACATGGACTTCTCCGAGGCAAAGATGTAAACGGGGGCAATTGTGTGAACAAAAAAAGGCGTTTCCAATTTGCTTGCAGAGAAGTTCTATTAATGTTGCGAAAACTGCGAGATCGGTTCGCCATCTGACGATTTCGGAACACGGAGCCCGGGGCGTTTCCCCTTTCTAATCGGGTTTCTCCTATACGGACCTGTCGATTGATGTAACGGCCTGAAAACTTGAAAACAATCCGGTTGCGATTTGATGGCTCCTTCTTCGCTTAAAACGGGAGAGACTCGCCCGCATCTTCTCGCGCGTCAAAGAACAGAGAGAGAAAACCTTCTCCTTCGTGTCCGGTTCTGCACAAGCTTTTTATACCTTGAGTCTGTCAATGGCGGAGCGAACGTTATCACGGACGATTTTCTCAACCGTCTCGCCACTGGATTGATCGGATTGAAAACCGGCAAGTATCTTTGAATGAACTTCGATGGCACTGGAGAAACTGACGGTATCGAATTTGAAAAACATGCGATGCCAGCTCGTCAAACCACGCAGTTTGAGGCATTCATCTATAAGAGAGGGATTATTGCTTCTGAGAATCCAAACGTTGTGAAAATCGTCGTGTGCTTTAAGAAACATCGTCTGATTCTTTTTTTCGTAAGCCTCCTGCATGCGCTTCATGCATTCGGAAAGCTCATCAAACGCTTCCTTTTTTTCCTTAAAGGCAAGCCGTGCGGCAAGACCTTCAAGAACAGAGCGCATCTCATAGATGTCAATCACTTCCTGCCGGGTCAGCCTTTTGACAAAGGCCCCCCGCCTGGGAATGATTGTTACAAAGCCTAAGCGCTCAAGCTCGCGGAAGGCTTCTCTTAAAGGCGTACGACTGATACCGAAACGCTTTTGAAGATCGATTTCAACGAGTTGACTCCCCGTCTGAATCTTTCCCTTGATGATTTCGTCCGTCAGACGTTCAATGACCTGTTCAAGGATTAACAAAGGGCGAATAAGTTCGGATTGTGTCTTTGTCATAGCATGATAATAAATCGGCGGAACGTAGAAATATATACCGAATATCAAAGAAAAACTCCTCTTTTCAACATGGCACGCTGAAAATTTGTCCGTATTTGATTTTTGTCATACAACATACTATCGACTGTCGATTGTCGACAGTTTTGGAGCGTATGATTATCGCGTTTTAAATTGTGCCTACAGCACCCATCCAACCAATCAAGGAGACACTCCATGATAATTAAATCCGTAAAAGCCATCCCGATCCACTACACCCTCCAAGAAATCTTCCGAGCCGGGACCTATCAAGTTAAAAACCGCTACACCATTGTGTGTCTGGTCGAATTTGAAAACGGCATCCGTGCCGAAACATATGGCGGTGACGAGGACATGGAACAAGATGCCGTCGTTCGTCTCATCAACGGTGAGTTCCAACAGTTTTTAATCGGCAAAGATATCGACTGCCGTGAAGACATCGCACGCATTCACGACGAATTGATGGAATTTAAGATTGACTTGGGTTACCGCGCCCTTGTTGACTTGGACATGGGCCGTCATGGAATTCAGCAGCAGGCTCTGTCTTTAGTGGATATGGCTCTGTGGGACGGACTCGGAAAGATCAAAAAGTGTCCTGTTTTCGAACTCTTGGGCGGGGCAAAACGCATGAAGATGCCGGTCATTTCCATCGGTGGCTACTATCATCCAAATGATCCGCAGGGCACGGCTGATGAAGCACGTGAACTCCATGAGGTCTACGGGGTCGGCGGACTTAAAATGAAAGTCGGTCGCGCCGTCTATGAAAAAGACGTCGAGCGCATTCAAGCAGCTTGGAATGCTGCCGGACGTAATTTTAAGCTTGCCGTGGACGTCAACCAAGGGTGGACCGTCGCTCAGGCTAAAGATTTTTGTGCCAAAGCCGGTGATTTAGGACTTGCCTGGCTCGAAGAACCCGTCCGTTGGTTCGATTGCCTTTCTGGGTTGGCTGAGGTTCGCAAGGATTCGAAGATTCCGATTGTTGCAGGCCAAGGCGATATCAGTGAGTTCCGTAGCATGGATCTTGTCCGCTACGGAGCAGTCGATCAACTCAATACCGACATGACACTTGTAGGAGGTATCACAAGCTGGATGCGTGTCGCCGAATTTGCACAAAAGCACGGTGTCAAAATGGGGCACCACGAAGAACCGCAGGGATCGATTACAACATTGGCCTGCTGCGAGAACGCTGCCCCGGTGGAAATCTTTGCCAACCCCAAACGCGATCCTCTCTGGCGTCAGATTATGAAAAATCCGTTGAAGATTGCAGACGGTTTTGTGGAGGTTCCTGACGGAATCGGACTCGGGATTCCCCTGAATTGGGACTTTATCAATAAATACCGCGTCTAAACTCCCCATAAAAAAAATGGAGAATCACATCATGCAAATTTCAAAGAGAAAGATGCTCTCCGCTTTATGCGGAGCTGTGTTGGGGATGTCTTTAGCGATCTTGCCCTTTACAAGTGCTGCAGCCGCCTCGATGAAACTGCGTCTCGGACACGAAATGCCCGAATCGCATCCGTACCACATGGGGGCAGTTAAATTTGCCGAGCTCGTATCGGAAAAATCCAAAGGTTCCATTCAGATTCAGATTTATCCGAACGGAACCTTAGGCAAAATGGCGCAACTAGCCGAAGGGATGAGCATGGGTACAGTTGACCTTGCGCTGACCAACACGATGGTGCTTGAAAAATACAACTCGGAAGTGAGCGTACTGGGACTGCCGTATCTTTTCCGCGATTGGAATCACCTTTACGGGTGCCTGGACAGTTGGCTTGCTGACGAACTTAACGAGGGTCTGGAACGCAAGGGTATTTCCGTTCTGGCTTACCACTCGGTCGGAACCATCTACATCAATTCCACACGGAAAGTCGTCCATCCGAGCGACATGAAGGGCATGAAAGTTCGCGTTCAGCCCGGTCCGAGTTACGTACAAGCCGTCAGCGCACTGAACGCCGTTGTAACAACAACGGCATTTAGCGAGGTTTACACGGCACTTCAAATGGGCATGATTGATGCACAGACGCAGTCCATCAGTAATGTTTTAAACAGTAAGCATTACGAAGTGTCCAAGTACATTGCGCTCAATAACTTCAGCTTCCTTGTCGAACCCCTTTCAATCAGCAAGATGACCATGCAACGTCTTAAGAAAGATCAAATCAAGATTCTTAAGGACGCCGCCTATGAGTCAGCGCTTTACCAACGTGATCTTATGGCCAAAGCTGAAAAGGACGGTATCGTCGAACTTCGTGACAAGCACGGCGTGGAGTTTTCTCAATGCAATTTGGATGAATGGTCGGCGGTTTTGAGTCCGGTTCAGGAAAAGTTCCCCAAGTGGAAGAAAATCATGGATCGAGTCCGTGCCTTTAAGTAATACAGGCCGGTACACATCCCGGAATATACCCCTTCCGGGATGTGTTTTTAGAACAAAAATGAGAATTTAGAAGAATTCAAAGGAGGGACGATGTACGCATCGTTAGTTCATCTGAACGATCGTATGATGAAATATGTTGACATCATCGTGGTCGCATCGTGCGCGTTTTTGTGTTTTACAATCGCACTTCAGATTTTTAATCGATTTTTTTTACAGATTCCGCTTCCGTGGACCGAAGAATATGCCAAATACACTTTCGTGTGGCTATCGATGTTCGGAAGCGCCAAAGCACTTCGTGAACACAGTCACATCTTTGTCGATGTCATTGAGGTCGCTGTCAAAGGGAAAACAGCCTGGTTTTGCAATCTTGCAACCGATGCGATTTGCATGATTTTCTTCCTGGTACTCCTGTACGTGAGTATCCCCTGGTGTTTATCCAATTTTGACGTAGGAACAGAAGCAATCCCCGAAATTGGCATGGGGTGGTTTTACCTTTGCATTCCCGTTGCAACAATCCTGATGATCCTTTTCACGATAGAAAGCACACTCGGTCACCTTAAAGCACCGATTGAGTATAAGGAGAAGTAATTATGGGTATCTTTTTAATCGCACTTTTCTTTGCCCTGTGTGCCATCGGAGTGCCGATTGCCATCGTTTTGGCGATGACGGTTCTTGTGTACTTTTTCCTGACAGGTGAGACGTTCTTCTTTCAAATCATTGCTCCGCGATTTTGGTCTGGCATGAGTTCGTACGAACTTCTTGCTATTCCGATGTTCGTTTTATCCGGCGACCTGCTTTTTGCCGGTAAAGTCTCTAAATCGTTAGTAGCATTAGCCAACTCCATCATTGGTCACTTGCGCGGATCCATGGCCATGGTGACGACGACGGCCTGCCTCTTTTTCGGAGCGGTTTCAGGATCCGGACCGGCGACGGCCGCAGCAATCGGCGCAGTCGTTGCCCCCGAGATGGAAAAAGAAGGCTACGACAAGGAGTTTACAGCCGCGATTGTCACGGCTTCCGGTCCTTTAGGTGTTCTCATTCCGCCCTCTATTCTTATGGTGGTCTACGGAGTAGTCACCAATACATCTATCGGCGCCATGCTCGTTGCTGGTATCGGTCCGGGCGTTGTCTTTGCCGCATTTCTCATTGCTTATGAAATCTACATCTGCAGAAAACGCGGTTACGGCGGAAAAACAACCGGATTTTCATTCACCCGAATTGCCCAAGCGTTTAAGGAAGCCATCTGGGCTCTTTTAATCCCGATTATCATCTTGGGCGGGATTTACACCGGTCTCTTTACGCCGACGGAAGCCGCCGGCGTCTCCGTCGTCTACGCTCTTGTGATTGCGCTTTTCGTCCTTCGCACGTTAAAGGTTAAGGATTTATTTAAGATTTTCCTCACCAGCTCCATCACAACCGCCACGATTATGTTCATCATCGGAGGCGTTTCATGCTTAAGTTACATGCTAACGCGCGAACAGGTCCCGGAACTTCTGACGGCCGTTGCATTAGGGTACGTCTCCTCTCCCATCGCTTTCATGCTAATTTGCAATGTGATTCTTTTCTTTGCCGGCATGGTAGAAAACGGTTCGGCCTGCGTGTTGCTACTCGCTCCCTTGATGTATCCGGTTGCAATGCAATACGGCATTGATCCGATTTACTTCGGTACCGTCATGGTCGCCAACTTAGCTGTCGGCATGATGACGCCGCCCGTTGCAGCAACGCTATATGTTGCAGCCCGCGTTTCCAACGTGACGTTTACGAAAATCATTCCGGAAGTGATTCCTCTGGTTTTCGTTCTTTTAGCCGCCCTAGCCGTTGTCGTCGCATTCCCGTCTATTACTCTGACGATTCCGCACATGTTGTTCGGTTAGTTTCTCACTTAAGTAAATGTCTTGCGCAGCCAATCCGCCCCCCTTCCGGATTTATCTGCGCAAGGCATGCTTTTTCAATTTTATAAGGAGCATATATGTCTGACGCAATGTCAGGCAAGCAGGCGCTTATGCGCTACGGGTCCTTAGTTGCAGGTCCCTTGCTTT
>OLGE01001155.1_pt1 | contig 28263 bp, 26 predicted proteins | sample 1605151 | NCBI WGS metagenome assembly OLGE01 (sample SAMEA3888912, study PRJEB22519) | human gut metagenome | biome: human gut; feature: human-associated habitat; material: faeces | place: Denmark | collected 2010
GTGGGGCTGACGATGAGGGTGAGCTTATCCTCCCCCTCGCCGCAGCTGATCTTCCACTTTTCCGGCAGACGGCGGCGCGACTTTGGCACGCGCTTTGTACTTATTCCGGTCAGCTGCGGCACAGCAACCGCAGTGAGGTTTCTTCATTTATTTAAGTTTGGGTTAGTAGTTTTAGGGATTAATTCCCGGGGAAAGAGGCAACCGTGAGGGTTCCCTCTTTTTTATTTGTGCTTTTAGAAGTGGGATGCCAGGGACGGATAGTTTCAAAGAGAGATCCTCTTTGCAGATCCGTGGAGTGGCCTGACAGATCTGTGGAGGTGTTGCCTTTGGAACGGAATCCTGCAGATCGCGAATAGTCTGAAATGCTGTATGCGGCATTTTGTTGGAGTGGTGTAAAGGGTGCGCGCGTGGAGGCACGGTGGGCAAAAGTTGACAATTGCAGGCTTTGAGAGGACCAAAAGAGAGAGGAGTTCTGCCGATCGGCAGAACTCCTCTCTTCTTTTTTGTCGTAGGTGTCGGGATGTGATCTCCGTAAGGTTATTCGTGAATCCGGATGTTGCGGATGTACATGGGGATACCGTTGATGTTGTTGATGTCGAACCGCATCTGGACCCCGGCATCGAGACATGCAGGATCGGTACGTAGGGCATTGGCCTTTCCGTCCGTCAGGTCGAACGTGATCGATGTCCAATCGTCGGCGGCAGGAAAGTTGAGTCCGGCAACCGAACATCCCGCAATGATCTTGAAGAAGAATTCGATCGATCCTCCTTTTGCGCACCTGTATTCGAACGAGAGTTTGTTTTCGTTGTCGGCGATGGCGCGGGTTCGGGGAGCCGTTGCAATGTACGGGTCGTTGGCATCGGCTTCAGCCTGATAGAGGTATGTGTATCCGGTAGTGTAGCTGAAGTAGTCGGTCAGATCTTCGAGCCGTTCGAGTTGGTTTTCCGGACCTGTGAGGGCGATAAACAGTGCAGCGGCGGCACGCTCTTCGTCGGTTGTGCGGGTACGCATACGCATGCGTTGGATGTCAATCTGAGTTCCGGAGTCGGTGTCCAAGAGTATTTGAATACGAGAGCCGATGCCGCCCCATCCCGATTCGGAGATCAGATTCCCCAAATCGAAGGAGTATGTACTCCAGTCGGAGGCTGGAGTGAGTGGCATGATGGGGGTTGCTATCGCGTAGTCATCTAATTTGACGGAGAGTCCAACTTCCCGGTCACACCGATATTGGAAAGTCAATACCTGATCCGAAATGTTGTCGGCTATCCGTTGGGTCGTGATGGAGGGATTCGTTCCGGTGGTTTCGAGGGTAAATGAGCCGTTGGTTCCCGTATAATTGTTCTCGGTTAAGGTGACATTTTCGCTCTCCTTGATGTAGAAATATCCGGCCGGGAAATCGGTGTCATCGATCTCCCAACCATCGGAACGGATTCCATAGAAGGTCTCCCGGATTTGATCGATCGTACCGATATAGAGGTACACGTCGTATTCGAAGACAAGACCTTTGGTGACGGCAAAGGTACGGATGGGAGCGAAGTAGGAGCATGCACCGCTGGTCGGTCCCTCACCGAGTCCGAACCGGTAGAGGGTCATCAGCGGAGTCCCGGGGGTGTAGACACCGAGTCCCCAGTCGTTGTCGTCGACGTATGCGGCCCAGTGCTCCGTACGGGTACGCTCTTCGTTGGTGATCGTTCCCGATGTTTGAGAGGGAGGGGTGTAGCGAGTGAGCACGTCGTTTGTCCAAGGCCTGTTTCCCGAATAGAAGACGAGATGGCTCAATCCGTTGTCCATGAATACGGCAGGAACCTCTTGGTGAGTTGCGGGGTGGTCAGTGGCCCCCGGACCGTTGTTTCGAAAAGTGTAGTGAATGTGTGCGATACGCCCGTCGAGTGTGATGGTCTCTTCCATTTCGCATTCGGAGAGGGCCTCGCCGCTGGCCCAATGAACCGGTTCAGAAACGATATTGATCGAGGTGGGGGTGATGTTTTGTGAGAGCACGCGGGCTTTCTCGCCGTGGCTTCCTCCTCCCTGAATGGGGTTCCACGACCATGAGGTACCGTTCCAGTTGCTGCCGTCCGCTTCGCCGTAATAGGATTGCTGCATGAATCGGCCTTCATCGGCATGGTTCAACAGGTTGCGTTTGGTGTCGACCTCCGAGAAGTGGAAGATCGAACCCCCTCGTTCCATGTCTACTCCTAATTGAACGACTCCGTTGTTGATGTATACGGCGTCTTCCATACCCGCTTCAGGCCATATCTCGAAGATCTCTTGTTGTGGAGTGGCAGTTTGTCGGAGTTGGGTAGAGCTGCGGCCGTCGTTATCGATTGCCGCGATCGTGAAGGTGTATTCCGTCCCGTTGGTCAGGGGAGTAACCGTGTGGGATGTCGTTTCGGCCGAGAGCGAAACGTTTCCGTCTCCGGGAGTCCAAGAAAGCTGATACTCTTTTAGATTTCCGCTTGTCGGAGGATCCCATGTCAGGATGACTTCGCCGTCGCCGGCTTCAGCCCGGAAGTTTGTCGGAGCAGGCACATCGGCTGCTACTGGTGTTGCTCTCTGGCTGACCGGATCGGAGAGTGTGCCATTTTCGTATAGGGCTTTTAGCGTGAAGGTGTACTCCGTGCCGTTGGTGAGCTGCTCAACCGTATAGGTCTTGTCTTCAGCAGTCAGTGTGACCTGTCCGTCTCCGGGAGTCCAAGTCAAGGAATATCCGCTGACGAATTGACTCTCTGGAGCTGTCCAGTGCAGTGAGATCTGGGCATCGGCCGCCTGCGCTGTGAAGGCCGAGGGCGGCGGAGTAGGATAGACGTTCGAGGTATCTTCGTTTTTGCACGAAGAGGTGACTCCCGAGGTAAAAACAAGTAGCAGGGTTAGGTAGGAGAGTAGTTTCAGGTACTTCATGTTTGTTGGTTTTACGGGTTCATAGTGGCGATCAAAACAAAAATAGCATAAATTGGTGAGGTTTCCAATAGATTGAATTCATGGTTGTTGATGCACTGTATCCGGCCTTTTATCTACCCTGCAATATTTTTTGATGGGATTCCTGAATAAGGAAAAAGGTAAGGAATATAAAAAAGAATGAACCATCCCCTTCTTGTGTGGAGAGGACGGTTCAAAGTATGGTTTTATATGCTTTCGCCGGATGTCCGCGAGGCTATGGACGAAAGCGGCTCTAATTTAGAATCTCCAACCTGCCGTGAGAGAGAATACCCGGTTGGTGACTTTCGTGGATCCGAAACCCGCCATGTCTTTAAATTTGTTTGAGGCGATGTTGTTGAACGGGATATTGTATCGGGCATCGAGCACCAGTCCGAAGTTAAAGGAGTAGGCCAGACCGACCGGAATCGTTACGTCGACATTTTTCAGGGCACCGCTTTTTTTCAGGTCGGTGGTCGATGATTCGTTTCCGGTGTCACCCGATACTTCGCTGATGGATTTTGCGCCCAACAGGAATCCCGGTTGTATACCGGCTTTGAAGGCGAGTCCTCCGACGATATAGATGTTTGCCATCACCGGAACGTTCAGATAGTGCAGGCGAAGATTGTTCTTTGCAGACATGCTGAAAGAACCGGCACTGACGGAGATGTCGTCTTTCATACCTTGGCGGGAGTAAAGCACGTCAACCGAGAGACCGAAAACTTTTACGGGGCGGAATTCGGCGAAAGCACCGATAATCAAAGTGGGTTTGGCACCGCTGATGTTTTCGCTGGAGGATTCATCTCCGTTGTCATCGGATGTTGTGCCGATATCGGAGACGTTGAAACCGATTTTCGGACCGAAAGAGAAGGTTTTTTGTGCGGAAGCGATGCTGACAGCCGCCAGAAAAACGATTAAAAGTAGGCTTTTCTTCATATAAAATAAGATTTAAATAGTGTGTAATTCAGACAATTGTTGTGCACAAATGTAGAAAAAATTGGGAATAACAATAAAAATCGTTGTTAATAGGTTATTATACAAACCTTTTTTATTGGAGAAGGAATTTGGGTATAATATTTGAAACGTTTAAAATCATGAAGATAGGAGAAAAAAAGAGCGAAATGTCGCACCGGTTTTTGAGATGTTTCCATGTGTGTTTGTTCGTGCTGGTTTTGGGCGTGACAACGCTGTCAGCCCAAGATTTGTCACGCAAAGAGATGCGCCAAGAGGAAAAACGTCAACAAGCACAAGCCGACAGTTTGGCATATACGCAGGGATTGGAGGCCCTGAAGCAGGGCCGCTTCGTCGTGGAAGTCGATCGCATGTTGTTCAAGCGGGGCAAGACAGCAAGCGTCAGTCCGATCACGAACTTTATTTCACGGGACGGATCGGAAGCCGTGCTACAACTTACGTCCAATAGCGTTCAGCCCGGTCCGAATGGCATTGGAGGAATCACGTTGCGCGGAACGGTCTCCGACATAGAATTGAAGACGGACCGGAAGGGAATCGTGCACTATGATATGCGGGTACTCGGCGGCGGTATAGCGGCCGAGGTCAGCATAACGCTTGCTCCGGGCAGCAGTCGAGTCCATGTCGAGGTGAATCCCGATTTCAATAACTACGATATAATAATGGACGGACGAATCGTCCCTTATGACAATTCGTCCGTTTTTAGAGGTCGGGTCTATTGACCGTATGCTACTTCTTGACCTGTTTGCAGCGGTAGTCGGCTCTGTATTTGCCTTTCGACATTGAGGTGAGCTTGCCCTTGATCAAGGTTTTCCGCAGCGGCGAGAGCCGGTCGACGAACATGATGCCGTCGAGATGGTCGTATTCGTGCTGAATGACGCGAGCGGCAAAGCCGTCGTACTCTTCGTCGTGTTCTACAAAGTTTTCGTCCACGTAGCGAATCTTGATCCGGCTGGGCCGGTTGACCGATTCGTTGAGTCCCGGAAGACTTAGGCATCCCTCGGTGAACGGAGTCTCGTCGTCGGACCGTTCGTAGATTCGGGCATTGATAAAGGTTTTGCGGAAGCCGACTAGCCGCGGATCCTTGTCGGCATTGACCGAGGCATCGACGACAAAGACCCGAATGTTGCGTCCCACTTGCGGGGCGGCAAGGCCTACTCCGTCGGCTTCGTACATGGTTTCCCACAAGTCGGCGACGAATCGGCTCAGATCGGGATAATCGGGAGTTATATCCTCCGATTCATTCCGGAGCACGGTCGATCCGTAAATGTAGATTGGTAGTATCATTTTTCTTGTTCTGTTCAAAAAGGTCTGGATTCCCGTTTATACCAAATGCGCGATCAGTTCGGTTCGGTCGCCGTAGAGCAGATCGATCATCGGGATTTCGATCAGCGTATAGCAGCCGGGGTTTTGGCGCATGGATGCACGTGCCGTAGAGACCAGAATCTGTGCGGTCAGGGCCGGATTGTTGATGTGCATGTTAAATTCGAAGAGTTGGTTTTGGGTTTTACCCGAGACGCCTTTGCGGGTGAGGTTCACTCCGTGTCCCATATCCTTCAGAGCGTCTACCGAATCGACCCGGATAACGTGCGTCTCGTCGTTTACGAAGTAGGGGTCGTTTTTGATGGCGTTGGCCACTTCGGTAAAGTCATATCCGGGTTTGAGTTCGATGTATACCATCCGACGGTGGATTCCGGTGCCGGTGGGAATAGTCATCGAGAGGGCAGCCTGTACACCTTCTATGGCCTTGACCGCAACGGTGTGTCCCATGCTCATTCCGGGTCCGAAATTGGTGTATGTCAAACCTTTGGGCGCGCAAGCCTCGAGCATGGCGCGGACAATCGAGTCAGTTCCGGGATCCCAGCCTGCCGACATGATCGAGACGGCTTTGTGCTGTGTGGCGATTTCGTTCAGTTTGCGGTGCAGTTCCGGGATTTCGGTGTGGATGTCGAAACTGTCTACTGTGTTGATTCCTTTGGCCAAAAGCTCCGAGGCGAAGGCTTCCACTTTACGGCTCGGCGTGCAAAGGATGGCAACGTCGACTTTCCCTAAAGCGTCGATTTCTGAAACGACTTTGTAGCTCTTCAATTCGTCGGGGACATCGGATGCGTTACGGCGGACGATGCCGGCGATTTCGAAATCAGGAGCGACTTGCAGTGCTTCGAGCACGAATTTTCCGATGTTGCCGTAACCGATTACGGCGGCTTTGATTTTTTCCATGTTTTTAGGTTTTTCTTATATCTCGTTTTTTGTCTGTAAGCTCTGGGCTTCCATATAGCCTTGCAGGATGATAGTTGCACTGATGCGGTCGACCATCCCTTTGTCTTCGCGTCGGCGTTTTTTGGGTACGCCGCCGGCGATCATGGTTTGCAGGGCCAGTTTTGAGGTGAATCGTTCGTCGAACAGTTCGACGGGCATTTGGGGCATCTCCTTGCCGAGCCGGTTCAGGAAGGGCCGGATGTAGGTGTAGGCCTCTGCCGGACGTCCGTCCATCTGGAGCGGCATACCCACGACGATCAGGTCGACTTCATGTTCCGCGACATAGCGTTTGATCACCTCCATCAGGGTGTGTGTCGGGACCGTTTCGAGCGGATTGGCGATGATCCTCAGCGGGTCGGAGACGGCGAGTCCCGTCCTTTTGCGTCCGTAGTCGATAGCCAAAATTCTTCCCATAAGATTCATATTTTCCGATCGGGGTGCTTCCCGAGAGCCGTTTTGCCGCTCATATTGCAGGAGATAGCCTGTTTTTCGACACAAAGTTAAGAAAAAAACTTATCTTTGCATTTTATAATACACTTCGGAAAAGATAATGAAGAAAATATTGTATCTGCTTTTGACCGGACTGATAGGCCTGTCGACCGGATATGAACTTGCGGCGCAAGGCGTTTCAGCCCTGCCGAAGCAGGGGATTGCGGTCGATTCGGTGCATATTCGTGATCCGTTCCTATTGGTCGATTCGGTCAATGGCGTATACTATATGTTCGGGACGACCCGCGGTGTCGATAATCAGAATTGGATCGGCGACGGTTTCGACCAATATATCAGCCGGGACATGCGTCGCTGGCAAGGTCCCTATCCGGTTTTCGAGCCGGGACCGGGGTTCTGGGGTAAAGGCAACTTTTGGGCAGCGGAGTGCCATGAATATAGAGGTAAATATTACCTTTTTGCTACGATTCGCGGTGCGGTCGACAGCCTGCTTGGAACGGCGATTTTCGTGTCCGACACACCGCGAGGTCCATTCGAGGAGCATAGTGCCGGACGTGTGACGCCGGATACATGGCAATCGCTCGACGGAACGCTCTATGTCGATGAGAAGGGAAATCCGTGGATGGTTTTCTGCCACGAGTGGACCCAGATCGGAGACGGAACGATGGAGGCGGTACGGCTTACCCGAGACCTGAAGGCGGCCAAGGGAAAACCGCGTACGCTGTTTGCTGCGTCGTCGGCACCATGGACCGTGATGATTGATCCCTCGAAGCAGGCGTATGTGACCGATGGTCCGTTCCTGTATCGCAACCGAAAGGGAGAGTTGCTGCTGTTGTGGTCGTCGTTCGGGAAAGAGGGGTATGCGATCGGTGTGGCCCGGTCTCAGAGCGGGCGGATCACCGGACCGTGGGAGCATTTTTCGGAACCGCTTTTTGCTCGCGACGGCGGACATGGCATGCTGTTCCGGACGCTCGACGGAGAGTTGCTGCTGAGTATCCATCAGCCGAATGTGCTGCCAGCCGAACGGCCCCATTTCTTCCGGGTGAAGGAGGCGGCCGACGGCTCTTTGTATTTGGACGGCGAGTTCCGTCCCTGAAAATCGGAATGATCGAAAAATCGAGATAATCTTATGACACAAGAAGAACTTTTTAAGAAATTGGTGGCTCACTGCAAGGAGTACGGATTTATTTTTCCTTCCAGTGAAATATACGACGGTCTGAGCGCTGTGTACGACTACGGACAACAGGGCGTAGAGTTGAAGAACAACATCAAACGCTATTGGTGGGAGTCGATGACCCGCCTGCACGACAACATCGTGGGGATCGACTCGGCGATCTTCATGCATCCGAAAATTTGGGAGGCTTCGGGACATGTCGGAGCATTCAACGACCCGTTGATCGACAACCGAGACTCGAAGAAACGGTACCGTGCCGATGTGCTGATCGAGGATTTTATTGCCAAACAGGACGAGAAGATTGCCAAGGAGGTAGAAAAGGCAAAAAAACGTTTCGGCGACTCGTTTGACGAGGCCAAGTTTATGGAGACCAATCCTCGGGTTGCCGACTATCGGGCAAAACGCGATATGGCGCACAGCCGCATGGTCGATGCGCTGAATCGTAACGACCTGAACGAGTTGCGACAGATTATCCTCGACTGTGAGATTGTTTGTCCGATTTCGGGTACGCGCAACTGGACGGAGGTGCGTCAGTTCAATCTGATGTTCGAAACGAAGATCGGCTCAGTCAGTGAGGGGGCCAATACAATCTATCTGCGACCCGAGACGGCACAGGGTATCTTCGTAAACTTCCTGAATGTCCAGAAAACGGGTCGTATGAAGATTCCGTTCGGTATCGCACAGATCGGAAAGGCCTTCCGGAACGAGATCGTAGCCCGTCAGTTCATCTTCCGGATGCGTGAGTTCGAGCAGATGGAGATGCAGTTCTTTGTTCGGCCGGGTGAGGAGCTCGGATGGTTCAAGAAGTGGAAGGAGATTCGGATGAAGTGGCACCGTGCACTTGGTTTCGGCGACGAACACTACCGTTTCCACGATCACGAGAAGCTGGCACACTATGCCAATGCCGCGACTGACGTGGAGTATGAATTCCCGTTCGGGTTCAAGGAGGTGGAGGGTATTCACTCGCGTACCGACTTCGATCTGGGCAACCACCAGAAGTTTTCGGGCAAGAAGATTCAGTATTTCGATACGGAGACGGGAGAGAGTTACGTGCCCTATGTGATCGAGACGTCGATCGGAGTTGACCGTATGGTGCTTCAGGTGCTCTCCGCATCGTACGAAGAGCAGAAGCTCGAAAATGGTGAAGCACGTGTGGTGATGCACTTCCCGCCCGCACTGGCTCCGGTGAAGGCTGCCGTACTGCCGTTGGTTAAGAAAGACGGACTGCCGGAGGTGGCCCGTGAGATTCTGCATCAGCTGAAGTTCGACTTCAACATGCAGTACGACGAGAAGGACAGTATCGGAAAACGTTACCGTCGTCAGGATGCGATCGGAACGCCGTTCTGTATTACGGTGGATCACCAAACCTTGGAGGATCAGACCGTAACGGTTCGAGATCGGGATTCGATGGAGCAGAAGCGGGTAGCGATCTCCGAACTCTCCTCGATGATCGGAGCCGAGGTCGGTTTCCGGAAGCTGTATGATCGGCTGATTGGCTAATCGAAACATGAAAAATAGCGGGTGAGGCTGTCGGTACACGGCAGCCTCGCTCTTTTGGAAAGACCGGATGGAGCTGATTGCCGGAAAAACGAAAAAAGCGATTGTTTAATCCGAAAAGATACGTATCTTGCATTCAATATAGGATGTGCAAAACGAATGAGATATGAATGGAGTAGCACTCTTTCCCGGGTCGTTCGATCCGTTTACGTTGGGTCACAAATATGTGGTCGATCAGGGTTTGGAACTGTTTGACCGGATCGTTATTGCCATTGGGATCAATAAAGAGAAACATGGCTTGATGACACCGGAGAACCGGATGCGATTGATTCGCGATCTGTATCGGGATGAGCCGCGCATCGAGGTCCGGATCTATACGGAGCTGACCGGAGCTTTTTGTCGCGAACTGGGCATCAAGACGATCTTGCGGGGTTTGCGCAATACGGTGGATTTCGAGTACGAGCGGAGCATCATGCAGGTCAACTGCTCGCTGTTTCCGGAGATCAAGACCGTACTGTTGTTCACTCCGGCCGATTATGTGGCCATATCGTCGAGTGTGATTCGGGAACTGTTGGCGTTCGGCGGAGATCCCACCCCGTTGATGCCCGAAAATATTGATATCAAGAACTATTTGTAATACGTGAAGTTATGGAATTTACAGCAGAACTCATAGCCGGATTTTTGCAAGGCGATATTGTCGGCGACCCGAAGGCGACGGTTTCCGAATTGTCGAAGATCGAGGAGGGACATCCCGGATCGCTCGCCTTTCTGTCGAATCCGAAGTACGAACACTATATCTACCAGACGAAGGCCACGATCGTAATCGTCAATCGGTCGTTCGAACCGACGGCTCCCGTGTCCGCCACGATGATCAAGGTCGACGATGCCTATTCCTGCTTTGCCAAGTTGCTGGAACTGTATATTGCAAACAAGCCGCAGAAGCTGGGCATCAGCAAGTTGGCAGCGATTCATGAGTCGGTAGAGATGGGCGAAGAGATGTATGTGGGCGACTATGCGGTGATCGAGCAGGGCGTGAAAATCGGAAACCGGTGCAAGATCTATCCTCAGGTGTATCTGGGCGATGGGGTGCGTCTGGGTGACGACGTGACGTTGTTTCCGGGCGTGAAGATTTATGAGGCCTGCGAAATCGGTAACCGGGTGACGATTCATGCGGGATCGATTATCGGGGCCGATGGTTTCGGATTCGCTCCCGACGAACACGGCGTTTATCACAAGATTCCTCAGATCGGAAACGTGCGGATCGAGGACGATGTGGAGATCGGGGCGAATACCTGTATCGATCGGGCAACGATGGGCTCTACGGTTATCCATAAAGGGGTTAAGCTCGACAACCTGATTCAGATCGGCCATAATGTGACGGTGGGAGCCAATACGGTAGCGGCTTCGCAGGTCGGTGTGGCCGGATCGTCCAAGGTGGGAGCAGGGTGTATGATGGGCGGTCAGGTCGGTATTGCGGGCCATCTGACGATCGGCGACGGGGTGAAGATCGCCTCCAAGTCGGGCGTTTCGAACAGCATTGCGGCCGGTCAGGTCTATATGGGAAGCCCGGCAATGCCCGGAATCAAGTACCATCGCTCATTTGCGGTCTATCGCAACCTCCCCGAGTTGAGTGCGCAGGTGCGCCGTATGGAGAAAGAGTTGGAGCAATTGAAAGCACAATTGGCCGAACAATAATAGCAGTCGCGACAGGAGGAGAGAGGTGACGCCTAAGATTATTATGGGAATCGATCCCGGTACGAACGTGACGGGGTATGGGTTGCTTCGAGTGGAGGGCCGCGCCGCATCGTGTATTGTTCTGGGAGATATTGATTTGCACCGAATCGCAGATCCGTATCAGAAACTTCGCTACATATTCGATCGGGTAAGCGGACTGATCGACGAATATCGCCCCGATGAGGTAGCTCTCGAATCGCCCTTTTTCGGGAAAAATGTCCAGAGTATGCTGAAGTTGGGCCGGGCTCAGGGAGTGGCCATGGCGGCAGCGTTGAGTCGGGGTGTTCCGGTGGCGGAGTATGCCCCCCGGAAAGTGAAGCAGACGATCACCGGACGTGGTTCGGCATCGAAGGAGCAGGTGGCTCTGATGTTGAAAAATCTGCTGCATCTGGAGACTTTGCCTCGACACCTTGATGCGACGGACGGTCTGGCTGTGGCGGTGTGCCATTGGTTTCAGAGTGCACCCGTCCCGAAATTGGAGTCGCGGACCAAGAAAAAGGCGCTCGGAGGAGGGCCTGTGGCTTCGTGCAGTTGGGAACAGTTTGTTTCGAATCATCCCGAGCGGATCAAGAAGTAGGACCATAGAGATTTATAGAAAAATGCGAACATTCAGATTGCAGCTCTTGTTGTGTGCGGCGGTCTTAGGGGCGACTGCGTGTACCGAACAGTCGACTTCGACGGGTTATACGATCGATGGAGAGATTTCCGGCGTGTCTGGAAAAGTGTATCTTTCTGTATTCGAGGGTAAACAGCCGCGCGTTATCGACTCAACGGAGGTGATGAACGGGGCATTCCGTTTTACCGGAGAGGTTTCCGTGCCGATTTATGCAGCCGTTGAGGCTCAAGACGGAGCCATCTCGCGGTTTTTTTTGGAAAACCGTCCGATTCGGATCACCGGTTCGGCTGCGGCTCCGCAGGATATTCGGGTGACCGGATCGATGAACGATTCGCTCTATCGCGTTTTTTGCCTGCAATACGATTCACTCGGAAATTTATCGAACGCTCCGGAGGTGCAGGCTTCGAGTTCCATGATGGCTGATTCGTTGCGGCAGGTTCAGTTCCGGTGGGCTGAAAATTTCGTGCGGCAGCATGCGGGGAGTGTCGTTGCAGCCTATGTGCTTTTCCGACACCTTTCGTATGAGATGAGTGCCGAAGAGTTGCGTCGGGCATTGACCGAGTTGGGACCGTCGGCCCGTTCGTCGGTGTATGGAGGATTGTTGGAGAGTATGTCTGAGGCCCTGACCCGTACGGCGGTCGGACAGCCCTATGTGGATATCTCTCTGCCCGATACGACCGGAACGGATTGTCCCTTGTCACAGTCGGTCGGGGAAGGGCGGTATGTGCTGCTCGATTTCTGGGCTTCGTGGTGTCCGCCTTGTCGGGCCGAGATTCCGCAGTGGGTGGAGGTTTACAATCGATTCCATAAAGACGGATTTGAGATTTATGCGGTGTCGCTCGATCGGGAGCGTGAAGCATGGCTTCGCTATTTGCGTTCGACGAAAATGGGGTGGATGCAGGTCAGTCGTTTGGCCTTCTGGAATACACCGGAGGCAGCAACGTATGGAGTACGGTCGATTCCGTCGAATGTGTTGATAGGTCCGGATGGAGTGATATTGGCCAGAAATATTCGTCCGGCCGAGCTGGCGAGATTGCTCTCGGAAAAGTTTTATCGCGAAAGGGAAGAAAAAACGACAGTAACGGTTGACAGTGTTGCAGTTAAATGATACATTAGGATGGGTGTAGAGGCAATGGAAATGCAGAAATATGCAGACTTGCCGAAAACTTCTTTTGAAAAATATTTGTGCGGAATAAATTTTTGCTTATCTTTGCACTCGCAATTAAGGGATGGCTCCGTAGCTTAACTGAATAGAGCACTTGACTACGGATCAAGAGGTTACAGGTTTGAATCCTGTCGGAGTCACTGATGAAGAGCAACTTGTAGAGATACAGGTTGCTTTTTTTATGTCTGATTCGGTAGGCTTGCAGTACTTTTCGTGGGCTTTGTTTGTGTAAACCAACGTGTAAGCCGAAAATCGGCTTGAATGCAACGGTTGAGTCCGTCATGTTGTGCATCTCATCATTAGTTAACGAGAACCCCCGTTGATATAGAAATTAACGAAATATCGCAAAAGGAACAAATTGGCTTGCATCTCTCACCTGCTCCAATATTGGAACGCATCTAAAGGTCGTCCACGCTGCCCTTGTCCCGGTTGGGGAAAGGCAGCCTCGTTTTAGCCTCTAAAGCAGCAACGATCGTGTAGGGTAGCGGTGTCTTTTGACGACGGAATTGGGGCCTAAAACGGTCTTTGCGGGGTAAAAAGCGGACCCTGCCTTCATCCTTGTCGAGCTCTTGCCGTGGATAACTTGTCCGGGCTCTATCCCATACACGGTCGAATGCCCGCCTTTCTGCTGAACGCTTGTCACTCTGTCGAACGCTCGCCCCGCGATGAATTCTCGATGTGTGCGTCAATACAAATCATTCGACGCCGAAAATCTTGCCCCTAACTTTTTCTTTCAAGTGGAGGAAAAGTGTACAGATTTGTTAAATTTGTATTGGTGCTACGATATAAAATATGAATTGTATGAAAAAGGTAATAGCAGGCATAGGTGAGGTGCTCTGGGATGTGATTGACGGGAAAAAGCTTCCGGGCGGTGCTCCTGCCAATTTTGCCGGACATTTTTTGAGAAACGATGTTCGTTCGGAGTATGAGTGTATGGTTGTCAGTGCGGTAGGCAGGGACAACGATGGACAGAGGCTGAAAGAAGCGTTTTCAGATGCTGGTCTTGTTCCGGTTTTTCAGGAGACGGGGTTCCCTACGGGGCGTGTCGAGGTGAGGCTGTCGAAAGACGGTGTGCCCGAATATGATTTTCCCGACGGTTCCGCGTGGGACAATATCGCCCCTATTGTTCTTCCCGAGGGAACGGGGTCAAGGTTGGCAGCCGTATGTTTCGGATCACTGGCCCAGCGCTCTCCCGTCTCGCGTACATCGATACTTGCCTTTCTGGATTCACTGGGGAAGGATGTCCTGAAGATATTCGATGCCAATTTAAGGGGAACATTTTATGACCGTGAAACGCTCGAAGCATCGCTCCGGAGGTGCAATATTCTTAAGATCAATGAATCCGAGCTGTCAGTTCTTGTGGGGTATGGGCTCTGTTCGGAGAATGATTCTTGTCGGAATCTGATGTCGGAGTATGCTCTGCGCTGCCTTATCCTTACCTGCGGAGCCGACGGCAGTTATGTATATTATACCACTACCGAGACCCCGGATGTCCGGGAGAGTTACGTGCCGGCAGGAGATGTCCCGGTTGTGGATACCGTTGGGGCCGGAGACTCCTTTACTGGGGCCTTCGTGGCGTCTATCCTCTCCGGACACACCGTCGAACAGGCGCATGAGTCGGCGTCTGCGGTAGCCGGTTTTGTATGTACAGTGTCCGGAGCCCTGCCCGATTATCTTGCGGATGAGGGATATGTTATGAGAAAGGCAATCGACAAGGACATTTCTGATATATGTGAGATATTCCAGCGGGCCAAGGTGCGGAGGGAAAGCGACGGGATGTGTCTGGGGACTGATAAGTCTCCTCTTCGCGAGAATATCGTCTCCGATATAGAAAAGGGCTATGGGTATGTCGTTCAATATGAGGGCAGAATTGTTGCATACGGAGCGGTTGTGTTCGACGGTGACTCTGCATATTCGGCGTGGAAAGGTCGCTGGAGTGCGGACGGGCCTTATGTCGCGCTTCACCGGCTTGCTGTTGTGGACGAAGCGGAGGTGAGTGGACTTGCCGAACGTCTCCTCCGGATGACCGTCAAGCTTGCGTTGATGCGGGGAGTACACATCTTCAGAATTGACATCAAATATGATGATAGCTTTATGCAGAAACTTCTCGAGGGGGAGCGGTTCCGCTATTGCGGCGATATTGTATATACTCCCGGAGAACCCCAATCGGAGAGAAAGGTTTTTGACAAGGTGCTGGATGATTGAATGTCCGCATAAAAGGGGCCGGACGTCGGAGGCAACACAACTTCAACTTTTTTCTTGCGACTTTTCATAGAATAGAAGGGAACAAGGAACCTTATGAAATCGAGATCGAAAGATTGGTCGATTGTCGGAAATATGTCCGGAGGGGTAGGTGTCACCGGGAAAAACCACAAAGCGCATCAAGCCAACGGAGGTAATTCCGGATCATAAGATTGCGGTCCGAGGGCTATTTTTTGCATCGTGATAAACAAACGGCAGGAACAACAAGATGACCGGTATTATATGCGTCAGGAGTATTTTTTAGAGGCATTTTGTGATTTTTTGCAGAATGGAAACATGGGAAGAGCGGTCGATCCAAGGTGGAATAGAGGGAAAAATGGCAGAAAAAATTTGGGTTTTAAAAGGTAGATCGTTATATTTGTAATAGACTGATTAATAACATGTCAAATTGATTAAAAAAAAGTGTGCGATTATGAATAAGACACAGCTTGTGGATGCGATTGCGTCACGAGCGAACATTACCAAAGTAGATGCGAAACGGGCGCTCGATGCGTTGATCGAAGTGACGGGGGAGGTTTTGCAACAGGGAGACAAGATCGTGTTGGTCGGCTTTGGATCCTTTTCAATAGCAAAGAAGCCGGCGCGAACCGGACGTAATCCCCGGACCGGTGCGATGTTGCGGATTGCACCCCGGAATGTTGTGAAATTTAGGGCGGGAGCTGAATTGACCGAACTTTGCAACAGCTGAACCCGAGCCTGAGTGCCGAGTAATCTGCCGATTGGACGAATAAAACGGACAGGTCCGAGCTTTTCTAACTCGATATGGCTCACGCGTTACACCGCACAGACCCATTTATATCCGGGGTAGTTTGGCTTTTACAAAAAATTAGCGATCTTTGCGAATCCAACAAATTACCTCGTCTGGAATGAATAAGAAGAAGATATGGTTGCTGATCGTCGGTTTGTTGCTGCTGGATCAGGTGGTCAAGATATGGATTAAGACACACTTTCTGCTCGATGAGAGCGTAACGGTTTTCCCGAATTGGTTTTTTATCCGGTTTATCGAAAATCCCGGTGCCGCATTTGGCTTTGAACTGGGAGGTAGCTATGGAAAGCTGATATTGAGCGTCTTTCGTTTGGTAGCCATCGTGGCTTTAGGCTTTTATATCCGTTATCTGTATAAGAAGAAGGCCCCGGTCGGTGTGACAGTCGGGATTATTCTGATTTTTGCGGGAGCTATCGGGAATGTGATCGACAGTGCGTTTTACGGACTGTTGTTTTCCGAGTCAACCTTTACACAAGTGGCGACATTCCTGCCCGAAGGCGGTGGATATGCCGGTTTTCTGCATGGCAAAGTGGTGGACATGTTGTTCTTCCCGTTGTTTGAGGGAACCTATCCGTCGTGGTTTCCGTGGGTTGGCGGTGAGGAATTTCTCTTTTTCAGTCCGATCTTCAACTTTGCGGACAGTTATATTACCATCGGGGTGATTTATTTGTTGATCTTCCAGCGCAAATTCTTTAAGTAGGCATAGAATTCTAAAAAAAAACAATAAAAATCCGGTTTGTGCCGGATTTTTTTATTTTTACGGTAGCCTATAAAACTACTTTTATGACCGTAAAGAGAATGCTTTGTCTGCTTTTCCTTCTGTGTGTGGGAGAGGCGTGGGGACAGAAGTGGGAAGTCAACTCTGTCCGCAACGATTATGTTTATGTAGCGCATTTCGATCGCTTCGAGACGGACAAGGATCGGACGGTCGCGGATGTGACCTTGCGCTTCTTACCCGGGAAGGGCTCGATTCAATACCATGCAGAAAAGGCTTATCTGCAGGATCGTGAAAGTGGCAAAAAGTACAAGTTGGTCGGTGCCGAGAATTTTGAATTGAACAGTCAGGTCACACTGCCTGAATCGGGTGAATTAAAGGCACAGTTTATATTTGAACCGTTGGATAAAGAGGTGAAATGCCTTGATTTTTGCGGATGGGACCCTGCATTTCAGAATACAAGGGGTATTTGGTTATCGGATCCACCGATGACACTCCCTGCATGGGCCGAAGGCGCATGGATGACGACGGACGGATCGAACCGTTGGATGTGTGGATTTTTTCCTCAGGTGGCCATATGGAAAAATGATTTCTGGGAGTACGGCGAGGTGACCAAGAAGGGGCGTAACGTATGGGTAGAACTACGGCAAGAGGGTAAGGATACGACGTTCTGTTTGCGAGAAGGGAACGAGGGAACCCTATTGTTCGGGGTCGACGGCAAAAGGTTCGATACATTGGGTAAGGAGTTCGTTTTCCGTAGCGACGGCGAAGCCTCGACGTGGAGCTACAATCCCGAAAAGTACAGAGATAAACTGTATAAAAAGGGAACCACGGTAGTTCGGGGTATTTTCGAAGGCTACACTCCGGATCTTGGCTTTACGACGGGAAGTATTGTATTCAATGATTTGCTGACGGGTACATGTCATAAGCATACGATCGATATCCGGCCCGACGGCCGTTTCGAGTTGGAGGTAGAACTCGAACATCCGCGACATGTAAAAATGGAGCTGAATGATGCTTATAGTGATCAGCTTTTTGTTGTGCCGGGCGATACGCTGATGTGCCGTTTTACGTTGACCGATGTATTAAATCCTCAGTACTTAAACGCTTTTTTGATACCTAAACGTATGGATAGCTCTCGTTTCATGGGGCGAGCTGCAGAGTACAACATGTATCAGAGTATAGCCGGGCAGATGATGCCAAAGGCTGACACGATTTCTGATTGGGAAAAGAGGTGTGTGGAACGGGGTGCAGCCGATGAGTTCAAGGCCGGTATCGACAGACGGTTGCAGCTGGTGCAAGATTCGTTGAAAACATTGGCATCTCGATATGCGATCAGTGATTGGACCATGGATCTGTTATGTGCCGAATATACACAAAGAGAGTATGTTCGTAAGTACTTTTATGTTTTCCCCGTTGAAGAGACGCGTTTTATACCTTCGGACGATTTTGTCGACTATAATCCAAACTATATTCCGTTGCCGGATGATTATTTTGATTTCTATTCGATGGATTGGATGGATGATCCGCTGATGGTAACCGGTTCTGTTTTTGAAAGTTTGAAGCCTGGTTATCATAGTCCGATTTCGCCTTTACGGATTTTTGAGTTCTTAGGAAGGGAAATCAAAAGGACATATGGGGCCCAACGTGCGGTGGATGTTGTGGCGGATAAAATCCGGGCGGAGCATCCCGGGGTGACAGAAAACCAAATGGATAGTATTGAGCAAACGTTTCTGCATATGGCTGATTCAGACAGGCCATACCATCAGACATATCAGGGGAAGGATACTTTGGTCAAAAATATGGTTGACCAGTATAGAAACGAATTTCTGAATAAACTGATGAGATTGCAATCAGATAAAAGGAAATGCCTTGAACGGCAATACCTCTATTCCCGTATTTACGACACGATGAAGAGTTATGGGCTGGATCGTAATTTGGTCAGTGATTATAGTATGTATCAGATTTTTAAGCGCAACATGTCGCAGTGCTATTCAGATTCATCGAATCAGTTTATCATGGATCAAATGAGTTGGGTATTGCCCTATATCAAAACACCGTATGTCATCAAACAAGTCATACAGGATTATGCAGACATATTGGCGTCACGTGGAGTATGTCAGGGAGGCCTTTGTCCGAAGTGAACCAATAGCAAATTCCGGCAGACGAGTATTTCGAAGAGTTGATTGCACCGTATGCGGGAAATGTGCTCTATATTGATTTCTGGTCGACGGGATGTGCTCCCTGCAAACAAGGTATGATTCGTGCGCGTGAATATGTTGAGTCAATGAAGGATCGGAAAATCAAATTTCTTTACATTACTTCAGAGGCAGATTCTCCGCTTGGGGCGTATCAAAAATTTCTTGATGAGTATCAGATCAAGGGAGAACATTTGCGGATAACAAAAGATCAATGGAATTTATTGACTTCCAAATTCGATATTCAAGGTATCCCGCATTGCGTAATTGTGAATAAACGGGGCGAGGTGGTTGATAACAACTCAGGTCGTTTCCGGAACGTGTCAAGTTGTTTGGAGGCGCTCGATAAGCTGATCGAAGAGTAGAACAGGGCGCTTGCGTGAAAACAGATTCGGGCTGCCGAAAATATCCGGCAGCCCAAATCTTTTTGTCTATGGATTATCTCTATAAACCCGTTTAGAGTTGATCTTTGGGTTTAGGAATAAATTTGGTCCGAGGTACTTAATCTGCTTGTGCAATATTGATTTCGGGACTTGGATTTTTTTCCGGTCTCGAATCGTTTTTGGCTGCATTCGGATCGTTCGAAGTGCTCGATTTTGCCCGTTGTGGCCGACGTCGCCGATTCGGTCTCCGTCTCGGGGCTGCTTGTTGCGTCGATGTCTCTTGGGACGTTTCCTGTGGCGTCTCCAGAGGGGCAGTGTTATCGATGGAATTTTCAAGAGAGGCTTTGGAGGAATTGGTCTCCGTCGGTTGTTGCGGCTTTTTCTTTGGTTTGCTTCGTAGAGCCTGTTGAGGTCCTGTGGAGGATGCTTCGTGTTGCTTTGAGGCCGTTTCTTGAGGTTTCTCTGGATGTGATGTCTTCCGAGATGTTTTTACCTGTGACGTTTCTTGAGAGCTTTTTTTGACGGGTTGCGTATTGTTCCTTGGAGAGCCTTGATGAGCCTCTTCCTGTTCTTGTGGTGCTTTTTTCGAAGCTCTTTCTCCGTTGCCTTTTTTGGTCGGTCGACGCTCCTGCTCGCTCTTCTCCGGACGGACAGGATCTCCATACATCTGCAGGGCTCGTCCGTTCCTTACAGAGACCTGCTTCGCCCGCGGTTTGCGGCGTTTTTTGGGAGATGACGCTTGATTTTTGGAGGCGTTTCCCGAATTTTGTTTTTGACGCTTCGGATTGGCCGGAAACCATCCTTTGCGGACGCGTTCCTGCTGTTCGAAAAGCTCTTTGATCGTCCAGAATGAGGAGAAGGCAAATACGCCGGCCAAAGCTCCCACCAATACGTTATCGGTTGCCAGCGAACCGGCGACACCTCCGAGTCCGAGCAGCAGGAAAATCCACCAGCACCGGGTGCCCCAATAGTATTCGGCCTTGATGACGACCGGATGAAAAAGTCCTATGATCAAAAACGTGGCGATCCCAATGACCAGCCCGAGTAGGTTGTGTTCCGTTAAAAAATCCATTGTGTTTTCAGTGTTTTGTTGTGAGTTACGAGACTTGGTCGCTTTACAGATGGGTCCGGATGAATTCAATGCAGCGTTCGATCAGGTGGTGGCGCGAGGAGCCCATGCTGTGGTTCTGATCGGGATAGATCTGCATTTCGAACGGACGGTCTGCTGCCGTCAGGCGTGCGACCATTTCGTAGGTGTTTTGAATGTGTACATTGTCGTCGGCAGTCCCGTGAGCGATCAGGAGCTTGCCTTTCAGTCGGTCTGCCATCCCGATCGGCGAATTGTCGTCATAGCCTGCGGCGTTTTCCGACGGGGAACCGTTGTATCGTTCCGTGTAGACCGTGTCATAGTAGCGCCATGACGTTACAGGGGCGACGGCTATGGCTACTCGGAATAGGTCGTTACCCCGCAAAATGCAGTTGAGGGCCATAAATCCTCCGTAGCTCCATCCGTAAATGCCTATCCGGGCAGCATCCACGTAGGGTAGTTCGCTCAAATAGCGTGCCGCTTCGATCTGGTCCTCTGTCTCGTAGCGTCCGAGCTGCCCGTAGGTACACTTTTTGAAGGCCTCGCCGCGGAAACCTGTACCCCGTCCGTCAACGCATGCCACGATGTAGCCCTCCTGAGCCAGCACTTCGGTCCACTCCATCTCCCATTGGTCGGCAACACGCTGCGAGCCCGGTCCGCTGTATTGGGTCATCAGCACCGGATACCGTTGGGTCGAATCGAAATCGATCGGACGGATCAGATAACCGTTGAGCTCGTCGCCGTTTTTCGTGCGGAACGTGAAGAACTGTTTGGTCGGAAGTTGCAGCTGTTGCAACTTGTCGCGAAGTGCGGCGTTATCCTCCAGTGTCCGTACCGTTTCGCCATTGGCCCGATGCAAGGTGACCCGTTCGGGAGTCGTTGCGTTCGAAAAGTAGCTGAGGTAATAGCGGAATCCTTCGGAGGGTACGATCCGGTAGGTTCCGTTGTCTTCGGTCAGCTGTTTTTTCTGTGAGCCGTCGCAACGGATCGAGTAGAGGTTACGGCGCAGGGGTGAGGTCTCGGTCGAAAGGTAATAGATCCGGTCGTCACCGAATCCGACCATCTCGGTCACCTCCCATTCGCCTTCGGTGATCCGGTTCAGGAATCCTTTGCGGATGCTGTACAGATAGAGGTGCATGTATCCGTCCCGTTCGCTGCGGACAACCATGCGGTCGCCGTCGGGCAGAAACGTAACGGTCGACCGGTCGGGTAGCTCGACATAGCGGTCGTTCTGCTCCTCGTAGATCGTTTTCTGGCTGCCATCCTTGCGGCAGAGGATGACTTCAAACCGGTTTTGCTTCCGGTTCAGTCGGTAATAGGCCAACTCTCCGGATGGCGTCCAACGAAGGTGAGGAATGTATTGGTCGGTTTCCGTTCCGGTCTCTATTTTCGACTGCTTGCCGGAGTGCAGGTCGATGCAGTGCAGTTCGACGATCGAGTTCTGTTCACCGGCTTTGGGATATTTGTAGGTGTAGGTCTGGGGGTAGAGTGCTCCGTCGAAACGGGTCATTTCGTACTCTTTGACCCGGCTCTCGTCGAACCGCAACCATGCGATGCGGCGTCCGTCGGGCGACCATTCGTAAGCGCGTGCAAAGGCAAACTCCTCTTCATAGACCCAATCCGGGACGCCGTTGATGATCCGGTTTCGCACTCCGTCGAACGTGAGTTGCTGTTCCTCTCCGGATTCGATCCGGGTGACGAACAGGTTGTTGTCCCGGACGAAGGCAACCCGGGTGCCGTCGGGAGAAAAGGTAGCCTGTTGTTGTGCTCCGGCTTCGGAGAGCGGTTTCAGCTCTTTTTGCCGGATGTCGTAGATCCAATATTCGGCCGTAAACGATCGCCGATAGATGGGAGTAATCTGCGTGGTGAGCAGCAGGTATTTTTCGTTCGGACCGATCGCATAATCTTCGACCTGAATGGCCGGTGAAACCGCTCCGCCGTCGAAGAGTACCGTGCTGTCCGTTCCGGTTTGATAGTCGTATCTGACAATCCGATTCTCTTCGAGGGTCGTATAATGTTTTCCGTCGGCCGTACTGCGCCCGCCCTTTACGCTTTTTGGGGTAAACTCGCCTCTTCGGATCGCATCGTATCCGAAGTGGGGCGATGAACCGTAAGAGAGAGTCGCAAGTATCGCCATACCGAAAACTAAAAAAGTTTGGAGAATCGTTTGTGTCATGGGTTATTCGTCTGCTTTACAGGCTTTGAGGCTCATGTCGAGGCTTCGTATCTGGTGGGTCAGCGCGCCGACCGAGATGAAGTCCACTCCGCAGGCTGCATATTCACGCAGGTTGGCGAGCGTAATTCCGCCTGAGGATTCGGTCTCACACCGTCCGCCGACCAGCTCAACGGCTTGTCGGGTCATTTCGGGCGTGAAGTTGTCGAACATGATGCGGTCGACGCCCAGACTTACCGCCTCGCGTACGTCGTCGAGCGTACGGGTCTCTACCTCGATCGGGAGGTTTTTGTTTTTGGCTTTCAGGTACTCTTTCGCCTTGTTGACGGCGGCGGTGATGCCACCCGCGAAATCGATGTGGTTGTCCTTGAGCAGAATCATGTCGAAAAGTCCCATCCGGTGGTTGCCACCACCACCCAAGTGTACGGCCATCTTGTCCAGAACGCGCATGCCGGGTGTGGTTTTTCGGGTGTCGATCACTTTGGTCTTCAGGCCCTCGAGCTCCTTGACGTAGACGGCAGTCTGGGTGGCGACACCGCTCATACGCTGCATGATGTTGAGCAGAATCCGTTCGGCCTGCAGCAGCGAGATCAGGCGCCCCTCGACATAAAAGGCAATGTCGCCCGGACGGACATGTGAACCGTCTTCGATCCGTTTGTCGAGTTTGACATCGGGGTCGAGTCTGCGGAGTACGATTTCGGCGATCTCGACTCCGGCAAGAATGCCTTCTTGTTTGATGAGCAGTTTCATGCGGCCGCGTTCGTCGTGCGGAATGCAGCAGAGCGAAGTGTGGTCGCCGTCGCCTATATCTTCACGGATAGCCAGTTCGATCAAGTCGTTGACGAACGGAATGTATTCTTTTTTCATTTTTCAGTTTTTGAAGGGTGTTTTCGGTGAACAAAGGTAAGAAATATTTGCGGAAGGAGGATGTTGTCGGGAGATATGATGCGGGATCGCTCTATAAATGAGCCGAAAATTTCCTTGTTTTTATAAAAAAACGTACCTTTGTCGGATATAATCGGGTGAGAAAAGCGTTTGTTCGGGTTTTGCAAGAGGGATATTTCCGAAACGATCTTGCTGATATTCGGTGTGTTGTGTGGGAGAAAGTGCGTTTGAATATCATAAACCGCGAAAAACCGGATGCGACGAATAAAACCGTTTGCCTTAATTTCGCACCGATGAAGTATAACGAGTAGAATTAAAAGCATATAGAATCATGAAAAATCTCAGAAGCAGTGTCTGTACGACGGGACGTCGGATGGCAGGAGCGAGAAGCCTGTGGCGAGCCGACGGAATGAAAGACGAACAGTTCGGACAGCCGGTGATCGCTATTGTCAATTCGTTTACACAGTTTGTGCCGGGACACGTACATCTGCACGAGATTGGACAACAGATCAAAGAGTGGATCGCCGAAGAGGGGTGTTTCGCAGCCGAGTTCAACACGATCGCTATCGATGACGGTATCGCTATGGGACACGACGGAATGCTCTATTCCTTGCCTTCGCGGGATCTGATCGCCGACAGCGTTGAGTATATGTGCAATGCGCACAAGGTCGATGCGATGATCTGCATCTCGAACTGCGATAAGATCACTCCGGGGATGCTGATGGCAGCCATGCGCTTGAACATTCCGACGGTATTCGTATCGGGCGGTCCGATGGAGGCCGGCCGGATGGGTGATCGTGCGTACGACTTGATCGATGTAATGGTCAAGGGAGCAGACAAGAACTTCTCCGATGAAGATTTGGCTCGTCTGGAACATGCGGCCTGTCCCACTTGCGGATCGTGCTCGGGTATGTTTACGGCGAATTCGATGAACTGTCTGACCGAGGCGCTCGGCCTTTCGCTGCCCGGCAACGGAACCCTTGTGGCTACCCATGCAGATCGTAAGGAGCTGTTCCATAAGGCAGCCCGTTTGATCGTAAAAAATGCCCGCGAGTACTATTTCGAGGATAACGATGCGGTTCTGCCGCGTTCGATCGCTACGCGCGAGGCCTTCCTGAATGCCATGTCGATGGATATTGCGATGGGCGGTTCGTCGAACACCGTGCTGCACCTGCTGGCAGTGGCTCAGGAGGCTGGTGTCGATTTCAAGATGAGCGATATCGATATGTTGTCGCGTCGGGTTCCGGTCTTGTGTAAGGTGGCTCCTAACACGCCGGTCTATCATATTCAGGATGTTCATCGCGCAGGAGGTATTCTCTCGATCTTGGGAGAGCTCAATCGGGGTGGATTGTTGGATACGTCGGTACGTCGTGTAGACGGTTTGACCTTGGCCGAAGCGATTCGCGAGAACGATCTGAGAAGTTCAGAAGTGACCGAAGAGGCCAAAAAACGGGCCCTTGCCGCTCCGGGCGGACGTTTCAATCTGGTGTTGGGCTCGCAGAGTACCTACTATCCGGCTCCGGATCTCGATCGGGAGAAGGGTTGTATCCGTGATTTGGAACACCCCTATTCGAAAGATGGAGGATTGGCCGTTTTGTTCGGAAACATTGCGAAAAACGGTTGTATCGTGAAGACGGCCGGTGTGGACGAATCGATTCTGCGGTTCGAAGGCAAAGCCCGCGTGTTCGAGTCTCAGGAAGAGGCTTGCGAGGGTATCCTGAACGGGAAGGTCAAGGCCGGAGATGTAGTTGTGATCCGTTACGAGGGACCTAAGGGTGGTCCGGGTATGCAGGAGATGCTTTATCCTACATCGTACATCAAGTCTAAGCATTTAGGAAAAGAATGTGCTCTCATTACCGACGGACGCTTCAGTGGCGGTACTTCGGGTTTGAGTATCGGACATATTTCTCCGGAAGCTGCTGCCGGTGGTAATATCGGTAAGATAGTAGACGGTGACATCATAGAGATAGATCCCCGGACGTAGCATTAACGTTAAGTTGACAGATGAAGAGTTGGCTGCACGTCCTATGGCACCCGTTACACGCGACCGTAAAGTGTCGAAGGCACTTCGCGCATATGCAGCTATGGTAAGTTCGGCCGATAAGGGTGGAGTTAGAATTATTTAAGTAAGGAGCGATTTATGGCTAAAGAAAAGATAACAGGAGCGGAAGCGTTGATGCGTTCGTTAGAGCATCAAGGGGTAACAACCTTGTTTGGTTATCCCGGAGGGGCTATAATGCCTACATTCGATGCGCTTTACGATCATCGCGACCGATTGAATCATATACTTGTTCGTCATGAACAGGGAGCGGCTCATGCCGCACAAGGTTATGCTCGCGTGTCGGGCAAGGTGGGTGTTTGTCTTGTTACAAGCGGTCCTGGCGCTACAAATACTATTACTGGTGTAGCCGATGCAATGATTGACAGTACGCCTATCGTTGTTATAGCCGGACAGGTTGGCGCATCGCTGTTGGGAACCGACGCTTTTCAGGAAGTCGATTTGGTGGGCATTACTCAGCCTATCACCAAGTGGAGCTATCAGATTCGTCGTGCCGAAGATGTAGCGTGGGCGGTAGCTCGTGCTTTCTATATCGCAAAGAACGGACGTCCCGGACCGGTAGTGCTCGACTTTGCAAAGAACGCACAGACCGATCTTACAGATTTTGAACCAGCCGACGTTGATTTCATCCGCAGCTACGATGCTGATCCCGAAACCGACTCTAAGGCGTTGGCCGAAGCGGTTGCTTTGATAAACGAAGCTAAGAAACCTTTCGTCTTGGTAGGTCAAGGCGTAGAACTGGGCAATGCTCAAGAAGAACTTCGCACATTTGTAGAAAAAGCGGATATCCCCTGCGGATGCACATTGCTTGGCTTGTCGGCATTGCCGTCCGATCATCGCCTTAACAAAGGTATGCTGGGAATGCACGGAAACTTAGGTCCTAATGTCAAGACCAACGAGTGCGATGTTCTTATAGCAGTAGGTATGCGTTTTGACGACCGTGTAACCGGAAAGCTCGAAACCTACGCTCGTCAGGCTAAGGTTATTCATTTGGATATAGATCCGTCGGAGATTGGAAAGAACGTAGCCGTAGATGTTCCCGTATTGGGCAACTGTAAGCGTACTCTGAAAATGCTGACAGAGCTGATACAGCAACACAAGCATACCGAATGGATAGATAGCTTTAAGCAGTACGAACAGAAAGAGTTCGAGCATGTTATAGAGCCAGAAGTTTATCCTTCAGAAGGTCCTATCAATATGGGCGAAGTGATAAACGCAGTGAGCGAAGCCACTCATCAGCAAGCCATATTGGTGACCGATGTTGGTCAGAACCAGATGATGGCATGCCGTTATTTCAAGTTCTCCAAGCCCCGTAGCTTGGTAACTTCGGGCGGTATGGGTACCATGGGATTCAGCCTTCCGGCCGCTGTAGGAGCTACCTTCGGATGCAAAGACCGTACGGTTTGCGCTTTCATGGGCGATGGCGGATTGCAGATGAACCTTCAAGAGCTTGGCACCATTATGGAACAGAAAGCTCCGGTGAAAATAATTCTCCTGAACAATAATTTCTTGGGAAATGTGCGTCAGTGGCAAGCCATGTTCTTCCACCGTCGTTACTCGTTCACCCCGATGATGAACCCCGACTATATGCAGATAGCTTCGGCTTATGGCATCGCCTCTCGTCGTGTAATGGAGCGCAAAGAATTGGCTGCTGGCATAGAAGAAATGCTGAAGACAGACGGACCGTTCTTACTTGAGGTATGTGTGATAGAAGAAGGCAATGTATTGCCGATGACTCCTCCGGGAAGTTCGGTAAACTATATGATGCTGGATTTGGATTGTTAAAACAGGAGAGTAGAATTATGGATAATAAGAAACTATATACGATAATTGTTCATTCCGAGAATATTGCAGGTTTGCTTAATCAGGTAACTGCGGTGTTTACTCGCCAGCAGCTCAATATAGAAAGCCTTAACGTTTCGGCATCGTCTATTAAGGGCGTACATAAATATACCATTACTTGTTGGTGCACTCCGGCTCTTATAGAAAAGGTGGTAAAGCAGATAGAAAAGAAGATGGATGTAATCCAGGCTCACTATTTTACTGACGATGAAATGTCTACTCCCGAGTTTCAGGCATCGCCAGAACCGTCTAAGATAGTACGTCGTTACGGTGCCCATATCGTAGAGGTGAATCCGGTGTTCTCTATTGTAGAGATGACAGGCATGAGCGATGATATAACAAATCTTTACGATGACTTGTGTGCTCAGAATTGCGTGTTGCAGTTTGTGCGTTCTGGCAGAATAGCCGTATCTACAAGTTGCTTTGAGCGTGTAAACGAGTATCTGGCTCATCGCGAAGAACGTTATAAAGCCGATAAGGAATGAATAAAAAATAAATGTAGTCATGACTGAAAAAGAAAACAATAAAGTTGGCACATATCCGTTTGTGGTAGAACCGTTTCACGCTGATTTTACAGGCAAACTCACAATGGGGATATTGGGCAACCATTTGCTGAACTGCGCCGGATTTCATGCTGCCGACAGGGGCTTTGGCATTGCTACCCTCAATGAGGACCATTTTACATGGGTACTCTCTCGACTAGCGGTAGAGATTACTGGCGAGATGCCTTCGGCTTACGATAAGTTCAGCATCGAAACGTGGGTAGAAAACGTTTATAAGCTTTTTACCGACCGCGATTTCGCCATCATCAACGCTAAGGGCGAGCCTATAGGATACGCTCGTTCGGTATGGGCGATGATAGGAATGGAAACCCGTAAGCCAGCCGACTTGCTTACGCTGCATGGCGGAGGCATCACCAATTATATCTGCACTGAGAAGGAGTGTCCTATCGACAAACCGGGCAGGGTAAAGGTGACAACTGCCGAACCCGATGCACGCGTGATGGCGCGATATAGCGACATCGACATTAACGGTCATGTAAACAGTATTCGCTACATAGAACATATACTCGACCTCTTTCCGCTGTCGATGTTCAGCGAGCGACGCCTGAAGCGTTTC
>OLGE01001157.1_pt1 | contig 28254 bp, 21 predicted proteins | sample 1605151 | NCBI WGS metagenome assembly OLGE01 (sample SAMEA3888912, study PRJEB22519) | human gut metagenome | biome: human gut; feature: human-associated habitat; material: faeces | place: Denmark | collected 2010
CAAAATCCTATCTCCGAGCGCTGGAACAGCGAAGAACAGCTTACAGCATGGCGGGCGGCATGGGCGGATGTGACCAACCGCCATTTGGAGAGGTACGGGCATGACGAGCGCATCGACCACCGCAGCAATGCTGCCAGAGGGCTGGACGAACAGCCCACCATTCACGAGGGTGTGGCGGCGCAGGCGTTGGAACGCAAGGGCATTATCGCTGATCGCTGCGAACTGAACCGGCAGATCAAGGCGGATAATGCCCTGCTCCGGGATTTGAAAGCAACGGTTAGAAAGCTGATGCAGGCGGTCAAAAACACGATTCCTGCCATCGCAGAAGCCATGGAAACCATCCGGCAGAATGTAATCATTTTCTGTTATCAGCTCAGGTCTATCCGCACCGGACAGAGAAAGCTCAAAACCTATATTTCCGATGTAAAGTCTGAAATGAAGCAGTACAGTTCGCTTGTGGAGCAAATCAAAGAAAAGAGCAAAGAACGAAAATCCCTTCTTGCCGAGCAGAAGGAATTACCGTTCTGGAATATTCCGAGAAAAAAGGAATTGACCTCCCGCATTGCAGAGCTGACCGAGCTATTGGAAGAACTACAATCCGAAAAGACGATTCTTCTGCACAATATAGAATGTACGGACAGCAAGGATGTTTCTAAGGTCAGAAAAAAGATTGCGCTAATGGAAGCCAATTTGAAAGAATTGGACAAGCAGGAACAGAAATACTCCGCCGAATTGGATGCTGCCCTTACCGAATATGCCGAGCTGAAAACACAAGGCGAACAATTCGACCCGGTGGAGCTGTATGATGCTCGGCAGGCAATACGCCATGAAAAGGAGCAGAATATAATTAACCGGGTACAGCGTGCTTACGGGGATAAGTATAACCCGCTTACTATGTTCGACAGCGAGCGGGAGGCATCCAGGCTTCTTCGTGAATATGCAGATGAACAGGCGGTGCAAAAGATGAAACGGGAACAACAGCAAAAAATAAAACCTGTCTTTCGTCGCAATCAATCAACGAAAGAAAAGCAGCGAGATGATTGGGAACGTTAATTTGCTTAACTGTAAGCGAAGACTTGCTTTCCATGTTCCAAAAGACGACACAAAAGAAAGCTACGGGCTGATTGTATATCTTTACGCAGGCGGCTTTGCCGCAGGAGATAAAACTGATGACGCAAAAATGTTGTAGTGGCTCTACTCTCTTGGATATGTGACGGCGGGTATCAACTACATGTTGTTCAATGAGGAATACCCCGATGCAAATATCTATGCACAGTCACTGGAGATTAAGGATAGTATTCCCTATGCCATTGAGGAAGCTGCAAAGCTGGGCTATACCATTGATCACATGGCGATGTCCGGCGGTTCCGCCAGCGGATATCTGACGCTGCTGTACGCCTGCCGGGGCACTGCAGAATCTCCTGTTCCGGTGCGGATGGTGTTTGAGGGTGTTGTCCCATCCAGCGTCTATCCCAAAGATTGGAAATGCTGCGGATTTGACAAGAACAAAGAAGGAGCCGCCTTCACACGATGCGAGGCAGCCCCTTTTTCATCAGATATTCAAAAAATCCTTCCGGTAGTTTACGCCGAAGTATTCGGCAAGCTCCATCATCTGGTCGTCCCGGATGGTATTGACCCGGGGCAGGTGGGCGGTGAGCATATAGATCTGGGCGGCTTTTTCCACGGTTTCGATGAGGCCGAAGGTCTCGTCCAGGGTTTTCCCAGCTCCGTAAATGCCGTGCATTCCCCAGACCACCAGCCGGAACTGCTTCATCTTTTCCGCCGTGGCCTCTCCGATGGAGTTGGTGCCGCAGAGCATCCAGGGCAGCACCCCCACGCCGTCGGGGAACACCACGATGCACTCGGTACACATCTCCCACAGGGTATGGGTCAGCTTCTTTTCGTCCAGCTCGTGGACATAGTTCATGGCCAGGGTATTGGTGGGATGGCAATGCATCACCACCCGGTTTGCAGGGTCAACGGTGAGCCGCGCCATGTGGCTCATCATGTGGGCGGGAAACTCGGAGGTGAATTTGCCTCCGTCCTTGTAGCCCCACAGCAGCTCCGCGGTGGTGCCGTCGGATGCAACGCGGACGATGCCCAGATTGGTCTGAGGGTCCTTTTCCACATTCTTAAAATATTTGCCGGTGCCGGTGACGATGAAGATCTTTCCGATTAGGGGCTTCGCGTCAAAGCCGGTGGGGATGGTGCGGATGACCCGGGTCAGGTCCAGATACTCCTCCACTTCCGCTTCGTCCAGCAGGTAGCTGATATTTCCGCCGTTGCGCTCGTCCCAGCCAAGACGGTACATATTGGCGGTGGTTTCCATCATTTCCTTTACAAAAGGTGCAGTCAGAATGTCTTTCATATCTTATCCTCTCCCAAGCAAAACTTCTGCTTCATATTTCTTTACGGAGTTCAGCCACCGACCATCCTCGGGAACGCCGCAGCTCTGGCAGTAGGCGTTCCACACATCCCCAAAGGGCATGGTTTTCAGCTCCTCCTGCCGCACCAGCAGCCCGGTGAAATCGCCGCTGTCCTGCAGGTCCTTCATGTCCGGGGTGACCAGGGCATACAGCAGGGCCTTCTGCAAATTCCGGAAGCCCACTGTCCAGGCGGCAATGCGATTGATGGAGGCATCAAAGTAATCAAGAGCAATCTTCACCCGGCTGTCCAGACCACCGCAGCGGACGATCTCTTTGGCAATCTCCCTTGTCTCGTCGTCAAACAGTACCACATGGTCGGAGTCCCAGCGGATAGGACGGGTGATGTGCAGAGCGATCTCCGGGAAGAAGGTCAGAAGCGCCGGAATCTTGTCGCTGACCACCTCGGTGGGGTGGTAGTGGCCGTTATCCATGAGGGGGATGCACTTATCTTTGTTCATGGCGGCATAGCTCAGGGCGAACTCTGCGCTGCCCACGGTGTAGGCCTCCACGCCGATGCCGAACACCTTGCTCTCCACGCAGGGCTTCACAAGGTTAAAATCGTAAGGCTCGGAGAGAATTTCGTCGATGGCCTCTTTATAGCGCATTCTCGGCCCCATCCGGTCGGCGGGAATGTCCTTGAAACCGTCACCCGTCCAGATATTCATAACACAGGGCTGCCCCAGTTCCTCGGCAAGATACTGGGAAATGCGGATGCAGGCTTTGCCGTGGTCGATCCAGAACCGGCGGGTTTCCTCGTTGGGAGAACTGAGGGTCAGGGGATCGCATTTGGGATGGGAGAAAAAGGTTGGGTTAAAATCGCAGCCCAGCCCCCGATCCCTGCAGAAGTCCACCCATTTTTGAAAGTGCTTCGGCTCCAGTTTGTCCCGGTCGGCCCATGTTCCATCTTCAAATATGGCGTAGCTGGCGTGAAGATTCAGCTTTTTCCTGCCGGGGCAGAGCTTCAGGACCTCGTCGATATCCGCCATCAGCTCCTTGGGGTTCCTCGCCCGGCCGGGGTAATTGCCGGTAGTCTGAATACCGCCGGTAAGTGGGGCGTTCGGGTCGGTGTCAAAGCCCCGCACATCGTCCCCCTGCCAGCAGTGCAGGGAAACCGGAACGGATTTAAGCTTTTCAATTGCCGCATCGGTGTCAATGCCGATGGCGGCATATTTTTCTTTTGCATCTGTGTAGCTCATTGATTTTCCTCCAGTTGTATTTTCAGATTGCCAAGAGCGGTGGCCTCGATGGGCAGGGCCACCACCTGTTTGCCGGTGGCTTCCTCGGTGAGGCGATTGAGAAATGCATTTTTCGCCCCGCCGCCTACGATGTAGAGCCTTTCATAGGCTTTTCCGGTGTTGGCTTCCAGCTCCCGGATTGCTTTTGCGTAGCTCTCTGCCAGAGAGCGATAGGCACTGCGGAAATAATCCGCTTCCTCCATGGGAACCCCCAGTGTTTCATCAAAGGCCGCCTTCATGCTCCGGGGGGCAAGAAACGCCTGAGCATCGGCATCCACAGTTTGGCCAAAGGTGCTGTTCTCCGCTTCCTGTACGATGCGGGAAAAGTCTCTGTCCGGGCACAGCTCCCGTTTCAGCTCGTTGACCAGCCACATACCCATAATGTTCTTCTGGTAGCGGTTGTAGCCCACGCCGCCCTCGTTGGAGTAGTTGGCTTCCATGCTGCACCTGTCCATCAGGGGCTTCGGGGTCTTGACCCCCAGCAGGCTCCAGGTGCCGGAGGACAGGTAAAGCGCCTCCCCCTCCATGGGAATGCCCTCCACGGCAGAGCCGGTATCGTGGGTGGCGCAGAGCATGACCCGGATTCCCTCATATGCCCCAATCACCGTGCCCGGCTGCTGCAATTTGGGAAATAGATGCGCCGGAAGTCCCAAACGGTTCACGATTTCCCGGTCGATTTCCAGTGTATCGGCATTTACCAGCCCCATGGTGGTGGCATTTGTGAATTCCTTTGCCTTGACCCCGCAGAGTTTGTACATAAGGTATTCGGGGATCATCAAAAAATCTGTAACCCCCTTCAGCCGTCCTGCCAGCTTGTCGGCATAGAGCTGATAGACTGAGTTGAAGGGCTGAAACTGGCAGCCGGTACGGCGGTACAATTCTACAAAGGGGATGATTTCATGCACCTTCGGGATGATGCTTTTCGTCCGGCTGTCCCGGTAGGCATAAACAGGGAGCACTTCTTCGTCCTTTTTCATAAGGACATAGTCCACCCCCCAGGTATCGATGGACAGGCTCGCAACCGCATACTGCTTTTTTGCCTCTTCAATTCCCGCCTTCACATGGTACAGAAGGGTGTCTACATCCCATGTCAGATGCCCGTTCCGCTCCGTCACGCCGTTGGGAAAGCGGTAGACCTCTTTTGTTTTGATTTCGCCGTTCTCAAGCCAGCCCACAATATGCCGTCCGGAGGATGCGCCAATGTCGATAGCAAGAGCATAGTGTGTCATTTATCCACCCCCCTCTTTGATGTTGGCAATTTCACTGATTGCCCGGTCATAGGCATCCGTCGGAAGCCGGAACAGAGCCGCCTTATACCGCAGGTCTGCCAGAGATTTGGACATGGCCTCCGCATCCGCCCGATTGGTTGCCTGTACCATGCCGGGTAAAAGCCTGTCCAGAATCTCCACCGCTCTTTGGTCGTCCAGCAGTCGTTCCAGCGGGGTATCCTCCCGGTACAGGGCCCGATAGTCCCGCTTTGTATGAATGGTGTATTCATAGACACCGGCGCACTGTTTTATCGCTGCCTGCTCCGGCAGGCAGATTTCCGCCTCACAGCCAAAGGGAATCTCAAAGTGGAAATATATGCTCCCGTCCCGGTTGATTCTCCACGACGACGCATATTGCCCGGATGCGGAATCAAAAGTGCAGGACAGCTCTCCCAGACGGATATCGGGCTTCGGCGCTATTCGGACACTGGAGAACCCGGGGGCCATGGGCTGAATCCCCGCACAGTGACGGTACAAGAATTCCGTTACCGCGCCGTAGGAATAGTGGTTCAGGCTGTTCATGCCGGTGCCGCTGACAGTTCCATCAGGCAATACGGAGTTCCACCGTTCCCAGATGGTGGTTGCCCCCAGATTGACAGCGTACAGCCATCCCGGAAAGCCCTCATAGCACAGCAGATCATAGGCAATATCCGCCATGCCGTTGTCCGCCAGCACTGTGTTCATCATGGTAGCCCCTACGAAGCCTCCTGTAAGGTGGCGGCAATCTTTTTTGAAGCGGTTTTGAAACGCCGCAATCGCTTTCTCCCTGTCCGGGCAAAGGCCAAATCGAAGCGCCAGCAGATATGCAGTTTGGGTATCAATGGCCAATCGCCCTGTCGGAGTAAAGTATTCTTCCAGAATTGCACTGCGGATATGCGATGCAAGCTGTTCGTATGCTGCCTTTTCCGGCAGCTCCAGCACTTCGGCTGCTTTCGCCACATAAGCCGCAGAGGCATAATAGTACACCGAGGAAACAAAGTGGACATCCGTCCGCCCAAATGTGCTCTGGGGCGTAGCACCATCCAAAGCCAGCCAGTCCCCGAACTGGAATCCGAAATCCCAGAGATATTTTTCTCCACGGGCCTGATCCTGTCTGCGCACACTGTCTACCCAATCCCGCATCAGAGGATAGTGACGACGCAGCGCATCGGCATCCCCGTAAGCGGTATAAAGGTTCTGAGGCAGAAATGTGGCAATATCACTCCAGACTGCAGCGGTCAGGCCGGGGAATTCATTGGGGAGATAGATTGCAACTCTCCCGTCATTTCGCTTCTGGTCAGTACGCAGATCCCGGCAGAACTTGTCGTAAAACGCCCGGGTATCCATAAGCCACGATGCGGTGGAAGAGAATACCATGGCATCCCCGCACCAGCCCAGCCGCTCATCCCGCTGGGGGCAGTCCATGGGCATATCCACAAAATTGGATTTGAGACCCCACAGGGTGTTTTCGTGGAGACGGTTGATTTTCTCGTTTCCGGTGATAAGCTGCCCGGTCTGCTCCATTTCGGAGTAGACCGCCCGCCCGAAAAACAGAGTGGGATCGATATCCGCAAGACCGCTGACCTTTACATAGCGGAAACCGAAAAAGGTAAAATGGGGGCGGATGGTTCGCATCCTGCCGTCGGAGATGTAGGTAAATACCGACCTTGCCGTGCGGTAGTTCTCGTGGTAGAAGTTTCCGCCCTGCAAAATTTCGCCAAATTCCAGCGTCATCACAGTTCCCGCGGGGACCGTCTGTCTGCACTCCACATATCCTGCAAAATTCTGGCCGAAGTCCAGCACAGTCTCCCCGGCGGGGGTGTGGATAAGCTCTTTTACCGGCAGGGATTCCACTGTGTGCAAAGGCGGGGAATACCGTTCTGTCAGTTTGCCGGGGGCGTCAACTGAAGCCGCCTTTTCCCAGAGCGCAGGTTCCTTTTGATAATCCTGCGTTTCGCCGTCATAAATATCAGAAAGGGTCACAAAGCTGCTCCGTACTTCCCAGCTTTCGTCGGTGGCAATGACCTTCCGGCGGCCATCCGTATACCACAGATGCAGCTCTGCAATGAGGGCAAAGGGTCTCTCCGGGTGCGCCTGGCAGGAAAGGCCGAACTTCCCCTGATACCAGCCTTTCCCCAGAAGCACCGACAGCTCGTTTTCCTCCCGCAGCAGGTCCGTCACATCGTAGGTGCAATACTGAAAATGCTCTTTGTAATCGTTGATAAAGGGCGCCAACAGGTCGTCGCCGATTTTTTTACCGTTCAGACGCGCCTCAAAAAGTCCCAGCCCGCAGATATACAGCCGCGCCTGCCGCACTGTTCCCGAAAGGGCAAACCCCTTTCGATATTCCGGGTGGAAATCTTCCGTTTGGGGAAGGCCGATCCATCTGCCCTGCCATGGCTGTGCGAGTTTGGCTGTCTCAAAACAGCAGAAAGCCTGCGCTGTTTCCCCGATATCTGAAGTAACAGTTACCCGGCAAAAATATCGCGTGCACGGCGAGAGGGGAAAGTTCAAGGCCACCCCCAAACCGGAAAGCTCTGCCCCCTCCCGGCATACGAGCAGTGAGCTGAAATCTTCCTGTTGAGATACTTCCACCCGGGCATTTCTCTGCTTTTTTCCGCTGGCGTTTTTTACTTTCCAAGACACTGTTACCGTATCAAAGCAATAGCCAATCGGGTCATTCAGGCCGTTGATTTTCAGTGCATACAGTTCCATTTCGTCCCTCGCTTTCAATTTCCCTCAGCAGTTTCAGGATGTTGCCGCCGCAGCGCCGGACATCTTCCGGGTCAAGTTTGCCGTTTTCCAGATCTGCAAGCAGGTAATCCAGATCCCGTTTTGAGCCGGGCATGATGAGATCGTTGCCCGCCCGGATGCAGTCACTGGCGTAGCAGCAGTCATATTTTTGCCCCTGATTGCTGCCCGGGACACCGGTGGTGCCCCAATCCGTCATCACTATGCCGTCAAAGCCCCACTCCCGGCGAAGGATATCCGTCAGAAGGTCATGGTCGCAGGCTGCGTGAACGCCGTTGATGAGATTCAGCGCAGTCATCACCGTGGCGGGCTTGCTCTTTTTCAGGCAGATCTCGTAGCCGCGCAGGTAAATCTCCCGCAGGGCACGCTCGGAGACATGGACATTGTGGAAATTGCGGTTGGTTTCCTGATTGTTGGCGGCAAAATGCTTGATGCTGACACACTTGTCCGGGCGGCTTTGAACACCGTTTGTAAGGGCGGCGGCACATACGCCTGTCAACAGCGGGTCTTCGGAAAAGTACTCAAAATTTCGTCCGCAAAGGGGATTGCGTTGGATATTCATGGCCGGGGCCAGCCAGATATCCACCCCCAGCAGTTCCATTTCTGCTGCAATCAGCTCGCCTGCCTGATACAGCAGCTCCGGATTCCAGCTTTGTGCCAGCATAGACGCAACCGGCAGGGCGGTACAATACTGATACCGGGTCACGCTGCCGGACAGGTCAACCGGCGCCGTGTCTGCGGTGATCAGCTTGCTGAAAATCGGGTCCTCTCTGGGGTCACTGAGGTAGCCGCCGTTTTTCTCATGCAGAATCGGGTTGACACGGACCCCCGCAGGGCCGTCGACCATAGTGACGGAGGGAATGCCCTTTTCTGTGAGTACGGAAGTGGTTTCCCCGGCCGCCCCGGGCAGCCCTTCAGAGAAGGTGCCCACCACGGTAACGGCAGACAGATCTATTCTCGCCGCACCGATGCAAAGGACAGCCAGCTCCCTGTCAGTCAGCGTCTCAAATCCGGCAGCAGACCGCTGTGTGTAGTCATGCTTGACCGAGCAGAATACTTCGGGGTCAAGCCGCAGCACAGGAAGCTTCTCGGGAAAGGTGAAATACCGGGTATTCCCGATTTCCTCCACCTGCTCGCTCCGCAGCTTGTTTTCACACTGCTCAGTGGTGATGTTTTCCGGTGCGGAAACCACAGCGCAGGGCGTCGTATTCCGGGAGTCCGTACCGCAGAGCAGACAGTATTCGCCCTGCTCAATCAGCCATGCCGCCTTTGCTTCGTCATAGCAGGCCAATGTTTCCGCTTCAAAGGACAATACCAGCTCCTGTTCTGCCCCGGGCGTCAGCAGATTTGTCTTTCCAAACGCCACAAGGCTCTGATACGGCTTTCCAAGGCCGGAGCCTCTGGGGGCGGCATAGAGCTGCACCACTTCCTTACCGGAACGATTCCCGGTGTTTTTGACAAGGACGTGGACGCAGACCCGGCTTCCGTACAGCTTGGTGTCCTGTATGCTCAGCGCAAAGGTCGTATAGGAAAGCCCATAGCCGAAGGGGTACAGCACCGCCTTTCCCAGAGAATCGAACCAGCGATACCCTACAAAGACGCCCTCTTTGTAATAAGAGTCAAACTTTTCTCCAAATCCATCAGCGCATGGATAATCCGCATACCGAACTGCCCAGGTTGCCGCAAGTCTGCCGGAGGGGTTCATTTTGCCCGACAGCACTGCGGCGACCGCATCGCCGCAGCCAATGCCGCCCTGTCCCATAAGGACAATTGCACCGGGCAGGTCTTTCACCGGGGACAGTTCCACTACACCGCCCACATTCAAAAGCAGGACGAATTTCTGATATTGACCTGCCAGTAGGGTGATGTCGCTGATCTCCTGCTCGCTCAGGTAATAGTCCCCGGGGACCGCTCTGCGGTCAGCACCTTCCCCGGAATTCCGGGACAGAACATAAACCGCCGCATCCGCCGGATGCCGGCAAAGGACTTCTTCCGTCAGGCCGGGGAATACGGGAGGGATGAAAGGATTGGACATCATGGCAATCAGCCCTGCAAAAGCGCCGGCCTTTGCCCGTTCCCGGACAGAAGCGTCATAGGCACGCTGGGCATCCAGTAGAATCTGATCGTATTCAGAGAGAACATCCCCGGTCACAACTGCGTATCCGCTGCGGCGAAGCCCCTGCTCCACCGTTACATAGTCCCGGACGTTCACATCCCCGGAGCCTGTCCCACCCTTGACGGTGTGCCGTGCGCCGCTGCCGTACAGGGCAATGGAGCTTACGCCGCTGTCAAAGGGCAGTACGCCTTTGTTTTCCAACAGAACAATACCTTCCTCTGCGACGCGGGCAGAAGTCTCCCGGTTTGCTTTTTCGCGGGTGCTTGGTAATGGGTCAGATGTTGCCATCCTGTTGTTATGAATCATAATGCTACCTCACGCTTTCTTCCAATATGCCATATCGAAGTAGTCTATTTCCGTTTCCGTTCCCCGAGTCAGGCACAGCAGCTTTCCGACAAAGGGAATGAATAATTTCTTTTTTGCATGGGGCAGGTCGTGCTCAATCGCATCCAGCATGGTGCGCAGATGTTCTTTGGGGAGTGCACAGCGGTCATGGGCGGAAAATGCATAATCAAAAGGGACGTCCCACAGCCGTCGCAGCCGCTTGCAGAATTCCTCCAGCGGCACAGCACCCGAAATGCCGTACAGCAGCCGCCGGGTGAAGGTATCCCCGGAAAGCAAAACCCGGGTGTTTCTGTCCAGCAGAAGAATGCTTCCCATGGTATGACCGGGAATATGGATCACATCCAGCAGTCTGCCGCCCAGGTCGATGGTATCGCCGTCCGCCAGCTCGTGAAGCACCGGCAGGGGGCGTATCCTCCGTGTGCCGATTCCCTTGCCCTTCAGCAGCGGAATATCCCCGCTGTGAAGCCAAACCTCGGAAAAGTCCTCCAGATGATACACATGGTCAATATGTCCGTGGCTGAGAACCGGGAATACAGGCCGATCGGTCAGACTCCGGACATAGTTCACAACCCCCGGTTCGTTGACAGCCAAATCAAACAGCAGCGCCTTTTCGTCCCCGACCACCAGATAGGAATTAGCGGTGGCTCTGCCGGGTTTTAAGGAGCGGCCGTCGCTGTTCGGCCCACTGATATCCGAGGAAATCAGAAATATTCCCTCTGCCACCTGTGCGTGAAAAAGCATGACCTTACTCCTTTCTGCCGAAGCGGTCAAAGGTATAGGTTCCGCTTCCTGTCTGCGTGACGCCTCCGCCCCATTCAACCGTTGCGGTCACACCGCAGGGAATGGTGACCGACAGCTCATCCTCATTTACAGAAATGCGAATTTCCCCGTTTTCCGAGCAAAAGGTTCTGTCCAGTGAAGTCAACCCGCCCAGCAGCCGGGGGGAAATGCGAACTTTTGTGTAGCCCGGTTCTTCCGGTTGCAGCCCCGCAATGCGGCGGGCAATAAAGTCATCCACGCATCCAAAGGCGTAGTGGTTAAAGCTGACAAAGCGGCCTCCTTTTCTCGCCTCATCCGCATCCCAGGCTTCCCAGATCGTGGTGGCGCCGTGGTCTGTTTCATAGAGCCATCCGGGGCGTTTGGACTGCCAGAGGATGGTCTCTGCCAGCGTTTCCTCTCCTAAATCCATCAGTACATCCAGCAGAAACGGTGTTGCCAGAAATCCGGTGTCCAGGCAGTCTCCACGCTCATGGATGAGCGACACCAGTTTTTGCCTGAAATCGTCCCGCAGTTCCTCCGGCACAAGGTCAAAGGCAAAAGCCAGTACATATCCGCCCATAAGGTGCTTTGGCAGCAGATCTGCACGGAGAATTCCATTTTGAATTGCTCTGCGCATTTTCTCGGACTTTTCCCGGTAACAGGCTGCTTTATCTTTATCTCCCAGCACTTTTGCAATGTCTGCCAGGTAGCGGATGGTCTGGTAACCAAAAAACGGGGCTGCATAAAAAGCAGATTCTTCACAGATGCCGTACTGCCGGCCGGTGTTGTCCGGGCGGGAGGGCACCAGCCATTCACCGAAGTGAAAGCCGGTGTTCCAGAGATATTGGTCGTATTCATACGGGATGTTCATGCTGCCGCGTTTTTCTTTTGATCTGCGCAGAATGTAGTCGCCCCAGCGGCACATGGCGTCATAGTTTTCCCGCAATACAGGGATATTCCCGGTGCTCTGATACATGGCATAGGGCACCCAGACGATGGCGTCCGACCACCCCGCCACCCCGGTGGGCTTTGTGTCTCCAAATACCTTGCAGGCGTCCAAAATCACAGAATGGTACATCTTTGCATAAGGGGCTGTAACCATGATTGCGCCGTCCTCTGCCTGTTCATCCCGCAGGGCGGCAAGCCAGCTTGTAAAAAATGGTGTCACATCCTCGTTCAACAGCGCTGTGGGCGCATAAATCAGCATATCTCCCGTCCACCCTGCCTTTTCCCTGGTGGGGCAGTCGGTAGGAATCGACATCATATTCCCGGCCTGGGACCAGCGGACATTCTGATACAGCCGGTTCAGCCGTGCATCAGAGCAGTGAAAGCTGCCGATATTTGCTTTCTCTGTGGTCAGAAGCACCGCTGTGAAGTCCTCTTTGCGGACAATATCCAGCCCGGTCACCCGAAGATAGCGGAAGCCGTGGAAGGTGAACAGTGCCTCGTGGACAAAGGACAGATCCCCCGTAACAACCACATCCCGCTGTGGGGCGAACATGGTGTTCAGGTAGTTTCCATCGCAGTCGAGCTCTTCAAAATATTCCAGCGTTACGGTTGTCCCCCGCGGGGCGTCCAGCAGAACCCGGGCACGCCCGGCGAGCACCTGGCCGAAATCAACAATCCACTCCCATTTGGGGGAACGAAAAACTCTCCGTGCAGGAAGCTCTGCCACCGGCCGAATAGGATCCATGGGCTGGGCCCTCAGAATATTCATGGGGTAATCCCGAAGAGCCACCGGCTGCGGGATCTGCTGCCTCTGCGTAAAATCCTGCTTTTCGCCCTGAAACAGGTCAGAGCAGAGAATATAGGACAGCTCACAGCTTTCGGTGCCGTCGCTGATGATATGCTCCCGGGTGCCGTCCTCATACCAAAGTTCCAGCTGAAAAAGGACGCCGGGGGCTGTGTGGGGATGCTCTGTGACAGGGCTTGCAAAGGAGCTGAAATACCAGCCATCGCCCACATACAGCTCCAGCTCGTTGTCCCCGCTGCAAAGCAGTGCCGTCACATCATAGGTCTGGTAATAGAGCCGGTGGGCGTAGGAGGTAAACTCCGGTGCAAATTCCCGGTCATCTGGTCGGCGATCATTGATCTTAATCTGATACACGCCGTATGCTGTGGAATACAGTCTGGCGCGGACGGGCTGCTGCGACAGCCGAAAATTCTTCCGGAACAGCACCGGTGCGCAGGAAGCGCCGATGGGATAATCCGGGTCGGGAACCCGCTCCAGCGTGCTTTCCGCCCACCGGGCCTTCCAGTCCTCCGTACAGAGGAACGCCGTTTCAAAGTCTGCGCTCGCCGCCGCACATTCCCCGTGATTATCCCAAACGCGAACCGTCCAGCGGTATTCCGTGCAGGAATGCAAGGGTGCGCCCGCATAGTCTGCAAAGCTGCTTTGGGAAGAGGACACGGCCCCGCTGTCCCAAACGACTTCTTTCGTCTGCACATCCTCCACGGTCAGCTGGTAGGCCTGCTGGGTCACATTTTTTTCGCTGCTGCAAAGCTTCCAGCCAAAGTAAGGGACACCGTCAATTCCCAAAGGCTCGCTGCGGTGATTGGTTTTTAAATCGAGTATTTTCAGCATAGTTTCTCCGCCTTTTCAAAACGCGCCCGTGAAAGCCCACAGGCGCGTTTGCAGTGCATTTAATATTTTCCGGAAAGCTGTGCCTCGCATTCCTCACGGGTAATTTCGCCCGCATTGCATTTTGCCATCAGGGCAACATCCTTGTCCTTCAGTTTATAGAAAACCATGACCAGAACGCTGAGGATTGTACCGATTGCGGGAATCAGCATATAAATGGTCCACAGAGAATCCAGCGCGCCCTGCGTCTGGGTTACATTGAGTGCGGCCAGTTCCTCAAAGCTTTCCGCTTTTACAGGCACCCACTCGGAAAGACCCAGCAGGAACAGGCCCAAAGAGGCCGAGATGCTGCTGCTGAGCTTATTGACAAAGGCGTTCAGCGAGAAGAAGATGCCGGAGCAATCCTTGCCGGTTTTGTAGCGGGTGTACTCTATGGTGTCCGGAGTGAAAAATGTCTTTGCAATCTGGGAAATATTGCCTGGCATAGCCTGAAGCACCAGAAGCACGGTGATCATCGCAAAATTGTGATAGCCGCTGAAGTAGATTAAGGAATAGATCCCTGCCCCTAGCAAACCACATACTAAGAAGACTTTTTTCTTGCCGAATTTACGGCACAGCCGGTCTGTATTCAACTGAGCGATGGTCTGCGGAATAAATGCAATGGCAATCGGTATAATCAGAATAAGGGAATTTCCGTAAAGGTAAAAGGATGCGTAGGTGCCAAGAGAACCGCCGGTTTGCAGGCCGGTATACAGCAGAACACTGACCAAAATAATAAACACATACTTGTTTGTCTTGATGCAGCCCAGCATATCCTTAAAGGAATAGTGCTCTGCGGACTGTGCTTCCTCCGTATTCTTCAGTTCGGCGTTGTGTTCTTTGACCTTGGTTGCAAGGGGCAGCATCATAAAGAAGAACAGCACCGAGGAAACCAATGCCACTGCCTGAATAGGCAGGCCGACATGCTCGCTGATGAGCACCGTCCAGATAACACCTGCCAGCATGGTAAATATGCCGGCAAGAATGCCCTTGTTCTTGAGGATGGTATCTCTTTCTTCCATATTATCGGTCAGTGAAACAATCATGGAGTTCATGGGCACCTCCACCAGCGTGTAGGTGAAATCATACAGCAGGTAGGTGACAGTGAACCAGATCAGCTTTACTGCTTCCGGCGCATTCTGGGGCATCAGGAAGAAGATAACGGTAAAAATCGGGAACAGAAAGAAGGTCGCCCGATACCAGGGCAGATATTTGCCCTCTCCTGCCAGCTTTCCCAGAAGTTTACTTTTCTTGATATCCAGCTTGTCGATGAAAAATCCAAAAATAATATCGTCAAAGGCATCAATGATCTTTACTGCCAGAATCGCGGCAGAAACCTTAATCAGGTCAATTCCCTGAAACAGCAGGAACAGGGTCATCATCGCTGTAACGATGTATCCTTCCAGGCTGCGGCATTAAGCCGTGAACAAAACTCTCCTGCACCGCGGTGCGGTAGTTCAGGCAGAAGCAGGAATACCCAAGCTCATTGAGCCTTGCCGCCACCGGGAGCGACTCCACCATGGTGCACACCGCTCCGTAAGCACCGCCTGCCAGCAGAATGAAAAAGGTATCGTGCTTTTTCTCCCGGGCAGGAAGCCAGGTCAGCTTTACAGAGGAAAGTCTGGGGTCATCTCCGTCATATTCGGAGCAAACCGTATAGGGCGCTTCCAGCCGCCGCAGACCATAGAGCATATCCCCCACATACCATGTGGGATTCCGCTGCTGAACCTGTGCCAGCGTCAGGCAGCTGTTTTCCGCAAAGAATTCCCCCCCGGAAATCAGACTGTCCCGGATCGGCTTCAGGTGCTCTGCATTGTAAATCTCCCTGAGCCGGGTGTTTTCTGTGAATCCCATACTGCTCACCTCCTGCCTGTGAAAATGCCGAAATTCGCCTTGACAAATCGGGAACGCCTGTGTACAATTGCTATGAAACAAGTGTAACACTTTACGGAAAAAATGCAAGAAAAAAAGCGGCTTTTTCCAGCAAGTGAAACAAAGCCGCAGGGAGTGTAACAGATGGCAGAGCGAAAAAATGAAGCCCATGATATGGTCATGGAAAGCCTGACCCAGGCGCTGCTGCAGCTCATGGAGAAAAAGCCGTTGAGTAAAATCAATGTGTCCGAGCTGTGTACCCGCGCGGGTGTGGGGCGCGTGTCGTTTTACAGGAATTTTGATTCCATGGACGATATTCTTGTCCAGCACCTAAAAAAATGCACTGACGAATGGTGGCGGGACTTCAGCCAGAAAGATGTTGAAAGCTTTTATACGGACTTCTGGCCGGAGCTTCTGGAACAGTACCGCGCAAACGGACATCTGGTTCGCCTACTGTATGAAAACAATGCGTCTCACCTTATCAAAGATCACATTTTTGCCTGCTGCCGCACCACATTTGAGGTCGATGAGGAAGAGTCTTATGCCCGAGCCGCGCTGGCGGGTGCGCTATACGGCATGGTGGATGAATGGATCAAGCGGGGAATGGGCAGCCTGCCGGAGAATTTCAGCATCCGGAAAATTACCAATTTGATACCCAGGCAGGAAGCTTTAACCAAAAAGGAGTTGTAGCAGATATGGATCAGATTGATCAAACAATCAGCGGGTATGTCAAAAACAATGAAATCTCCGGTGGGGCATTGCTTGTACGAAAGGCAGGAGAGATCGTCTATCAAAACAAATGGGGCTATGCTGATGTGGCAGCGGGTACGCCTGTCGAATACGACTCCATCTATCGCATGATGTCCATGACCAAGCCGGTAACGGCGGTGGGCATTCTGAAGCTGATGGATCAGGGGCTGCTTGCGCTGGATGACCCCCTGTCCAAATTCCTTCCGCAATTCAAAGATATGCAGGTTTGCGCCGATAAGCGATATGAGTTCAAGCCGGGAATGAATATGCTTTCACTGCTGCAAAAGCTGCTTTTTTTCCGAATGGACCGGGTGAAAACAGTCACTGCTGACCGAGAAATCACCATAAGAGATCTGCTGAGCCATTCCTCCGGCCTTGCACAGGGCATAGTGGGCCTGATTGCCATGATGAAAGACAAGTCGGTCAGAGAGAGCCTCTCCCAGCAGGCAGATGTTTTCAGCCGGTATGTGCTGGATTTTCAGCCGGGGACAGGCACGGGATACTCCCCGCTGGCTGGTTTTGATATGCTGACCCGGGTTATTGAGGTGGTTTCCGGCATGGATGCGGCTTCGTTTTTCCAAAGGAAGATTTTTGCGCTGCTGGAAATGACGGATTCCACCTTCTGGCCGACGGAAGCCCAGAAAGCCCGCCTTGTCCACGCCTACAAGCGCAAAAAGGGAAAACTGGTGGATGTTACCGGAACAAAGGAGGATATGGACGGGATGCTCCACCGGGGTCCCGGCTATATTGCCGGATGCGGTGGCCTGTTTTCCACCCTTACGGATTACGACCGCTTCGTCCAGATGCTGGCAAACGGCGGCACATACAGGGGAAAAGTCATTCTGAAACCGGAAACCGTGGAACGGATGCACACGGAAGCGCCTGCCATGCACCTGGAGCCGGACCCCGGACAGGTATGGGGACTGGGCGTGAAAATTCGCCAGGACCCCGAAAAGGGCAAACTGCCTGTCACTGCCGGAACCTACGGCTGGAGCGGTGCATTTGGCACCCACTTTTTTATCAGCCCCGCCGATAAGCTCTCCTGCGTCTGGGTCACAAACCGCACCGATCTTGGCGGCTCTGGCTCCTACATCAGCGCAAAAATTGAGGAGCTGGTTTTTGCCCGGTTTGCAGGTGACCGGTCATGATGCGTGTCGGTTTGGTTTTGGAAGGCGGCGCCATGCGGGGGATGTATACCGCCGGCGTGCTGGATGTTTTTCTGGAGCACGGAATCAGGGCAGACTGTATTGTGGGCGTATCTGCCGGAGCGTTGTTTGGCGTGAATTTCCTGTCCGGGCAAAAGGGGCGTGTGATTCGCTATAATAAGCGGTTCAATTCGGATAAGAATTATATGGGTCTCCGTCCGCTTCTGCGGGAGGGAAACATCGTCAGCACAAAATACGCCTATGAGGATGTCCCCCGCAGGCTTGACCCCTTTGACGATGCGGCATACAAAAAATCCGGGATTCCGTTCTACGCCGTTGTGACGAATCTGGAAACCGGGCTGCCGGAGTACATAAAGATCGACAGCGTCTTTGCCCAGATGGATGCACTTCGGGCATCCGGTTCCATGCCGTTTGTGTCAAGACCGGTGATAATTGACGGAAAGCCCTATCTTGACGGCGGCATTTCCGACAGCATTCCATTCCGCTTTGCCGAAAGCCTCGGCTGCGAAAAACGGATTGTCATTCTCACGCGGGATATGGAATACCGCAAAAAGCCCATGTCGCCTGCTCTGATTCGACTGTGGTTTGGAAAGAGCCCGATGGCTGAAAAGCTGCTGCATCGCCATGCGCTGTATCATCACGCAATCGAAGAACTCAAGGAATTGGAAGCCGCGGGGAAAGCCCTTGTCATCCGTCCCTCAAGTCCCATCCAAATTGGGCGGATGGAGAAAAATCCCGATATACTCCAGTCCGTTTACGACCTTGGCGTGAAAGACGGACTCGCAAGCCTTACCGCCGTTCAGAAATATCTATGCGGCGAAAAATGAACACAGGGATACGACTATGCAGCATAGTCGTATCCCTGTTCCGTTTTCTGCGCAGAAAATACCCTTGACAAATCTCGTCTCAACGCGAGCTGTTAACTCGATACGCACGGGATCATGGCTACACAAACTTGAAAGTGCTGATTGACGATGGTTATACGGGCACGAACTTCCAGCGTCCCGGCGTACAGGAGGGCTTTGAACTCGTCAAGCAGGGATTAGTGGGCTGCTGGCTGGTAAAAGACCTATCTCGCTTTGGTCGTGATTATCTGACAGTAGGCCAGTACACCGACATCATCTTCCCCAGCTACGATGTGCGCTTCATTGCCGTCAATGACGGCGTGGACAGTCAGCGTGGGGACGGAGAAGGATTTGCCGCAATCCGCAACCTGTTCAACGAGTGGTATCCGAGAGATACTTCCAAGAAAGTCCGCATCAGCCTGCATCAGCGCGGCACCAGCGGCAAGCATCTGGGCAAGCCGCCCTATGGCTACCGCTGTGATCCGAATGACAAGGACAAGTGGATTCTGGATGAGGACGCCGCACCGGTGGTCAAGCGCATCTTCGACCTCTGCATTGACGGCAAAGGCCCGGAGCAGATTTCACGGATTCTTGAAAGGGATCAGGTTCTCACGACCAGGGCGCTGTACGCCAGCCGCAAGGGAAAGCCACTGCCCAAGAAGCCTTATGGATGGAAGGATCAATCCATCGTCGGGATTCTGGAACGGCAGGAATACACCGGATGCACCTGCAATTTCAAGACCTACTCCAAGTCCTACAAGCTGAAAAAGCGGATTCCAAACGAGGCGGAGAATATGTTCATCGTGCCAGACACGCAGGAGGCTATCGTTTCTCAGGCGCAATGGGATAGAGTACAGGAGCTGCGCAAAAACAAACGCCGTCCCGTGAAAGCGGAACGGCAGGGATTATTCGCAGGACTGGTCTACTGTGCAGACTGCGGCAGCAAGCTTCATTTCGCCACCTGCAAGGGCTTTGAGGGCAAGCAGGATCACTATCGCTGCTCCAAGTACAAGAGCGGACGGGGCGAATGCAGCGCACACTATATCCGGGAAGATGTACTGCGGGAACTGGTACAGGAACGGATTCAGGCGGTCAATGCGTATATCCGCAGCGATGTGGAGGGCTTTCAGGAGGAATGGCTGCACTACCACCGCGCCGATCAGGAACGGGACATCCGGGAAGATCAGAAGCGCATGGAGCAGGCAAAAAAGCGCCTTGCCACCCTCGATGTGGTCATGTCCCGGCTCTATGAGGACTACGCCCTCGGTGAGATCAGCAAGGAAAAGTACAAGAAGATGACTTCTGATTATGAAGCGGAGCAGGAACGGTTAAAGCTCGAAATTGAAACAACGGAAGAATGGGTTGAACAGCGGCAGGCGATGGGCGACGATCTGGACGCTTTCATTGCGCTGACGAAAAAGTATGTGGATGTCACGGAGCTGACGCAGACGATTGTCAACGAGTATATCAGGAAGATCATCATTCACGCACCGGATAAGTCTGGCGGCAAGCGCAGACAGAAGGTGGAGATCATCTTTAATTTTGTTGACGAGGTGGAGATCCCCGTGCTGGCAGAACCCATGATTGCAGAATCTACCCTTGGACGCAGAAAAACGGCGTGACCTTCACGGTCACACCGTTCTCTGCCCGAACCACAAGACTTATAGTTCCTTACGACTGTTAAGCCTTGATTTTACTGGGTTTCTGCTTGTTTTCCTATGTCAACGCTCTTAAACAGGCGTCTTTTTTGTTGTGCTTTGATTTGCTCCGGCTATCAGTTCTCCGTCTCGCCGCAGCCGCTCTCTATGAACTCCGCAAGGGTTCTGACGGCTTCTTTTTCGTCCTCGCCCTCGGCGCATATCTCTATGCTTTTCCCGCAGACAATGCCCGCAGAAAGCAGCGCAACGACCGATTTTGCGTTAACCGTCTTTTCACCGGCAAGCAGGCTTATGTCGCTCTTAAAGAGCTTTGCCGTCTTGACGAATGTCGAAGCGGGACGCGCGTGAAGTCCGGATTTATTTATAACGGTAACTTGTCTTTTTTCCATCTGATCCTCCATGCATTCAACAGCGTCCGGCAATGCGTCCGCTCTGTCTGAAGCTTCTATTTTCTATACTTTTCCGGCTGCATTCCGTTCAATATATTCTTTACCTGCGCAGCCGTCTCCGCTTTCAGCAAAAGTTCCGCTTTCGCCGAACACTCTTCATAGGAAAGCTCGGAGATGAGCCTGCGCACGCGTGTGATCTTCGGCACGGAAACGGAAAACTCATCCAGCCCCATTCCAAGCAAAGCCGGAACAAACGCCAGATCTCCTGCCGCCTCGCCGCACATACAGCAGGGAATGCCACCCTCGTGCGCGGAGCGGATGACCCACGCGATAAGTCTTATAACGCCGGGATTATAGTGCGTATAAAGCTTCTGTACGCGTTCGTTTCCGCGGTCAACGGCCGTAGTATACTGCGTGAGATCGTTTGTCCCTATCGAGAAGAAATCCGCCTCTTTCGCAAACACATCCGCCATTACCGCGGCGGCGGGGATCTCTATCATCAGCCCCACCTTTACGTTATCCGCCACGGCTTCGCCCTCATCGGCAAGCTGCCTGCGGGCTTCCTGCACGGCGGCTTTCGCCTCGCGAAATTCTTCAAGAGAGGAAACCATCGGAAACATTATATGAAGCTCTCCCTTAACGGACGCTTTGAGCAGTGCGCGCAGCTGCGTCATAAACAGCTCTCTGCGGTCAAGGCAGATCCTTATGGCACGGTAGCCCATAAACGGATTCTGCTCCGGCGGGAGATCAAGATATTTCAGTTCCTTATCACCGCCCGCGTCAAGCGTGCGTATGGTAACGTGCCGCCCTTTCAAAACTTCCAGCGCTTCTCCGTACGCGGCGCACTGCCTTGCCTCATCCGGCAGACCGTTTGACTCCATGTACAGAAACTCACTGCGGAGAAGCCCTACGCCGTCACAGCCGGCCGCAAGCGCCTCGGCACAAGCGGAGGCGCTTGCGGCATTCGCGCTGACCGTGCGCGCATGGCCGTCCGCTGTAAGCGTCGGTCTGCTTCTATACATTTCAAGCGCTTTGCCGTCCTGCTCGCTTAAAGCTTTCTTCTCGTCAAACCTTTTCATCGCGGCTTCATCCGGTCGCAGGACGACCTCGCCGGTTTCCCCGTCGATCGCCGTGCCGTCCCCGTCTTTGACCGCCGACAGCACACCGGCACAGCCCACGACCGCGGGAAGAGACATTGCGTTTGCAAGGATGGCGGTGTGCGACGTGCAGCCGCCTATCTCGGTAACTATGCCTTTGATATGCTCCGCGTCCATATTCACGGTGTCTGCCGGTGCAAGGTCATGGGCAAATAGTATCACGTCCCGCTCAACGGAAGATATGTCTTTTGCCTTTATGCCGAGAATTTCCCTTACCAGCCTGTCGCCAAGCTCCCTGAAATCCGCCGCGCGCTCACGCAGCGTTTCATCTTCCAGAGCGCTCATCATTCCGGCAAGCATTTCAAAATGCTCATGCACCGCCTTTGCCGCGCCGCTTCCGGACGCTATAAGCTCACAGACCGGCTCAATGACGGAATCGTCGTCGTCAAGAAATTCAAGATAGGCTTCAAATATTTCCGCCGTTTTCCCGTCCGTCCGCGCTTTTGCCTTATCGGTCATGCCGGAATAGAAGCTTTTTGCGGAAGCCACCGCCGCCTTGAATCGCTCAAGCTCTTCTTCTGCCGACCCGCAGGATTCCGGAATTACCGGCGGCTCTTTGTCATAAATGAACGCCTCCGCCGCGGCAACGCCGGAAGATGCGCCCACGCCGCGGAATACTCTGTTTACCATATTACTCAAACAGGCGCGCTATCTCGTAATCGGGCAGATCCGAAAGCTCTCCTACGCTCTTGGCGATGTTTATTATGCGCGCGATACGCTCGGACGAATCCATGCGGTTGAACGCGGTGGCCAGATCCGGTCCGACGGAGAGAGGTCCGTGGTTGCCAAGCAGGACGATGTTATGGTTCTTGAGGAACGGCCCCATCTTTGCGTATATCTCATCCGTGCCGGGCTTGCCGTAGGGAACAACGGGTATCATGTCGCCTGCCAGCATCATAAACTCAGCATAGGCGCGGCACACAACGGGCTTGTTGCAGATGGCGTATGCGGTGAGATACGGAGAATGGCAGTGGATAACGGCGTTTACATCGGGACGCATAAGATAGGAATGAGTATGCATAGGCAGCTCGGAAGAGGGCTTGAAACGTCCGGCGATCTGCTTTCCGTCCTCATCGAGAACCGCGATCATATCCGGCGTCAACTCTATCTTTCTTTTGCCGGAGGGTGTTATATAGAGCAGTCCGGTTTCTCTGTCCTTGATGGAAAGGTTGCCCTCGAATGCGTTTACCATGCCTTTTTGATCCATCTGGATGCCGATTCTGATTATTTCGTCAATAATTTCTCTTTTGATTTCTTTTTCCATTTTTTACTCCTGTCTGCTGTAAAACATTTTTTATTTTTCACCTAAGCCGGCGCTGTAATTTTCCGGCTTTGCGTAAATGACCGCTATATTCGGGGGTATATTAGTTCAGCGTATTCAGATAAGCGATAAGCTCGTCAAAATTCCTGATTTTCAGGACTCTGTTCACGCTTTCCTCGCTGTCGGAGAGATTCACTATCATCTCATAGAAGTCCCGCAGAAACTGCTGTTCCCCCGCCTTGACCGCCATCATAAACACTATCTGCGCCTTGCTGCCGCTCCACTCGACAGGGCGCGCAAGCGTGGCAACGGATATGGTCGTTCTGTTTGAGTAAAAGCTTTTCGGGTGCGGCAGGGCAATGCCGTTTTTCAGCACGGTCGTTGAAAAGCTTTCGCGCTGAATGGTCGATTCCTTAAAGTTTTCCTGCGCAATGCCCGCCCGCGCAAGGTCGTCCGCCATGATGTTGATCGCATCGGCAGGGCTTTTCACGTCAAGTTCCGGATAGAAAAACTTTTCGTCAAAGAAGTCCGTAAAGCAGTGACTGGAGACGACATTATACTCCACCGCGTCTATGACCCTGCCAAGCTGCTTTGCGTCCCTTGCGTCCGGAATGAGGTTTATATAGGCTATCGGCGTATTGCCGCAGTTTATCATGGCGGTTTTCGTTGTGGAAATTATAATATCCGGCTGCTCTTCCATGATCGAAGCGCTGTCAAAGACCGAATACGGTCCGCAGAGGAAAAGCCGGTTGCCGAAGAGCGAGAGTATCTTCGCCATAAGGAATTTGGAAGTTGACAGACTTGCATGGCACACCAGCACGGCTTTCAGCTTATGCGTTCCGTTCTGCATCTTCAGCCGCTCGACCGCCGCGCCGAGATGTACGGCAATATAAGCCGTTTCGCTCTCGTCAAGCGCGATTCCGAGCTTCTGCAAAAAATAATCGCGGAACGTGATGGCAAGTTCGAAAACGAACGGGTACTTGCTGCGCACATCTTCCAATATCGGATTTGCATAATGCTGACCGTTGCCGCGCTTATTGACGGTGGACTGCAAATGATAGGCAAGGTTTATGAGCAGTTCCCTGTCATTGGTAAGATCCATGCAGTATATGCCGCGTATCTCCGCAAGTATCTCCGCTACGGCGTTGAGATACTTCGCGTCAATATTCTCCTCCGCGCTCTTATGCGAATTGTCGCCGATGCTGAAAAAGCGCCGGAAATAAATACAGTAAGCCAGAGCTTCATATTCATACCGATTCGCTTCAACGCCGAAACGCTCTTTCATGCGCATAAAAATTTCCTGCGCGGCGGAATATTCGGCGGAGCAGTCCTCCCTTTCGCTTTCGGAAAGGCATTTGCTGTCGAGGGCAAGCCCTTTTTCTATCCTTTTGATCGCAATAAGGCTGTGTACGGCTATGGTGAGCCGCCCCGTATCGGAAACGGCTATATTATGGCGGTGCAAAACGTCGTTTATCGCCTCTATCGTACCGTGCAGCTCATCATACGGGAAGTATGCCGAGTAGCCCATAAGGTCGTACGACATAGGGTTGTGGAAGCGGTTGTCCATGTGATAGCTTATCATAACGCGCTTGCTGCGCTCGTTTCCGTCAAGGAGCAGAGTGTTTTTTCTCCGCACAAGGACAAGATCGCTTTTGCTTTCGCTAAGTTCTTTTTTAACGTTTTTAAGCTCGTTTTCAAGCGCGGTACGGCTCATAAAAAGCCTGTCGCACATCTCGTCAATATCCTCCGGCGCCGACAGATCGAGCAGTTCAAGCATAAGGTCGCGGCGGAATCCGGCATCGGCACACACGCCGCCGCGAGAGAGTACCCGCCTGAGCGCCGGTTTGTCCGCCGCCGCTATGCGATACCCTTTGCCTCTTTCCGCTATCAGCTCTATGTCCTCCCCATTCAGCAGACCGCTAAGCTCCGCAAGCCTGCTGCGGACCGTTCTGTCGCTTACCTGCATTTTTTGAGCAAGCTGTGTGGAGGTAAGCCAGTCATCGGCCTCCAAAAGATTCAATAATATCAAATCATTCTTTCGGTCTATTCTTTCCACCTCATAACGCTCCTAACAAAGCTTCCGCCGTTTATGCCGGCATTATTATATACACATCCTCCGAAGTCTGTAAACCCGTTATATACCAATATGCCGGATGACTCCGGCATATTGGTTGCGGGTTATATGCTGTAAATTACTTTGCGGCAAAGGCTGCTTTGTCCGCAAGACCCTCTTTCTTGAAGCCCTTGACAGTGTAGATAAAGCCGATGATGTAGATAACGGCGATGATGAGCGGGACAAAGTTGCCCTGCAGGAAAGTGAAGAGCCGCGAGAAAGCGTAAACGAATATCGGGCAGTCCATACCGGCGCTGGCGATCAGAGTTCCCTCGGAGATGATGCCGTTTTCTATGCCGAGTGCGGAGATGGTGGGAGCAAGGGTGGTTGCGACCCACAGATATGCGGGAGTGAAAGCGATGTAGAGGATGAACATTCTGAGAATGTTTCCGTTGGTGACCATGTATACGCACAGACCGAGAGTGAGGTTGTCAAGCGCTGCAAAGGGCAGGATCTGGTTCCAAGGCAGGAGGAATGCAAGCAGCAGGGTGACTGGCATACACATCATAACGACTATCCAGATAGCGTCTTCGCCGAGCAGCATTGGGTTGTCCAGACCGATGTAAACTTCCTGATCGGATTTGAGGACTTTCTTCATGCGTGAGGTGGCGGCGTCGGCAATGGGGTTGAGCGCCATCATGAATATACGGACGACTATCGGCAGCAGGTAGAGCGCGGTAGCGGCAATGATACCGAGCTGAACGGACTCTATGACTTTCTTGCCGGCGATCAGACCGAACATTGTGCCGAGGATGAAGCCGAGGATATGGCGCTCAAAGAGCAGACCGAACTTTTTGCGCAGGGTGTTGAGGTTGAGGTCTTTGTTGAGGAAGGGGATCTTGCGCAGGAGCATATCAACGGGGTATATCAGGGAGCAGAGAAGCATATGGCGGTGGGGCAGCTGACATTCTCTATGCCGGTGATGCGCTGTACGCGCGGCTGCATTGCATCGCCGAGGATGAGTTCCATAACGATCATAACGATCGCCATAAGTATGCCGAGGTAGAGCTTGCCGGTGGCGGCAACGGTCAGATAGCCGATAAAGGCTTTGCCCCAGACATTCCACATATCTATATTGAGAGTCTTTGTTTTCTTGAGTGCAAGCATAAGGAGGTTTACGCCTATCTGGATCGGGAACATCAGAAACGCGTACTTCCATGACCATGTTATGGAGGACAGAGGTGCCCAGCCGCCGTCAACTATCGGGAAAGATCTGCCGACCGTCTCCGCCATTGACTTACCCACAGGGCAGATCATGTCGGACATATATCCGGTCACAAGACCGACCGCCTTGAACGCAACCGCAAGCAGCAGACCGGAGGAGAACGCTTCTTTCCACTTCATTCCGAATGCCTTGCCGACTATCATCATAATAAGCGGCAGAACAATCGTTGAGCCAAGATCATTTACTATAAAGCCGAATACTTTTGACAATATTTCCATCTTGTCTTACCTCTCGTTTTCCTATTGTTTTTGAATTTCACATCTGCACCGGCAGGTATCTTACTGCTGCAAAACGTCTATTATCTTTTGCAGTTCTTTCTCCATGCCAACGCCCGTCAGGAACGCAACACCGTTGCACATGGGCACGCCGTAATCCTTATTTGGCTTTATGACGCATACATACATACACGCGCCTCTCAGCGCCTGTTCGAGTCCGGTGATCTCCGTTGCCTCAACATTTGCCTCCAGACCGCGTTCTTCAAGCAGTTTTTTGATCTTGCACGCTATCGTTGCGGAAGTTGCAACACCGGCGTTGCATGCCACCACTATTCTTTTCATTCTGTCTCTCCTTTCTTTACGTATTTATTTTCAGAACACCAAAGTGTTGGTCAACAAGGGTTTCAACGCCTTATAAAAGCGTCTCCGCCCTTGTCAACCGGCGCAATAGTATTCATAAATAACTTTGAATATTTCCTCCGGCGTGTCCGCTTTTTTCAGAGCGTCCGTTGCATCCTTGTCGGAACACATATCCATAAGCTTTTGCAGCAGAGGAACCTGCTCACCGTCATTTTTCAGCAGTAGCAGAAAGACATACTTTGCCGCGACCGTTTCATCATCGCTGCCCATTGCAACAAAGGTCACGGGGTCGTCAAGCTTTGCAACGATAATCGCCTGCTGTATGACATGGCAGGCATCCGTATGCGGTACGGCAAGGTCAATATATTCCGTACTCAAGCCGGTGGGGTAATCTTTCTCGCGGTCTATCACCGCTTTGGTAAAGCTCGGCAATACAAGGGCGCGCTCAACGGCAGCGCTGCCAAGCCGTTCGATAAGCGTTTCCTTATCTTCCATGTGCGGAAAAACAAATATAAGCTCTTTGTTGAACATTTTATGTACGTTTTCGACTATGCGCTCTTCAACCATATTTCCATTGCTCCTATTTTATTTTTCTGTTTCAAGATTACCAACGCTTCCCCACATTTTCCAACATATTTTTTCCGTTTCCAACGGAAAAAACAGCGCATCTTCCGATATGAGCGCGCATTGCCGCTCATATATTTCATCAGGAACGGTTGTCCCGCCGGATAAGTTTGCTCCCGCCGCGGGTATTTTATGTTCCTGAAAGGGTGTCCAAAATGTTTTCATATATTCTTATCGCTTTATACGCCGTGCCTCTGCTGCTGTGCATTATGCGCGGAGACGCGGACGCCGTCTCATCGCTGATGACAGGGGCGGATGAAGCGGTGCGCTTTTGTATCTCCGCAGCCGGAGGGCTTTGCTTCTGGTGCGCCGTCACGGAACTTTTTGAACAATGCGGCGCGGCGGAGACCCTCTCCGGACTTCTCCGTCCGGTAATACGCCGCTTCTTCCCAAATGCCGCCGCGTCTCCGGAAGCCTGCGCCGCGATTTCCGAAAACATCAGCGCAAATCTCATGGGGCTTGGAAACGCCGCGACCCCCGCCGGAATCAGAGCGGCAAAAGCAATAGTCTCGCTCGGAGACGGCAGGGAGATCGCGGATGAGCTTTGTATGCTTGTGGTTATAAACACGGCTTCGATACAGCTCATCCCGACTACCGCCGCCGCTCTGCGCGCAGCGGCGGGTTCAAGCGCGCCGTTTGACATTCTGCCCGCGGTCTGGGCGGTATCCGCGCTGTCGCTCTCCGCCGGATTATGCGCCGCATTCGTGCTGAAAAAGTTTTGGAAATGACTAAACTTTTCTCTTTTGTGCCAGCGCTCATAACGGTTTTTGCCTGCATACTCGCCATGAGTAAAGGCGTGGATATTTATTCCGCCATGGTAAATGGCGCAAAAAAGGGGCTTCACACGCTTGCCGCCATTATGCCCGCAATGCTGTGTCTGTTCCCTGCCGTTTCGTTTCTCCGTGCCTCCGGCGCTGCCGATGCGCTCGGCGCGCTCGTCTCTCCCCTGCTCGGCGCATTGGGAGTACCGCCGGAAAGCGCGCTCATGCTGCTTATAAGGCCGCTTTCCGGTTCGGCGGCAATGGGAAGCGCCGCCGAACTTATAAACAGCTTCGGCGCGGATTCGCTCATCGGTTCCACGCAGAAAATGGGAGCCGGCACCAATGTGCAGACGAAGCTT
>OLGE01001162.1_pt1 | contig 28182 bp, 28 predicted proteins | sample 1605151 | NCBI WGS metagenome assembly OLGE01 (sample SAMEA3888912, study PRJEB22519) | human gut metagenome | biome: human gut; feature: human-associated habitat; material: faeces | place: Denmark | collected 2010
TAACAAATATGGCAAACATTTCCTGTGTGCCTTTTCATTTTGAAACAAGGTTCACGGATTCAGGTGTTAACTCACACTGTCATAGTATAATAATGCCATTACTTTGTCAATAACTGAAATCATACCTTGTGCTTGAAGTTCTTCAGCCTTTTTAACAACGGCTTCTTTGGTAGGGTAGGGGAAAGAATATCATCAAAGCATTTAAGTACGATCATCGGCAAAATGACTTTCTCTGATAAGTCTGCTGAATAATATTCAGCCATACCTTCAAGTACGTATTCAAGAATTATGCCTTTTGAGCCTTCGCTAATGTTTTCGTTAGCGAATATAACCTTAACTCCGTTTTTTCTATTGTCCATTTTTTACAGACTTGTTCAGTTTTTTTGGAAAGCCTTTTTCTTTTCTTTCTTTATGCGAGCTTTCTCTTGCCGTTGTTGTTCGGCGGCATATCTTTTGAGTTCTTCTTAACGTTGATATTCTCTTTCATAAGAATCATCGGAAATATCTTCTGATTCTGCTTCATCGTAATCTTCTTCATACGATGAACTTGAACTCCGACTTTTTTTCCGGCAACTGCTGCGGCAACACTAAGTATTCCAAGTCCAATGGCAGCTCCTAACAAACTGCCTCCGCCATCTAAACCAGAAGATTAACTATCGTCATCATCGTCGTCATCAGCATCCTTATACTCAGAACTACCATCAGCTCCGTAAAATGATCCGCTTCCATCATCGTTGTTGGTACCACAACTGCCATCATCGTTTCCGTCGAAATCTTTTGACGTCAAGAAGTTCCAGCCACGATCTTTTGAATCTCCCATCACTATTCTCCGTCAGCAAATTATTTGAGCTTGAATCCAGAGGCTATTCTTCGCTTGGCTCTGTCGGGATTCTCACTAAGTTCGATTAAAAGCATGAAAGCACCTTCACCATCCATAAACGGTGATAATTCTGATATTGCTTTTGCGGTATATCCCTCAACACAAACACCTTCACAATACTGCTTGTTGACAATCCAGTATTCAAACTCTCCAGCAATATCATGATGCTTTTCAAATGCCGCCATTTTTTTCTTTAAGAGAAGCGGCATAACATGTGCATCTTTATAATATTGTTCAATAACCTTATTCATTAAATAGCCACCTCCATATTAGAAAACTGTTTAGCGAAAGCCCTTGCTTCAACTTCAACAAGCTGATCTTGATAGTCAGTAAAGAAAAGGAACTCCCCAGCACCCAAAGGCAAAGGACTGATATAGTTGTCAAAATTCACACGGTATAGCAGATCCAGCTCGGATTCCGGTGCCATTGCCTTTTGATGTTGATATGCGTGTCTGAGCTCGTGAGCTATGGTGTCAATCAGTTCACCTGGATCGTCCAACAGACTGCGGTTTACTTCAATCGAATGTGTCGCCTGATTATAAACTCCACAATCATTTTTATCAGCATCGTAATAGGATATGTCCGGACGCTCTCTTAACCCAAGCAATTCGCTAATTTTATCCGATAATGCCTCAACCGTATCGCCTTTTTCTGCATCATCTAAATAAGCCCATTCGCTGCCTTTGATTTTCTGAAGCAACTCGATAATATCGTCGCTGACTTCAAAGTCAAAAACGAATTCATCTTCAGAACGATCAAAAACGCTAAACAACAACTCACCAAATTCAGGAGTTTCTATTTCGTTCTCAAACAAATTGTCCCAATAGTTGTCTGCCGATTCTTTGGATAATACTTCCTGTGGCTTGATTTCTTTATATGCGTTTGTGTCCTCCGGGCTATTGTTATGCAGTTCAGAGGACACATCTCCGAACTTAATCATAGGCGTTAAACCTCAAATCACACTAAATACTTTTTCTTCCACGCTTTCTTGAATTGATAAGTCCCGGAAGAAAGATCTGTATAATCAAAATCTGTGTGCATGTTACCATCTGCATCTACAAGCATTGTCATATTGCTCCACAAGTCGCCCTTAGCTTTTTTTCTTTCGGGCGCAACGATTTTATCAATCTTCTTAAATGCAGCGAACAAAGCGTCTTCCGATACATTCGGAATATCAAAGCACTTCGTGTATTTATTCCCATCCTTATAGAAGAAAGAGAAAGAGTATGAATCCTCGCCATATTCCAGATACACTACGAGTTTTCTCCATCCATCAGGAATAAACGGAGCTATCTCATTAAATACTGCCTGATATACTTTTTCATTCATCATATCAATCACCACTCCTATTCTTAAAGACGATTACATCTTTTTCGCCATCAATACTGTAAGAAACCCTGAACTCAGTAGGACGAACCGCGTCACCTTCATATACAGGCTCAACTTTCAATCTTACATCTGCGCCATCTTTTACAGCTTCCGCAAGCGTGTCTTCAAGCTTTGCGTAATCGCCTTTATTCAGTTTTCCTTCCATTGGAACAAGATTTTCCAACTCGCCGCTACCGTTAAAACGATCAGCTATCAGATGTCCCCTGTCATCTGTATATGCCATTTCACCATGAGCAACTACATCGCGAGAATCCGGCATTTCATTTCTGCCTACATGATCTTTAGTTTGAAGTTTTCCTTCGGCACTTTTCACTCGACCTTTTTCGTCCGTTTCGTAGGTGTAGCTGTTCCGTTCAAACTTGGTATTAGTCTCCAGTTCATTCCCTTCACGATATTTGATGCCGTTATCATCGAAATACTGTTTAGGCTCTTCATTGACTTCGGTTCCGATCACATTGGCAGAGGGAGTATCACCATTAAAAAGGTTGTCCCAATACTTATTGGCTTCGCTGACATTCATGCCAGATTCCGGCTTAATATCCCGAAAGTTTTGCGTTTCTGTGCTTTTTGTTTCTTTATTATCGCTTTTTGCAATTTCACTAAACATCACAAAACGCCTCCTTTCGATTGATATACCTCCGTAAACCGACAATATAAGTCATTATATGAGGCATCACGAATGGTCTGCTCATATATAAGTAGGGCAAGAGCTAAGTTGATCTGTTTCTTTGAATAGTCCTTTATGGAAGGCTGTAAACCATTAACAACAGAGTTTGCCCATTCGGTAAGATTGTTATACTTTTTAGAGGACTCAATTGCGTCTTTTGCAGACAGAAAATCGTACATCATTTTGCGAAGCGAACTAATTGCTGTTTCCTTATTCGACTCAATGTATTCCATAAAGTCAGTTTTAATAGTGGAATCAAGCTTTGACCTAATAATCAAATGACGAAGTTTCTGAATGTCTGCCTTATCGTCCTTTCGGAAAATCTCATTATTCATGATACATTCCAAAAGAGAGTTGGAAACTTCCTTCGTTTCGCGGTCGTGAAAAACATCCTCGTCCGGGGTAAAGCTAAATTGCTTATCGCCAGTTTTGAACTCATCAACTTTGCAAAGAACGGGCTGAATCCATTCGTTCTGATATACTGCCGCTACTCCGCAAGGAAGTTTAGCAAGCTCAGTTATCTGGTCATCGTTCAGATTTGCAGCACGCCCAACGAGTTCTCTGTCGCTGTGATCCGGAAGTCGCATGATGATTTTCGTGTTTGTATTGCGAATAGCGGACATATCAAGCAAACCAGGTGCTTGGTCCACAATAATGAACCCTTCGCCGTAAGTACGCATCTCAGCAATCGCATTTGAGATCATCTCAACACTCTTTCCGGTCAGGTTAGAGCCTTCGGAAGATTGCTCAAAGGAAGTGCGTCTGAGAATGTTATGTGCCTCCTCAAGAACAGTAATATGTCTAAGTTCGGAGTTCATTTTCACATCACTCGTCATACGATACTCTTGAAGTTTCAACACGAGCATTCCCATGATAAGTGATTTCGTTTCAGAAGAACCGACGCGGCTCAAATCAACAATGACGTTTTCATCGAACAACTTTTGGGGTTCAATTTCATCGACCGTAAATATCGTACCGTTTATGCCATTTGTAAGAGACTCCAATCTTGTCAGCAAAGAGCCTTTGTATGCGCCCTTATTCTCAGTGTCATATTCGCTTGATTCGATAATGATCTTGATATTTTGAGCGACATCAGCAAAGGTAGGATAAATCGCTTCACCATACTTGTTTGTTGACCGCATCAGATCCCATCCGCAATCGAGATACGATTTTTCAATCGCATTTTTCAGTACAGCGGGCATAGCGGCATACATAGGCCAGCATACGTTAAATATCTCAACAAGTCTGTCAAGATGCTCAAAAATGTGAATACCTTCCGGGAAGCTGAACGGATTCAATCTCAAAAGCTGGCTTAGATATGGATTAGTGCCATATACAGTAACATCCGTTTCGTTACCAAACACATGCTTATACTCGCCCTTTGCCGGTTCAATCACAAGGAATCTTGTATCCCGTTCCAGAGCTTCATTCAAAATTTGATATACAGTATTACTCTTACCGGAGCCTGTGCTACCTGTAATAAAGGTGTGCGAGCAAAGTGATTTCTTTGTAAGCAAGACAGATGTACTTTCCGCACGATTCATATGATAGATATCACCGATACGAAGGGTGCGATCTTCTTTTTTCAGGGGCACATAGCTAACGACATTCCTGCCGAACTCCGCACACTCTATCACAGGTAATCCTGCAACAGACTTCTGAGGGAAGTTCAGTGAATATGCGAGCTCTTTTCCAGAGAGACTCGTTGCTGCGGTAATTACCGACGGATAAGCATTAAACTCCGAATCTTCAGTGGTAAGAGCCGGACTTAACCCAAACAAAGGATGTCGAAGCTCTCTCAAATATGAGCATATTTCTTTTGCATCTTCGCTTTCTTTTCCCATATCTCCACGCCAAAGGTTTACAGCAGTCTGGGACATATAAGACTGCTCGCCTTGCGTAAGAGCAAGATAAGAGTGTGCCACGTTATTGGCTACGTTCTGATCCTCACTAAGTACATAGGCTGCGAAATCCCACATTCCAAGAGCTGTGCTTTGCTCATACCGTTTCATCTGTTGCTCAAGAATTTCAAGAGTATGCTTGATGTTATAGTTGGTAAAGGATTGCGTGATGCCTTCATTTTTTCCTACAGTAGCAGTGACATTTGAGGAACGGGCGAAATTGGCTCCGAAGTTTCCGCCAAAGTTTACTCCTTTGTAAATACCTTGAGCTGTGGATACAGACTTAGAGACAGCGTGACCGAGCGTATTCGCAATGGTTTTTCCGACTGAATTTGCAACGGCTCTGCCAGTTGAACTTGTTACTGCTTTTCCAAGCGTATCAGCGAGTGAGTGGCCAGTAGACTCACCGACTGTATCTGTTACTGTTTTTGCGGTTCCTTGAGTAATAGTATCTGAAATGCTTGAGCCAATAGTGTCAGAGGTCCCGCTTTCCCAAGTGTGATTATATGTTGCGCCGGCTATAGCCTCATAGCCGCCATGACCTCCAGCAGAGTCACTTCCGCTTGAAGAATCGGAGTGTGATGTATTCGATCCCGTTCCATGCGCGGTGCTACTATTTTCCGTATTCGCCGTGGAGCTCCCTGTTGAGGTGCCAGTTGAATTGGTCTCAGTAGTTGAAGACGAATCTGTAGTTGCAGAACCAGTTGAATCTGTTGTCGAAGACCCTGTCGAATCACTTTCGGAACTTCCAGTCGAATCAGTCGTACCCGAAGTGTTCGTTACAGATGAGTTCTGTCCTTGCTGGATACCTGCGCTTACCCCCGCATTAAGTCCGAAAGTTGCCATTGAGTTAGTCCCGGAAGACTCTGTATATACAAAGTTCGTCTGCCAGCCCGCGTAGGGAGCAAGTGCGGAATACAGTTCTGCCAAATGCAGTTTTCTGTTTTCAACGTCATTGATTGGGGTTGCCAGTAAGATGATTGTGTATTCCTTGTTTTTCGCATCCGGAACGATTCCGTCAAGGAGTTTCTCGATAGTTTGGCTTATGAACTTCTCGGATTTCTCACCGGGAATGTTTGATGCACTTGCAACAGAATACGGAAGGCTGTTTTTAAGGCACGGCAAAACACCTGTGCCGTTTTTGTCTGTCCACTCGGCACCGGGGAAATTCCCTCTGATCGCTTCAGCCAAACGCTTCCTGTAATTCTCAACATCCACATTATCATCGGCATTATCTGTGTTTACTACTGCCAAGAAAACATTGGTGGCATCGCACGTTCTGTTGAATACAAGTGCTATATTGCAGTTCTCATCCGAAAGAACCTGATAAACATTAACCAGCTTTTCGAGACTGTTTTCCTTTTTATCAGTTACCCATTTGGTGATATTAAAGAATCGGATGTTGTGCGCAGCGCTAAAGCTCCCATCGTATTCAATCTCTCTCTTTACGGGGACATACATGTCACGAATGTGCTGAAGATATTCGTTGTAAATTTCGATGCTGCTTGCGGCAAGCAATCTTTTGGTTAATTCCTCTGCCGCAGTATCATTCATGCTCGGAACCTGGTTGAGGTATTCCTCTCGACGTTCCTGCATATCACGAAGCTGTTCAGGGCTTAATACTGATAATTTTGCAACAGCATCTGCGGCCTTTCCTCCAGCTTTTTTTATGAAACCTTTTATTCCCATACTGTGATCCTCCTGTTAAACAGCAGTTATCTGCTTATCAGACTGTTTTCCAATCCATCATAGAGCAAAGCTTTTCTGTGTACTCGCCAAGCTTAATTTTACGCTGCTCCCATGCACGGATTTGTTCGGTCATAATCTGAATTCTCTTTGCGTGTTTAGAAAGTTCCGGACTATACTTTACAATATTGCTGTAAATTTCATTGAGCAAGCTTTGAATCCAAGCATGTGCGCTTTCCCGGTGGCTTTCTTCAATGGATCTATATCTGTTTTCTACACCATTTGTGAAATTCATGCTGTAGGTTTTTGCGAGCTTATATACATTCAAATGATCTGACTGCCATAGCACTTGATTGAATATCTTGACATGATACTCGAAGTTTTCTCTATTGAAAATTTCTTGTGCCGGTATTTCAGGGAAGACCAACTTCTGATAAGTAATGATGATTCTTTCAAGTTCTTCACGTCGCTCATCAGTCAATACTTCCGAACCCGTAACGACCTTTGCAAGAATCTTTCTCAACCTCTCGGTGTTTTCCGTCCAGTATTCCTGAGACTTTTCATCCAATAGGTCGTGAACACTTTCCAATCTCTTGATATAATCGTTCGTAACAATTTCAAGAAGCTGATCCGCAGCTGCCTTGTCTATCTGATGGCGTGTGTCTTTTTGTGCTTTGTAAGCATCCCTTACTGCGGTTACGTCATCAGCAAAGCCGGTAGCCATTGATTTCAAGGTTGCGATGCTGAATTTCTTTGGCGCATTATTGATTTTATCTTTCAGATTTCCTCCGACATCAGCAAAGGACTTTTTCACATCGTCTTGGCGATCATCATATCCCATTTCGTCTTCAAGATTTTTCGTCAGCTCTTCAACTCTAACGCTTAAATCTTCTGCCGAGAATGTGCCTTCAATGCCTTTGAGGTACTCACTCATGTGAATGCCATACGTGTCATCATATTCCTGGCGTTCATCGGCAGCGGTTTGCTCAAGCTTTTCGATGAGTTTTGCCTTGTCCTCTTCAAGCTTGTCCTTGATGCTCTGACGAATACCATCACATTCTTCTTTTTGCTGTTCAATTTCGTCTGCCGTGATTTCAAGAACTTTCTTAAGGAACATCTGAGACTGGAAGCATTTATTATATGATGAATACTTTCCCGCAAAGTTTTCTATTTCGGTTTCAATACTAAACAAACCGCTGTTTGCATATACCAAGTCTTGCTGTGCCGCCGCAGCGTTATCTGAACGTTGCTTTAACTGTGCCGGCATAATATTGTAGCAATATAGAGTTTTGTATCGCCGCTCGCCGGGGTTGTTGTATTTATAAACCTGATCATCGTAAGTTTCCGCATAGAACTCGTCCAGGAATTCACCATCGTTTTTAGAACCAAGTCCCAAAATTGAGGAAACATAAAAGAGACCGCCAGAATACAAATTACGTGGGACAGCTTGGTTCAAAATGCGGTTTTCCTCGGAATCGGTCGAATCTCTCCGCTGTAAGCCGGGCCCATCAGCCTTATTCACAACAATCATCGTGAAACGGCTGTCCAGTTCCTCCATATCCCGAATGATATGATACAGATTCTCATTGTCAGTGCTGTCAAGCGCATCAGGCGTTGACAAGAATATCGGCAAACCATTTGTCATGTTTGCCATTGCCTCTTTCAGCACCATAAGATGCTTTGCGTTAGAAGCAGAGTTTGAACCGGGAGTATCAAACAAAACAAACGGATGCTGGGACTGCGCAAGGACTCCTTTGCTAAAAGGAATTTCAACCTCAATCAGATCAGAAATTAGAGTTTCATCTACGTTGTTTTCAAAATCGTTGATGATACTGAGCGCCTTGTTGACGCGGAGAACGATACTTGCACCGCTCATCGCTTCAAGACCGGCGTTCAACGCGATAGACAACGCATTGGAGGCATCACTTTCAAACTTCGTCTCTGTGTCAGTAAACAACAAGATAACGTCTTGATTCTGATATTGGCATTTCACAGAGGCACGGTCGGGATACTTTGAACGGGCTATTTTATATATCTTAGCCGTAATCGGCTCAATGCCGCTCGGAAGAATTTCACTGCCAATCAGAGAGTTGATAAACGTCGATTTTCCGGCGCTGTAGTTGCCAAGTACACACACAGGAACAACATCGCTTGACGCATCAGTAAAACGGTTTAGATCTCGTTGAATCTTCTCCTGATCCGATACGCTCTGCATAATCAAGGGATTCATTTCCTGAAAGAGCTTCTTAACCTCCGGAAGAATATCTCTGGCGTTTTCAAGCCCGATATCAGATCGTTCGGCAACAATAGCGCCTTTGCAGTCGCCATATGCGCAAGCAGCTTCAAGCTCTTTGAACTCATCAGCAGATCCTTCAAAGAAGACCTGAATACTTTCGCCCTCTGCTCCGTATTCTTCAATAATGGCATCAACTATTTTCTTCACGCAAAAAGGGAAGAAGCCTTTGGAAAGTTCTTGACTAAGCAACTTGCTGTTCTTGCAGTTAGAATAGTCAATATCAATCCATTGAGCACCGTTATCCTGCCATTTCTGATAGCGGATTTCTTTCTTATACGGGTTACTAATGATTTTAAGCTTAGCCATGATACCGTCCTCCGTGGCTTTTATTATTGCTTGGGATTAAATCTGCTTTCGGAAACAATTATCTGAAAAGAATTACGTTTTCATTTATCAATAGATTGATAAATGCCTGGTACCGATCTGTTAGTTTTCGGAAATTTATCGCAAGACGCTCCAGTTCAAGAACACTCTCAAACAACTCATTGTATTTTTCTAATATAAACGAATCTGTTGGACATTGAAATGAAAACGCCCCGCACAATTCAGGCTGCATTCTTTTTCTGCTTCCTGTAGAGCTTGACGAGCATTGAATTATATACTGCTGGAAAGCAGGCTCATTCACTACTGAATATAAAAAACCTCTTTGCTTTCTATTTTTTGCGACAAAAGGCATAAATTCAGTAGAACAAATACTAACATCGTCATATTTTTCCGGAACCCACACTCTTTTGAACTGAGGATTAAGTTTTGACACAAGAATAGCTCCATCCGGAATTAGATACTTTCCACTATCTATCTCTGACCCATATTCCAGTGCAGGGCACTTATCCAAATCAAAAGCTGGAATACTGTAATGTTTATATAAAGTATTCCTATTATTCATCGGACTAACAGAATTATTAACTAAGTCAGCTATATCAGAAAGACATTTTTTCTCGACATGTTCCACGCCATCTTTAGAGTACAAAATATCAGAACTAATACTATTTATTCTATCTTGTACGCTTTTAATTCTGGCATATATATCATTCATCGATGTCTGAATTTCCTCGAGAGATTGTGTAAAGCTCTCTTCATTTGGAATTTCAATATCTACAGATACATCTAAAGTATTGTCCTGCCGCTAAAGATGATTTTTTAGAAATCATTTTATCGTATGGCACAACAACCGAAAATTGAGGAATTGTTTTTCTTCCGTGAAACGCATCAACGATTTTGTTAATTTCCTCTTCGGTCAGCCTAACTTTTTTATTGTTTCCTTCCTGATATTCTTCACCAAGTTTTGTTGCATCAATTAGAACTGCACCATCATTTTTTGGGAATTATCCAAAAAAACGACTGATACGTTTGTCCCAGTATTGGCAAAGACGTTAGCGGGCATACTTATTACGCCATACACAATATGATTTTCAACAATATGTTTAAGTATTTTTCCTTCCACACCACTTTTAGATGTTAGGAATCCGGTCGGAAGGACGATAGCAGCTTTTCCGTTTGGCTTCATGGAGTTTAAGACATGCTTTCTTTTTGTTCGGGATGTTGGAAACCCCGACCCAAAACCTTGCCGACATAGCCGCAAGAGTCTCTCTGGTTTCAGAAAAGTTAAGGTTGAACGGAGAATTGCATACTTCAAAATCAAACTGTCGAAGAGTCTGCCCATCATCGCTCATGTGATACGGGTTTGTAAGAGTATCACCCTGAACGGCGTGATCCAATGATGAGACAAGCCCATTCAGTATGAGGTTCGTTTGATATTCCGGGGTCGTATGAATAACTTGATTATTAAAGTCACAAAGGATTTTCTTTTCAACCTCAGGATTTATAGCTCCATACTGATAATTACCGTTGTATGGAGCTACATCCTGATTTAACGGATTATGTTCTCTAAAACAGTTGAACGGAGATTTTTTCTTTGCTCCTGTGCAATAAAAAGCGCCTTGAATAGGAACTATTCCGCCAAGTGCGTCATACTCCATATTATTCGAGAATATCATCAACTGTGTGATGTTAATAAATCTTCTGAATTTCTTGTTCGGGAATCTGAGCTTGTTCATGCAGTCAGCCTCAGCAACCATACCGCCGACATTGTTGGGCTTTTTTTACTTCGATAAAAACAAGAGGTAAGCCGTTTATGAACAGAGTAATATCCGGTCTGAATTCATCCTCGTCGCGCTTACAAGTAAATTCAGCCGTACAATGATATGTATTATTCTCCGGATGTTCAAAATCAACCAGCTTAACAGGTGACACAGCTTTTAATCTCTTATAAAAGCCTTCGCCTATATCGTCGTTATCAAGCTCTTGACGAATAGTTCTAAGCATAGCCTCTGCTTCACCATATTTTTCTGGATTAAGTTTTGTAAATTGCGTTTTGAATACATCAATAAGGATATTGGTATCCGGATCATAAACAGTACCTGCCATATCCTCAGTAATTTTTCCAAAATATTCATAGCCTATTCTTGTCAAGTGGACTAAGGCTGGCATTTGGACACGAGTAGCTTCGTTCCAGTTACTACGATATTCAGGAATATCTACCATCTCTCTGTAGTATTAGTCGTTCTCGATTACTTCCATAACATCGCCTATATCGCAATGAAAGATTTTGCACAGGCGGAGCATTATCTCCATGGAAACGAGTCTGTCGTTATTAAGCTTTGTCATGGTATATTGGCTTATCTCAGCGGCCCTTGCAAGCTCGCTCTTCTTCATCTTATTTGCTTTCATCAATTTTCAAAGTTTATCGTATGATACTGTCATGTGAAGATAGCCTCCATTAAACATATGCTCAAAAGCGGCTCGTGCCGCTGGATATAGATATACATGTTATACTATAGCACGAATAATTTGATTTTTCAAGATATTGGCACGATTTTGCTTTGATAATTTGCTTTAATGTCGATTTTGAGCGACATATAATGTACAAAAAAAGCTCAGACACCGAGTACCCAAGTACCCGATGCCGGAGCATATTGTTTACGGAATAAGAACACCGTATCCGAAAATCTCATAGTTGCCAACTGCCCGCTGACACTGGCGGCAGCTATCGCCGGAGTTGCCTTCAACAGTATAAACGATACCGTTCTCCACTCTCTCGACAATGCCGATATGATCCGAAAGTCCGTCCTGTGGACCGGATTCACCGTTGGGGCTATCCCAACATAAAAGATAATCATTCCAGGCGAGGAAGTTTCAGAATCGCCAACCCATTGGCTGTGTTCTTTGAACCAAGCAACACTGTTTACGAAACCCGCGTATTTTGGACAAACGCCGGTTTCGATATACCCGCATTGGTCGGCGCACCACGAGACAAAGCAAGCGCACCACTCAACTAGACTGCCAAAGCCATACCACGACCAGTAAGGTTCACCGCCGACATTTCCGATCTGTGACAGCGCGACCTGAACGATCATATCGTCAGAGCCATAGATACCGTAAAGCACTGCCAGCCACATGGAGTTGTCTACGCTAAGCAGTTCTTCGAGCTGCAAATCCTGGTCATCGTTGAATCGGTACTGATCTGACATTTCTTCCGCCGTCTTATGGCTTACGGTGATATAGAGCGTTGTCTTCGTAACCTCAACAGTTTCTTCGAAAATGTTGCCGTTGCCGTCATCGGATTCAATGATTTCTGTTTCAGTGTCCGTTTCCGTGCGATAGGAAATGTCATTCATCTCCCAGAAAATATCCGTTAGAAGTTGTTTCTTTTCTTCCGTAACAGGAGCCACTTCCTGCGGGTTATCCGGGTCGGTTGTAGTCTTTACCGCATAGACGGAAAGCACCTTCGGCCATACCGCTCGGGAACCGGACATTTCAAGATCGTCATACGGGTTATTTGCCTTGATGGTATCAAGCTGGTTTTGGTAATCCTGATTGATTTCAACAACAACCTCGCGCATTGTCTGGGAACCGTCATTCTTATCCTCGCTGGAGAAGAAAATGCTGAAGCAGGAACCGACGATAAGCGCGACCAGACAGATAACCACCACGACAACGACTGCGACTCAGCCTCCGGCTGCAATAGCCGCTATGAGTTTTTCGACCGCAGAGATAATTGCTTTGACTGCCGCCGCAATCGCTTTTGCCACAGCAGCAGCCGCCTTGTATGTGGCAATGGCAGTCTGTCTTGCAATCTCAGCCGCTTTCTGTGCTGCCTTTGCAATCGCTTCTGCGGCTTTTTGCGTAGCTTTCGCAGTAGCTTCTGCGGTCTTGATAGCCGCTTTGGAAGTCTTTTCGGCAGTTTTGACCGTCTTTTCAGTTGACTTCACCATACCTTTCGCACCGGCTTTCACAGTCTGTTTACCCGCAGAACGGGCGGACTGCTTGATAGTGGGTTCGGTACGTTCCGCAGTTTTGATCGTTTGATTACGCTTGATGCGGGTATTAGCTCTCTGCGTCTCGACATTCTTCTTTACGTTTTCTCTTGCCGCGTTCTGCTGTGGGGAGGAGGTCTGAGCAGATCTGCGCAATTCTTCCTCATACTTTTTGACACGTTTTTCGTTCTTCTGAATACGCTTTTCTTCGCGGTGTTCACGATAAGCTTCATTGCCTTTGTTGACCGCTTTTTTTGCACTGGAAGAACGATTTGTAAGGATTAGAGCCAAAAAAACGCCCACACTACCTTTCGATAATGTGGGCGAATGCTATTTACTTGTTGCGATTTTCGCTAACTTCTGATTAGCACTTTTCGTTAATAGCTGCCTGTGCTGCAGCAAGACGAGCGATTGGAACACGGAACGGTGAGCAAGATACATAGTCGAGACCGATCTTGTGGCAGAACTCTACCGAAGAAGGATCTCCGCCGTGCTCGCCGCAGATACCGCAGTGGAGAGTCGGGCGAACTGCCTTACCCATCTTAACTGCCATATCCATAAGCTTACCGACACCAACCTGGTCGAGCTTTGCAAACGGATCGAACTCATAAATCTTGTTGTCATAGTAAGAACCGAGGAACTTACCTGCGTCATCACGGCTAAAGCCGAATGTCATCTGAGTAAGGTCATTGGTACCGAAGCAGAAGAACTCAGCTTCCTTAGCGATCTCGTCAGCCGTAAGAGCGGCACGAGGAATCTCAATCATTGTACCAACCTCGTACTTAAGGTCGATGCCTGCTGCTGCGATCTCAGCGTCAGCTGTTGCAACAACTACGTCCTTAACGAACTTAAGCTCCTTAACCTCACCGGTAAGAGGAATCATGATCTCGGGAACGAGTGCCCAATCCGGATGAGCCTTCTTAACGTTGATAGCTGCACGGATAACAGCCTTTGTCTGCATCTTAGCAATCTCAGGATATGTGACTGTAAGACGGCATCCACGGTGACCCATCATCGGGTTGAACTCATGGAGAGAGCTGATGAGAGCCTTGATGTCCTCGACGGACTTGCCCTGTGCATCTGCAAGAGCCTTGATGTCAGCTTCCTCAGTCGGAACGAACTCATGAAGCGGCGGATCAAGGAAACGGATTGTAACCGGGTTGCCTTCAAGAGCCTCATAGAGCTTCTCAAAGTCGCCCTGCTGATACGGAAGAATCTTATCAAGAGCAGCCTCTCTCTCCTCGAGAGTATCTGCACAAATCATCTCACGGAAAGCAGCGATTCTGTCTGCCTCGAAGAACATATGCTCTGTACGGCAAAGACCGATACCCTCTGCGCCGAGCTCTCTTGCCTTCTTAGCATCTGTCGGAGTATCTGCATTTGTACGAACCTTAAGTCTTCTGTACTTATCAGCCCACTCCATAACTCTGCCGAACTCGCCTGCGATCTGAGCGTCAACTGTCGGGATGATACCGTCATAGATGTTACCTGTTGAACCGTCGATTGAGATGTAGTCACCCTCAACGAAGGTCTTGCCGGCAAGCTCGAACTTCTTGTTAGCTTCATCCATCTTGATGTCGCCGCAGCCCGATACACAGCAAGTACCCATACCACGGGCAACAACGGCTGCGTGAGATGTCATACCGCCACGAACTGTAAGAATACCCTGAGCCGACTTCATGCCTGTGATATCTTCCGGAGAAGTCTCAAGACGAACAAGAACGACCTTCTCGCCTCTCTCAGCCCACTCTACAGCGTCCTCTGCCGAGAATACGATCTTGCCGCAAGCAGCACCCGGAGATGCGCCGAGGCCCTTGCCCATCGGTGTAGCAGCCTTAAGAGCCTTAGCATCGAACTGGGGATGAAGAAGTGTGTCAAGGTTTCTCGGGTCGATCATCTTAACAGCCTGCTTCTCGTCGATCATGCCCTCGTCAACGAGGTCACAAGCGATCTTGAGGGCAGCCTGAGCTGTTCTCTTACCGTTTCTTGTCTGAAGCATGAAGAGCTTACCGTGCTCAACAGTGAACTCCATGTCCTGCATATCTCTGTAATGATCCTCAAGAGTATGGCAAACATCCTGGAACTGCTTGAAAGCCTCGGGGAACTTGTCAGCCATCTCGGAAATCTTCATCGGAGTACGAACGCCGGCAACAACGTCCTCACCCTGTGCATTTGTAAGGAACTCACCGAAGAGGCCCTTTGCGCCTGTAGCCGGGTCACGGGTGAAAGCAACACCGGTACCGCAATCGTCACCCATGTTACCGAATGCCATTGACTGAACGTTAACGGCAGTACCCCATGAATACGGGATATCGTTATCACGACGGTAAACGTTGGCACGCGGGTTGTCCCATGAACGGAAAACAGCCTCAACAGCACCCATGAGCTGCTCCTTCGGGTCTGACGGGAAGTCAGCACCGATCTTTGACTTGTACTCGTCCTTGAACTGACCTGCGAGAACCTTGAGGTCATCGGCTGTAAGCTCAACGTCCTGAGTAACGCCCTTCTCGGCCTTCATCTTATCAATAAGCTCCTCGAAGTACTTCTTGCCGACTTCCATAACAACGTCGGAGTACATCTGGATAAATCTTCTGTAGCAGTCCCAAGCCCAACGCGGATTGCCTGACATCTCTGCGATTGTCTCAACAACATCCTCGTTAAGACCGAGGTTAAGAATTGTGTCCATCATGCCGGGCATGGAAGCACGGGCACCCGAACGAACGGAAACGAGAAGAGGATTCTTCTTATCGCCGAACTTCTTGCCGGTGATCTCTTCCATCTTCTCGATGTAGTCCATGATCTGACCCTTGATCTCATCATTGATCTTCTTGCCGTCTTCATAATACTTTGTACAGGCTTCTGTTGTGATCGTAAATCCCTGGGGAACAGGAAGACCGATGTTGGTCATCTCTGCAAGGTTTGCACCTTTACCGCCGAGGAGATTACGCATGTCTTTGTTACCTTCGGAAAAAAGGTAAGTATACTTAGTTGCCATGGGTATTACCTCCATTTAAAATTATTACCTAAATTGTTAACAGCGATTGGGCAGAATAATCCCAATAACACGTTTCGTATTATTATAACACACGGGACAAACTATTGCTATACATTTTTGAAATAAATAAGCACAAATAAACGCCTAAACTTTTGTGAAAATTGTCGCAAAAAAAATGAAAAATTCTATTGTATTTCTTTTGATTTTCTGCAATAATTAGTATGTAGATTTTTATTTACTGAGGAGGAAGCAAAATGAGTTCAAATTGTGCAGTTATTCTGGCAGCAGGTCAAGGCACGCGAATGAAATCGTCAAAGCCTAAGGTTCTCGCCGAGGTTTTGTTCAAACCTATGATAGATTGGGTCACCGACGCGGCGGTCAACGCCGGCGTCGAGGATATTTGCCTGGTTACGGGCTTCAAGCGTGAAATGATCATCGAGCACTTCGGCGGCAGATTCAAGACCGTCGAGCAGAAGGAGCTTCTCGGTACGGGTCACGCAATCATGCAGGCAAAGGATTTTATCAAGGAGCATATCCCGGGCAACGTGCTCGTTCTCAACGGTGACGCTCCCCTTATCCCCGCCGAAACTCTCAAAGCGGCTCTTGATTTTCATAAGGCAGGCAACAATGCCGCAACGGTAATTTCCGCAAAGGTTGCCGATCCGTTCGGTTACGGCAGAATAATCCGTTCAAGAGACGGCAAGCTCAAAAGGATAGTTGAGGAGAAAGAAGCTACACAGGCCGAAAAGATAGTCAATGAGGTAAACTCGGGTGCATATTGGTTTTCCGGCTTGGTTCTTCTCGAATCGCTCGAGGGTATAATCGAAAAGCACGACAGAAAGAATGATGAGGCGATCGAATATCATCTTACCGACGCAGTTGAGGTCATTCTCGAAAAAGGTCTCAATGCCGTCGCTTACGATGCAAGCTCACCCGATATCGTTCTCGGCGCAAACGACAGAGTTCAGCTCCAGCTACTCAACGATATCGCTCGCAGGAACATTCTCAAAAAGCATATGCTCAACGGTGTTTCGATTCCGTGTGCGGACGGAGTTATCATCTCTCCCGACGCTAAAATCAAAGCTGATACGGAAATCCTTCCCGGCACGATAATTAAGGGCAAGTCCGTTATCGGTGCAAACTGCGAAATAGGCCCGAACAGTCTCATTGAGGACAGCGTTATCGGTGACAACGTTTCGCTCAACAATGTTCAATGCTACAGTGCGGAGATAAAGAACGGTGCACACATGGGTCCGTTCGTTCGTGTACGTCCCGGTTCGGTTATCGGCGAGGGAGTCAAGGTCGGTAACTTTGTTGAATTCAAGAATTCCGTCATCGGCGACCATACGAGCGTCGCTCACCTGACATATATAGGCGATTCCGACGTTGGCAGCGGTGTAAACTTCGGCTGCGGCTGTGCGACCGCCAACTATGACGGCAAATCCAAGGCGAGAACAAAAGTCGGAAACAATGCGTTCATCGGCTGCGACACTTGCCTTGTCGCTCCCGTTCAGGTCGGAGACAACGCATACACGGCAGCAGGCTCGGTCATCACCGATAACGTTCCCGACAATGCTCTTGCAATTGCAAGAGCCAAGGAATCCGTCAAGAAGGATTGGGTCAAGAAAAAGAAGCCATACAGATGGCAGAAGTAAGAGGTAGATTATGAACAACAAAATTTTAATGAGAATTATTTCGCTTGTCATGGCAGCGAGCGTTGTGCTTGCCGTCGGCGGCTGCGGAAAGAAGGGCAACACTGCGGACGTCATATCCGGTGCTGACGCTTCTAACGGAACAACCAAAGCAAGCGTTCAAGAGGTCATTGACGGAAAAGGTGCTCCGGTTCAGCCAAGCGTTGACGAAAAGGCAAGCACCGCCGTTGTCAAGTACACATCGGTCAATGCCGAAGGCAAGAGCGAAGATGCGACGAGAGTCGTCAAGGTTGACAGTCCTATCATTAACGACCTGACGATGAGCGCCAGACTCAGCGAGACCATTAAAAACGATGCTCAAAAAGTAAAGTTTGTCAACACCATGGTTGACAACGGAGTTGACAAGAGCAAGGCTGAGGACATCGTCAAAAATGCAGAAAAGTGGGTCGAGTTCGGATACACGGCTTATATCGCTAACACAAGCTCGCAGAGACTTATCACATCGTTCCTCGAATTGACAAATTCAAACAACAATCTTGTCGTTTTGAAAAATCTCGACTGCGAATACGGAATCAAATCCGGTTCGGGTGTACCGGTTTATATTTCGGGTCTTGTAAACGTTGATAAATATCCCGACGAGGAAACAATAATCAAAGAGCTCAACGACATGAAGGTCAAGCTTGTTTACACCCTCGTCGATGACAGCATTACCGATATTGACAACTGGGACTCGGTAACCAAGAAAACAATGACCGTTAAATTCGGTTAACCGCAAAAAGAAAAGAAACAAATTTGTCGTATTGAGGTCAAAGCTTCAATACGGCAATTTCCTGAGGTACAAGATGTTCTTTAAACGAAGCAAAGGAATTGCCCCGGGACCGATTGAATTTCTTATAGTCGGTCTCGGCAATCCGGGTAAAAATTATGAATTCACTCGCCACAACGCAGGCTTTCTGACGCTTGACCATATTGCAAGCGAGCTTGACACAGAGATTAACAATCTTAAAAACAATGCGCTTGTCGCAGACGTTGTTATCAACAATCACAGATGCCTGCTTGTCAAGCCGCAGACGTTTATGAACAACAGCGGCACGGCTGTCAGAGACATTGCAAAATTCTATAAGATACCGCCGGAGAAGATAATCGTTATTTTCGACGATATTTCCCTCCCCTGCGGCAAGCTGAGAATAAGGCGCAAGGGTACGGACGGCGGACACAACGGAATCAAAAGTATTATTTATCATCTCAATTCCGACCAATTCCCGAGAATTAAAATCGGCGTAGGTGCAAAACCGAACCCCGAATACGATCTCGCCGACTGGGTTCTTTCAAAATTCGGCAAAGACGATACAGAACAGCTCAAGGTCGCCATAACAAAGGCAACCGAGGTGCTCCCGTTTATTCTTGACGGCGAAATAGACAAAGCAATGAATAAAGCAAATTAAAGCGGACGGCTTCGGCCGTCCGTGATTTTTTTGTCAACAACTCCTTGCACCGAAATTTCACTTGGTGCAGATTTTACAAATCAAATCGAAATCAATGCATCCGCTTACGCTAAATGTGAACAAATTGTAAATAAAATAATTATTAACAGCAGTCAATAACCGAAAAAGGTTATGGATTGCTGTTTTTTGCGCTTAGATTGAGAGGCAACTCTCACAAAACGGTTAACCGTACAAAAATGAAAGGAAGTTTTTATGGCACTTGAAGAAAAAGAAAAGCTGTTTTGTTTATTCTTTTCTCTGACAAGGGACGCACGAGCCTCTGCAGCCAAGGCAGGCTACGGAATCAAAGCCCGCAAGGTCGGCCCGTCAATGCTTGAGCGCAAGGACATCAAAAAGGAAATCGAGCGGCTTGACAAACTGCGAAACATCAACCGTGACGAGATCATCGCAGGATATCGCCAGCTTGCATTCGGAAATATTTCGGATGCCGTCAGACTGGCATATTCCGACGAAAAGCCTATGCTTGGAACGGAAAAGCTTGACCTTTTCAACGTCAGCGAAATCAAACGTCCTAAGGGCGGCGGTCTCGAGATCAAATTTTTTGACCGTCTCAAAGCACTTGAGCACTTGGAGCAGCTTTGTTCCGGCGGTGATGAGGACAGTGCTCTCCCCTTCTACAAGGCGCTTGAAAACAGCGCCGCAAAAGTGAGGAATGATAAGCTTGAGTAGCTCACTTTCATCATTCAGGAATTTTTCCGAAAAGCAGCTTCAAGCGATGACATGGTGGTGTGACAGTTCGGACAAGAATTTTTACGACGCTATCATTTGCGACGGTGCTGTACGTTCGGGAAAAACAGTATGTATGTCTCTTTCTTTTATTGCCTGGTCATTTTATGCGTTTTCCGACACGTCATTTGCTATATGCGGGAAAACCATAGCATCGTTAAAAAGGAATGTAATTGTTCCTTTAAATTCAATTTTGGCTTCCCTCGGTTTTTCAATGAAGCTTAAATCGTCGCAAAACTATATTGAAATGACCTACAAGGACAGAGTAAACCGTTTTTACCTTTTCGGCGGAAAAGATGAAGGTTCGGCGGCTTTGATTCAGGGTATGACGCTCGGCGGAGTTCTGCTCGATGAGGTAGCTCTTATGCCGCGGTCGTTTGTTGAGCAGGCAATCGCAAGATGTTCGCTTGACGGCTCAAAGCTGTGGTTCAACTGCAACCCGGAGCATCCTATGCACTGGTTCTACCGTGAATGGATACTAAAGGCAAAGCAGAAGAACTGCCTCTATCTTCATTTTACAATGCGTGACAATCCGTCGCTGACGGAAAAGATAATCCGGCGCTACGAAAGCCTTTACTCGGGTGCTTTCTACAAAAGATTTGTCGAGGGCAAATGGGTCGCGGCTCAGGGCGTTGTTTATCCTATGTTCAGCGAGGAAATCCATGTCACTGTCCCTCCCGAAACCGATCGGTTCACACGATTTTTCATCTCCTGCGATTACGGCACGGTCAATCCGTGTTCGTTCGGTCTATGGGGCGAATATGAAAAGAAATGGTACCGAATACGTGAATACTACTATGATTCACGCAAAATAGGCGAGCAAAGGACAGACGCCGAGCATTATGAGGAGCTTGAAAAGCTTGCCGATAATCTCAGAATTGAGTCGGTCATCGTTGACCCATCGGCAGCAAGCTTTATTCAATGCATCCGCAGAAAAGGACGTTTCACGGTGATACCTGCGAAGAATGATGTCGTTGACGGAATCAGACAGGTATCCGATGCTCTCAAGCAACGGGTGATATATTTTTCGCCCGAATGCAAGGACACGCTCCGTGAATTTTCGCTTTACAAGTGGGACGATAAAGCAGTTCGGGACGCACCGCGCAAGGAAAATGACCATGCCATGGACGATCTACGCTACTTCGTCACTACGGCGCTGAATGCGCCCGAAAATGACTTTTTCGTTATGAGTGTTTCTCGTTAACACTCTTGCGACCGCCTCCTGAATCGGCGGTTGCCTCCACACAAAAAGAAAGGAGAATTTCAGTGGGAATATTCAAGAAATTATCCGCTGCAAAAACCGCGGTCTCAGCACCGCAAACCTACAAGAAAAATCCTTTCAGTCTTCTTGACAGCTACACTCCCCTCTCATCAATGCAGAACAGTCTCTACCGTGAGCTTCGTGAAGCTATCCCTATTGTGGACGCTGCGATTTATAAAATCATCAGGCTCACAGGCGGTTTTCATGTTGACTGCAAAGACAAGACATGTGAAAAAGAGCTTCGTCGCTTTCTTCGTGAGATCAGGGTCGGCTCGGGTCAGCAGGGCATAAATGCTTTTATGTCGGCTTATTTTGAACAGCTTTTGACCTATGGGACGGCGGTCGGTGAGATGATCACCGATTCAAACGGAGATTTCGTCGCCCTCTACAATGCCGACATTGACGACATTGAACTGAAACGCGGCGACGACGGCTTTTCAAGCATAGTATGCGTTCGAGAACTTGCCGAGGTCAGGCCTGTCACTTATCCTCAGCTTGTTCTTCTCTCGGTTCTCAATCCCGAAGCAGGTCAGCTTACCGGCAGCTCACTTTTAAAGGGTCTGCCGTTTGTCAGCAACATTCTGATGAAGATTTATAACACTATCGGAATCAACTGGGACAGGGTCGGCAACGTCAGGTTTGCCGTCACATATAAGCCGCAGAACGATGTTGTTGACCGTGCATATGCAAAGGACAGAGCGCAGCAGGTCGCCCGTGAATGGAGTGAGGCAATGCAGCCCGGCAACCAGGTCAGAGACTTCGTTGCCGTAGGCGATGTCAGCATCAAAGCAATCGGAGCGGACAATCAGATCCTCGACAGCGAGGTTCCCGTCCGTCAGATGCTTGAACAGATCGTTGCAAAAACGGGCCTTCCTCCGTTCATGCTGAGTCTGAGCTGGTCGTCTACTGAGAGAATGTCCTCTCAGCAGGCAGACGTGCTGACAAGCGAGCTTGAAGCATATCGCAGGCTGCTGACACCGGTAATCGAAAAAATTTGCCGTTTTTGGATGATTACCAACGGCAGAAATGACGGATTTTCCGTTGAATGGGATGACATTACCCTTCAAGATGAGGTTGAACTGGCAAAGGCACGGCTTTACCGTGCACAGAGTGAAAGGATTGAACAGGAGTTGAAATCAGTTGAATAAGGCATTTAAATCAAGCGTTTCTCCCTGCGAAGTTACAGCCGAGGATCTTGAAAAAATCAACCGCTTTACCGTAAAGGCACTTTCTGCCGACGAGGTTTACAGCTTTAACGTAATTCTCTGTGACAACGACGTTGACCGTGACGGCGAAAGCTTTACAAACGAGGCTCTCATGCAGTTGGCAGAGCTGTTTGTCGGTGTAACGGGAATTTTCGATCACGACCCCAAGAGCTCGAACCAGAGTGCAAGAATCTATCACGCCGAATGTGTTTCGATTCCGGGCAAAAAAACCGTAACAGGCGAGGATTACAGATGCGTCAAGGCAAGAGCATACATGCCCCTGACCGAGAAAAACGCAGATCTCATCGGCGACATTAACGCAGGTATCAAAAAGGAAGTCAGTGTCAGTTGTGCCGTCGGCTCGTTCACCTGCTCTGTTTGCGGCACTGACATGAGATATGACCCCTGCAATCACGTCAAGGGCGAAATCTATGACGGTAAGCTCTGCTATTGCAGACTTTCCGATATAAACGATGCTTACGAATGGTCTTTCGTAGCGGTTCCGGCTCAGGTTAATGCAGGAGTGACAAAAAGCTACAAAAAGGAGATTGAAACAATGGAAAACTGTATCAAGGCAATAAAGGACGGCAACGCCGTCAAGCTCAGCGAATCCGAAGCAAAGCAGCTTTCCGAATACATTAAAAAGCTTGAAAGACAGGCGCAGGACGGCATTATTTACCGCCGCTCTCTTACCGAGGAGACAGCAAAATTTGCTGTTCTTTCCGTGCCATCCCTTTCGGGCGAAAGTATTGAGAAAATGTGTTCGGGTGTTGAAACGGACGAGCTAATCAGAATAAGAGACGCTTTCAGAAAAAAGGCTGAGGACGTTATCCCTCTCACGCCTCAGTTGAAGGCAAAAAAAGAAAAGAATACAAACACGAACAATGAATTTAAATTTTAAGGAGGAACCAAAATGGGTTTTGATAATTTAAGACTTGAGAAAGGTATGTACGGCACAGGCCGCAGCTTTACACAGGTATTGGAGGGACTTGATCCCTCGGAGAATTACAGAGGAACTGACCTTGAAGGTCTCGACGCTTATCAGCGTCAGCTCAAGCGTTTCGGCATCAAGCCGCAGGGCTCCGACAGCTCGGTTGTCGGCAAGTTTTTCCAGACAAGCGATGCCGCAGTTCTCTTCCCAGAGTACGTTTCCAGAGCCGTTCGCTACGGCATGGATGAGGCAAGCTTTCTTCCCGATATCATTGCTGCAACGACCAATATCGACTCTCTCGATTACCGCGCAATGAATCTTGAAATGACATCGGCAAACGCCGAGATGAAGGTTTTCAAGGAGGGTGATACTCTTGAAACAGCCGACTTCAAAGTAAGCGACAGAACCATCCGTCTCAAGAAAAGAGGCAGAATGATTACAACCTCTTACGATGTGCTTCGTTTCCAGCGTCTTGATGTTGTTTCAATTGCGCTCAAGAGAATCGGCTCATACCTTGCGCAGAGCCTTATGGCAGATGCCGTCGACGTTCTTATCAATGGCGACGGAGGTAAAAATCCTGCCGGCGTATGTGCGCTTGCAGCAGACGAATATACATATGACGATCTTATTGATTTTTGGAATCAGTTTGCACCGTATGAGCTTAACACGATTCTCGCATCACCCGACGTAACGGCAACTGTACTCAAAATGTCGGAATTCAGAGATGCTGCCGCAGGACTTAATTTTCATGGCACAGGCAAGCTTATCACTCCGTTCGGCGCAAACCTCATCAAGTCCTCTCATGTTACAAAAAGCGGCATGATGATCGGTCTTGACAAGACATGCGCTCTTGAAATGGTCAAGGTCGGCGATGTTGAAACAGACTACGGTAAGCTTGTTGACCGTCAGCTTGAGCAGATTGCTATCACCTCTATCACAGGCTTTGCAAAGATTCTCCCCGGTGCGGTTAAGACTCTCGCTCCTGCCGAGATCACAACAGGCTCTGAGAATCAGGGTACGGTAGGCTCAGAATGAGCTGCTGGGAAGTAAAGGACTATCTCGGCGAGCTTACGGACATTTCGGCATATAAGGAAGAAGAAATTCTTCCTTTATGCCGCTCCTGCATCAAAGAGATAGACTCAAGGCTGAAGCCCGATGCCGACAGGGAAGATTTTCGTGTCATTGCCGCAGCCGCAGGGCTTGCGTACTACAAGCTTGCGCTCAAAAAAAGCTCTCTTGAGAGCGAGCCGAGCATTACAAGCTTTAAGGCGGGCGATGTGAGCATAGAGCAGGACAGCAAGACGGTCGAGGATTTTCTTGAACGTGCAAAGGACTTTTACGATAAAAAATCGGCGGATATAATTCCGCTTTGCAAGGACGACAGCTTCGCTTTTAATCAAATCAAGGTGATGTAACATGACTCTCAAATCAATGTTTGAAAAATACGGTCAGGAGGTCACTCTCAAGACCGACGACGGCTGGAGCAGCCCGATCTTCGGAGCTTTTATTCAACCGCTGAGATATAAAAACAAGATGTACCTTAACGGCGTCAATACTGTTATCGGCTTTAACAGCCAGGGACATTATCTTTATATCGGTCCCCCCGACCACGATCCCGAAAAGGAAAGCTGTCACGTTGAATCCAACGGAAAGAAATACACCGTTGACCGTTGTGAAAAGGTGTATTTCAAGAACGAAGTGATTTACGTCTGGGCAATAATCAGAGAAATTGTGGAGGTTGAATAATGGACAGTATTGTTTCACTCCCAATAAGAATTGTCGAATGGCTCGGTAAACAGGAGGATATGAACGATCTGACCTTCTTTGTTGAATATCCTCCGATAAACAAGGCTGTTCCGCTGAGAAAAGCAATTGTTGCCGTCGGAATTGACAATATCGAAATCACTGACAAATTTGTTGCCAACGACGACGGTGTGCTTGAAAAACAGGAATACTGCCGAACGGCAATGATTAAAGCAAATCTGAGCATTTGCGTTCCTTTCTCAAAAGGCGGTCAGGCATGCCACGATATATTTACAAGAATTGCCGATGCATTGACTTTTAGGACAAACCTGAACATCGAAAAATCCGGATGTGAGGATATAGCCTCCGACAGAGACACCGACGCGCTCGTGATGAACGGCTGGTTTTTGATGAATGCCGACTTCTGCCCTGCCGCAAGCACAGATGAAAACTTTGCAAGCTTTCTTGACAAAGAGCTTCTTTGCGGCAGCCATATCAGAAATAGCGAAATTCATGTAACCGCCGAGGACAAAATAAAATGGAACGCTCCGTTTGAAGCGGGATTTTATATTGGAAACGGCTCGTCGACACGTTCGCTTTCCGTCGGCTTCAAGCCGCAGCTTGTGATTCTTATGGCGACGGGCAAGCCTGCCGTATCGGTTGACTTCACAAAGAGCACATGCAAGAGCTACATGGCGGTTGCAAACGAATCCCTTTCCTCCCAGGGTCTCTCGCTTACCTCAACCGGCTTCAAGGTTTCCAACAGCACCTCAGGCAACGTGACAAGTGACTTAAACGGTATAGGCACATCGTATATCTATTTAGCATACAAGTAAATAATTATTGTAATCACCAAAAATCCGCAGACATTGACAAAATCAAAGTCTGCGGATAGTTTGTTTATATGGAACAATTTATTATCTTTACAAAAATAAAACGCCTTGCAACGGAAAAGCTCACAAAAGTCCGACGCAAACAGAAGCTTGCGTCAGACTTTGCTGCTTGATTAAAATGAAATTTTCATGATGTTTTTTCCGAGAGCCGTTGACTTTGACTCCTTTTCAAATATCGCGTAATAATCTCTGATGTTTGTTACATCGTTGACTGAAAGCATGAGCCTGAGAATATGTTCACGGAACTCAGGTATTGTGAGGAGTTCGACTGCTTTTTCAAAGTCACAGCGCACACTTCTTGTTGTTCCTCTTATCGAAATTCCGTGTTCAAGCACCATTCTTGTGTTGAGCGGGACATTTTCGTTTGCAACGCCCGAAAGAATAAGCTTTCCTCCCGAATAGAGCTTATCAATTGCCTGGTTTGCGGCTATGCCGGATGCATTGCCGCCGACGGCCTCAATTGCAACAGACATTCTCGGAAGGGCGTCGATATCGTTTGAATAATAGACATTTGCAAAATCAAACATATCAAGCTTTTCCTTGTTAAGACCCACGATGTTGACCTCACAGCCGAAACCGTATTTCGCAACGAGAGAGATAATATATCCCATTATTCCGTCGCCCCAAACGGTTACGCTTTTAACGCTTTCGCCCTCGGTAAAGCCTGCACGTCTCATAGCACAGCAGCCGACGGAAATAAGCTCGGAGAAAACGGCTTCCGGTCCGATCTCATCGGGGATCGGGATCATGTATTCATGTTCAAGGTCAATGAGCTCCTTTGAAAAGCCGTCATAGTTGCTGGAACAGAATTTGGATTCCGGGCAGTAATTGTCAAGCAGGCGCGGATTGTTTCTTACGCAGACCTCACACTTTGTTCCGTCGCAGTCCGATTTACGGCACGGAAGAAGAACGATTCTCTGACCGCTCTTGAATTTACCGCTTTTATCACGAACAACAACACCCGTTGCCTCATGAATAAGGCTCATCGGAAACTTTCTTTTAAGTATGCGAAGGCTTCTGTTGCCGAGATAGTAACGGATATCCGCCTTGCATACTGCAAGATACTCGGGTCTCACAAGAACATGATCGTTTCTAATATCCTCAACGAATATTTCAAATCTTTTCGGCTCTGTAATTTTGTAACTCTTAGCGAACAAAATTAACCAATCCTTTCTGCCTTATCTTCCGGCTCTAACAATGGATTTAACAAGAAGGAGATCCTCCATTGTTGTTATCTTCATGTTGAGCTTGTCTCCCATTGCCATACCTATCTTAATGCCTGCCGAAAGAACAAGTCCGCAGTCATCGGTCATGACGGGGCGCTTTTCCTCGGGGATTGCAAAATAGTCGTCATAAGCCTTTCTTACGATTGAATACTTGAAAGACTGAGGGGTCTGACCGAGGTAAAGCTCTTTTCTGAGCGGAATTGAATCAAGTGTTTTTTCGTCTACGCTCTTTATGATCGTATCGTGAGCCGGAATAACGGTATCGCAAGCACCGAATTCCTTGACCTTTTCAATGTTCTCATTGATAATTTTCTGAGAAACAAGCGGTCTTGCGGCATCGTGAATGATAACATAATCGTCGCCGCTGCACTCTGCCTGAATCGCATTTAACGCATTGAGCGAGGACTCCTGACGTGAGGCTCCTGCATCGGCAATCCAGCGAACCTTGCGAATATCATATTCCTTGAGCCACACAGTTAGATCCTCTTGCCATGCCTTTACGCAAACAACGCAGATTGCGTCAATTTTCTCGTTGATTTCGAATGCTTCAAGAGTGTGGATAATAACCGGCTTACCGTAGATGTCAATAAACTGCTTCGGCCTGTCGACCATACCCATTCGGCTTCCCGAGCCGCCTGCAAGAACCACTGCTATATTCATAATGTAATTACCTCAATTCGTAATTTTTAGATGTAATCAATAATTTTTCACAACAGTTGATTACCTTCAAATTATACTATACCCTTTTTTATTTGTCAACAAATCCGAGAAACAGGTATTATCTATTTTTACAGTTGAAAAAATTATTATTATATTGTATAATTGATTATCAATGCGCTTTCGCATTTGAAGCATTTGCCGCAGTTTCTTTGATCGAGACTTTTGCCGAAAGATAAATGAAATTTGTTTT
>OLGE01001174.1_pt1 | contig 27997 bp, 23 predicted proteins | sample 1605151 | NCBI WGS metagenome assembly OLGE01 (sample SAMEA3888912, study PRJEB22519) | human gut metagenome | biome: human gut; feature: human-associated habitat; material: faeces | place: Denmark | collected 2010
GGACTCTTCTTCGGGCGCAAAAACGCGAAATATGAGAGGTTTTTATAATGCGTTGATTATCAATCCATTATAATTAAGAGGTATTTTCCTACATTGCAAAAAGCACCATTTCGGCTTGCAATAAAGCCTATATTGGAGGCCGAAAAGCACCATATCGCACCCTGAAACGGGCTTTTTCGCACCACGAAATGGGCAATATCGGAACATGGAACGCACTTTTTCGGACTACGTTATGGGGTATATCAAAATACGGTATTATCCTAAATCTCCTCTATTATGGATGATTTAACATTCGTTTACACCTCTTTCGCGAAAATATTTTGTCAAAATTTAGTCAAGAAAAATCGTAAGTATGTCCTTCGGTTTTCCTGTAAAAACAATGGTGTAAGGCGTGATAAATGCGGTAAATTCCCGTTGCTGTATTCTGTTTTATGAATAAACCGGAATCCGGGTGAAAATATCATGTCCTTCGGGAAAGGCTTTACGGACTTGCCGCAGAATCTTTCGCGCAAGCCCATTGAGTCATTCACGCAAGCCCGTTGAGCCCTTCACATAGGACAGGTATGCACAGACGGCACAATCTGTCATTTCTTACCGTCTTTCTCCAGCTTCTTTATTTCCCCGGCAATTATGCCTGCCATCTTCGCCGCACCCTCACGGTTGGGATGTATTCCGTCGGCCTGTATGAGTGCTCTGTCGCCCTCAAACGGCGTGTGGAGGTCTATTATGTGCGCCTTCTCCTTCTTTGCCACGCGGCGGATTATGGGTATTATGCAGTTGGTGATGATGGAATCGTTTATTCCCGCGGAGTTTTCCCATACCTTCATCGGCAGAGCCAGACAAATCTCCGGCTTGGTGTCGAGCGCCTTCAGTTGGCTTATCATGCGTCGCAGGTCGGCTTCGAACTCGTCGCCATGCACCCAGTTCTGCGGCTTGCTGTCGTTGGTGCCGAGCTTTAAGACCACGATGTCCGGTCTGAAATCCTTCGCGTAGGTCCATTCCGGTTCGTTCACGTAAGGCCAGTCGCCTTTAGACAGCAGCGTGCGTGCGCTCACTCCGTAGTTCCTTACGTTGTATCCGTCGCCCAACATCTGTTGCAGGCGTGCCGGATAACCGTAGGTGCTGCTCATGTCTATGCCGCATCCGTCGGTGATGCTGTTGCCTATGCACGCCACGCGCACGGCATCCTTGCGCGGAGCTTTCAGATGGTCGAGCCACGAGGTCATGTCCTCCAGCAGCTGTTTGTGGTACACGAAGTTGGTCTGTGAGCCGAATCCGTGCTCGCCTTCGGCGTAAGCATACATGGCGGCGGGTATGTCGGCGTTGCGCAGAGCGGCGAAGTATGCCACGCCGTTTGGCACGGGCGGCACCAGCGTGTCGTCGGTGGCGAGCAGTATGAGAGCCGGCGGAGTGACGTGACGGCGCACTTGCAGCTCGTTGGAATACAGCTCTACATATTTGCGGTCGTGCCTTTTCTCGCCAAGGAAGCTGCGCACCGAGCCGGCGTGTGTCCTGTTCTCGTCCATGGTTATCACCGGATAGAACAGTATCTGGAAGTCGGGGCGCGCCTTCATCGGTGCGTGTGTGGCAAGCGTCGAGGCAAGATGGCCGCCTGCCGACGACCCCATTATGCCCACGTCGTAAGGATTTATGTTCCACACCTCGGCACTGTCGCGCACCGTGGTGATGGCTTTCTCGGCGTCGCTCACGGGTATGGTCAGGTCGCCGTGAGGCATACGGTAGGTGAGAATCATACAGGCAATGCCGCGGTCGGTGAAGAACGGAATCCAGTTGGTGCCCTCATTCTCCATCGCCAGTCCCTCGTATCCGCCTCCGGGACACACCACCACGGCGCGGCCGGTGGCTTTGTCGCTTTCGGGCAGGCACACTATCATGTTGGCCTTTCCGTCGGGCGTGATGTTTACTTTGAATTGTCTGTGAGGAGCCGCCTGCGAACATGAGGCACACAAAGCGGCAAAGATGAATGAGCATAGTGTTCTGATCATAAAATATTTCTCCTTATATAGTCATGTTTTTTCCCTTAACAGAGGCTTTAAATTGTTAGTAGTGAAGCCTATTATGTTATATTTGTTACATTTATTCGTTTTTTATGACATTCAGTGTTACAAAGATAATATAATATTAAAAAAACATTTGCTCGTGAACATATTTTTATTTAACTTTGTTATTTGAATGTTTTAGAACACGGTATTTATTTAATTAATTGTTATTATGTGCAATCAGAAATTCAAGGATGTTACGGTTTCTGAGGTAATAAAAGATTGTGAAGGCGTTAGCCTTGGTAAAGAAGTCTTTTTATTGGACGATTTTTCCAGGGTAAAGGATTCTTCTTATATATTCAGAATGCGGTGTCTGGTCATGTCGCTTTGTCTGGAAGGCGAGTGTGGCTACTCGGTTGACACAACCGAACACTGCGTAAGACCCAATGACATCATAATAATAAGAAAAGGACAGACAATCAGTAATTGTTGGGAGAGCCCCGACTATAAGGGTCTGCTCATGGCTTTTTCTTATAATTTCTTTGATGAGGCCATCAAGGGAATGCGTGGGTTATCATCGCTGTTTCTTTTTGCTAAGAACCATTCTGTTTGTAATCTCGATCAGGATGAGGCCGATAGACTCAAGGAGTATTATCGCATCATAAAAGAAACTGTTACCAATGACAAGCTGTATTTCCGTCGTGAGACGATACAGTCGCTCATTGCTGCGATGCTCTACGATATAAGTAGTGTGGTGTGTCGTATACAGAAAGGCAATGTGGTCGGCTCAAGGGCTGAGAGAATATTTATGGATTTCATACACATTGTGGAGAAGAAATTCCGTCAGGAGCGCCGTGTCGGTTGGTACAGCGAGCAGCTCGGACTCTCGCCTAAATATCTTTCTGAGACGGTGAAGAGTGTCAGCGGGCGTACTCCTAACGAGTGGATAGACTACTATGTGATGCTCGAGCTGCGCGTGCGTCTGCGAAACACCGAGGCAACCATCAAGGAGATAACGCAGGATATGAATTTCTCGAGTCAGTCGTTCCTTGGCAAATACTTTAAGGAACACGCGGGAATGTCGCCTTTGGAATATAGAAAATCAATAAAATAAAGATAGCGTCCGCCGGAAGCGGACGCTATCTTTATGCCCGATTGTCTGTCGGAAGTCCTGCGGGGCGGACTTTATTGCGGGGCAGTCGGGCTTTATTTGTCGGGCTGTAGTCATGCCGTCATTGCCGTCATTGTGGCGCGATGCATCGGTATGTGCATCGCGCGGTATGGCGATAAGGGTTCGCAAGATGCCTGACAGGCAGATGGTGATAATGTGAAATTGATATTTTCGGTATGATGACCGGTCGTTTTTTATGTCCTGTCAGAGCGATATGCCCTGTTTGCGAAGCTCATCTGCAATGGTGCACAGTTCGTCATACCACTCCTGTCCGAAGCGTCTGATGAGCGGTTCGCGCAGAAACTTATATACGGGCAGATCTATTTCCTTTCCTTTCTTCACGGCGTCGCGGCATACGTCCCAGCGGTTGTAGTTGAGTGCTGTGCCGCCGTTGCCCAGGCGTTTTTCGCGGATGGGGTAGAGTGCACAGCTTATGGGCTTGCAGAAACGCGTTTTTCCGTTGCGGTAGGCACGCTCCAGGGCGCACAGGCTGCAACCGTTCTCGTAGCAGGTGAACACGCAGTCCTTGCCCTCGACAATGCTTGTCACGAGGTCGCCGTCGCGGTCGGTGTAGGCCACGCCCTGTTTGTCGACCACCGACTGTGCTCTTGCCGACATGTCGCCCCACACGGTGTCGAGCGCGTCTTCTATGCCGGCAACCTCGTCAAGGGTGACAGGCGCGCCCGCATCGCCCTCTACGCAGCATATTCCCTTGCACGCATCGAGGTCGCAGCAGAACCGTTCTGTTATTATATCCGACGACACCAGCACGTCGCCCACTTCTATTATAGGAGGTATATTCATTGTCTTGTGTTTTTAGGATGATGTTATCCGGACAGCCGTAATGCCTGTTCCGGCCGCTTCAAGGGCGGCCGTCGGCGTGTCCTACCATTTAATCGGTTCCATGCCGTTGGCCTCGAGATATTTGTTGCAGAGCGAGAAATGATGGTTGCCGAACCATCCTCCGCGGTTGGCTGACAGCGGAGAGGGATGCACCGACTGCAATATGAGGTGACGCGACGCGTCTATCAGCTTCGCCTTTGAGCGCGCATATCCGCCCCAAAGGATGAACACGAGGTGGTCGCGGTCGCGCGACAGTGCCTGTATGGCGGCGTCGGTGAACTCTTCCCAGCCCTTGTGCTGATGGCTTGCAGCCTGATGGGCGCGCACCGTCAGAGTGGCGTTGAGCAGCAGGACACCCTGTTCCGCCCAGCGGGTGAGGTCGCCCGACTTTGGCATAGGTGTGCCTATGTTGTTCTCTATTTCCTTGAATATGTTGATGAGTGACGGTGGAAACGGCACGCCGTCGTTCACTGAGAAGCTCAGTCCTTGGGCCTGTCCGGGCTCGTGATAGGGATCCTGTCCGATTATAACCACCTTCACCTTGTCGAACGGACACAGATTGAAAGCGTTGAAGATGAGGCTTCCGGGCGGATAACACCGTGTATGAGTGTATTCGGAGCGCACAAACTCGGTGAGGTTGGCGAAGTATGGTTTGTCAAACTCCGCGCCGATGTGTCTACGCCACGATTCTTCTATCTTTACGTTCATATATTTACGGGTTGTTGTATGATGCGCAAAAATACAATTTTTTCTCCGAAGCGCAAAACTTCACGCTGTCTGCTGAGGCGCGGAAAACCGTTTCCGGACTTGTGGAAACGTTCTCTTGGCGTGCTCCGTCACACAATGAGGTCGTCTTTTTTCAGGCGGTTGCGCTTCACTGAACGTATCAACAGCACGTTGCCGAGCGTGATTACGCCGATACGTCCGATGAACATCAGTATTATGAGTATTATCTTGCTCCCTAAGGTTGCCGACGAAAGGATGCCGCATGTGAGTCCGGCGGTGGCGAGAGCCGACGATGCCTCGAAGATGATTTTAAGGAAATCGGTGTCTGACGGTTCGAAAAGAGCCATGAGATATATGCCGAAGAAGAGTATGAACGTGTAGAAAATGAATGTCGTTATGGCCGATTCCACACGGTAATCAGGTATGATATGATTCATCAGCGACACGTCTTTTCTCAGTCCCAACTTGTTCTTGGTGTATGCATATATGGCTGATAGCGTGGTCGATTTCAGTCCTCCGCCCGTTCCCGAAGGCGATGCTCCGATATACATTGCCAGCGAAAGGATGAGCAGGGATATAGGTATCATGTTGCTCAGATCCACTGTATTGTAGCCCACGGTGGTCATTGCCGACATCGACTGGAACAGAGATATGAGTATTCTGTCGCCCACATCGTAGTGCTGAAGCGACGGTTCGAAGAAGAACAGATGTATGGTACACCACAGCGAAAGCAGGCAGGTGATGCATATTATCACCTTCGTTGTGAACGAAATGCGGTGGTTCTTGCGCGTGAACTTGTGCAGAATGTCGGTCATCATGATGAATCCCATCGCTCCCATGTAGCTCAGTACGATTATGATGATGTTGGCATAATAGTCGCATTGCAGGCTTACGAGATTGTCAGAGTAAATGCTGAAGCCTGCGGTACAGAACGCCGAGACGCTGTGGAAGAGCGCCGACCACAGCGGTTGGTCCATTCCCTTCCACGCGAAATAAGGATAGAGCAGCACCGTTCCGCCTATTTCGAAGAAGAACACGAACCTGACGATGTTCTTTATCATTGCTTCGTTCGGCATGTCCTGAGGAAAGGAGAACTGCGCTCCGAACATGTTGTTCTTGAAGTTTCCCAGATGATGGGTTATCCTAAGCATGATGAACGACGACAGAGTCATGTATCCGAGACCGCCGATCTGTATTAGAAGCAGTATCACCAGCTGTCCGAAGAAGGTGTAGTCCTTGGCAAGGTCGGCATTGGCAAGTCCGGTTGTCGATAGCGCCGACACGGCATTGAACAGGTTGTCTATGAACGATATGTCACCTTTCGTGGCAAACGGCAGCATCAGGGCGAGCGTTCCGAGTATGGAGTATCCCAGATATCCCACGACAAGTTGTCTTTGCGGATTTGCCGACTTGTATCCGAACGATATTATTCTTTCCGGATCTATGCGCAGAGTGTACTTCTGTACGGTGCGTTTAAGCTTTTCGTTGTGCATTTCTTTGCTTCGTTTCGGTGTCCGGTTATGGCGTCCTTGCCTGCGGACACGGAGTATTTCAGTGTCTTAGTATTCTGAAAACAATCGTATTATGTGCGTCGTCCGTACCCTTCCGGTACGAATCTTTCTTAACAGGGCGCTAAATTACAAATTTCGGATTGAATAATGCAAGAAATCTGAATATAAATAAAAAAGCAGACTTCCGCTGTATGGAAGTCTGCTTTTTCTTGTGTATGTCAAATAATTACTTGTTGTCCTCAATCAGGTTCTCACCTGTCATGTCAGCCGGCTGCTCCAGACCCATGATGTGGAGGATAGACGGAGCAACGTCAGCCAGGCGTCCGTTCTTCACGGTAGCGCTGTTGTTGTCGGTCACATAGATGAACGGTACCGGGTTGAGTGAGTGAGCTGTGTTAGGAGTTCCGTCCTCGTTGATTGCATTGTCGGCGTTGCCGTGGTCGGCAATGATTATTGCCTCATAGCCATTTGCCTTGGCAGCTTCAATCACATCCTTCACGCAGTTGTCCACAGCATGCACTGCTTTGGCTATGGCATTATAAACTCCGGTGTGGCCTACCATATCGCCGTTGGCGAAGTTTACAACGATGAAGTCATACTCCTGTGTGTTGATGGCACCCACCAGTTTGTCTTTCACCTCGTATGCGCTCATTTCCGGCTTCAGGTCATAGGTAGCAACCTTCGGTGACGGAACCAGGATGCGGTCCTCACCCTCGTACGGAGCCTCGCGTCCGCCGTTGAAGAAGAATGTTACGTGAGCATATTTCTCTGTCTCGGCAGTGTGGAGCTGTTTCTTGCCCTGCTTGCTAAGATACTCGCCCAGAGTGTCCATTACGTTCTCTTTCGGGAAGAGGATGTGTACGCCCTTGAACGAAGCGTCGTACGGAGTCATGCAGTAGTACTGCAGATCCTTTATGGTGTGCATGCCTTCTTCCGGCATATCCTTCTGTGTGAGCACCTGTGTGAGCTCCTTTGCACGGTCGTTACGGTAGTTGATGAAGATAACAACATCGCCTTCACCGATTGTTCCGTCAACGGTAGAGTTGTTTATCGGTTTTACGAACTCGTCGGTAACACCGTCAGCATAGCTCTCTTCCATGGCCTTGACCATGTCGTCAGACTGCTTACCCTTACCCTCAACGAGCAGGTCGTAAGCCTCTTTCACGCGGTTCCAACGCTTGTCGCGGTCCATAGCATAGAAACGACCTACGATGCTTGCGATGTGTGCGCCGTTGGCAGAGCATACATCCTGCAACTGTCTGATGAATCCTTCGCCGCTCTTCGGGTCGGTGTCACGACCGTCCATAAAGCAGTGTACGAAAGTCTTTTCAAGTCCGTATTCCTTTGATATCTCGATGAGTTTGAACAGATGGTCGAGTGATGAGTGTACGCCACCGGTTGAAGTAAGACCCATAAGGTGGAGTTTCTTGCCGTGTTCCTTGGCATAGGTATATGCGCTTACTATCTCCGGGTTCTTCATTATTGAACCGTCCTTGCATGCGCGGTTTATCTTCACGAGGTCCTGATATACGATGCGGCCTGCTCCGATGTTGAGGTGTCCTACCTCAGAGTTACCCATCTGTCCGTCAGGCAGACCAACGTCCTCACCCGAAGCCTGGAGCTGTGAATGTGCGCTTACTGCGCAGAGATAGTCAAGATAAGGTGTCGGAGTGTTGTAAATCACGTCGCCTGCACCATGTTTGCCGATTCCCCATCCGTCGAGAATCATCAAAAGAGCTTTCTTTGCCATAATTATCCTTATTTAATTTTGTGTTGTGTTTTATGAGAGTAAGGCGGTGGCGGAGGTCATGACAGCATGTCCGCATCATCCTGATACACCGTCTTTTGCTTATCACATGCAAAGTTAATGCAAATATGATGCAAACTCATAATTTTTATCTTTTTTTTATCTTCGTTTAATATTTATTCTGTCAGAGTCTCACGGTTTTGTATTTGCCGTTGTCTTTTATCTCAAACGAGTGGGTGCCTGCTTTCAGTTCCACCGTCGCCTGGCCTGATGCGGCGTTCGGTATGGTGAGAGTAGCTGTGGAGTTGGACGGCACTGTCACTGTGTAAATTACTTTCTTGCCTTTGCGCACCCACGACGATACTATGTCGCCGTAAGGAGATGTGTGCACAGCCTCGAAGTTTTTCAGACCCTTGACGAAGTTCGGGCGCAGGATGATGTGCTTGAAACCGGGCTGCCGCTCGTCGGGGAATATGCCTCCGAGACCCTTGTACGGCCATGCGCCTATCTCTCCGAACATGATGTGATTGTCCGATATGTCGCGCGTAGCTTTGAGGTCCCAGTTCTCGAGCAGGGTGGTGGCGCCGTTCACTATCCACCATCCCCACGACGGATAAGTGTCCTGTACGGCTATGCGGTAGGCGTCGTCGGCATATCCATTCTCGCTCAGGGCGTTCAGTATTGCCTTAGCTCCGTGCACACCCACGTCGAGGTGCCAGTCGTTGGCACGCACGTTCTCGGCGAGACGGGCAGCCACACGTGCCACCATGTCGTCGGGCACGACCTTCCACATCAGCGCGAGGCTCATCTCTGTCTGCGAGCCTCCGGCATAGGTTGCCGTCTCGCGATTGAGGAATTTGGCGTTTATGGCGTCGCGAATGTCGGCTGCCAGCTGTGCGTAATGTTTGTGGTCGGCCTCATGACCGAGCAGTGCCGCAGCCTTGGAGAGTATGGTAGCGTCGGCGAAGAAATAGATGGACGATGTGAGTTCCTTGTTCGAGCGCGTCTTCACCGGCACCCAGTCGCCGCGTCCCCACGCCGAGAGATGCTCGGGACTGTTGCTGTCCACATAGTCCACATAGCGTTTCATGTTGTCGTAGCAGTCGGCAAGCGGACGAATGTCGCCGTAGAACATATACAGGTTCCACGGTATTATGGCTATTGTGCTTGTCCAGTCCAGACCGTTGTCAGTGCCGTATCCCCAGCCGTCGGTAGGTATGATGTCGGGCAATACGCCGTTGGGCTGCTGTTCGTCGCGGTGGTCGGCGAGCCATTTCTCGTATATTGTTATGGCGTCATAGTTGTATAGCGATGTCTCGATGGCCAGGTGTCCGTCGCCCGTCCATCCGTTTTTCTCGCGCTGCGGACAGTCGGTGGGGTAGCCCATGAGGTTTGATATGTATGCCATGCGCGCCGCCTCCACGGTCTTGTCGAGCAGCGGATTGGATGAGGCTATCGTTCCGGCGATGGCCACGTCGCTGTGGGTGAAGTGTGCGGTGAGGCTGTTCTCGTCGAGCTGTATGGGGCGGTCGCTGTTCACCTGAACATAGCGGAAGCCCTTATAGCTGAACTCCGGGCAGAAGGAATCGTCGCCTCCGCTCAGCGTGAGTATGTCGGTCTGGAAAGGTTCTGTCTGTTTGTCGCCACGGTAATATACGTCGATGTTCGACTGGTCGAGCGTTCCGTCGGCATGCAGACGCTCGCCGTGGCTTATGCGCAGGCGTGTACCTTTCTCTCCTTTCACCCTGACGCTCGTCACGCCTGCCATGTTGCGGCCGAAGTCATAGACGTATGTAGTGTCGTTGAGGCGCGTCATCTTCACCGCACTGTGTGTTTCCGTCAGACGTATCGGCTCCATCTGCTGCGACCATACGAGCTGTGCCGGCGCGCTGCGGAAGCGCACTCCCTGCCATTTTGAGTCGTCAAACTGCGGCGTATCCCAGCCCTGCTGCACGAGGTTGAAGTCGTAGTGCTCGCCCGTATATATGTTGTTGTAGATGAGCGGTCCGCCCGATGTGCGCCAGCTAAGGTCGGTTGCCACGGTCTGTGTGGTGCCGTCGGTGTAGGTCACCACTACATCCATGCAGAAAGTAGGTCGGTTGCGCCACGGAGCACGGTCGAAGTCCCACACAGCCAGTGCCTGATGGTTATACCATCCGTTGCCCAGAACCACTCCGAGAGCGTTGCGTCCGCTGTGGAGCAGCGGCGTTATGTCGAACGTGACGTAGGAGCATCGGCGGTCGTAGCGCGTATATACCGGATCGAGGAAATGGTCGCCGACTCGCTGTCCGTTAACAGACAGGACGAACAGACCGCCCGCGGAGATGTATGCACGTGCCGACTTTATGCTTTTGGAGGCGTCGAATGTCTTTCTGAAATAAGGCGCGGCGCGGTGGTTCTTGTCGTAACCGTCGCTTATCCATGCACCGTGCCACCGGCCCATGAGGCCCGTCTCAAACCGTGCCACGTCGGAGTTGGCGGTGTTGCCCTTGCCGTCGCTTACACTCACACGCCAGAAATATACAGTCGTAGGCTTGAGCTTCTCGCCGCCATACACGGCCATGCGCTCCCCTGAGGCCACGCGCCCGCTCTGCCACTCCGAGCCTTTGCCCGAAGCCACTGCCGCACTGTCGGTGCCCACGGTTATCTCGTAGGCCGACTGCTCCATGCCTTCGGTGCGCCACTCAAGACGTGGTGCCGCGTCGTCAATTCCCAGCGGACTTGCCAGGTGATTCACTTTCAGATTGTCGGGCTGTGGTGTCGGCGCTGCCCATACTGCCGGCGACAGCATCAGCATGAGTGCTGTCAGCATCTTCTTGTCCATTTTCTTCATCAGGTTTTAGGTTACTGTGCGAAATTACATAAAAAATCTGACATGATGAATAAAATGTTGGTATATGACCTGTACTTTCTGATAATGACCGGTTGTTGACGGTCCGACGTATTACTTGCTGCTCTTTTGCCGGACAGACAGTTCGATACTCCATACCGACGTAGCCCGCTGCGCCTACAATAAAAAAAGGACATAAAGACTATACGACAATAAAACGAAATTCGTATGTCGTATAATGCCCGATTTGGGTTTAAACGTAAACCGCAGACGGCATATAAGAACAAAAGCCTGACAGTGATTTGTCTCACTGTCAGGCTTTTTTCATAACACAAGTTCCGGATTTCTCCAATAGCAGTCGGACTAAATGAAATGTTCTATATCCGAGAGTCGTGTCACCACCGCATCACAAATGCTTTCATCGCAGACTGCATCCTCCCATTGACGCCCTTTAATCCAAACTGCATGACAACCCAAATCCTTGGCAGGAACGATGTCCTTGGAATACGAATCGCCAACGACAAGAACCTCAGAACACGGTACATCAAGGGCACATACGCCAAGAGCGAATATCGCAGGATTAGGCTTTCGCACCCCTACCACAGCCGACTCTATGACCTTTTGGAAGAAAATGTCCATACCGGCATCACGCAAAACAGTGCTGATATTGCCATAAAAGTTTGAGACAAGCACCATAGGCAGCCCCTTCCGGCGGACAAGCTCCAACACGGAACGGTTCTCATTCAGCAGACAGTTCGTAATGCCGTTTATATAATCAGCCATTCTTGCAGCTGTTATTTCTATTTGCTCATCAGTAAACTCCAACAAAGAGCCAAGCTGTTTCTGCTTCTCCGCATCATCTTTACCCGTGTGAAGAAGTTCCCTTCCGGAAAGGAATGCAAGCTGCAAGCGTATCTTTGCACGCAGGATATCGGCAAAATGAAAATCCGCTTTTACTACAGGATTGACGGCAAGCACACGTTCTGCATAAACGTATGCATCACGGAAAGCCTGCTTCCCGACAGGTACCGACTCATGCCGGTAGCCGTCCCAAATCACCTCCGACCAATGGTCGCCACGAGTATCAAGCGTACCGCCATAGTCGAATATAATCCCAGAATACTTGTTTGCCATCACATTCATTTATCAAAAAGAAAAGACAAATATTTATCTTGCAACACTTCCATTACTGATAGCTGTCGAGTTTCGCCAACATTTCACAGCATAATTTCTCATGTCGGTGATGCATATACATACAAACCAGTCCGAAAACAGTTATCTCAACAACCGGATAAACCCAAGGTTTCCCGATGATAAGACTTGCAAAGAGAGTGAAACTGCGCCAGTTGAAAGTGAGAAAATTGCAATACTTCATAAGCGGGAAACTGCCACGACGGAAGTCGGAACGTAGCTGTTCGGGCAATTGTTCTGGGAAACGCTGACGCAATGCAGCCTTGAAGCGCTGGAAACACGGCGTGGCCTTCTCCTGTTCCTTTGTGTAATTGACGTAAAAGAACTGGAAGAACTTCTGCACCGGCTGCTTCTTCCATGACATATTACGATAAATCTCCACCTGCGCAGAAGCATCATCCATCTCACATCCCTCCTTGCCTTTAAGGAAGAAAAGATGTATCTGACGGTAATAGTCGGAGATACGGCACTGCCGTGTATGGCTGTAAAGACCGGCAAAAGCCACTACAAACCATATCCAAATGCCCCATTCCGGCATTACGCGTATAGCAATGGCGGCATAGATTGTCGCAAACCAAAAGTCACTTGAAGCTCCATCGAGTATGCGACCAAGCGGGGTCGTCTGTCCAGTCATACGCGCAAGCTGCCCGTCGGCACTGTCATACATATTGCCCCATACAAGAAACAAGATGCCAATAACATTAATCTTCATGTCGTCAAAGCCGAAACACACGCCTGCCGCCATTCCAAGAATTATCGACAGAACGGTCACCGTGTTCGGACTAATACCAAGCATACGGAAGAAACACGCCCACATGAAACCAATAGGACGATAAAAGAACATGTCTATACGTTCCTCTGTGTCGGAGGACTTTATGGACGACAGAAAGTTATTTGTATCACTCATTTATATAAATAATTCTTTTATTACTTTTTTTCGTTGTCTGAAAGTATCTTACGGCAGATTGACTTTGCTATCTGAAAAGCCGCCTCCTCACGGCAAGGAGCAAAGCTCGGCCAATCGTTGAAGTCGATAATCTTGAAACTTCCATCCTCAGCTATAATGCAGTCTCCACCATAAACCGACACACCAAGTATGCCGGCAGCCTTATCCGCCTCACGTTTCAATGCGTCCACATCAAAAGCTATGCCCTTGACCTCGCCGTTAATTGCCTCAAATCCGAACTTTGAATGATGGCTGCACTTTGACGGGTAAAGCCAAAAGAAGAACTCGGAATCCTGAACACCATAGAATTTTATGAGGTCACCATGCAGATGTTCGTTCACAATCACCGACGAAATGCCTCGCTGCCAGAACTTTTCCAGCAACATTTCCGCCTCTTTTTCGTCATGCACATAACATGTATCTTCCTTGCACTGAGCGCATCCGTCGCCACGCTTCAACCAACACGGGTATGTCATTCCGTCCGCCATAGGATTCCCTTTCTCTATTATCCGGCTTTCCGGATAACTGATTCTGCCAGCAGAAAACATCTCGACCATCTTGCGACGGACACAAGACTCGACACCATTGCTATGGTTTACGACAACACTTCCCGACTGTTCCATAAGCCGAAGAGCATCAAGAGCACTGCTGCTACGAGCCATACTGAAGAAGGCATCGACACCTGCACAGCCTGAAACGCCAGCAAGGGTTTCAGCGTTTTTACCTAAATCCGTTTCGCTTATCAAATGAACCTCCGCCCCAAGCGACTCAAGATTACCCTTCACCGCACACATTACGGCGGCATCCTTATCCACACAATTTGGCGAAAACTCTTCACCGCGGCACACCCCTATGATTCTTTTCCCCTCAAGAGGGTGCAGGAAAACCTCGGCTTTGGCAATGTCGTCCTTATGATCGACATCAAGAATCTTGTTTATAGGATAAGCTTCAAGACAAAGTCCCTCCTCAATAAGCTGACGCTGGAAATTGCGCATACGGCTCATTCCTGCATCAAGACAATGGTCAAGTACATCAAGAGCCCGACTGTTCAAACAATAGATCCCTCCCGAAACGAGATGGTCGCCGCACTCTCTTGCATCATGGAATCCTGTCACAAGCATTCTGCCGACAGCAGTTTCTGCCGACAAACCGCCTTCGTTTTTATCAGCATTCACCCCTACCCACAACGGTTTTTCGTCATCGACGTATGGAGTTACAGCCATACACCCGTCAATGTCGGGTGTATTTACAAAATGCGATATATATTTCTTGAATTCCGCTTCATGGAAAACAGTATCTACTGTCGTCAGACAAAAACGCCCACCCCTAAGATAAGGCGATATGGCGTGAAGACTGTGCATCGAACTTGGCGTGGTCTTCACCACCAGACGCAATGGGACTGGCAAATCCAGTGCTTCCAGATGCTCACGCACTTCCACACTATACTCATTTATGACTGCAACGATTTCGGTTGCACCACAATCCACAAAAACGCGTAAAAGGCGGTCGATCATAGGTTCGCCACAAACCCGTACCAACGGTTTTGGAACTTCTACCCCTTCATTTGAAAGACGACTGCCCTCTCCAGCTGCTATTACAGCAAATTTCATACAATTCAAATATCTATTCCTGTTCTTTTTGACTCAGATTTTCTGAACAGTACAAAGTTACAAGAATATTTCGATATTCAACTCATTTTGCCGCTCAAAAGCGACAACCTCGCGAACGAATTATTTAACTTCCAGATTTTTTGTTTCCAAACTTCCAGTTCCAGACACCGATTTGAGCAATTGCCTGATAGTTCCGCTCATTTTCATATCACCGGTTCCGAACAAATTGCATGACACCTTGCCACAGTTCTTAAACATCATATCAATGTCTCCCGTACCAGACAACATGAATGAAGAATCGTCCGCTTCCTGCAACACCGCCGCCACATCGCCGGTTCCTTCTGAACTCACATAAAACGACAACGCCTTGATTCTTTTAGCTCCGAAATCGCCTGTCCCGGACACATTCAACTTCATCGTGTTGCATTCTATATCAGAAAATTCAGCATCGCCGGTTCCAGACAAATCCATCTCCAGTTTTTCTGAATACAAAACTCCGCTGCAAGTGAAATCCCCCGTTCCCGAAACATTCACAAAATTCAACTCCGGCGACGACACAATGATTTTCACATCGTCGTCACATTCTGCAGACCAATGCTTGTCTTTCTTCGTAATATTAAGCGTAGTCCCGTCAAGTTCCACGCTTATCTTATCAATAATGTCTGCATCGCCACGCAATAATATATATGTGGAATCTGCCTGAACGAAAGAAACATCCCATTCAGAACTGTTGCATACGGAATTGAACGCTCCGGGGGTAAGCTTCTTTTGAACGACATCGGCAGAATGCTTTTTCCCGATTCTGTTTCCGACATAAGTGCATGATGGAAGTGATGCCAGCATAAACAGACACGCCATTAGACTTAACAATTGCTTCATGAGTTTACCATTTTATTTGTTTTACACCTTTATGACGAAAGCATCGGACATAAAGTTGCATGAAAAACAAAAAAATCTCCATAAGCATCAAATAGCTTACGGAGATTTTCTATGATATTTTCAGTATTTCAGAACTTCGCCATCTTTATTGCGTCAATGGCACATTCATCACCCTTGTTGCCATAACGATCGCCACATCTGTCCTTTGCCTGCTGCAGATCGTTGGTTGTAAGCAAGCCGTAGATGATGGGTATTTCACTTGTCGTGTTGAGGCGTGCGATACCGGAGGTCACCCCTTGGCAGATATAGTCGAAATGCGGAGTCTCGCCTCTTATCACACTTCCGAGAATGATCACGGCGTCATAGCCTCCGTGCAGCACCATCTGGTGTGCTCCGTAAATCAGTTCGAAGCTCCCCGGAACGGTTTTGACATGAATGTTTTCGGGCAATGCGCCATGTTTTTCCAATGTGCTTACCGCACCGTCAAGCAATGCTCCCGTTATTTCCGGATTCCATTCTGCAACCACAATACCAAAGCACATGTTGCTTGCGTCTGGTATATTGTCCGCATCATAGCAAGAAAGATTATGAAGTGCTGTTGCCATTGTCTTATTCCGAAACGCGTTCTATGTACTTGTCGATTTCAGAACTCTGTACAAGCTGTGAATTCTGATATTTCTTCTTTATGTCCTGATAAATCTTGAGAGCCTCAGCCTTCTTGTTCTGGCTTTCGAGCAACTCACCTGCCTGCAAAAGGAATGTAGGAGAAATGCTGTTGTTCACGCCATCAACGCCTTTGTCGTCAGCTATTTCTGCAGCCTTTTTCAATGTGCTGATAGCCTTGTCCACGTTTCCTGTTTCGGCATAAGCGTTACCCAAAGCAGCTGTTGCAGCCGGGCTTACCAAAGCGTCGCCCTGTGTAGAGTATTTCTCAAGCGAAGCGATAGCCTCATTCCATTTGCCAAGATTCACATAGCAAAGACCTGCATACAGATTGGCAAGGTTGGCAGCGTCTGTGCCGCTGTAGTCGCTTGCTATCTTTGCGAAGCCCACGAATCCTGCGCCATCGCCATTAAGAGCCTTGTCGAACATTTCCGAATTGAAATATTCCTGTCCCTTTGCCAAAGCAGTGCTTGCCTTGTCCTCGCGTGGTCCTGCCACATACTCTCTGTAAGCGAACAGTCCTGCCACAATGATGATGACGGCAGCCACAACGATAAGAATCTGCTTCTTGAATTTGTCGAAGAATGCTTCAGTTCCATTTTGGGGCTCATTAGCATTACGAGCTCCTAATCCATTTCTATTTTCCATTATTTTTTTGATTTTTTAATTTTCTCATTCTCGTTGTATTACGCCGTTTTCCTACTTGGAATGGCATAATCAAATGCAGCGCAAAATTACGTATTTTATCTCACATATTGAAATATATTCCCACTTTTTTTGTTTTAAAACAATAAAACATTTAACTTTGCATGACCGAAAGCACTTTGAGTGCAGACATTTATAATATGTTGCAAACATTTAGTTATGATCTTAAATAAAATCTCAATCATCAATTTCAAGAACATCAAAGAAGCGACTTTGGAACTTTCGCCCAAAATGAATTGCTTCATAGGTCATAACGGGGAAGGCAAGACCAACTTCCTTGATGCAGTGTATTACCTTTCCTTCTGCCACAGTTCATTCAACCCTATCGACTCGCAAATAATAACCCATGACAAGGATTTCTTTGTGATTGACGGCGTTTACGACACTGAAAACGGCGATACCACAGACATTTACTGCGGTATGAAACGCGGCACAAAAAAGCATTTCAAGCGCGACAAGAAGGAATACAAGCGTCTGGCGCAACACATCGGACTCATCCCCCTTATCTTCGTATCACCCTACGACACTTCGCTCATAGCCGGCGGCAGCGAGGAAAGGCGCCGGCTCATGGATGTGGTAATTTCACAATACGACCACAACTACCTCGAAGCCCTTACCAACTACAACAAGGCATTGCAGCAGCGCAATTCGCTTCTGAAGATGGAGAACGAACCCGACGCCATGCTTCTTGACATCTGGGAGAGGGAGATGGCACGCCACGGAACGACCATCTACAACGCACGCGAATCGTTTGTAAATCAGCTGATTCCGGTTTTCCAGAACATTTACAACCATATTTCCGACAACCATGAGAGCGTGTCGCTACGCTATGTGTCGCATGCCCAGCGTGGCGACCTGCTCGATGTAATACAACGCGACCGTTTCCGCGACCGTGCCGTAGGCTATTCGCTTCACGGCGTGCATCGCGACGACCTTGAAATGCTGCTCGACGGCTATCAGATGAAGCGCGAAGGAAGCCAAGGTCAAAACAAAACCTTCGTTCTTGCGCTGAAGCTTGCACAGTTCGACTTTCTCAAACGCACCGCCTCCAACACCACACCCATGCTGCTGCTTGACGACATTTTCGACAAGCTCGACGCACACCGTGTGGAGCAAATCGTGCAACTCGTCTCCGGTTCCGACTTCGGACAAATATTCATCACCGACACCAACCGCGACCATCTCGACCAAATATTGAAGAATGTATCGTTCGACTACAAGCTGTTCAATGTCTCCAACGGTGAAATAAAAGAAAAAGAACATGTTTAGACGCGAAGTGAAATCCATCTCCGAACTTCTGAATGCCTATCTGCGACAGGAAGGTTTGGAGGTTCCTCTGTTACAAAAACGCCTCATCGACTCCTGGGAGAAAGTCGTGGGCAAGACCGTGGCAAGCTATACCGGCAACAAGGACATAAGAAACCAGACTCTATATGTCAAGATTCTAAACCCTGCATTACGCCAGGATCTTTCAATGATGCGCACGCAACTCGTCAAACGCCTCAATGCCGAAGTAGGTTCATGTGTCATTGCTGATGTACGCATCTATTGATGCAGCAAAAGCAAAGGCATAATAAAATAAAGACTGACAACAGTACAGCAGGTAATGATCTGATTCTTATCGAGTTTCAGCAACTTCCTGCCAACTTTACTTTTATCACTTTCACATAAAAAAAGAACTTGCAGACACCGACAACCTTTATTGCCATGCCTGCAAGTTCATCTCTTGCGGAAGATGAGGGATTCAAACCCCCGATACCCGGAAAAGGGTATACCGGATTTCGAGTCCAGCGCATTCGATCACTCTGCCAATCTTCCTCTTTTCGGGACGCAAAGGTAGCAATATTATTTTTAACGACAAAATAATTCGTCGTTTTTTTCTTACCGTCTGCTTTTTCATGTCAAAATCACCGCTTACACAAATCTTTTTACTACTTTTGTAACATGAAAATCTCTGTCATCATACCCGTCTTTCGTGTCGAACGCACCATTAAAAGGTGTGTCGATAGCGTCTTACGACAGACATTTACCGATTGGGAAATGATTCTTGTAGATGACGGTTCCGACGACAACTCCCCTCAGATGTGCGACTCGTATGCTTCCACCGACTGCCGCATACGCGTCATACACCAGCCTAACAAGGGGCTTGGCGCAGCACGCAACAGCGGCATATATGCGGCGGAAGGCGAATGTCTGATGTTTCTTGACTCCGACGATGCCCTGCATCCCGACACATTCATGCACCTTTCCGACATCATGGAGCGGCACGAGGAATACGACTTCGTGGAATTTCCCATTTTCCAGTATTACGGCAACGCCCCACGGCAGAGTCTGCTCTCCTTCCCCCCACAGACATTCACCGATAAATGGGACTACTGGTTCAACGCCAACGCCTACCAGCACTCCTACGCCTGCAACAAGATTTTCCGTGCAAGAGTGTTCAGCGACATACGCTTCCGCGAGGGAAAGAAGTTTGAAGACCTCCACACCCTCCCCCACATCCTTAATGTCTGCTCACAATTTGCCACCACCGACAAGGGACTTTACTATTATTACGACAACGACGACGGCATCACCGCCACTGCCGGCAAAGGGCTTTCCGACCTTCTTGAAGGCCACATACATGTCTTGCGCGACTCACTCGGCTGGCAACGCCCTGCAAACATCAGCCGCAAAGCCTTCGGGACATACTACGCCCATGTCGTGAACATACAGATGGATGTAAGCGAAAGATGCGGCAACGAAAGCATCTTTCTGCCCGTCCTGCCCTACTGGAACACTACCAAACTCATAATCATGCACATCGTCGGCATGAAAACACTTTGCAAACTTAACAAAACATTTCACAGAATATGGAGAAACAGCCACTGATAAGTTTCATCATCACCGCATACAACATCCATGCCGAACTGCTCATTGAATGTATCAAGAGCATTCTCGCCATGTCGCTGAGCGCACACGAACGTGAGATAATAGTCGTCGATGACGGTTCGCAGACGCCTGCAATCGCCACAATAGGCAACCTCGCCGACGAAATCATTTACATACGACAGCGCAACCAAGGTCTATCCGCCGCTCGCAACACGGGTATGAAGATGGCTTCGGGCAAATACATACAGTTCGTCGATGGCGACGACAAACTCATCCGTGCCCCTTATGAGCACTGTCTTGACATTGCCCGCTACCACAACCCGGACATTGTGCTCTTCCGTGAGACCACCTCACTGTCGGCAGAGACACCTTTCACCTACGACGGTCCCATTACCGGCAGCAGCTATATGCGCGATAACAACCTGCGTGCCTCGGCATGCGGCTATCTCTTCGAGAAGACAATGGCAGGGCAACTGAGATTCACATCGGGCTTGCTGCACGAGGATGAAGAGTTCACACCACAACTTTTTCTTCGCTCCGAACGCCTCTACTCCACTGACGCCGAGGCCTACTTCTACCGCCAGCGCGAGGGTTCCATAATGAATGCTACCAACAGCGAGCACACAAAGAAACGCCTTGACGACATGGAACATATCCTCTACCGCCTGCAAGGTCTCGTTGTTCCGGAAAGCGACCTGCCTGCTATCAACCGCCGCATAGCCCAACTCACCATGGACTATCTGTACAATGTCATTAAACTCACACGCAGCAAGCGTACGCTTAACGAGACTATCAACCGTCTGAGTAGCAAAGGGCTATTCCCTTTACCCGACAAAGACTACACGACGAAATACAAATACTTCAGGAAGATGATGAACAACAAATACACGCGTCAGCTTCTTTTCATGGCAATAAAACGATGAAAATACTGCTCTTCGGCGAATACAGCAACGTGCACTGGACCCTTGCCGAGGGATTGAGAGCCCTCGGTCATGAAGTGACAGTCGTGTCCAACGGCGATTTCTGGAAAGACTATCCGCGCGACATCGACCTCACACGCAAGCCGACACGCCTTGGCGGACTCGCCTACATCGTCCGTCTGCTCCGCATCATGCCCAGTCTGAGGGGCTACGACATCGTGCAGATTATCAATCCTATGTTCGTGGAACTGAAGGCACGATGGATAAAGCCCATCTACAACTATCTGCGACGCAACAACAAGTGCATGGTGATGTGTGCCTTCGGCATGGACTACTACTGGGTGAGCACCTGCTGCGACGCAAAGACATTCCGCTACAGCGACTTCAACATGGGCAGCCGTCTCCGCACCAATGCCGATGCCATGAAAGAGCGTGCCGACTGGCTCTCGACGACAAAAGAGCGCGTAAACAGGCACATCGCCCACGACTGCGACGCCATTGTAGCAGGACTCTACGAATACTGGCGGTGCTACGAGCCGCACTTCCCCGACAAGACACAGTTCATCCCCTTCCCCATAAAATGCAGCAAAGCCCCAATACGGAGCGGGCATACCGACAGCCGTATAAAGCTTTTCATTGGCATCAACCGCAAACGAAGCGAATACAAAGGCACCGACATAATGCTGCGCGCCGCACAGGATATAGAGAAGAAGTACAGCGACCGGGTGCAGCTCATTGTCGCCGAATCGGTGCCATTCAGCACTTACTGCGAGATGATGGAAGGCTCCGACGCCATCCTCGACCAACTTTACAGCTACACGCCTGCCATGAATTCGCTGCAAGCAATGAGTCGCGGCATAATTAATATAGGTGGCGGCGAAGAGGAAAACTACGAAATAATAGGCGAAACGACATTGCGCCCCATCATCAATGTGCGCCCCACCTACGACAGCGTGTATGAAGCGTTGCAACGGTTGGTTACCCATCCTGAAGACATTGCGACACTCAGGCAGCAAAGCATGAAGTACATAAAAAAACACCATGACCACATAAAGGTGGCGAAGTCGTACGAAGCATTGTATGCCAAGTTGTTACAACGCTGAATCCAACACTTTACGAATCCATTTCCAAAGAAGCCTTGTTTGCACCACGAACAAGGCTTCTTTGCGTTGCAACCAAGGCTTCTTTTGCCTGTAAACAAGACTTGTTTGTAAATCAGCCGGATTTATTTGCCTGATTTTACCGTTTATCCCAAATCGGTCATTAAACCCAAATCTAATGACCCATTTGGGGCTAATGTTGCAGTCTGAGCAATATATATGAGGTTGAGCGTCTCGCTCGACAACATTAATTGACGAGATAGCCTCCGCCGAAAGTTAAGGGAACTTAGCGGATATATGCAAAGTTTGTCACAAATAATAGTAATGTCCGATAACTTCCGATTACTTCCATCCGTCGCAGACGGATTAACTTCCACTAACTTCTGTTTGCTTTGTGTTGTCGAGCGAGACGCTCGACCTCCTATCGTTGATTCATGCTTTTATTGATTATCATATAAAAATGGAATCTGTGCTATATCGACAAAGCCGCCAAATTTGCACTATTTTTGTACGATATGTGAGCTTGTCAAAATGACTGACACGAAAAAAATATAAAAAAAAACTGTTCACAACACGGCAACTTTCAGAAAAAATGTTTATATTTGCCCCGTCATTACTTAATGACAGACATATTTAGGGAGCAACAATGCTTTGTTCTTGCTAAGAATCTGGACAATTCGCAGCACACGAGAATAAAGGATGGAGTTGTTTGCCCGGTGTATGTATTATAGCATCCATCCCATCATGGTGGGATGGGTCACTATATACTATCACTTGGTGTGAACTGGTCATTCTTTGTGTGCAGGCAGTCCAGAGCCTTTAGCGAAGAATGAGATGGGTTCGCACCTTTTTTATGTTCACGCGAATAATACTAACCGGCAAAATTTCATGACTATGGCAAAAAAAAGGAAAGTCAGATTAGTGAAGTCCTATCAGAAAGTCAGATTAGTGAAGTTCTATCATCCGGGCACGGAGCACTGCCCTGGAAAGAACTGTAAGCCCGTCGCCCATGTGGGATGGAACCGGGGACCTCACCACCGTAAGTTCATCCAGACAAGCGGCAGCTATGTGGATGGAAACAACAAAAAGAAACACTCTAAAACCTTGTTGTTTTGGGGAGAATGGGAACCGGACTCCATGCTGCTTGCATGCTACAAAAATGGACCAGCCCGCTATCTGTATGAGCCGTGGTTTCTGGTCTCCTCCTGTCTTCCCCAGCCGTCATCCGGCAAAAAAGTCGCACAGTGTGGCAAGTTGCCAAAGAATTTATGCAGTGTAGGTGGACATTATCAAAACACCGACCCCTTTGTGTTTGCCGACAATTTCTATTACAGTTTGTGCAAGCAGCGTTCCTATAAAGAGCTGCGCTGTCTGCCTCCCGGCTGTGTCATACTGTTCGGGGCGTATAAACGCCTTGCTAACGGGCAGGATGCTTTCGCATTAGACACCGTGTTTGTGGTGGGAGAGTCGCGTCTGTTCAAAAAGGATAATTACGCTAAGAAGTTGAACGGATTTGTGCCGGGTGACTACTTCAATATTATGCGCTACAAGACAAATGCCGACAACGGCAAATATGTCTGCTACAAAGGCGTAGCGTTCGACAAGGACAAGCCAGACGAAATATTCAGCTTTGTGCCTTGCCGTGAAAGGGATGAGCAGATTCGCAATGAAGGAAAAGTGCCGTTCGAAAGGCTTCTCATAACGAAAGCGGACGGTATCAATGAATTGAAAAAATTCAGTCAACGGCAAGGAGTCTGCTATGCCTCCTACGATGCATTGAAAGCTAAGGAAGTTTGGCAGAAGATTCGCGACCTTGCGATAAAGAAAGGCTATAAGCTTGGAATAAGATTTGTATACAAAAAAAGTAACAATTTAACTCAGCTAACACAAACTAACCCCAATTCATGTTTCGCATTCTGCCCATCTTCCCGCCACTGATTCCGTGGGAACGTGGCGCAGATATGCGAAACTTAAAAACTAACTGATGGAAAGGAAATAGTATGAAAAGATTTGTTATTCTCCTTGCACTTATGGTAACGACGCTTGCAGCTATGGCGGCAGGAGGTGTTTCCAACTTTAATGGAAAGGTCTCTTGGAAAGGTAATGTAACCGGACAAGGTTCTAACACGACCGATGTCACCGTCACCGACAATGGTGGTGGTCTCTACGACATCTGTATCAAGAAGATCACCATTTATAGCAGAGACACTGAGATTACATTCACCAACGTTCCCGGAACAGCTCAGGGCGAAGGCGTTGTGTTCTCTACAAACGGCCAGAACAGTACTTACACTGTCAATAGCGCATGGGGTGACCAGATTGCCATGACCGTAGAAGGTAAGATGTTGGGCGACCAGCTCTACCTCTTCTGCAGCGGTAAGGTATTCGGATGGAGCGATGATCCGTTCACCATCACATACGGTGAAGACTTAGACATTTCCTCATGGTCAGCAACATACATCGGCAATGCAGTGACCACATTCGGTGATACCAACGAGCAGACATTCGAGAACTCAAAGGTTGATGTTTACGCGACTGGCAAAAACAAGTATAGGTTTGTCATCAAGCAGTATCAGCTTGGTACAGACTTATTGGGCGACTTCACGGCTGTTGATGTAACCGGTACACCTAACGCAGACGGTAGCTTTAGCTATTCTTTCTACGGAAAGGCAACAGCTTCTAACACCGATTCTTCTGCAATCTCATTCGGGGTTGGTGAAGGAACAGAAGTTGAACTGAAGTTTAGCGGAAGGAGCAAGGGCGGCAAACTCTATCTCAATGCTGAATTCAACATCTCAGGCAACCAGTGCACTTATGTGTTTGGCGAAGAGGACAAACCATATTTAATACCTGTTGTTTATCCAGGTGTGGTTGCGACCAAATATCCGTGGTCTTCCAGAAAGGAAATCTTCGAAAACTCACATGTTGATGTTTACAAAACTGGTGAAAACAAGTACAAGTTCATCTTCAAACAGTACAAGATTGATTATAACGATTTGGGCGACCTCACTGCTGTTGATGTAACCGGCACAACTAATGCAGATGGTAGTATCAGCTATTCTTTCGTCGGAGAGGCAACTTTTTTTAGCCAGCATAACTCAGGTATAAAAAAAGAAGTTGATTTCAAATTTGAAGGAAAGAGCGTTGGCGGCGAACTCTACATCAATGGCGATTTCAACTCCTCCTACGGCAAACATAATTATATGTTAGTTAGGAGGCTAAAACAAGTTGTTTACAGTGGCAATGCATCTTCTCTCTACAAAGGAACAGTCACTAATTTCGAGAAAGTTTCTGTGGATGTCGATGAGATGTCTGGCGCCGACACCTACATCTGCGATTTCGTCGTAAAGCAGGTCGCAGTGTCTTCAATGGTCATTGGTAATTTCACTGTAACAGATGTTGTTGGAACGAAAAAATCAGACGGTAGTATCAATTATTCGTTTGAAGGCAAGGCCGAGGTCACAAATGTGGGATTTGCTGCTTCGCAGACATTTGGTTTCAAAGAAGGAGACTCTATTAATGTCAAGTTGAACGGGGAAAGCAAGGATGGAAAACTCCATATTGAATTGATGTTCAAGGACGGCAATGAAAATGATGTCGTTTATACATTCGATTCTAAACTTCCTGCTGTTTGTAACTATAAGGACATTGCCACTTCTTTCTGTGGCGGAGAGGTATCCAACTTCGATGAAGCATTTGTTGATATATCAGAGGCTGCTGACGGCTCTTATGATATAGCGGCGAAGCAGGTAAGGGTGTTTTCCGTAGTAATTGCAGATATCACAGCCACCGGTGTTGCCGGGAAAACGAATTCAGACGGTAGTATAAGTTTCTCATATAAAGGGCTTGCAAAGACAACGAATGTCGGCTCAAGTGCTTGTGGACTTAAGGAAAACGGTGACATCGAGGTCGATTTGGACGCACTAAGCAAGGATGGAAAGCTCGATATGGTATTGAAGTTCAAAGTTAAGAACGATCCCGTTACTTATATGTTCGGTGAGGAATTGAAGGCTTCGGAAGGTGCAACTTGCAGATACACCGACAAGGTGTCTGCTTGCTATCAAGCAGATATGTATGACAAAGATGTGGCTTCGGTTGATATCTCGGAGACGGGGGCTGGCGTCTATAAATTTGTTGTAGATGAAGTCGAAGTTACTAATAAGTATGGATATTTGCCTGTTGGCGGTATCACAATCACCGATGTCGCAGGCACAGCAAACTCTGATGGCAGTATCAGTTATTCATTCGAAGGGAATGCGGTGGAGAAAGGTTCCTTAACCCCTCTGAAAGTTACACTGAATGCGCAGAGTTATCGCAGGATGCTCTATATGACATTGAAATATAAAAAATCGGATGATGATCTTATCTACACCTTCGGCGACAAGTTATTTGATAATCAAAGCATCCATAAGGCTGTCTTTAAGATTGGCGACGACATCGTGGGTACTAAGACTCTCGCCAGCGGTCAGACTGTCACAGCCATTGAGGCTCCTGCCAAAGAGGGTCACACCTTTGCCGGCTGGAACGACATTCCGGCAACCATGCCCGACCACGACATTGAGATTGTAGGTTCCTACACCGTGAACTCCTATCACCTTACCTACATCCTTGACGGCGAAACCTATAAGGAAGCAGATGTGCCGTTTGGCACAAAGCTCACCCCGGAGGCTGACCCGGAAAAGAAAGGATACATCTTCTCCGGTTGGCAGGAGTTGCCAGAAACAATGCCGGCGCACGATGTGGAAGTGAATGGAGTGTTCAACGTGAATCCCGACGAAGACACGGACATAAGCGCGCATTCTGACATACTTTATTTCGACAAGACTGCGGGTGTTGCCGGAAGACAGGTGGTACTGTCGCTGAAGATGCGCAACAGGCTTAAAGCCGTGGCATACCAATGCGACCTCTATCTTCCTGACGGTGTGGAAGTGGCTAAGAACGACGATGGCTCATACAAGATAGAGCTCAGCACCGAGCGTACGACAGCGGCAAACAGTAACGTGTTTAAGTCGGCGCTGCAGTCCGACGGATGCATACGCATTCTCAGCGCATCGACAAGCAACATTGCCTACAATGGCAATGACGGCGAGGTGGCTACCATCGTGCTTCAGTTGAGTGACAGCCTCAAGGAGGGCGACCTGCCCATAATCTTGAGGAACGTGGAGATAGCAGACGCCAACTCAGCCAATAATGTCATTGACTTTGTGAAATCAACCCTCACGGTATCTGCCTACACCGTCGGCGATGTGAACAACGACGGAAGGATAAGTATCACCGACTTTACCGCCATTGTGGAATACCTCATGGGCAACGCACCGGCAGTGTTCATAGAAAAGGCCGCCGACATAAGCGGCGACGGCAAGATCTCCGTGACCGACCTCACCTCTTTGGTGTCCCTCATCATGCAAGGCACGAATGCGTCACCTCGTCATGCGTCTCCTTCGATGAATTCGGAATCGGCTTACGCCGAGCTTTCCGCCGCCGACTGCTTCATGGACAGAGGTATGGAATGCACCGTCGATGTGAAGGTGACCGGCAACTACGACTTCTCCGCTTACCAGTTTGACCTTGACCTTCCCGAAGGCGTCAGGGTGAAGATGCAGAACGGGAAGCCTTGTGTGAATCTCATAAAAAGCAGTGCCGACGACCATCTGCCCAATGTGTTTACAAGTGGAATCATGCCGGACGGAAGCCTTCGTGTGCTTGGAGCGACTACCGACGGGGCTTTGGTGAAGAAGACTGACGGATGTATAGCACGCATCACACTCGTTGCCGACCGTGACGCCGCCTACGGATTGCATAATGCAACGGTAGGCAACATCGTCCTTGCAGCAAACGGGCATGACATAGAGCCAGAGCCGACGACGTTCAGCATCAGCGTGGGCGATGCCACCGGCATTGACGGCATTGACGCCGGCGAAGAATGCGGCGACATCTATGATGTGGCAGGAAAACTGGTGAAGCGTAACGGAACCACAAAGGGACTGAAACAGGGAATCTATATAATGAACGGAAAGAAAGTGTTAAAGTGATATGAGTTCTCTTTTATGGAGTGAAAAACTTTATTCGTTGCAGATGGATTCACTACTCCAACTTGTTCGGCTTTGCCACATACCTAAGTAAGAACTCCGTTTCACACAGACATACGAAAAAACTAATTCTAAAAAACATTATGAAGAAAAAATATCTTATCCTTACTGCCGCTATGGCAGTGACATCACTCCCAGCGAGCGCACAGTATGTTTACAGAGAGGAAATCCCTGTAATCACAGCTACCGAAGCTA
>OLGE01001177.1_pt1 | contig 27909 bp, 20 predicted proteins | sample 1605151 | NCBI WGS metagenome assembly OLGE01 (sample SAMEA3888912, study PRJEB22519) | human gut metagenome | biome: human gut; feature: human-associated habitat; material: faeces | place: Denmark | collected 2010
TTTAAAGATTTTCTGCTTTTGGTGCTTAAAGCGACCGAATCATTCCCTATACGCACGCATGCGTATACATTTAAAAATAAAATAAAAAAGCCGCTCAGTGGCTAAAATAAAACCGTCGTTTCCCGAATCGAAACGGCGGCTTTATGCTTGTATTACGAAAAAAATCCCCCGCAGAAAATGAGTGCGAGGGATGAATGTTATGTATTTAGTTTTTCTTAAAGAAAGTGTTTGTTACAACTGTTTTCTTAAATTCGTCTTGGTCACGATAATACATCGCATGAATAACTTTTTTAATTTTGATTGAAGTGTCCTTGTCTAACTTTAACTCCTTTGCGGTGTGATTAAAGTCGCAGGCGAGAATTTCCGACGGCATCATGTCCCAGCCCGGGAGTAACAGTTCGTTCTCGATGAATGATGAAAAACTGCCGATAATAACACCTGCCATAATAACATAACTCTCGTCAATAGCTTTGCTTTGCAAAAGGCGCTGCCAGTGTACAACGGTCTCAAAGGCTTCTCTTGTCGCCTGGATTCTTTCGTAAAGTTCTGCTTCCGTGATTGCTGTCCGCTTGCAGGTAAATGCCTCAAATTGGTTGACGGTACAAAGACACGGAACCGCAAGCAGCGGCGGCAATGCCTTTGAGATATCCACGAGATACCTATACATTACATTAAGCGGGACTTTGTTTAATGCAAAAAATCTCTCGAACTCTACAAATTCATAGTTAGTATCCTTAACATCGTTTACCATCAACAGATTGTCGTCATATATTATGCCGTCAATTTTTTTGAAGCTGTTAATGACATTCTCAGCTTTTTCCATAGTATCCATCCACAGTGCTTTGCGTTGTACCCGACCGTCGGTAACGGTCATTGTCAATGCTCTTTGTCCGCCCGGAAAATCTTCCCTTGCATCTCTTACCCAAAAAACCCCAGTCGTACTTTTTGCCATATCATTAGTTGTTTCTTTCATATATAATCCTTCTTTCTCAAATATTTGTTTTGTAAACCTGTATATTGCCAAGTGCAAAATTCTTTGCGCTGAAACTGCCGGGGTCAACGTCCTTAACAGCCTCTGAAAATTCGAATATTTTTGCATCAATATCGTCAATCATATTGAGAATCATAGCCTCCAAAAAGCAAGGCTGTTTGGCACTGCCGTACTCAAGTTTGCCGTGATGTGAGATAAGCATATGCAGCACCGCAGTACGCACGGAATCTGATAAGTTAAGCTCATCGCACAATTTGTCTATGCGGATAGCGCCCATAACAAGATGACCGAGCAGGTTACCACTGACTGTGTATGTGCTCTTGGGACCAAGCTCGCACGCCTCAATCTCGTCTATTTTGGCTAGGTCATGCAAAATTACACCGGTCAAAAGCAGGTCACGGTTTATAGATGGATATACCTTGCAAATTGCCAAGGCTGTTTGCATCATGCAGTAGGTGTGGTGACAAAGACCGCCGACACAAGCGTCATGCATACTTAGCGCAGCCGGATAATACTTAAATTCCTTTTCAACTTGCTGCAATGCAGTTGATGCAAGCTGTAAAAGCTCTTCATTTTTGAATGAGTAAATAACGTCATATATCTCCGACAGAGCTTTATCGCAGTCCAGCGGTGTACAAGGCACATAGTCCGCAATGTCAAGCTCTTCTTTGTCAACCGGTAAAATCTGAGTGACGTTAACTTGTACTTGGCCGTTATAGTTGGATGCGGTGCCGACTATACGTTGAAGCGTCATAACATCAAATGCAGGCTTGTCACCGGTATAGCCCCACTTTTTTGCTTTAACGTCATTGTCTTTGTCGGTCAGCCTCAAATCCAAGTAGTTGTTACCGGTTTTGGTGGTCTTGACCTCAACACTTTTAATGAGAAATATCCTGTCGATTTTTTCGTTGCTTGTGATTTCCATAAATAAAACATCCTTTCAAATTAAAAATTAAATTCGTTGTTAATTAGTCCCTGACGGAATGCATCGTCGTTCTCGAAAATCCGATGCATGATTTTTTTGACTCTACGGGCGATTGATTTGTCAACATTGTAGTTTTGCATTTGATAGTTTATCTCGTGGAAAAGAATATCCTCCGCTCGTTCTGCATTTGCCGACGGGAAATCATTCTTAAAAAACCAAGATAGGCTTGCAATCATTGCCGCTGCGAGAATTATATCTTTATCACGTAACCTGTTTTGTTCGGCAAACTCTTTCCATTCCCAAATCATCCAAAACGCATTGAGCGCACAATCATATCGCTTGGCAAGCTCAATCTCGGCAATCGGAGTTGCATAATTTTCGTCGCAGTACATCTGATACGCTCTCACAATCGCAAAACAAAGGTCCTGCAAATCTTCTCTGAAATTATGAATCTCGGAGAAGAAATAGCGAAAAATTATCTCAACCGGTATTTGACGATTCGCAAAAAACTCCGGGAGATTTAGCTCGGAAATATCGACGTCATCGTCCATATCATCAATCGTAAGGATTTCCTCAGAGTCGATTTTTCCTGCAATTTGAAAAAATCTTTCTCTCACGCTTTCCGCGTCAAATGTCGGTGAGAATTGCATAGCGGTTCTCAAAATCTTACCGTCGGAAACCAACAAATAAAGCAGATGCTCATCCCTTGCTGTTTGGTCCGATGCACTCCTAACAAAGTACACACCGTCTGCTCGTCTCTCATTGTTTGCTTTTAAATTTTTCATAAATTAATCCTTCTTTCTAAAATTTTGTTATTCTTTTTAAAACTTTGCCGTAAAAACTAAACCATAATGTTCAACTCCTTGTTCCTAAATTACATGTATAATATGTCAGATAACTCTAATTTAAATCTCAAAAAATCAAAGCCGCCTCACTAACGAGACGGCTTAAATTCGTTTGTTAACGAAACACTTTTCTGACATAATTTACATGTAAAGCATGACAATAAGAGTTAAAGGATGTTTTACGGGTGGCGTGGTTTGCCCCTTTCCACGGCACAGTTGACGCTGTGCTTTGCCACATACTGCACACGGCAGTATTAGCTGTCTGCCAAAGACAGCAGGCACACATCTGCATTACGGCACAGTCTCAGGTCGTAGCAGAATGTGTGCAACACAACGGAAAATTTGTGGAGCCAAAAAGAGATAATGCTTATACTCCACAAAGCATCACGGCAGGTCTCGCATATACGGTTACGCCGATTTTTGTCGGAGTAAACGGATATGTTGGGAGTATGAGACAAGCGCACAACCATAAGTGCGTGCCGAAAAAATGGCGAAACAAATGTGGGTATGAATTTTCCTTAACAAATAATATTCAAAGGGGGGAATAAAAATGGGACATAAAAACAAAAAGTCACTTACTCGTCAGGTGCAGGAAGTGTTCGAAAGCAAACTAAGAATAGGATGCAGTAAGCACAAAGACAAGCACGACGGGATAAGCGACAATTACATCTACAGCTATAGCACGCTAAAGACCTATATCAAGGAGGCAAACTATTTTGTTAAATATTGCAAAAATAAGCACGGTTGCAAGACACTTGAACAGTGCCGCCCGTATATTCCAGAGTGGATAGACAGCCGTCGGCATCTGTCCGCTTATACGCTCAAGCTGGACATATCGGCTTTGGCAAAGCTCTACGGAGTTAAAGCATCAGAGCTTGAAATTGAAACGCCTTCAAGATTGATGGGAAATATAACACGCTCAAGAGGCGTAAAAAAGAGCGACAAGCATTTCTCGGAACTGCGAAACGCTGATTTTGTCGAGTTTTGCCGAAGCACAGGATTACGCCGAGCGGAGATAACGGCTTTGCGTGGCAATATGCTTGCAACAGACGAGCGAGGCAGACTGTGCATAGCCGTAACGGTCGGAGCCAAGGGTGGTCGACCGAGACTGGCTCCGATAGTCGGCAATGTTGACAAAATTAAGGCGATGATGGATGCCGCCGGTAACGAAAAGGTCTTTAAAAAGGTCCCGACCGGAGCAGATATACATAGCTATCGTGCGGACTATGCGACGTCGATATATAACCAATACGCACGACCTTTGAATAAGATACCGTATGACAAAATCAACAAAGGCACAGGGAAAAGATATCAAAGCGAGGTGTATGTATGCCGAGGAGAAAACGCCGGAAAAAGATACGACAAAAAAGCAATGCTCGAGGCATCACACGCCCTCGGCCATAACCGCATCTGCGTTGTCGGCGAGCATTATTTAAGGTAGAACGAAATATGGGTTGTGACCGGTTGAAAATAATGATATAATATTTAAAAGAAAACTTTATTATGAGGAAGTGGTGTTATGCTGTATCTGATGAGCAAGGATATTCTTGTGGCAAAGTTTGAGAATAATGCTATGCAGGTAGAAAACGAAGCATTGCTTCCTTTGTACTTTAAAACGCATGACAATTTGGATGAGTGGCTCGGCAAAAGAGCGATAGATGTACGCCGTACAAATTCAAGGCTATTGAAAAAAGCCTTGCGATTGACGAAAAGGGATGACGTCTCGACCGCTCTTAAATTCAATGCTGCAAAAATAACGGATACCTATTGGGTAAAAGACTCACATTCGGATTTGACATACGATGATGTTAAGTTTAAATCGAACAATTACGACACTTTAGCCCTGCGCGGAGATTTAAACGCATTTAATCAAACGCCGTCAAGAACGCCTGAGCTCACAAACACCGGTAGCTTTGAAAAATGCTGGAGACTGATAAATAACGAATGTTGGATATACAAGTCGGGTAGCAATAACGCATATTTTTCGGAACTGTTTATTTATGAATTCAGTAAGAAAATGGGATTCCCGACAGCAGAATACGAAATGGACGACGGCTATATACGGACAAGGGATTTTACCGAAAACGGCAAATATAATCACGAGCCGATGTCCTCGTTAATTGATGAGGATGAAGATTATTCAAATAACTTTAATATTCTTTATAGCATGAATCCGAGCCTTGCCGCCGATTATTTAAAGCTAATCTATACCGACACGATTTGTTGCAATACGGACCGTCACACGGATAACTACGGCTTTCTGAGAAATCCCGATACGGGCGAGATAGTTTCGCTTTCTCCTAACTATGATAATAATATCGCACTGATATCCAACGGACCGCTCGGCCTCCCGAACGAAAACGATGCATTTATTGAATTGTTCGTTGTTTTTCTTAAAAACAACATTACGGCAAAAGAGATGTTTAAGTCATTGAATATTCAGCCGCTGAGCAAGCAGGAAATAGAAGAATGTATTCAACATGTGCCAATCAAAATCGGATACGACATAGCCGATATTATATTGAGTAGACAGGATTTGCTTTGGAAACAATATAATCAAATCGGTTAAAAATTTAAGCCAATCTTACAGCCCCTGCGGAGTAATCCGCAGGGGTTTTATAATATTACAGATAAATAGCGAATAGAAATACCGGGTTCTTATTCACAGTCCTTGTAAACGGACTGAAAAATGCTGCTTTGTAAAATTTAGTGTTGATAAAACAGTAAAACCCTGTTACACTGTTTAAATGAGAATTAAACAAGTTTGGCAGCGGTCTTCAAAAAAGTAAAATGGCGAAAATGTTATATATTGGTTGAAAAAACAGCAATATTCTGATATAATATCAATTAAGTATATATGTGCCTTTGATTTGTATTTTTACCGAAAAATTTCTATTATTTCAAAGCGGAAGCAGGAAAATAAATTTATGGAAATAATAAACAATACCACAAAAACTTTGAGGGATGACTTAAAAAACGAACTGAAAAGGGGAAGCAAGCTGTCTATCGCTGCCGCTTGCTTCTCCATTTATGCTTTTCAGGAGCTTAAACAAGAGCTTCTTGGCATTGACGAATTAAGATTCATATTCACTTCGCCCACATTTACGACCGAAAAAGTCAAGAAAGAAAAGCGTGAATTTTATATCCCACGCTTGAATCGTGAACGAAGCTTATATGGAACTGAATTTGAGGTAAAGCTCAGAAATGAACTTACGCAGAAAGCAATTGCCAAGGAATGTGCCGAATGGATTAAGAATAAGGTTACATTTAAATCAAATACAAGTGATAAATCGATTCAGGGACAAATTGTTGTTGACGAAATCGGTTATACTCCTATAAATAATTTTACAACAGTGGAACTCGGTTGTGAAAAAGGAAACGTAATAAATACAAGCATAGTCAAAGATGAATCGCTCGCAAAAGTTTTGTTAAATGATTTTAATGATATATGGAATGACGGTAAAGTCTTGCAAGAAGTCACGGATGAAGTTATAGAAAACATCACCGCAGCTTACAACGAAAATGCACCTGATTTTATATATTTTGTAACTCTGTATAATATCTTTAACGAGTTCCTCGAGGATATATCGGAAGATGTTTTACCGAATGAAGCAACCGGGTTTAAGGATAGCAAAATCTGGAGTATGCTTTATAATTTTCAGAGAGATGCAGCTCTTGCTATTATAAACAAACTTGAAAAATACAATGGCTGTATTCTTGCTGACAGCGTGGGTCTCGGAAAAACTTTTACAGCTTTAGCTGTAATTAAATACTATGAAAATAGGAACAAGACTGTACTTGTCCTTTGCCCGAAAAAACTTGCAAATAATTGGAATACATATAAGGACAATTATATAAATAACCCGATTGCATCTGACCGATTGAGGTATGATGTTTTATATCATACTGACCTTAACAGAACGTCCGGACGCTCCAACGGATTGGATTTGGACAGACTTAATTGGGGCAGCTATGACTTGGTTGTTATTGATGAGTCTCACAATTTCCGAAACGGTGGTAAAATTGTTGAAAACCCTGATGAAAACGATAAAGAAAATCGATATGTAAAATTGCTGAAGAAAGTTATCAGAGCCGGAGTTAAAACAAAGGTTTTGATGCTTTCGGCAACACCCGTTAATAATCGTTTTAATGATTTGAAAAATCAGCTCGCTTTGGCTTATGAGGGCCATACGAATTATGTGGATGAAAAACTAAATACTACACATTCGCTTGATGAAATCTTCCGCAATGCTCAGAGAGCTTTTAATATGTGGAGCGATTTTGAGCTTAAGGACAGAACTACCGAACGCCTCTTGAAAATGCTTGACTTTGACTTCTTTGAAGTTCTTGACAGCGTGACGATAGCTCGTTCGAGAAAACATATACAAAAGTATTACGATACAAGTGATATAGTAACTTTCCCGAAAAGGCGTACTCCGATTTCACTCAGTCCGAAGCTCACCGACCTAAGAACTGCAATAAATTATAATGAAATATTTGAACAGTTGATGCTCCTGACGCTTTCAATTTATACGCCGACTCATTTTATTCAGGAAAGTAAGAAAGAAAAGTATGCTGAGATGTACGGCGACAATAAGGTTAACGTCGGATTTACACAGGCGAACCGTGAACAGGGAATCCGCAGATTGACTGCCATAAACCTGATGAAGCGTATGGAGAGCTCGGTGTATTCATTCAAACTCACTCTTACAAGGATTAAAGACTTGATAGAGAGTACAATCAACACTATCGAAAACTATAACAAGTCTGTTTCTCAAGAACTCGAACTGACTGATATTACAAATATTGAAGAGTTTGACGATGATGACAGAAACAACGATGAGCTGTTTTCATTTGGCAAGAAAATGAGAATTAACTTGGCTGATATGGACTATATTTCATGGAAAGCCAGCCTTGAAAGGGATAAGGAAGTTCTCGACTTGCTTACAATTATGATTGAGGATATTACTCCGGAGCATGATTCAAAATTGCAAGAGCTTTATCACGTTATTGATGAAAAGATATCTCACCCGATAAATGACGGCAACAAGAAAATTATAATTTTTACGGCATTCTCAGATACTGCCTACTATCTTTATGACAATATCTGTGACTATGTAAAGCAAAAATATGGTTTAAACACGGCTTTAGTCACCGGTTCGGTTGAAGGAAGAACAAATGCGCCCCTCAAAAATAAGGACCTTAATTCTGTGCTGACCTGCTTCTCTCCGATTTCAAAAGGCAGAGATTTGTTCGAAAATTTGCCAAAGGTTGACATTGATTTGCTTATTGCAACCGACTGTATTTCAGAAGGTCAGAACTTGCAGGACTGCGATTATCTCATCAATTATGATATTCACTGGAATCCTGTGCGTATAATTCAGCGCTTCGGCAGAATTGACCGTATCGGAAGCAAAAATAAAGAAATACAGCTTGTAAATTTCTGGCCGGACGTTTCTCTTGATGATTATATCAATCTTAAAGCTAAAGTTGAAACCCGAATGAAAATCGTCAATATGACTGCGACCGGTGATGATAATATACTCAGCGAAGAGGAAAAAACTGACCTTGAGTACAGAAAGACACAGTTGATGCGGCTTAAAAATGAAGTCGTTGATATGGAGGATATGACAACAGGAATATCAATAGTTGATTTGGGTCTCAATGAATTCAGAATGGATTTGCTTGAATACATAAAAACGCATCCTGATATTGATAACTCTCCGTTTGGCTTGCATGCCGTCGTTTCGGCAAATGAGAATGCACAGCCCGGGGTTATCTATGTGCTGAAGAATCGTTCCGACAGCGTCAATATTGATAATCGAAATCGTCTGCACCCGTTTTATATGGTCTATATCGGTGACGACGGAAATGTGATTTGTGACCACCTTTCACCAAAGCAAATGCTCGATATAATGAGACACATTTGTAAGGGCAGAACAGAGCCTATTCCCGAAGCATACAGACCGTTTAACAAAGAAACCCGTGACGGAAGAAATATGAAGAAATATTCCGAACTGCTCGGCGATGCCATTTCCTCAATAATTGAAGTAAAAGAGGAAAGCGACATTGACAGCTTTTTAGGCGGAGAGCAGGTTAGCTTCCTTTCGAATGAAATCAAGGGGTTGGACGATTTTGAACTTATATGCTTCCTTGTAATTAGAAGTGAGGGATAATAAAAAAACAACTCCTAATTGCAAGTTATTATTACTACTACTACTTATAATTCTATTAGACTTTATTAACTATGAGCGGAGTGAGAAAATGCTCGGATTACCCAAAACAACAGAGATGAGCAAACAGCTTCCGAAGAAAGCAATTTATGAAAGATTCGGAATGAATGCGGCGGCGAAAGAAAAGATAGACGCCGACATCTCGAAAATAACAATAGTTAATGAGATTTCAGAGGGCACTGTAAACATACCGTCCGGAAGCGAAGTAACAAGTATTTTTGTGCTGCTTGTTACGCTTAAACGAGAAAATTTCAGCGGAAAGACTATCGAACTTTTGTCAAAGATGATACCTCAGAATATTCTGTTTGTTCTTGAATATGACGGGGAAAACAAGCTCGCAGTTTACAGAACAAGGTTGATTCAGTCCGATTGGAAGTCGAGCGATGAGCAAAAGATTGAAATTTCGGGACGGAACATGGATTCTGTTTGGGAAAACCTGATAAAAAGTTTGGAGTGTGGACTGTGGAATGAGAAGTTAACTCTTGATGAAAACCTTGCATTTCACGAAAAGCAGGCAAAACTTGAAAAAGAGATTGCACGGCTCGAAAAACGAGCTCGAGCAGAAAAACAGCCGAGAAAAAAGTTTGAGTTGGTGCGGAGAATTAAAGAAATAAAATCAAATGTTGTTATAAAGGAGAAAATATAATGTCGAGGAAAACTATATTTCAATTAGTTGAAGAAAATTATAATATATATAATGAGGTCGAAAAAATCAATAGATTATTTTCTAATGAATTTTATTTTGTATTTGATGGCCGATATAGGACTTTCAAAGAAATGGTATCTCAATATTTATTCCCTTCATGGGAATATAGAGGAACTTGCATAGATATTGAAGAATTCATTTTTCGGGCAAATGCAGATATAAATGAAAGAGATGCAACAGAGGAAACAATTATTAATTATTTAGAGATTATAGAAAACTTTATCAATTTATTAAATAATTCCTTCTTTTCAGATGACGAAGTCGATATCCAACATTATGATGATTTCGAAACAGTATTCTGTAAAATCGTATATGAGCTTGAAAGGAAAATGGGATTAGTCAAGCGTCATTATAAAAACAAGGTTGTTATGTATCCTAAAAATGCACCATTAGAGGAAGTTGTTGATTTATGTGAAGATGAAGATGTTCAGTGGGAATTGATTAGATATGCGAGGGAGAACATGTCTTTAAGTGAAAAAAGAAAATCACTTGCATATTTTGCTACAAATCTTTACATTGAAAAGGATAGTAAAGAACAAAATTATAGCAATGAACAGAGAAAATGTTTAAAAATAATGATAGATAATGCAACTAATATATTAAATAACCTGCAAATCAGACATAATAACAAAACAGGCAAATGGGAAAATAAAGTTGTAAAAGAAATTGATGAAAAAGATGCCACAGAATTATGTGATATGGTTTACAACAATATTTTGGCAATAGTGTTGTTGCGAGAGAACATAAAAAATGAAAAATTACTATTAAAATTTAGAGGTATACAGAAGAATAAATCGTAAAATAGAAAAACGGAGGATGAGTATAATGGACAAGTTAAAGATGCAGACGGTGAATAAGGCGGATGAGAATTATAAGAAGCTGGCGGAGATGTTTCCTAATGCGGTGACGGAGGCTATTGACGAGAACGGCGAGGTTGTCCGTGCGATTGATAAAGATGTGCTTATGCAGGAAATCAACACGAGGGTTGTTGACGGCAAAGAGGAACGCTATCAGTTCACGTGGCCGGACAAGAAGAAGTCTGTTCTTCTTGCCAATGCACCCATAAACAAAACGCTTCGTCCTTGCAGAGAGGAAAGCGTCGACTTTGATAACACAGAAAATCTCTACATTGAGGGAGATAATCTGGAAGTCCTCAAACTCTTGCAGGAAACCTACCTCGGAAAAATCAAGATGATTTACATAGACCCACCGTATAATACGGGCAATGACTTTGTATATGAGGACGATTTTGCACAGAGTACGGACGAATATCTTGCCAACAGCGGTCAGTTTGACGATGAGGGCAATCGCATGGTGCAGAACACCGAGAGCAACGGTCGTTTCCATACCGATTGGCTGAATATGATTTATCCGAGGCTGAAACTTGCAAAAGATTTGTTGTCTAAAGATGGTATTATCTTTGTTTCCATTGGCGACGAAGAAGTTGACAATCTTCGTAAGGTTATGGACGAAGTGTTTGGCGCAGACAATTTTAGAAACCAAATTGTCATAAGGCGAGGTGCGAAATCTGTACAGGCTCAATTTGATACATGGGATAAATTAGGTAGGGATTTTGAATACATCCTTTTGTATTCAAGAAGTTCTATATACAGATTTCCACAACAAACCAGAAAACTAGATATTGCAAAACCAGGAACTTGGAATAACCACTGGAGAGGAACTGATAGACCAACTATGCGCTATCCTTTGTTTGGAATAATGCCTTCATCTGGGCAGTGGAGATGGAGCAAAGAACGAAGCGATACCGCTGTAAAAAATTATGAAAAACTTATTAGAGATGTGGGAACGGATTCTCCTACCAACGAACAAATCGAATCTTGGTATGGACAACAAAAAGAAAGGGTTGATTTGCTTCGTCTCTCTGAAAACGGTAAACCTGAACATTATATTCCTCCCACAAGTGATACGCTTTTAAATAGTTCTTGGATGGACTTATTGGTTGGTTCTTCTTCAGAGATAAACAATTTGTTTGAAAGTAAAGTTTTTGATACAGCAAAACTGACAGCTCTCATCATTCGTATGTTAAGATTCTGTGATGAGGATTCTATTATTCTTGACTTCTTCTCCGGTTCTGCTACGACCGCCCATGCTGTTATGAAATTAAATGCTGAGGATGGCGGACACCGTAAATTTATTATGGTTCAGCTCCCTGAAAAGACAGATGAAAAGAGCGAAGCCTACAAAGCAGGCTACAAAAATATTTGTGAAATCGGCAAAGAAAGAATCCGCCGAGCTGGAGCGAAAATACAGAAAGAAAGGGCGGAGTCAATTGCTTTTACAAAACACGAATGGAATCAATCATGTTATTATATTGAACATCAGGAAGAATGTGATAAGTTAGGACATCTTCCAGATGAATATGTTGCAAAATTGCACCCACCTATTGATACCGGTTTCCGTGTGCTTAAATGCGACAGCTCCAACATGAAAGAGGTCTATTACACGCCAGACGACTATGAAATGAGCCTGTTCGATTCATTGGAGGACAATATCAAAGAGGACAGAACCCCTGAAGATTTACTGTTCCAGGTTATGCTTGATTTAGGTATACTTCTTTCAAGCAAAATTGAAGAAACAACCATTTCCGGAAAGAAAGTATTTAAAGTGGATGGTAATTATTTGATTGCCTGCTTTGATGAAAACGTGACAGAAGATGTAATCACGGAAATCGCAAAACAAAAACCGTATTATTTCGTAATGCGTGACAGCTCTATGGCAAACGACAGCGTCGCCACCAACTTCGACCAAATCTTCGCCTCCTATTCTCCCGATACTATAAGGAAGGTGCTGTAATGGATAATACAATCATTAAAAAATGTCCTGTTTGTGGTAGTGATGCTGATGTAAAAAATAACATAGAGCGCTATTGGGTTGAATGTCCTGTCTGTGGCAGATTTGAAATGTTCAATACGAAATATACTGAAAAACCAACCGATAAAAATAAATTAGCTTCATATCTGTTTTATAATGGAAAGCTGTCGCAGCCAATAAAGGTAGAGCCAAACTTGTTTTTTAATTTTATTGGCAAGAAAAATGCCTTTGAAAGTCAATTTGAAGACACTCCATATTGTTATCATGTCACAAATGATATTGTTGAAAACTGGTATCCTAAAACCTTCAGCGATAAAGTTAATAAATTTTTATTGGCATTATCAGAAGAATCTGATTTTATCGGAAAAGTAGTTGAACTATCAAAAGAACAGCTTTTCAGCGCATTATTCGTTAAAAGATATGATTGTGAAAATAATATTTTGAAAAGCACAGACATGCTTGGACAAGCAGAAAAAATGCTTGACTATATAAAAGATAAAAAATATATTGGTTATTGCTATAATAATCATTCGGAAACATGCAGAATGGCACTTGAGCCTGACGGTTGGAATCGAATTGACGAACTTCAAAGTTCCCGGAAGCCAAAATCAAAAAGTGTGTTCATTGCCATGTCATTTGCTGATGACATGATGGATACACGAGAAACAATAAAAAAAGCAATTGTTGATAGTGGTTACATCCCTCGTATTATGGATGAAATCGAACATAATCATCAAATCGTTCCTGAAATGCTATATGAAATCAGAGAATCCCGATTTGTTATTGCAGAATTTACCGGTCATAATAACGGAGCTTATTTTGAAGCCGGATATGCACTTGGCATAGGAAAAGATGTAATTCAAGTTTGTAGTAAGGAGAAATTTAACGCCGATTGCCATTTTGATGTAAAGCAAATAAATACGATTATCTGGAAAAGTCAAGATGATTTGTATGAAAAATTAATCAATAGAATCAAAGCGACCATAGAGTAAGAGGTTTGCAACATGAAATTTAATTTTAAAATACAACAATACCAGACGGATGCTGTTGATGCGGTTGTGAGAGTCTTTAACGGACAGAGATTTCACGACCGGACAACCTATATCCGTGACCTCGGTAAGGTTAAGCTGAATAAGAATGCATCGGGTCAAGATATCTACGAGGGTGAACAGATATCCAATATGACCGACGATGACTACGACCTTACATCGGACACGGGATATAAAAATGAGATTATTGAGCTTTCGGATGACCAAATTCTCAGGAATATACATACGATTCAAAGCGAGAACAATATAAAACTTTCTCCGTCGTTGGTAAAAGATTTCGGCAGATGCAGCCTTGATATTGAAATGGAAACCGGTACAGGTAAAACCTATGTTTATATCAAGACGATGTTTGAGCTGAACAAAAAATACGGCTGGAGCAAGTTCATTGTTGTTGTTCCGAGTATTGCTATCCGTGAGGGCGTAAAGAAATCATTTGAAATCACAGCCGAACACTTTATGGAACACTACGGCAAAAAGGCTCGTTTCTTTATTTATAACAGCTCGAATCTCAATCAACTGGATAACTTTTCAAGCAGTTCCGGTATCAATGTAATGATTATCAATACCCAGGCTTTTGCTTCATCACTTAAAGAGGACGGAAGAAGCAAAGAGGCTCGTATTATCTATTCAAAGCGTGATGAGTTTGCTTCACGCCGACCGATTGATGTAATAGCTGCAAATAGACCGATTATTATTCTTGACGAACCGCAGAAAATGGGCGGTGAGGTAACACAAAAAGCATTAAAGAACTTCAATCCTCTTTTTAGCTTGAACTATTCGGCAACGCACGTAAAGCATCATAACCTTGTTTATGTGCTGGATGCGCTTGATGCGTACAATAAAAAGTTGGTTAAGAGAATTGATGTCAAGGGTTTTAAAGTCGTAAATTTTAGTGGAACAAACAGTTATCTTTTTCTTGAGCAAATTGTACTTTCAGAGAACAAGCCTCCGAGAGCTAAAATCGAACTTGAAATTGCAAATAACAAATCAAGGAAGAGAAAAATCAGAACTTTTGACATGGGAGACGACCTTTACCGTGCATCTAACGAGATGGAACAGTACAAGGGATACACGGTTTCCGACATTGACCCCGAGGGTAAGGTGGTTACTTTCACAAACGGTGTGGTTATTCACGTCGGAGAGATTATGGGCGATGTTTCTGAAAAGGATATGCGCCGAATCCAAATCAGAGAAACGATACTTTCGCATTTTGAAAAGGAAGAAAGTCTTTACAACAAGGGAATAAAATGCCTTTCACTTTTCTTCATTGATGAGGTTGCAAAGTATCGCCGGTACGATGAGGACGGCAATGAGACACTCGGAGAATATGGCGTTATGTTTGAGCAAGAGTATCAAAGCGTTCTGAACGACTACATAACAATGTTTGACACGCCGTATCAGAAGTATTTGAAATCAATGTGCATGGATGCATCAGTTGTACACCGAGGATATTTCAGCATTGATAAGAAATCGGGACACTGTATTGACAGCCCGACTAAAAGAAATTCAGAATTCTCGGATGATATTTCCGCTTATGATTTGATTCTAAAGAATAAGGAAAGGCTTCTTTCTTTCGATGAGCCGACAAGATTTATATTCTCTCACTCCGCTCTTCGTGAGGGATGGGACAACCCTAATGTTTTCCAAATTTGTACGTTGAAACATTCAGACAGTAAGACTACCAAGCGGCAGGAAGTCGGACGTGGTCTGAGACTTTGCGTAAATCAATTCGGAAACAGAATGGATGTTCAAAGCTGCGGAAGTATGGTTCATGACATCAATAAGCTGACAGTCGTGGCAACTGAAAGCTATGAAAAATACGTTGATGATTTGCAGAAGGGTATCAAGACTGCTCTTTATGACAGACCGACATCTGCTTCATCCGAATATTTCAAAGGCAAGTATGTTAAGGTTGACGGCGAACCCGCTCTTATTGATGAAAGAACTGCCAAATCGATTGAATTTTATCTTATTCAGAACGGCTATGTTGATGAGGATAGCAAGGTTACCGATAAATACCGCTCTGATTTAGCAAACAATAATCTTGCAAAATTGCCGGATAAACTTGTTCCGATGGCTGACGGAATACATGGACTTGTGCAAGCCGTGTATGACGACAGCGTGCTTGCCGAAATGTTTGCCGACGGACATAAGACCAAGGTCACTCAAAATAAGCTCAATGATAATTTCTACAAGAAAGAGTTTCAAACGCTTTGGAATGAAATCAATCATAAATACGCATATATGGTTGATTTTGACAGTGATGAGTTGATTAGCAAAGCGGTTTCGGCTATTGACAGCAGGCTGTATGTTTCTGAGCTTCAGTACACAACGACGGTCGGACAGCAGAAAGCTCAGATGAATGAATATGAGGTTGAGCGCGGAGACTCCTTCACAAAAGAAAAGACAAAGACAAAAACACTCAAGCACGCTGCGACCAGCAGTGTAAAATATGACCTTGTCGGAAAGGTTGCCGAGGGAACAAAGCTGACAAGAAAATCCGCAGCGGCAATACTTCGCAGTATTGACAAGCTGTATATGTTTAAATTTAATCCGGAAGAATTTATTTCCAAGGTCGTTAAGATTATCAATGAGGAAAAGGCAACCACGATTGTTGAGCATATCTCATATAACACAATTGACGGTAAGTATGATGATAATATTTTCACCGCAGAAAAGAATTCACAGAGCTTTGATAAGGCTTTTGTGGCGAAGAAAGCAATTCAAGATTATGTTTTCACAGACGGTTATGCCGAGGAAAGCACTGAAAAGCGTTTTGCCAAAAGCTTGGATATAGCGGATGAGGTATGTGTTTACGCCAAACTGCCAAAGGCATTTCATATTCCTACGCCGGTAGGTAATTATTCGCCGGACTGGGCTATTGCCTTTAAGGAAGGCTCGGTAAAGCATATATACTTTATAGCCGAAACTAAAGGTACGATGGACAGCATCGAACTGAGAGGCATAGAAAAAGCAAAAACAGATTGTGCTAAAGTTCTTTACAACAAGCTTTCTACAAGCAAAGTTCGATATGATGTTGTAAATTGCTATGAAAAACTGCTCGATATCGTAAATAAGGATTGAGAGTATCCGGAGGAGAAAGATGATTAACAAAGAAAAGCTCAGAAGAGCGATTGAGGATTACAAAAAGGATTTCGGCGAGAGATTTAAAGATGAAAAGTACAAATGGGAAGCGGTAAAGTATTTCCAAGACAACTGGGACATTGATGCAAAAAACTTTTCGGCTATGCTTAAAAATGCACTGTCAAAGACCGAGAACCTTCTTGTTGCAAGCAGATGGTTCCCGGAAGGTATGATTGAACAGTTTGCAACCGAAGAGCCGGAAACAGTCAGAGAAATGTTTATTGAACTTTTTGACGAAGAGCAGGATATTTATGTGCGAATCGATGCTTTCAAGAATAAGTCCAATGAGCTTTTGCTGAAATACGGAAACGGTGCATCAAATCACTATCAGGACGAGCACGCCATCAGTGTATATTTGAGACATTACTATCCCGACAGGTATTATATATACAAGTTTGGCGAAATGAAGAAGGTCGCTTCCGTAATTGATGCCGACTACACTTTTAAAAAGGGAGATTACGAGAACAATTTCAAAAACGGTCAGAAAATGTATGAAGAAGTTCGGCTCGAACTGTTAAACGACAGCGAACTTGCCGATATGCTTTTTGCTGAACTTTCGGATGACTGTTATCAGGACCGTGAGTTGAATATTCTTGCCGGTGACGTCGGATTCTACATAGACAAGTTTTACAGCGAAAAACCGATTGCACCGGAAGCGACTGAAAACAAATCGGATGCTCAGTTTATTCGTTGGATGAAGCCGATATTGGTTGCGCTAAAGCAGCTCAACGGTAGCGGAACTCCAAAGGAAGTTAGAGATGTCATTATAAAAAATGAAAACCTCACTGATGAAGAGGTAACCGAAGTAAGGGGAAAAACCAAGGTTAACAAGTTCCAAAATGATGTTGCGTTTGCAAGGAGTTATCTTGTTAAAGGCGGTTATATTGATAATTCAAAGCACGGTATTTGGTCACTTACCGATGCAGGATGGAATGTTGATATGACGGATTCTCTTGCTTCAAGTATCTTTTTGAACAACGCAAAGGAGTTAAATGCTTTACGCAAGAACAAGAAGAAATATCAATGGGTCAATTTTTACAGTGAACTTGCCGATGCGTTGCTTCCGTATAAGAATGACCGACAGGCATTGATGTCGATACTTAAGAAGATTTATTCAGAAGTCGGAATGAATTATCCGTTTAAAGAGCGCGGAGAAACGGATTATGACGATATATGTCCGTTTACAACTTTCAGTGCGTTTAATAAAGAAATTAAAGATAAAAATCGCATTGCTTTGCTTAAACAATTTGCAACACATTTTTCACTTAAAGAGGACGTGCCGGTTGAATTTAACGGTATTCCTTTTACTATGAATTTAAGTTCAAGTTTCTTTGCCTACAAAGAAAACCGCGGAGAACATGATATAGACAATCTGTGGAACTTATTTGAAAAAGCTCTGTCGTATTCAAAGGACAGCAGCGAAACAAACAGAGCAGAATTTATCAACGCATATGACACGGTTATCAAGCAAAAACAGGTGAAGTGGAATATCACAATGGGTCTTTACTGGATTAGACCGAATACTTTTATAAATCTTGATTCTACAAATCGTGCCTTTGTTCAGAATTCGGCAAATTTATCCGATGATTTTGCCGAAATCTTTAAAAATCTTGATAATGGTGTCCCTTCGGGTGAAGAATATATCTCAATGTGTGAGCAGGCAAACGCCGAATTGAGCAGCGGAAATTATGATTACAATAATTTTCCGGAGCTTTCATATGCCGCTTGGACGAGCTTTAAGAATGATTCAGACACTGATACTGCCGCACCTGATGAAGAACCCGCGGGAAATGAGAACAAGGCATATACAAGGGATGATTTCCTTAATGACGTATTTATGGAATCGAAAGAATATGACCGACTTGTCGGCTTGCTTGAGATGAAGTACAACGTCATTCTTCAAGGCGCGCCCGGTGTGGGAAAAACTTATGCGGCAAAAAGACTTGCTTATTCGATTATGGGCGAGGAGGACGAAAGCCGTATTAAATTTGTGCAGTTCCATCAGAGCTATTCCTATGAAGATTTTATTCAGGGATACAGACCGACCGATAATGGTGGCTTCGTTCTGAAAAACGGCGTATTCTATGACTTCTGCCATAAGGCGGAGAACGATATTGACAGGCCGTATTTCTTTATTATCGACGAAATCAACCGTGGAAATCTGAGCAAAATTCTCGGTGAACTTATGATGCTTATTGAGAAAGACCACAGAGGCGAGAGGCTTAATTTGCTCTATTCAAATGAGGAATTCTGCGTTCCGAAAAATATCCGCATCATCGGAATGATGAACACCGCAGACCGCAGTCTTGCAATGATGGACTATGCTCTTCGCAGAAGATTTGCTTTCTATAGTTTCAAGCCGGCGTTTGAAAACAATGATAACAATGAGAATAATGAAAACAATGGTAACAATGATAAAAATGGAAACAAAAAGTTCGAAGCATATATAAATAGCAAACATAATTATAAATTTAAAGCCCTTATAAATGCTGTAAAAGAGTTGAACAAAAAGATTGCCGATGATGACAATTTAGGTGAGGGGTTCAAAATCGGACACAGCTATTTCTGCACCGACGAGGATATCACCGATGAATGGCTTAACAATGTTATTGAGTATGAGATTAAACCGCTTATCAGTGAGTATTGGTTTGATGAACCTGAAAAAGCCAGAAATCAAATAGACGACCTAAAGAAAATAATAAATAAAGCAACAGATTCAAATGGAGCAGAACAATGATTCCAATTAAAAATGTGTATTATATGCTCTCATACGCTTTCAAGATTTTGAACAAGCAGGGATACAAAAAAGTTGCAACCGAAAAATTTGAAAATTTTGCAGACCTTTGTTCGGCGATACTAATCAATGGTACGAGTTCATTGATTAAAAAGGGTCTTGGACGTGAGTATGTTTTGAAGACGGAAACCACAGCAGCCGTTAAAGGCAAAATTGACATATCTTCTTCAATAAAAGAACAGTCGATGATTAAAAGACGGCTGGTTTGTGAGTATGATGATTTTTCCGAAAACTCGTATATGAATCGAATAATCAAAACGACTATGTTGAAGCTTCTTCATGCCGATATTGCGAAAGAGCGAAAGAATGCGAAAGAGCGAAAGAACAAGCTCCGCAAACTGTTGATGTATTTTGCAAATGTTGATGTGCTTGATGTCAACTTGATTAACTGGAACGTTAGAATTGACCGCAACAATCAGGAATACAGAATGTTGATTTCGATTTGCAATCTGATTATTAACGGACTGCTTCAGACACAGTCGGATGGCAAAGTCAAAATGATGGATTTTCTTGATGAACAGCGTATGTGCAGACTATATGAGAAATTCCTGCTTGAATATTATCGGAAAGAGCATCCGGAAATTCGGGTGTCAGCGTCTCAAATTCCGTGGGATACAGATGATGGGTACAGAGAAATGCTCCCTGTTATGCAAAGCGACATTATGCTGAAAAAGGGGGAAAAGACGCTTGTAATAGATGCGAAGTATTATTTGCATACAACGCAGAAGCGATATGATGTAAACACCTTACACTCAGGGAATCTGTATCAGATATTTGCTTATGTAAAAAACCTCGATACAGAGAGAACCGGAAATGTGTCCGGAATGTTGCTCTATGCAAAGACAGACGAAGTAGTGTTACCAAACAACGAATACAAAATGGGTGGCAATGCTATTTCTGTGAAAACGCTTGATTTGGACTGCGACTTTTCAGAGATTAGAAAGCAGTTGGATGATATTGTGGCAGTATATTTTAATTAAATAGATTATGTAAAAGGAAATGAGATTGACATGGGTGAAATAATTAAAATTGATAACGAAAAAAATAATGAGATTATGCAAATGAATCATCAGTTTATACAAAGTGTACTTTTTGATTGGGATAAGATAAGTGATGAGAGTTATCTTACAAGAATTGATGCACTCTATAAGGTCAAAAAAATTGATTTTATGAAGCCGATTACATTGTTTGTCGGTGAAAACGGAAGCGGAAAATCGACTTTGCTTGAGGCGATAGCCGTTGCACATGGATTCAATCCGGAGGGCGGAACTAAGAATTATTGCTTTTCGACGCATGACACGCACTCGGAACTCTGCAATGCTATAACGATTGCAAAAGGGTACAGGAAAGAAAAATGGGGTTATTTTTTAAGAGCGGAAAGTTTTTATAATGTTGCAACACAGGAGGAGGAATATGCCGACTTCGCACATCCTTCGGAGGAGTACCACAATAGGTCGCACGGGGAGAGCTTCCTGAAGATGGTACAGAATAATATACAACCTAACGGACTGTATTTTCTTGATGAGCCGGAGGCGGCATTATCTCCGCAAAGGCAGTTGACGCTGCTGGCTGAGATTTACAGATGCGCAAGCGACGGTGCGCAATTTATTATAGCAACGCATTCGCCGATTTTGCTCGGTATCCCGAATGCCGAAATCTTTAGCTTTGATAATGGAAAAATTCACACCTGCCGGTATGAAGAAACCGAAAGCTACAAGGTTACAGAGCTGTTTATAAATAACCGCAAAAGGTTATTGGAAAATCTGCTGGATTGATGGTTTGAATAGATTTTCTTGAGGTGAAAATTATGGATGAAAGTGAAACTGAAGAATTGTTTATAGCGCAAGGGGAGGAGCATACTATGCCTAAAGCCGGTGAAGATGAACAGCCTGCTAAAACGGATATAATTATTTTTCCTGACTTTGAAAAGCTCAAAAATGAGGTTGAGAAGATTCGTACAGAGTTGTCGATGCTTTTACTTGAGCGTGATGAATTGCAGTTTGTCATATGCCGTAATATTGAAAACGGATACACACCTAAGATTGACAACTTGAAGTATAAGGCATAAACACAGACCCGACTGTCGGTTAAATCCGGCGGCCGGGTGTTTTTTCTTTTCGTGGTCGTTTGATTTGCGGCGTTATTGAAGGCAGTTGCTGTTGGAGGGAGGAGGGGAGAGTTGAGCGCCGCCGGTAGAGTCCAAGCGACCGAAAACATTGGTAAAATGACAAGATGACAGCCTTTTCTAAAAGGTATATATAATTTTATTTTTATATACTTTTTTATTATCCTGTCATTCTGTCATTTTGTCACAAGAACTCTTCAGAAGCAATGTTTTTGGGAGCAGTAACAGCAAAAGACCTCGCAGAAGTATTGATTCTGCGAAGTTTTTGGAGCAATTTACGGCTTGTAATATTCTTGGAAACAATTGTCCTCAATATCAAAACCGTAATATGCACGCATTTCGGCGGTTCGCACAGTTATTTTATCGCGCGCGATGCCTAGGATTTCCGCGATGGTATTTTCAAAATCAGCTTTTGTGGGAGTGGTGTTGTAATTTGATTTTGCCCAATTGCGAAAGGTGTTGAAAATTACTGCACTGCTGTGCGAAGATTTTAAATCACAGAACTTTACAGCGGCATCATCATAATCAATACCGGCCATTAGGTTTATACAGTGTTCGTTAAAAAACTCAACTATGATATTATTTACAGATTTGTATACTTCAAGGTCCTTTTTTGATGACTCGGGGATAGTATATCTATACCCTCGCTTGACAGCCTCACGCATTGCCATAATCGCCTTGTACACAATCGCATCTTTTTCTGTCAGCAGCTTTTCAAGCAAATCGGGGTCTCGCTCTTCTTCGGGAATTACGTTCTTGCACTGAACCGGGATAAAGCGCTCATAGACCCAGTCGCCTTTATCGCCGCCGAAAAGCGGCAAAAAGTTTGCACCGAACCAAAATACACCGGTTATCTTCGCAGGGAATGCCTCTTTATATAAAAATCTTATGGGCAATGTCTCGCCGCCGGTTGCATCTTTAAATGTGGCAATTTGGCCTGCCGTTCCAAACTTCATGTCGCCGGAACCGATAAGACGCTTTTTGTAAGCTCTCGAGGGACCTTCTCTTGTTTCAAGGTCGGCAAGTTCTACTACGGCAGAATTCCGTTCGCCCACCAAGCTGATGGCAAGGTTACGAATCTGTGTTTTACCGGTGTTTCCTTTACCGTAAACAAGCAAGGCTTTTTTGAATTTATACCCGGGGATGTTGCTGAGCACGACTCCTATTACCTCAAGGAGAACGGTTTTGATGTCATTTCTATCCTTTTCTGAGTAACCGTCGGTCAGAGTATCAAGATATTTGTCAAAAATCGGTGACTGAGCAAGCTCCGGGTGCTCGACAAAATTTCCGTTCCACTCAACAGGCATCTGAACAGTACAAAGAGCATCTTTGCTATGAGGCGATAATTTCAGCGTATCCAGGTCCAAAATACCGTTCTGAAAATTTATTATTTGCGGATTGTTGTCAAAATTATCTAGCGGTATTGTATCCATCTCTGTAACCATTAAATCAACAATCTCATTTAATGCAGACATACGGACCAAATCAGAATCGTAATGCTCCAAAAAGTTTTTAATGTTTCTGAGGATATCTTTTTCTTGTACTAATTTGTACACTCCGGACGCATTATCGTACATGTAAATAAAGCCTTTGTCAGAGTTTTCAATCTTGGCATAAACATATGTATCTTTTTTTAGGAGTTCCTTTGCTACAAAGTTTGTTTTGAATCCCGATACCTTTATGCTCATGCCGCTTTTTGTAAATTTTAAAACGTCGTTAAGCTGGGGATATGTATAATTCATTTAAAATCCTTCTTTCTTTTGTTAATTCTTTTTGCTTCCGCCTCGTACACTTCCGGGATGCTCATAGCCCATTCGTACATAATTTGTTCTGCGGTTTCACAATTTTTACCTTTTGAGTGTGCTTTGAGTTTTAGCTCTTCAAGCTGTTCCGGTGTGGTGATTTCTTGGAGATTGCAAAGTACAAGGTCATAGGAGTTCTTGAGGCTGCCGTAAGCATTGTCTTTTTTGGTGTGTGAGGTGAGATAATACTGACCGTTTTCGACGATTCTGCCGCCCGGAGTGCTTCCGCTGCCGATTGGTCTGTATCTGTCACCAATTTTTTTATAAACGTCCGGAAGAAACCTTTCCATTACTTCTTCAATCGAAAACAGGGAGGTGAAAGTGCCGACGATGCTGTCCTTTGTTCGAGGGTCAATGAGCTTTGAGGTACCTGCGCTTAATTGTGTTTTTTCGGATATATTGCTCGGTAGAACTATTTTTGGGGATTTACCACAGCTGACGGTTGTGATATCGTCCATTAACCTGTTTGTATCAATCGGATTCCCGTCAAACGAATCCCGCCTGAAAAAGATTTCTTCTTCGCCGCTTTCCGGGTTGATTTTTATCGGCATTACAGCGAGATACATTATTTGGTTTGCATTTGACGATACAGGGTCAAATTCCTCGAAACCGATGCCGTACATTATAGATTTGGCGATTGTTTCGTAGCTTTGAGGGCTGACCGGCTTGTCCAGGTATGTACAAATTCTGTATCGTGGATTATCTTTTGTTGCAGAAAATGTCGTATAATATACCCAGGCAGCATCAAGTTTTGCGAAGTAAGACTGCGTCCTGTCGAGAAAATCGTCTTGGGGATTATCCGCGTCGAGTATCACCAGCTGTCTGTTAATACAACGACGGTTTTTGTGCTCAAAAATTTTATGGCGATTACGCGTGCTATAGCTTATTTCGGTCTCCCAGACACACAAGCCGCCGACAATTGCACCGTTCCCTTTATAATCCATACATCCGGGACACAAGCACATTGCAACAAAATCATCCCATGTAATGTTAATTGTTCTGATGCAAGCATTAAATTTGTCGTTCATCACCGTAACTATCAATTTTAATCATCCTCTTTCTGCCCGTATAGCCGATAGCACAGCTGTTTTTTCTTTATTCCTCTACTTCTCCAAAAATATCCTCATAGTCTTCCGGAGCGTATTCCTCTGTCCAGTCTTTTGCTTCTTCCTCGTCTAACGGGATAATTCTTTCTCCGCCGTAATATGTATTACCTTTTTCGTGCATGTATTTGCTGTTTGGGCCTCCGTCCCCGTGTAAAAAGTATTCTCCTGTTTTCTTGCGATACAATGCTTCTGACACATAATTATAATCGCCGGGCCAAGCATAGCTGTAACAGGCCACGCATTCCGCTGTATCAGTGTCATATTTTTTTCTGTTTATAACGACTTTCATTTTACGTCTTTCTTCCCTTTACCCTGGGAGCAAGGTGATATTAATTTGTGCCCGTGAAAACGAGCGATGGTCTCTGTTACCCACAGAGAAGGGGTCTTATAATTGCGCAATTAATAAGATAGTGTCAAGTCAACCTATGGCAATTACCGTTAATCATTGCTTTATTTAAATGTCAAAACGATGATTTTTGGCTTTTGCTTTTGGTTGTCCAGACACTATAAATATGTTCAGATGAGAAAAGTAAGGCGTAAAAATGGACACTCGACTTGATATTACCGCAAAAAAATAAGTTAATAATCCTTATATATCATAAAATTATTGCTAACGTTTTAGGATTATAGCGGACACTCGCATATAGTTATTTGGCAATAAATCTTGAAAGTTGACATTTGATGATGTAAAATATTAACACAAGGATGTGATGATATGAATGAACCTCATCGTGGAGGACACGGATATTACGGATATAGATTCAATGACAAAACAAAAAAATATGAGATATACCCGGAAGAGGCAATCGTAATACAACTTATTGCACTGATGATGGCAGCCGGATACTCACTTATCGATATTGCTGCCACTCTTAATTTGCTTCAAGTAAAAAGGAGCGACAAAAACAATAAGCCTATTGACGGTAAATGGATTCGGCGTCAATTTGGATTTTACACACGATATAATAAGGACAATCCAAAGCAGGTAGAACCTCATTATGAGAAGTATAACGGGAAAAACGGTTTTCCTTGTGTACTCGGCCAAAATGTTTATTGCATCATCTCAGATTATTTTCAGGACCTCAATGATGGAAAGAATTACAGTAAACGGCAAATATCTTTTGCAAAACAGTTGACATTTGAGGAGGACAGAATGGAGCGTCGTAAAATAGTCATTAGTGACATAAAGAAGGCAGTACCTATTCACACAACCGTAAGAATCGCAGCAAAACGTAAAAAGGATAATAAATAAAAAGATAATTAATGCCGCCAGAATAGCACCGACCAATAGATTACTACTCAAATTATCCATGGAATACGATAACAATTTGGTCTGATCCCGTGTCAACTCAAACCGGATATTAGGATATTCCCTCTCCAAATCAGCAATCAACGTGGCAATACTTTCCTGCAAATCAGCCATCTTGGCATCGTTCTGTTTTATAATTGCCAACGTAACAGCCGGATCATCACCACTACGTACCAAACCGTTCCGTTTCGCCGGACGCTCCACGATTTCACACAACTCTTTGAATTGATAAATTCGCCCGTTATGATTGATATATATATTCTCAATATCTTCTTTCGAGATAATCCGGGAATCAAAGTGAATACTGTAACGATATTCTCCGTCTTTAATACTTAATGCTCCTAAGGATACATTATTATTGTTAATCGCATTTTCAAGCAAATCAATACCCACGCCCATAGAAGTCAACTTCGTGTAATCAGGAATACAAAGTAGCTCGGGAGTTACAACACCACTCATATCGACCATCGCCGTCTGTGGTAGTTGTTCGATACGTTTTGAAATAACATCCCGGGCAAATTGCCCCAGTTCACTGAAATCAATTCCGGCCTCACGCGGCCTGTCATGCTCTTTGGGCGCCACGTTTTTTAACGACAGGTTAAGATAAAAAGCCGGGATATCGGTCACACTAGCCTTGATCACCTTGGGACGTTCTATATCTTTGGGTAATGTCGCGACAGCTCGATCCAACTTCTCGTTCACGTCAATAAAAATGATGTCAACATTACTGTTCGGCTCAAAATCCATATATATAGCTCCCGCATCCGCTCGCGCTTCTGCCGTTATATTTTTCAATCCGGTCACCTGAGACAACTGATTTTTCAACGGTTTCAAAAGCGTGTTATCCACCTCCCGAACCGACAAACCGGGAGCCGACACCTGGATCGTGATCTGCGGGATATCAATAGCGGGCATAAGTGACACGGGCAGGTACCCCATCGCCACGATACTCAACACCACGATCGCGACAACGCTCATGGTAACCCCAATAGGACGCTTTAACAATTCCTTTACCATGATTACCGTCTATTGTTAGGTGTCACATCCGTTCCGTCGGCAAGATTCAAATTATTGGATGTAATAACAACATCCTCTTCCGAAATAACCGTCTGTTTCTTTTCACTCCCTTTAATCACGTGGGAATCAATATTCGACATCACGACATCAACATACGTCCAAACCGCTTTCCCCTCCCGATAACAGAACATCACCTGAAAACCATCCCGCAGAACCACCGCATCCTTGGGAACTACGAAACTATTCTTAATCTCTCGCTCAAGTATAATCTTCACGTTCATCCCTTCCATCAAGTAGCGGTCAGCATTACGCACCCTTGCACGAATCTTCACCTGTCCGTGTTCATCAATCAAGGGATTTATCTCTGTCACATCTCCATAAAACGTCTTTTCATCATTAATAAACGGGATAATCTTCACATGTTGCCCTTTTGTCACCTCTTCGATCTCCGCCTCCAATATACTGAACTCGACATCAAAATACGAATCGTCAATTAACGTACATAACTTATTGGCGGAACGATCATATATCTTGGCATCCAGATTGGCAATACGCCCACTGAAAGGAGCAATCAAATAACAACTTGCCAAACGGCGTTTTGCTGCCTCCAACTGATCAATTGCGTTATCATAACCGGACGAAATCTTCACATTCCGCAGGATAGCCGTCGGAATCCCTGTCGTGTCTGCCGAATATCCCTGCCCGATTAACTTGTCCTGTAAATCTATATTCGCCTTTTCCATCGCCCGGTAACTTTTTTCCAATTCAACCTGAGCCTCTTTCATATCAAGAGTTGCCAGTACCTCTCCTTTTTTCACGTATCCCCCGTTACTTCCGTTGATCGCTGTAATCACGCCCGTACCGTCAAAACTGAGATCGCTTTTAAAAACCGCACGCAACTTACCGTTACACACGATCTGTTTCTGGAAAGTTCGTTTTTTCAACACTAGCGTGTCAACCGTGATTAACGGACTCTGGCTTTCACTTTTACCGATTTCTTTCTCGTCTTTCTTTTTTTCGTTACCGCAAGC